>Ga0315540_10000042_pt1 | contig 56752 bp, 48 predicted proteins | sample SalMarSW160110MG_FD_203677 | JGI IMG/M metagenome (GOLD analysis project Ga0315540, IMG submission 203677) | Salt marsh sediment microbial communities from the Plum Island Ecosystem LTER, Massachusetts, United States - Salt Marsh Sediment SW1601-10 ...
TCTCGGCTTCGGAGGCCGTAAATACAGAAAGACTTTTAATATTTAAAATGCTTTATATGTTCACCTTTCTTTTCTATTTCAGTCATTGCCTCTATACCAATCTCAAGATGAATATCTGAAAATTTAGTTGTAACTAATTTGTCCGACTCTTCTGTTTTGACTCCTTCGGGAATTAGCGGCATATCAGAAACAAGTAGAAGTGCGCCACGGGGAATTTCATTTACCAGCCCAACAATAAAAATAGTGGCTGTTTCCATGTCAATTCCAATTGTATATAGCTTCTTCAAATATTTTTTGAAACGTTCATCCCATTCCCAGACTCTTCTATTTGTTGTGTAGATCACTCCTGTCCGGTATTCGAGTTTTCTTTGTACAATTTTTTCTGAAATGAATTTGTGTAATTTAAATGAAGGTAGCGCAGGAACTGCTTCCGGTAGGTAATCATCCGTGGTACCTTCGCCTCTTATTGCTGCAGTTGGAAGAATAAAATGGCCAATTTCTGTCGACCTTTTTAAACCGCCACACTTACCTAAAAACAGAACTCCCTTAGGCTTCCTTGCTACCAGCAAATCCATTATGGTTGCAGCATTTGCGGAGCCAATTCCAAAATTAATTATTGTCAATCCATCCGAATTAGTAGCGGTCTGCATTGGCTTGCCTTCACCTTTTATATCACAATTGAATTTTTCGGCAAACTTGTCTACATAATTATGAAAATTAGTAAGCAGCATATAATCACCGAATTCATCAATTTTAGTGCCGGTATATCTCGGCAGCCAGTTCTTAGCAATATCCAGTTTAGATTTGAACCCTGTTTTCTTTGGTATCATCTGTGTTCCCTAAATTTTAATTGTACAATTTAACGTATTATTATTCTAATAAAAATTTTGGGAATTTACTTAAACTACATAAATAGCAGTGCACTTATTTTTTAGCTATATTTACAAAGTTTAAAAATCAAAAACGAAAAACTAATTTTGAAGAATAATTTACAAAGTTTTGCCATTATGGCATTTTTAATATTTATTATTTCATTATTAACATTCGCACAAGTCGATGATCCTAAACTTATTGCGATATCCGGATCTTATTATGACTTTAACAAAAAGGTAAACACCGCATTTGAAGGAAGGATTGAATATCGTCATGACAAAGGATGGTGGAAAATAAAACCATTTGCAGGAATTAGTGGGACTTCAGACGGAAGTGTTTATGCATTCGCCGGCGGATTGATTAATTTTTTTATTGGTGAACATTTCGTTATAACACCAAGCTTCGCTCCCGGACTTTACAGTAAGGGAAATGGGAAAGATCTTTATCATCCACTGGAGTTCAGATCACAAATTGAAATCGCTTTCAGATTTGCAAACGGTGTAAGGATCGGAGCCAGTTTCGGGCATATGTCAAACGCAAGCCTGGGCCCACCTAATCCAGGCGTTGAATACTTTGCAGGAACAATTGCTTTCCCACTTCACTTGTAATTGAATAATATTTTATTTTTCTGAATTAAGACTGCGCCAGAAAGAAGTATATCTGTCTTTTTCAATTATTCCGACAGGCCCCTCGTAAATTCCTCCATCTTTCATCCCATCATAAACTCTAACAGCTAAAATATTTTCTCCTGACGATTTAAGAATACCGGAAGGAATATTATAAGCTCTAAGCCTGACATATTCATTATACTTGTTGAAATCGGGCGGGTTCTTACTGAAATTACCTGTACTACCAATGAGAACCCCATTTAGATATGTCTGATCAATGTCATCTATTTTTCCCAGGTACAACATCAAATCTTTTTTTGCAAGATCAGGTGATATCTTGAATTCTTTTCTGTACCAGCCATAACCATCATAATCACGGTAGCCCTGTAATTCCCAAAATGAGGGAACAGTTATCATATTCCAGTTACTATCGTCAAAATCAGTCTTGGCGTAGACTGAATCATCCACGGTTTTGAATTTCCAGATTCCTGAAAGTATCAGATCTAAAGAATGATCTTTATCTAAATATTCTAATCCGGGATCCCCTTCAAGTATTCCTCCTGATAATTGATAATCATATACTCTTACAGCAATTACATTATCACCTGCAGAATCTAATAATTCCGAAGGGAGATAATACCTTCTGGATACATAATAAGCGGTCTGAAAATTTGGGGGGAAAGAGCCCATGTGTCCGATCAGATTTCCGTTTAGAAATGTCTGATCAACATCATCGACTCTTCCAAGGTTCAAGTATATATAATTATTCTTCATAGCCTGATCATATTCAAAATGTACTCTGTACCAGGCATATCCATCATATCCATTGAACCCCTGATCTTCCCACCTAGACGGGACTTTGATCTCTTCCCAATTTTTATCATCATAATTTTTATTCGACCAGGAGATATCATCTCCAATGGAGAACTTCCAGTTACCTTTTAAGTCGATTGCATTAGCATTTTTATTAATACTATTATTAAATTCTCTCTTTTGTAATTTACATCCACCTGTTAAAAGGAACAGAAGAAATATAAAAGCCAAACTATATTTATGAATATTATTCACAGACTTTCATAAAAATTAAATGCAAATCATTTGTCCGGTCTTTCGTGATTGACTGTAACAAATTTTAAATCAGTACTTTTGGCATATTCATTATAAATAAGGCCGCTGATACTTCTTACTCTTTCATTTTTATCTTTGGTCGATAATTCCTTTATGGCATTAAAACCCCTGCGATCTCTTATTTCGTAAAGCGATAATGCTATCAATATTCTTGTTGAAGGATCATCTTCATTATTTAAACGCTCTATTAATGCATCAACAGCTTCTGTTACTCTGTCTCTTCCTGCATAGTATATAGAACTTTTTTCTAAGCCTCTGTTCTCAGAATTGATTCCAATTATAAGGTTAACTACAGCTTTATCATATTTACCATCTGTAATTTTCTGAGCTCTCAACGGTTTTACCGACATGATTAATGTAACTAAAACCAAGCTTGTTAAAGTTATTCGTTTCATCTTAGACCTCCTTTTAATTTTGAACTGTTTGTAACTCTCAGTTCAAACGTAATTCAAGGAGATATAATCAGTGTCACCGCTTTGTAATATAATTGTAAAAAAATGTCATGAAATGACCTGCATTTCCTATAAATTATGATCTTTTAGTCGATCAATTTATAACCAACACCATGAACAGTTAATATTATTTTGGGATGATTTGAATCTTCTTCAATTTTCTGCCTGAGTTTAAGGATAAAATTATCAACCGTTCTTGTAGTTGGAGATTCTTCATAACCCCATATCTCATTCAACAAGTCATCCCTGCTTATAGTAGTATTCCTTTTTTTCCAGAGATAATTCAAAATTTCAAATTCCTTGTGTGACATTCCTATATTTTTTCCTCTTACGGTAGCTGAATAAGCCGAAAAATTTACCTGCAGTTTCCCGATCTTATGTGTTGTTCCAGATTCTGAATTTTTATTCTCACTTCGTCTGAGTATCGCTTTTATTCTTGCAAGCAGTTCTCTAAGACTAAACGGCTTGGTAACATAATCATCTGCTCCGAATTCCAATCCAAGCACTTTATCGATTTCTTCACCTTTCGCTGTCAAAAAGATAACCGGTGTTTCTATACCCATTTCCCTGGCATTTTTGCAAACGTCGAACCCGGAGACTTTAGGCATCATTACATCCAGAATTATTAGGTTGTAATTACTATTTTTTAAAAATTCTATTGCCTCTTCGCCGTCCGATGCGCAATCAACTTCATAACCTTCAAATTCAAGATTATCCTTAAGACCCTTTCGCATATTAAGCTCATCTTCGGCTATAAGTATTTTATTCATGATCATCCTTCAATTTTTTTAAAGGAAATTTCAATCTGAAAGTACTTCCATTGCCTGAGGAACTTTCAAGTTCAATTGTTCCGCCATGTGATTCAACTATATGTTTTACAATACTCAGGCCCAGGCCAGTTCCTTTAACATTGTGAACAGAGCCTGTACTTACCCGGTAAAATTTTTCGAAAATCTTTTCCTCATTTTCCTTTGAAATCCCAATTCCTAAATCCTTAACTTCAACAAAAGAGTAATGTTTTTTCAACCCTGTTTTAATAATTATGCTCTTTTTATCTTTACTATATTTTATCGCATTATCAAGCAGGTTCATTACCGCTTCAGAAACCGCTTCTTCATCAAGCTGTTGAACAGGAATATTTTCATCCCGGATAAATTCTGTTTTAAATCCATTCTGTCTAAGGTGCGTTTCATATGATGAGTAAACAGTATCAACAATATCATTTAGAAATGAATCCACAAAATTATATTTCCTTTTACCGGCTTCAATTTTTGAAAAACTCAGGATGGAATTAACTATTCTGCTTAATCTTGAAGTTTCCTGACTAATAATTTTATAATACTCTTGTCTTTTTTCTTCAGAAGCAACTCTTCCCATCTCAAGCGTTTCGGAAAACATGCTTATCATTGAAAGAGGTGTCCTAAGTTCATGAGAAACATTTGAAATAAAATCTGATTTCATCTGTGCAATTTCAATTTCTTTTTTCACGTTTCTAAAAACGATATATACACCAAGGAATAAAACGATAATCAGTAAAACTATAAGTAGAAGATTCGTTGTTGCTCTCTGTTGAACCAGGGATTCAATTGTTTCGCCTTTGAGAGAAATACCAAGCTGGTAACCAGGTAACAGCCACATTGCTTTTTGTATTTTGCCTCCATTGTATGTGGAAATGGACTTATTGCCGGTATTGTAATCTTCTAAATCCGACTGAATATAAATAGCAAATTCATCCTGGGAAATAGATTCAATGCGAGGAGACAGTACCTTTTGAATAAATGAATCGGAGTTTATAATTAAAATACAGAATTTGTTTTGTAATACCTGTGAAGTAAATGTAAATATTAAGCTTGTTGTAGATGAATCTGTAGTAAGGGATTCAATTTTTCTATAGCCGGATTTACGGTAGTTTATTAATCTCATTATTAATTCGGACTTTGCAGATAGCAATTTATTGTACAGATTTAACTGGCCTGTTTTATCAGTAATGTCTCCGAAAGAATCCTGAACTGTAAGTTTATCCAGATCACCAAAGACTATCCCTTTAATAGAAGAATTCTCTTTTAGAAAAACCTGAAAGTCAACCGGTTTTTCGTCAGTAATTAATGTAGCTTCAATTTTGCCCGCCCAGCTTTCTACAATATCCTGAGAATACTGGTTTACTGAAAATAATACAGCATCAAGCTGGCTTTCATAAATTTTTTCTATAACTCTTTCATTACTGTTCAGGGAGCTTAGTTCGAACGTAATAAAAAGAAGTGCCGGTAAAACTATAACCGCAATTAGTATTATCCCTATCTTACGTAAAGTGTTATTCATTGCGGCCTTGTAAATTTATCTATTTTATAAGGTCAAAATATTGAATTTCGTTTTAAAATACCTTTGAAATTGCTAAACAAAAGAGATGTCTATTTCCTTTCAGGCTGCATAAGTTTTGCGATAAGTCCTGTCCACCCTGTTTGGTGTGATGCCCCCAGCCCACAGCCATTATCTCCATGAAAATATTCGTGAAAGAGAATGTAATCCTTAAAATATTTATCCTTATTAAATTTTCCTACCGATCCGTTTACAGGGCGACTACCGTTTTTATCACTCAGAAACAATTTTATTAGTCTTTCTGTAAGCTTTTCTGAAATTTCTCTAAGTGTTAAATGATTTCCCGAACCTGTTGGGTATTCAACCTTAAAATCATCTCCGTAATAATGATGAAACCGTTGAAGAGATTCTATTATCAGGAAATTAGTGGGAAACCATACAGGCCCCCTCCAATTTGAATTTCCTCCATATAATCCAGAATCAGAATCACCAGGCACATATCTTACTGTAAATTCTTTCCCATCAGATTTGAACACATAAGGATTTTCAAGATGGTATTTCGATAAAGCTCGCACACCATAGTCAGATAAAAATTCATTCTCATCAAGCATTCTTTTTAACAAGCATTTCATTCTGTGTCCGCGAAGAAGAGAAAGTAACCTGCTTTCACCTTGTCCTTTTACCTCCCAGCGTGAAACCAATCCGGCAAGATCTTTTCTATAGTTTAAAAACCATTCTAATCTGGCTGCAAATTCGGGACATGCTTCCATAACTTCCGGTTCCAGAACTTCAACCGCAAATAAAGGTATCAAGCCCACCATAGATCGAACTTTTAGTTTAAGATGCTTATCATCTGAAGTATGCAGAACATCATAATAAAACTCATCTCCTTCATCCCACATATTAATACCGTCAGGGCTTATTTTATACATAGCATTCGCTATATATAAAAAATGTTCAAAAAATTTAGTGGCTAGGTCCTGATAAATAGAATTCCCTTTAGAAAGTTCAAGTGATATGCGCATCATATTGAGGCAATACATTGCCATCCAAGCAGTACCATCTGCTTGTTCAATATGCCCGTCAGTTGGATTTTCGTTCCTGTCAAACACTCCGATGTTATCTAGCCCTAAAAAGCCTCCCTGAAAAACATTATGATTATCAGCATCTTTTCTATTAACCCACCACGTAAAATTTAGAAGCATTTTATGAAAAACAGATTCAAGGAATTCAATATCCCCTTTTCCATTGTTATTTTTCTGATCAATCTTATAAACTCTCCATGCTGCATATGCATGAACTGGTGGGTTCACATCGTTAAAATTCCATTCATATGCAGGCAACTGCCCGTTCGGATGCATATACCATTCACGAGTTAAATGAATGAGCTGATGCTTTGCAAATTCAGGATCAATCATTGCCAAAGTGATACAGTGAAAAGCAAGATCCCACGAAGCATACCAGGGATATTCCCATTTGTCCGGCATTGAGATTATATCAAAATTATTCAGATGCATCCAATCGGAATTTCTTCCCTGTTTTCTTTCAAATGGGGGAGTTGGCTGTGAAGGATCTCCATTCAGCCATTGTGGAATATCATAATAATAAAACTGTTTATTCCAAAGCATACCTGCAAAAGCCTGTCTCTGAATATTTTTTAACTCTTTTTCTTTTATATTTTTTTGAAGCTCTGAATAAAAACTATCAGCTTCTTTAATTTTTTCCTCAAAGATTTTATCAAATTCTTCAAATGGTGATTGCTCTTTCTTATTTGTGAGTCTTAATTTTATTTGATATGATTTACCTGAACTAATATTTTGTTTGTAACTTAGCCCGGCCTTTGTCCCTTTTTTAAAATTCACAGAGTCATTATTATTGTTAACAATAAAATCATTTATTCCATCTTTACAATAAGCTGACTCATTATTTACATTATAAAGTTTTTTATAATTGGTTTCATTTTCACAAAAAATAATTTCAGGATTTCCCTCATAAAATAATTTAAGATTCTTCAGGCTTTTATGTTCTATACTCAAAAAATTTTTGTCCGATTTCTTTATAATTGGTTTATAATCATCTATTCCCCACGACCAGGTATTACGAAACCATACTTGGGGAATAATATTTAACTCAGCTTTTTCCTGAGAACGATTAAATATTGTTGCTTTAATAAGAATATCGTCATCATCTGCTTTGGCATATTCTAAAAAGATATCAAAATATTTATCTTCATCGAAAATTCCTGTATCAATTAATTCATATTCAGGTTTGTTTCTTCCTCTTTCTGCATTTTCATTTCGCAATTGCTCATAAGGGAATTCGGATTGTGGATACTTACAAAGCATTTTCATATAAGAATGAGTAGGTACATTATCGAGGTAGTAGTGATATTCTTTTATATCTTCACCGTGATTCCCCTGCGGATTAGAAAGACCGAAAAATCTTTCCTTCAGAATTGGATCTTTCCTATTCCAGAAAGCAAATCCCAAACAGAGCAACTGCTGATCATCGCAAATTCCACCTATTCCATCTTCTCCCCATCGGTAAGCACGACTGAGTGCCTGTTCATATGTTAAATAATTCCATGCATCCCCATTTGGACTGTAGTCTTCACGGACTGTTCCCCATTCTCTCTCTGATAAATAAGGTCCCCATTTTCTCCAATTCTTTTTTTTGCTTAATAATTCCTGCAATCTTTCGTATTCTGTTCCCATAAATATTTTATCCAGAATGAATTTTAATCATCTCTTCCACAACACTTTCCAGATTACTAAGATTATTCACTATCCATCTTCTTTCAAGCAACCTGCTTTTATTAACTGAGTCTCTGGTATAATCATTGGTTGCCGCAATGCAATTTACTTTTGCGGCCAGGGCTGCTTTTATTCCTGTCAGAGAATCTTCAATTGTAATGCATTGCACAGGTTTGACTTTTAATTTAGATAATACGAGCTTATATATTTCCGGATCAGGTTTGCTGTTCTCAATCAGATCCCTTGTGGCAATAAAATTGAATAAATTTTTTAATTTAAGAGTTTCCAGAACCTTTGTCGTTTCATCAAGATGAGATGTAGTTGCAAGAGCTGTTTTGTAATTCAGTACCTTAACTTTCTTGAGTAGTTTTGTGCTATATTGGCATACAACTGTTTTTAATATTCGTGGATTATCAAGAAATTCAAAATAGTACTTAAGTCTTATTTTTATGAAAGCTTCCCATGGTTCCTTAACTTTAAAATCTCTAACTAATTTTTCTAATTCCTTTTCCAACTTAAATTTCAATAAAAAATAATTCGCGACTTCTTCACGTGAGTGACCCACAAGTCTTATATAAAAATCAATTAAATCATGTAACTTATATTCTCCAGGTTTAAGTTTCTCAACTGCTTTTGCGTAAGAATGTGCTTTCAGAATTTCCGTCTGTGCAAGGGTTCCATCAAGGTCAAAGACAAATGCTTTTATCATTTTTATTTTAAAGCTTTTGTTAAAAACTCCAGTGATTTATTAACATCTTTTCCAAGGTTAAATCTTATTACTCTCCGTTTTTTATCCAGTAATGCTTGTCTGTCACCAAGCGCTTGTGCATTTTTTAAGGTGCCGAAAGAAATAGATGATTTATCATCACCAGCTTTATCTGGAATAGGTAAGTCGTTTTCCATCTCTGAATTAAATTGAATAAACAAACCGTGCCCAGCATCGCCCTTGTGTAATTGACCGGTTGAATGCAAAAATCTCGGTCCGTATCCCATAGTCGTCGCCAATTTATATTTTTTCTGAATGGCTGTTCTGAAATCTTGCAAAGATCGTGTGGTTATTTTTCCGGGCTTTATGTACGCCTGAATTGTTACATAACTTCTTCCAACAAAATCATTATTACCTGAATCATATTGATCAAGAAAATTTTTTAATGCTTCAGATATGTTTTTTGCTTTTATATCACCATAAACAGCAATTCCATTTTCTTCCAGTGCAGGTTTTAATTCAGGGAGTTTACCTTTTTCCTGATATTCCTTCACCATTTTTCTTGCAAGAATTTTTGCGGCTTCAACATTAGGCTGATCAAAAGGCTGAATACCGATTGCCCAACCGGCTACAGGAATTGCAAATTCCCACCGAAAATATTCACTGCCAAGTTCATAAAGATCATCCCAAATTATTTCAACGACCGGATGAACAGCTGTTTCTAACGCCTTAACTTTTTCAGAATTTGTATTGTCATTCTTCATATGAATATATACAAACAACCTGTCATTTGAATAATATTCAGGCGCTTCAACTGCCTCACCGTCAACAGGAAGAATTCCTTTTCCATTCTTTCCTGTGCTTTCGGCAATAAGTTGTTCAACCCATGCTCCGAAGTATGAAACTTTTCCAGGTGTTATAAATGTAACTTTATCAATACCTTCATTGGTAAGCGTGCCAAGCACGATGCCAAGATGGGTACCTGTATCTTCATTAATATTGTTTGATTTGGTTTCACCAATAATTTTATCAGCATTATCCAGAATTTTTTTAAGATCAACACCGGCCAATGCCGCTGGTACCATTCCGAAAAATGATAGTGCAGAATATCTCCCTCCGATATTTGGATCGTTTCTAAAAATTTTTCTAAATTTTAATTCTTCTGCAGTATCTACAAGCCCGCTCTTTGGATCAGTTATTGCAATAAAATGTTTACCTGCATTTTCTTTTCCAACTTTCTTCAAAGTTGAATTATAGAAGTGTTTCATATAAGAAAAAGTTTCTACAGTACTACCTGACTTAGTAGAAACTATATAAAGAGTTTTTGCAGGATCCAGCATTTTATCAAATTCAATTATAGCTCCGGGGTCTGTGCTGTCGAGCACATGAAGATCAAGATATCCCTCTTTTTTACCGAACATCAGGCTGAACACTTCCGGCGCCATACTCGACCCTCCCATCCCAAGTACAATAGCATTTGTAAAACCTTCTTTCCGAACTTCATCTACAAAAGAGTTAATTTCATCTAATGCTGCCCCAGTTACTTCAGTACTATGAAGCCAGCCAAGACGATTCACGATCTCATCAGGCTTATCACTCCAAATTGAGAAGTCGTTTTTCCAGATTCTTTCTGCAATTTTTTGATCTTTTACTTTCTCTAATGTTCTATCTATTTCTTTTTGGTATTTACCTGCCTTAACTATAAAATTTGAATTTTGCATTTACTTAACCTCCATAATAATTCTCATATCAACTTCGCTGCATTTGTATCAAGATACCAGTCGTATGCCGCATTTACCGGATTAATATTTGCTGTAGGGTACTTTTCAAAGCCTTTTTTCTGCTTGAATATATCAGCTACGACTTTTGCCTTGTCCTCACCAATAATTAAAAAAAACACATTATCTGAATTATTAATTACATTGCCGGTCAATGTAACTCTCTTTTGTCCTGACTGAGGATGAACAGCAACAGCACAAACTTCTTCTGATTTTAATAATTGCAACTGATTCGGGAAAATAGAAGCTGTATGTCCATCGGTTCCTATTCCCATAATCATCAAATCAAAATTTGGGCGTTTATTCTTAAATTTTAATAATTCGTCAATCTCTGCCGCGTATCTTACAGCTTCTTTTTCCGGAATGTTTTCTCCTCTGATCCTGTGAATGTTTTCCTCAGGAACATCAATCTTATCAAAGAGAAATTTTTTTGTCATTCCGTAATTGCTGTCCTGATCTTCAGGCGCAACGCATCTTTCATCCACCCAAAAGAAGATAGTATTGCTCCAGTTTATTTTCTCCCTGTATTCTTCTGCCAAAATATTAAAAAGTATTTTAGGAGTATTACCACCAGAAACTGCTATAAATGTTTTATCACCTTTTGAATTATTCTTTTCAATGACAGAAAAAATTTGAGATGCTAATTTTTCTGCTACTTCCAAAGGTGTTTTAAATATTTTTAATTCAGGAACCATAATTTCAATTTATAATTTAGAGTTCACAGTATAGTCCGTCATCTGACAAGTTCCTGCAAGGATATCTCCACGTAATCCCGGGTTCTTCTATTATTGTATCGGAATGTTCCGGTCCCCATGTTCCTGCTGGATAACCGAAAACTTTTAGTTTTTTATTTTTATTCTCCTTCCATACATCAATTATCGGCTGAACAAAAGACCAGCACGCCTCCACAGCATCAGCACGTGCAAAAAGTGTAGAATCACCAATCATACAATCGTGAATTAACCTTTGATATGCAGATGGAATAGGTTCATTCTTTAAATCAGAATAATGAAAATCCATATTTACAGTCTGAACATTATATCCTGCCCCGGGAGTTTTCATCCCGATTTTCAAAAGAATTCCCTCGTCAGGTTGAATTCTTATTACAAGCTGATTGCATGAATCATTGACTGCTTCTCTCGTTCCAAAAATCTGATGCGGAGTCGGTTTAAAATGAATCACAGCCTCTGTAACTCGCGTGGGAAGCCTTTTGCCGGTTCGAATGTAAAAAGGCACTCCTCCCCATCTCCAGTTATCGATAAACATTTTAATGGCAACGTAAGTCTCTGTACGAGAATCCTTTTTAACACCCTTTTCTTCCCTGTACCCGGCTAATTTTTCCCCACGAACAGTGGCGGCTCCATATTGTCCCCTGATCACATTTTTTTCAACCTCTGCCGGTGTCATCTTTCGGAGTGATTGAAAAACTTTAAGAGTTTCATTCCTGATAGCATTCGATTCAAAAGAGGCCGGCGGCTCCATTGCAATCATACCTGTAACCTGCAATAGATGATTCTGAATCATATCGCGCAATGCGCCGGATCCTTCATAATATCCTCCGCGATTCTCTACTCCAATACTTTCTGCTGATGTTATCTCAACATGATGAATATAATTCCTGTTCCACAGCGGCTCAAATATTCCGTTGGAAAATCTTGTGACCATAACATTCTGTACAGTCTCTTTTCCAAGGTAATGATCAATCCTGTAAATCTGTTCTTCTTTGTAATGCTTTAATAATTTTGCGTTTAATTCTTTAGCAGATTGCAAATCATATCCGAATGGCTTTTCGACAATAATTTTTTTCCATCCGTCAGACTGGTCATTCATTCCATGCTTTGCAAGGTCTATTGGAATTACACCATAAAGACTCGGTGGAGTTGCAAGATAATAAATCACATTACCACCGATACCCAAGGTCTTCTGCACTTCCGCTAATTTCTCCTTCAGCTTTAAATAATTTTCATCTTTAGTGAAGTCCATTACTGTAAAATATAGCGAGCTAATAAATTCTTTTACCTGTGATTCGTCCAGATTTTTATCTTCAGAAAACTCATGTAGCGCTTCCTGCATTTTTTGTCTGAAAGTTTCATGAGAGTGATCTCTTCTCCCGGTCCCTAGTATTGCAAACTTCTTTGGTAACAGGCCATGTTTCTTTAATTGGAAGATAGATGGGATCAATTTTCTTTTTGTCAGATCGCCAGTTGCACCAAATATTACTATTATGTGATTCTCTGTGTGATTCATTAGTTCTCCATCTTTACTGCATGTCCACCAAACTGATTCCTGAGAGCGGCCAACATTTTCATAGCAAAAGACTCATCCTGCCGCGACCTGAATCTGTTGAACAGAGAACTTGTTATTACATGTGCAGGGACATTGAATTCCATTGCTGCATCAACAGTCCATCTTCCCTCACCACTATCATCAACATAATCTTTTATTCTTGAAAGTTTTGGATCATCTTTTAATGCAAGTCCGGCAAGTTCAAGCAGCCATGAACGAATTACACTTCCGTATCTCCATACTTCGGCAACAGCTTTTAAATCTATATCAAAGTTTGATTTCTCCATTATTTCAAAACCTTCCGCGTATGATTGCATCATTCCGTATTCAATTCCATTGTGCACCATTTTTACAAAATGCCCGGAACCGGATCGTCCGCAATATTGATAACCTCCTTCAGGTGCAAGAGTTTTAAAGATAGGTTCACAATAATCACAAGCAAGTTTTTCACCACCATACATCAGGCAGTAACCTTCTTTGAGTCCCCAAATTCCACCGCTTGTTCCGCAATCAATATAGCTCACGCCTTTTTCAGATACTTTCTCTCCCCTCTTCATACTTGTTTTATAAAATGAATTTCCACCATCTATAATAATATCTCCCTTTTTAAGATGATGAAGAAGTTCATCTATGTTTTCGTCAACAGGCTTTCCTGAAGGAACCATAAGCCATACAACTTTCTTCTCAGGGAGTTTGCTTGCTAATTCTTTAACCGAAGAAGAACCAATTGCTCCATTTTTAACAGCATCATCTATTTCTTTTTGAGTTAAATTAAAAACCACTACTTCGTGTCCATCATTCATTAATCTTTGTACCATATTTCCCCCCATTTTCCCAAGTCCAATAAACCCGATCTTCATTTTTTACCTCTGTCATTAAATAATTATTACAATTTCGATTGGTTAGTTTAAGGCTACATTATATAAAACAATTAACAAAGCTCAAAGTTCAATATTGTTGTTATCCTATTAAAACCAAAATACTTATATAAATTATCACAATTCATAATAGAAATAGTTTCAGGTTTTTCCGTATAATATTGGCAAAATTTTATCTCGCCCTAATTAATTTTGCATTAAATCTTACGAAAACTTGCAATTTTCACAATTTATGTTATTTTGTAAAATAATAACAATTATTGGAAATTCTTCTAAAATTTATGCCCCCTTTAAATTAGAGGAACAAATTACCGAAATCTCTTCAATTATTATCCGGTTTTGACTTTTTGCCACTGATTAATGATTTACCAGGGAGATTTTCTGACTAAAAACGGATATGCATTATGTCACAAAATTTGATTTGGAGAAATAATGTTAAAAATAAATAAAATTGAAAGCGAAGCAGAACTTGAAAAAGAAATGCCAAGAGAAAAATTCATCGACTTTCTTTATACTCATCTCGACAAATTTGGAGATACAAAATCGGCAATTTCAAAATGCATTGACTATGCTTTTGCCAAAGACGGAAAGCCAGGCGGCTTTTTATTAACTGCTTACTATGACGGTGAGCTTTGTGGCGAATTAGTGTTGAACAAAACCGGAATGAGTGAATACATTCCGGATAATATTCTGGTGTATATTGCTGTCAATAATAAATTCAGAAATAAAGGCATTGGAAGACAAATTGCTGAAAGATGTATAAATGAAGCAGAAGGTGATGTAAAGCTGCATGTTGAATATGACAACCCAGCAAAAAGATTATATGAAAGGATAGGATTTACAACAAAATACGCAGAAATGCGTTATAAAAAATAAATTAAAAAATGGCTACGCTAACTATTAATACAGGTAAAATTCTCGAGAATATCGAAAAACTGAATAAATATCTTACAGAAAATAATATTCAATGGACGCTGGTCACTAAGATGTTGTGCGGACACAAGGGCGCACTGGAAAAAATAATTCCTGATAAATGCATCAAAACAATTCATTCGGTGGGTGATTCAAGAATTTCAAATTTACGAACGATAAAAGAGATTAAACCAGACATCGTAACAATGTATATTAAACCTCCAGCACTTAACCAGGTAAAAAATATAATTAAGTATGCTGATATTTCCTTGAATTCATCTTTAAGAACAATTGAAGCACTTGACAGGGAGGCTGAGGAGCAGGGTAAGAAACATCGCGTTATTATAATGATTGAGATGGGAGAACTAAGGGAAGGCATTGTGAGAGATGAAATTCTTAGTTTTTATGAAAAGATATTTAAGTTAAAAAATGTTGAAACTATCGGGCTGGGAACCAATCTTGGCTGCATGTATGGCGTTGAACCTACTTATGATAAATTAATTCAGCTAAGCCTGTACAAACACTTAATCGAAGTGCAGTTCAACAAAAAGCTCGAACTTGTCTCAGGCGGAAGTTCTATTACTTTACCACTCATTTCAAAAGGCAAAATTCCCAAAGGTGTGAATCACTTCAGAATCGGTGAAGCTGCACTTTTAGGAGTTTCTCCTCTTAATAATAAAAAATTCAGAAATCTCTCGACATCTACAATAGAGTTTTCCGCAGAAATTGTAGAACTTGATAAAAAAGAGATTCAGCCTGACGGAATTATTGGTGAGGGGAATGTTGGCCATACTGCCGAACTGGAATTCGATAAAGGGGTGAAAGAAACTTACAGAACAATTGTTGACTTTGGACAACTTGATGTTGACGTAAACAACCTTAGTCCTAAAGATGACAAACTACAATTTGTCGGTACTACTTCTGATATGACCGTTTATGATCTTGGTAGTGATAAAGGGAAATATAAAGTTGGCGGCCAGATTCATTTTATGCCAAATTATACTTCAATCGCTCGGTTGATGAATTCAAGATATATGTCCAAAAAGATTTTTTAATTTTTCAATTCAAACTTTTCACAAATAATAATACAAGGCTATGCATTTTATAGATCTCTTCGAGTTTTTTATCTACATGGCAGTAATGCTTGGCATCGGTTTCTTTTTCCTGAAGAAAAATAAAGATGCTGAAGACTTTTTTGTGGGTGGTAGAAGTATGGGAAGTTTGCACGTCGGATTATCTGTTGTTGCGACGGACGTTGGCGGGGGCTTTTCAATAGGTCTTGGCGGACTTGGATTTGTAATGGGTTTGTCAGGTTCCTGGATGCTTTTTACAGGGCTGATAGGTGCGTGGGTCAGCGCTGTTCTTTTAATCCCGCGTGTAAATAAAATGAAAAGTTTTAAGAAGCTTTATACATTCCCACAAATCTTTGAAGAATTTTATAACGGCAAAGTTGCCTTTATAGCCGGAGTTATTTCTGCCATAGGTTATATCGGATTTACGAGTTCCCAGATCCTTGCAGGTGCAAAATTAGCATCGGCTTCTTTTATTGATTTGGATATGGAAACTGCTCTGTTAATTATGGGAGCGATTGTAATTATCTACACCTCGCTGGGTGGAATTAAAGCTGTAATCTACACTGATACTGTTCAGTGGATCGTCTTAATGGCCGGACTCGTTTTCATCGGACTCCCACTTGGCTACTCTGCAATCGGCGGCTGGTCGGCATTACAAAAAGAGGTTTCAAATGACCTTTTATCTTTCACAAATGTAAGCTGGCAAACTCTCGTTAATTGGGGAGTGACTATTATTCCGATCTGGTTTGTCGGCATGACTCTTTACCAGAGAATTTATTCCTGCAGAGACGAAAAAACTGCAAAGAAAGCATGGTTCATAGCGGGACTCTTCGAGTGGCCTGTAATGGCAATGATGGGTGTTATGCTTGGTCTATTCGGCAGAGTCGCTGCAGATCAGGGAATGTTTGCTTACCTTGGATTTCCAACTATGTCTGGGCTTGATCCTGAAAAGGGTTTGCCTCTTTTGCTCAGAACTGTTATGCCGGTCGGATTGATGGGATTGATGATGTCCGCATATTTTTCTGCAATAATGTCGACTGCCGATAGTTGTTTGATGGCTGCTTCAGGAAATGTGGCAACGGACATACTCGACAGGTTTTTTTCTTTTAGTTCAAATGAAAAAAGATTTTTAAAATTATCACAGTGGCTTACTTTAGTTCTTGGTATATTTTCATTATGGCTTGCGAGCAGTATGCAGAATGTGCTTCAGCTTATGCTCTACTCCTATGCATTTATGGTCTCAGGGCTTTTCGTTCCGGTAATAGGAGCGTTTTTCTGGAAACGAAGCAGCTCGCTTGCAGCAATGTGGGCAATGGTAATTGGCGGAGGAACAACTATTACTCTGATAATAATTAATACAAAATTGCCGCTCGGACTTGATCCTAATATATTTGGAATTACGGCTTCAGCATTGACTTTTGTCTTGCTAACTTATTTATTTCCAAATAAAGAATATTTAACCGAAGTTGAGTAATAACAATTTATGAAAGACACTGTTAAAGTTTCTCTGCAGAAATTAATTAAGTTCAGAAAAGAGATTCATAAAAATCCTGAACTTTCGGGAAGCGAAAAAAATACTGCAAAGAGAATAATTTCTTTTGCAAAGAGATACAGCCCGGATAAAATCATTTCTAATATCGGTGGCAATGGAATTGCGGTAATTTTCAATGGGAAAGAGAAGGGGCCAACTGTATTAATCCGTTGTGAACTTGATGCACTCCCTATCCCAGAAATAAATAAATTCAATTACAAGTCTGTTAATGAAAACATTTCTCATAAATGCGGACACGATGGGCATATGGCCATTGTATCAGGATTGATTCCATTACTTTCAAAAAACATATTAAAAAGAGGAAAAGTCGTTTTACTTTATCAACCTGCGGAAGAAACCGGTGAAGGTGCAGAATGGATATTAAAAGACAACAAATTTAAATCGATAAAACCAAATTTTGTTTTTGCTTTGCATAATCTCCCCGGATTTGAAAAAGGAAAAATAATTATACGGGAAAAAGAATTTGCAGCTGCTTCAAAAGGAATGATTATAAAGCTCATCGGAAAAACTTCACACGCGGCAGAACCAGAAAAAGGAATAAACCCTGCACTTGCTGTTTCAGATATTATCTCTGCACTAATTTCTCTGCCTAAAAAAATAAAAACGATAAAAGATTTTTCGCTAATTACTATTATTCATTTAAAAATTGGCGAACGGGCATTTGGAACCTCACCCGGCTATGCTGAAGTAATGGCTACACTTCGTTCGTTTAAAAACGCTGATATGAAATTGTTGACTGATAGTGCAATTAAAAGAGCAAAATCAATTGCGAAGAAATATGAGCTAAAATATGAAATAGAATTTACTGAAGAATTTCCTGCTACCGTAAATGATAAGAATTGTGTTGAGATAATAAAAGAAGCTGCAAAAGAAAATAAATTAAAAGTTCAAAAAATTAGGACGACTTTCAGATGGTCGGAAGATTTTGGACATTTTACAAATCATTTTAATGGTGCGCTGTTTGGACTTGGCTCCGGCGAAAAGCAGCCTGCTTTACATAACCCTGATTATGATTTCCCTAATGAAATTATTGAACCAGGAATTAAAGTTTTTTACTCAATTATAAATCAAATATTAAGTTAACCATGTTTAATTCGTCTGTTATTGAAATAAGCAAATCTGCATTACAAAATAATCTGAAATTCCTGCACAATATTCTGGGTTCGGAGGTAATTATATCATCAGTCATAAAAGGAAATGCATACGGGCACGGAATTGAATCTTTTGTTCCTATAGCTGAAGAATGTGGACAGAAACATTTTTCTGTTTACAGCGCAGATGAAGCCTTAAGAGTAAAAAATATTTCCAGCAACGGACCAAAAATCTTGATAATGGGAATGATTGATAATTCTGAGCTGGAATGGGCAATTGAGAACGATGTTGAGTTTTTCGTGTTTGAATCTGATAGATTTAATGCTGCGCTCAAAGCTGCAGAAAAAGTTAAAAAACCTGCTAAAATACATCTTGAAGTTGAAACAGGAATGAACAGAACAGGTTTTAACCAGAAACAATTAAAACTGGTTATTCAGGAAATCAAAAATAATCAGGAACTGATAAGCTTTGAAGGAATGTGTACTCATTATGCGGGCGCTGAAAGTATCGCAAACTATTTGAGAGTAAAGGAACAAATAAAAGCTTACAACAAATTTTACAAATGGATTAAAGAACAAAACGTAACACCCAGAATTTGTCACACAGCCTGTTCCGCTGCTGCTATGCGTTATCCTAAAACAAGAATGGATATGGTTAGGATTGGAATTATGCAGTATGGATTCTGGCCGAGCGATGAGACATTAATAAATTATCTCAGCAAAAAAGAAGAAAAAATTGATCCCCTTGAAAGAATAATCAGCTGGAAAACGAGGGTAATGAGCACGAAGGAAGTTAATACAGGTGAATTTATCGGATATGGCACAACATACCTTGCACATAAAAAAATGAAGATAGCAACTATTCCGGTAGGATATTCACATGGTTTCAGCAGATCACTCAGTAACCAGGGACGCGTCTTAATAAATGGGAAAAGAGTCGGCGTTGTTGGTATTGTAAATATGAATTTAATGACCGTAGATGTGACTGATGTGCCCGAAACAAAAAAAGGTGACGAAGTTGTTTTAATTGGAAACCAGGGTGATCTTTCAATTTCAGTTGCATCTTTCAGCGAATTAAGTAACCAACTTAACTATGAATTACTTACTCGCTTACCCAATAAGATTCCACGTGTAATAACCAGTTGATTAATTTTCCTCCTCCCTTTTGCCTATCTTTACAAAATAAATCTCACTAATTTTTCTAACATGAACAATAAAATTGAACAGGCGAAAGCAGTTCTGAAAAAGTATTACGGGTTTGATACATTCCGCGAAAGCCAGGAAGAAGTGATCAAAAGGCTTGTAGATGAAAATGAGCATTGCCTTTTGCTCATGCCTACCGGCGGCGGCAAATCTGTATGCTACCAGGTGCCCTCCCAAATATTTGAAGGCGGTACTATTGTAATCAGCCCGCTTATAGCTTTGATGCAGGATCAGGTCGATGCCCTTCACAAAAAAGGAATTGATGCAACTTTCATTAATTCAACAGTTTCAAAAAAAGATCGCGACACACGTTTGAATGATTTTGTGTCAGGTAAATACAAATTGCTTTACGTAACACCGGAAAGATTCAGAAAACCTGAGTTCGTTGAAAAGATAAAGACAGCAAACATTGCCCTTTTTGCAGTTGATGAAGCTCATTGTGTTTCGGAATGGGGACACGACTTTCGACCGGACTATTCCCGTCTTGGTGAGTTTAGAGAAATTATCGGACATCCTCTTACAATTGCGCTTACAGCAACTGCAACTCCAGAAGTTCAAAAAGATATTATTCAAAAATTACATATCGATCCAACCCATGTAAAAACATTTCATACCGGAATTCAAAGACCTAATCTTCGACTTGAAGCTGTTGAAGTTTTTGATGAAAAAGAAAAATACGAAGTAATAAAAAATATCCTCGATAAATACTCCGGTCCGGGGATCATTTATTTCTCTCTGATTCAAACATTAGAGAAGTTTTTACAAATGCTTGGTGACAAAGGTTACAAGCATGGAATTTATCATGGAAAGTTAAATCCTCAACAGAGGAAAAAAATTCAGAGAAGCTTTTTAAGCGGGGGGGAAAAGCTTATTCTGGCAACTAATGCATTCGGGATGGGAATTGATAAACCCGATATCCGTTTTATTTTGCATGCGGAAGTTCCTTCTTCAATTGAATCATATTACCAGGAAATTGGACGAGCCGGACGTGATGGTAAAAATTCTATCTGCCAGCTAATTTACAATCAGGAAGATCTTTACACACAAATGGAATTTATCAAATGGGCAAACCCGGATGCAGAATTTTACTCAAGGCTTTTCGACCTCTTAAAAACTCAACTTACACAGGTAAATTCCTATGGTGTTGATTATTTACGAGAGCAACTCAGCTTCAAAAACAAAAACGATTTCAGGGTGGAAACAGCATTAGGAATGCTGGACAGATATGGAGTCACTGAAGGAGCCATAGAATCAAAAGATTTACAGGTTGCTTCTGAACTCCCGGGATTGCTTGAGGATGAAGAATATCTGAAAGAAAAAATGATGCGCGATAATAAAAAGCTTTTATCGGTTGTACAATATTTCAGAGTGGAAGAATGCAGAAGAGTTTATATCTCGGAATATTTCGGCTTTTTTGATGAAAAGCCATGCGGTAATTGTGATAATTGTACAAGAAAAGGAATTGAATAATCCTGTGTTCTGAAAGTTAGATCAAAATATTGAATTTATCAGGATCAAGGACCTATTCTTCTTTTGGATGAAGCTCAAGTTTTCTAATAAACTCCTTCCCACCTACAAAAAATACTACAACTGTCACAAGTCCAAGTGTAATGAAAATTGTTGCAAAACCAATTATTACAATTTGTTGTGCAATTTCCAGCTCCACTAAAGCCATTGCCGAAAAGAACAGTATTATTACTGCTTTTGTAAATTTAGCAATAAGAGCTGACCTCGGAATTTGTTCACGATTTAAGGATTTCTGAATAGAATTTGAAGTCCATAATGAAATCATCCAGCCGACAAGCATTATCACCAGAGAAATTACAATCCTCGGTAAATAGAAAATCGCTCCTTCAAGCACTTTCGAAAAGATCACGAGTTTCCATGCATTAAGAGCATCATTAAAAAAGATTATAAAAATGATAAAGAAGAAAATATTCCCGAGATAGTTATAAAAGCCGTAACGTATATCTGCTTTAGCAAATGCTTTCCCCCATCGAAAACCGGTAAGAAATTTTTCAAGACGAAGTATCACCGCAAGTTGAATAATCACTCTTTTAACAAACCAACCGATTAGCCATCCGACAGCAACAAGCAAAATACCGGCAAAAAGATTTGGCAGGTAGTTAATTATATTCTGACCTACTCCGCCAAAAAGATCCTGCAAATTATTACCCATTATTCACCTTCCTTTCTATAAGGTTTTAACAGCGTTGACCAGAATGATGGTCTTTCTTCATACTCTTTTACCCAAAGCACCGGACATTTAACTTGTTCGGTAATTTCCTGTGCCAGGGATTTTTTAAACATCAGCTCAAGAAAATCACCTGACCTACCTCCCATTAAAATAAGATCGGCACCCCGAGATCCTTTAACAATTCCGTTTAGAATATCTTTACTTACAATCGAACTAACTTTTGCTTTAAGCGATTCTTCACTTATTACCTCATTAATTTCAGCCAGGCGTTTGTCTCTTTCAAATTCAGTACTTTCAGGATCAAATACTATAAGTATTTCAAGTTTTGCCTTATAAAATTCCATAAATGCGGGCGCAATTTCAGTTGCAAGCCTTGTATGCGCATCTGATGCAAAAGGTATTAATATTTTTTTAATTTTTCCATCCTTTAAATCACCATGTAAAATTGCCACTTCGCTTGGTGCCTTTTGTAAAACAGTATCGACTAATGAAGAAAAAACGCGCTGGAACAAATCAGGATTCTTCTGTCTGCCTGTAACAATAAAGTTGCAGTTTTCCTCGATGGCGGTATCGACTATTCCCTGTGAAATTCTATGTGAAACTTTTACAATTGATCGTGTTCTTACTTCATTGTTTTCCGTAAATTCTTCGGCCTTTTCCAGTAGCTTTGTATAATTACCCTCAGTGTCCAGCGCCGACATTAGTTTCTGACCTTCACCAACCTCTACGACATTCAGGAAAATAATTTCGCCCTGATGTTTTTTTGCAACAGCCAGTGCAATATTCGTTAAGCTTTTAACTGTTCTGTTGTTTGCCAGGCACACTAGTATGCTGTACTCTTTTTTCTCAATTCTTTCAAGAGCTTTTACCTTTCTTATATGTTCAACTTCCCTGCTGGCTGCATAAGTTTTATAAACTACAAAACCAATTGCCACCCATATTATAGTAACAATCCATGCAGTTAAGCTGTACTCGAGCATATAAAAGGATAAAAAAAGCAGCATTGCTATTCCGACAATTGACAGGTACGGAAAAAACGGAACGAAAAATCCTCTATCAAGATCGGGCCTTTTCTTACGCAGGTTTATCATAGAAATATTTACCTGCAGAAAGAGCAGAAGAAACATAATATCCGCAGCGCTTGCTACGTCTTCAATCGGGAGGGAGACCGCCATTACTACTACAATGACAAGAGCACCAACAATTCCCCAGTAAGGCGTGAAGTTTTTTGAATGTACTTTGCTGAAAAATGTCGGGAAATTTCTATCGCGTCCCATAGCAAAAGCAACTCTGGATGAAGAGTAAACAGTTGCGTTGAGTGCAGACATCGTTGAAATCAAACCACCGACGAGAATCATAATTCCCCCACCTACAAAAAAGTGTCTGGCAACATCGACCAGTGCAATTTCTTTTTGCGCAGCGAGGTAATCCCACGGAGTCATATTACCAGGATTTACAGAACCAATGGCAGTTATTGCAACAAGTAGGTAAATCGGCACAACAATTATTAAAGATAGAAAAACTGCACGCGGAATATTTTTCTTTGGATTTTTAATTTCTTCTGAACTCTGCGCAATAACTTCAAATCCCTGGAAAGCAATGAAGGTTAATCCCATTGCCTTAAAAACTCCACCCCAACCGTGCGGCATGAACGGACTGAATGTTGTCATCCAATCGCCTTTCCTCAATATCAATTCCAACCCGAAGCCGATAAAAATTAATAAGATCACAATTTTTGCAATCGTAACCAGGTTACCAATCTTTCCGGTTTCTGAAGCACCCCGGAAATTTATATAACCAAATAAAAGTGCGGCACCTGCAGCAAGTAACTTTTGAGGAGATAAAAATGCCCAGTGAGGAATAGCAATTCCCAGTTCTGTAAAAACATGTTCAAAGTAAGCACCGAAGCCAAGAGCATAAAGACTGCATGCAACAGCATGAGCAAACCAACTCATCCAGCCGGATAGAAAACCATTCCATCTTGGCAGGCCCTCTTTAACCCAGAGATAACCGCCACCCGCATCGTGGTAACAGGAACCAAGCTCGGCATACGACATTGCGGTTAGAAGTGCAACAAGTCCATTTAATAAAAAAGTAATTAGTAGTGCAGGACCGGCAACACCGGCAGCAATTCCTATTAACACAAATATACCCGCTCCGATCATTGCTCCAACGCCGATAAGTGTTGCGTCAAGGAGCGTCATTTCACGGCTTAAACGAACCTCGGTTTCGAATTTCTTCATAAAAACCTGTTTTTTGCAATTTGGATGAGGCTTTCGCCAAAATTATGTTTAAAACAGTTCAAGCGCAATAAAAATCGATACCTTTAAATTTGATTAAACCTCTATAAATGACGATTTTGCATAACTAAAAATTATTTTTAAGAATGTTCACATCTAAATTTAATTCTTACTTAAAAAGAGAATTCAGAGTTTAAGACGGAGGTATTATGTCAAATGCTCATTTTAAAGTACCATTGCCCATAAACGAGCCGGTACTTTCATATGCACCAAACAGCCCTGAAAAGGCTGAGATCAAAAAGAAATTAAAAGAATTACAATCAAAGAAAATTGAGATTCCATTAATCATCGGCGGTAAAGAAATCAAAACTGGCAAAACTACAGAGATAAGAGTTCCACATAATCATAAAAAAGTTTTAGGTGTTTATCATAAGGCAGGTACAAAAGAAGTTAATATGGCTATAGAAGCGGCACTTGAAGCACGTAAAATCTGGGCTGATATGCCATGGGAACATCGGGCTGCTATTTTTCTTAAAGCTGCTGATTTGCTGGCTGGTCCCTGGAGATCAACTTTGAATGCAGCAACAATGTTAGGTCAATCAAAAACAATTTATCAATCAGAAATTGATGCGGTTTGTGAACTAATTGATTTCTGGAGATTCAACGCTTATTATATGTCCCAACTAATGAGCGAACAACCATATTCACCAAGGGGAATGTGGAACAGATCTGAATACCGGCCATTAGAAGGATTTGTCTTTGCGGTTTCGCCATTCAATTTCACTTCAATAGCTGGAAATCTTCCTACAGCACCGGCTATGGTTGGTAATGTTGCATTATGGAAACCTGCATCAACAGCAGTTTATTCGTCTTACTTTTTAATGCAATTATATATTGAAGCTGGAGTTCCTGCAGGTGTAATTAATTTTGTTCCCGGTTCCGGCAGTCAGGTTGGCGACCCTGTTATGGATAGTCCTGATCTTGCAGGAATTCATTTCACTGGTTCAACTGCAGTTTTCCAGGGGATGTGGAAAAGAGTTGGGGACAATCTTAGTAAAATGAAATATTACCCAAGAATAGTTGGAGAAACCGGTGGCAAAGATTTCATTTTTGCTCATAACAAAGCTGATGTTGATGCGCTTGTCGTTGCAACTATTCGTGGCGCATTCGAATACCAGGGACAGAAATGTTCTGCAGCTTCGAGGATGTATATACCTAAATCAATCTGGCCTGAATTTAAGAAAAAATATGTTGCTGAAGTTAAAAAAATTAAAATGGGTGATCCTGAAGACTTCACAAATTTTATGTCGGCCGTAATTGATAAAGCCGCATTCAAAAGTATAACTGAATATATAGACTATGCTAAAAAATCAAAAGCGGCTGAAATTATCACAGGTGGAAAATACAGTAGTACAAAAGGATATTTCATTGAGCCAACTACAATCGTTACAACAGATCCGAAATTTAAAACAATGCAGGAAGAAATTTTTGGACCTGTGATGACAATTTACGTTTATGATGATAACAAATTTGATGAAGCTTTAGAATTGTGCGATACAACTTCACCTTACGCGTTAACAGGATGTATCTGGTCACAGGATAGAGAAGCACTAATTAAGATGTCAAACAAACTTAGAAATGCAGCGGGCAATTTTTACTTAAATGATAAACCAACTGCAGCAGTTGTTGGTCAACAGCCATTCGGTGGCGGTAGGGCATCAGGCACTAATGATAAAGCCGGAAGTGCAATGAATATTCTCCGATGGATGACAGCAAGAACATTAAAAGAGACTTTCGATCCTCCGAAAGATTGGAAGTATCCTTTTATGGGCTCTAAGTAATCTTTTCATTTAATACTCAGTCCGCTTTTTTGCGGACTGAGTCCTTTTATTCAACCAATACTTTTTCAATTCTTTTATCAGGGATTATCCAGATTGCTGCAACGAATGCATAAATTCCAAGACTTACCCACGAATTTATAAAAGAAAGAATTATAGCAATAACATATAGCACTGTAGAAATTTTACCTTTAATATCATTTCCAACTGCAATAGCCAGAGTCGATTTTTTACCGTGATATTTTATGAGCGATCTGGAAAGAATAAAATAAGCAATCGATGACATCAGGAGGTCGACTCCGTAAAGCGCAACTGGAACTGCAGTAAAATAATTCTCCCCCATCCATCCTGTTACAAACGGAAGCAATGATAGCCAGAATAGCAAGTGAAGATTTGCCCAAAGGATAGTACCGTTAACCTTATCGGCTGCGTACATCATATGATGATGATTGTTCCAGTAAATCCCGATATGAACAAAACTTAAAATGTAACTAATAACTATAGGTAAAAGCGGGTTTAAATCTTTAAGCTTATCTCCGTGAGGAATTTTCAGTTCCAAAACCATAATTGTAATGATAATGGCCAAAACTCCATCGCTAAAAGCAAGTATTCTTTCTTTTTTCATAATAAACCCAGTGAAATGATTGTTATACGGCTACTAAATAATAGGAAATTAACAAGGCATAACAACTTTTGCAAAAAAATTTATTTAAACCGGACATATATTACTTACGGTATATTTTATTTATAAAAAAGTTTAATGATATGATGACTTTTTAATATATTAGTATTCAATATTATCAAAATTAATTGAGGCTGCGAAATATGCTAAAAAAACTCCTCCCAAAAGAAGAAAAATATTTTGAAGACTTTAAGGAAATGATAACTCACATCGAGGAGATGGCATCACTTACTCATCAGCTTTTTTCCTCCGCAAAACCGGACAAAGACCTTTTGCTGAAAATCAAACCACTGGAACGAAGATGTGATGAAGTTTCTAATAAGGTAATAAAAAGACTGAATAAAACTTTTATAACACCTTTTGACCGCGAAGATATTTTTACTCTAGCAAAAAAGCTTGACGATATTGGAGATATGCTGATGGCAGCGTCCATCAGGATAGATATTTTTAATGTAACGCATAAAATTAAATACGCCGATAAAATCGCTTCAATAGTTCTTCAACAAATTAAAGAACTTGGAATTGCGATTAACGATATAAAAACTAAACATACAAATGAATGCAAAGCAGTTGCTGTACTAGAAACAGAAGCTGACAAAGTCTATCACCAGGCAATGAAAGAATTATTTGTGGAAGAAAAAGACCCGCTTAATGTAATTAGGAAAAAAGATATTCTTAGTATGCTTGAAGAAGCTTCAGACAAATCTCAATCCGCAGCAAATGTTATATTATCAATATTCATAAAAAACGCCTGACAATATATGACTTTTGCTCTCATAATCATCGCTATGGCATTGATATTCGATTTTTATAATGGTATGAACGATGCCGCAAATTCCATCGCAACAGTAGTTTCCACAAGAGTTCTAACCCCGATGCAAGCTGTAGTATGGGCTGCTTTTTTTAATTTTGCAGCCGTTTTTATATTCGGAGTTAGTGTCGCAAATACAATAGGAAAAGGAATTGTTGATGTATCAATAGTTAACAATACAGTAATATTTTCTGGACTTGTTGGTGCAATTTTACTTTCGGCTACAGCTACTCATCTTGGTATGCCTATTAGCATTTCACATGCAATAATAGGTGGATACGGAGGTGCAGGGATTGCTAAAGCCGGATTTGCTGCTCTTATTACCAGTGGTTTTACTACGGTAGTAATTTTTATTTTTCTCGCGCCAATTATGGGGTTTGTTATAGCTTTGCTTTTTTCAGTATTGACTACCTGGATAGTTAGATACAAATCACCAGGAAAGGTGGATAAATATTTTAGAAAATTACAGTTGATATCTTCGGCCCTTTTTAGTCTAAGCCACGGTTCTAACGATGCGCAAAAAACAATTGGTATAGTTACAGTTGTACTATTTACAAATGGGTTAATCGGAAATACTTTCCATGTGCCTGTCTGGGTAATTTTTATGAGCTATACTGTCATTGCTCTAGGCACAGCAATTGGCGGATGGAAGGTAATTAAAACTCTTGGTATGCGAGTTACAAAATTGACTCCCTTCGGTGGGTTCAGTGCAGAAACATCTGCAGGAATTACCATTTCAATTGCATCAATATTCGGAATACCTGTAAGCACAACACATACAATTACCGGATCAATTATTGGAGTTGGAACAATGAAAAGTTTTTCAGCTGTAAGATGGGGAGTTGCTAGAAATATTTTGTGGGCGTGGGTTTTAACTATTCCCTTGTCAGGAATTTTTGCTTTTTGCACCTATGAATTAGCTCAATTGATCGTTCCATTTTTTAAGTAGAATTCTAACTGGTGCTCATGATAAATCATGAGGTATTACAGTTTTGGTATTTTAACTAACTATTTTCGCAACCTGAATAGAAAGAGTTTCTAATTTCAAAAAACTTCCATATTAACACTTTTAACTAATTGAAGAATTTCATTCTCAATGTTTTTCCCTTTGTCTTTTGCATACCACAAATGAAGCTTTTCATAAAGCTCAGGTTTATTAGTCCCTTCGGCTCTCCATTGATTAAATAATTTCTGTGCTTCCTTCGGCCTTGGGCCCCAACTAAATTTCTCATTCCCTTCCGCATCAAATACAACCAGCTTTGGTATGCTTCTGGTTCCATTTGTAAGATAAAAGTCAATAATTTCCGGATGAGAATCCCTGAGTATGATTCTAAAATCTAGATTATTATTAAGTGATGCAATGCCGGCAATATATGGCAGACATTGAGCGGAGTCCCCGCACCAATTTTCAGTAATTACCATCCAGACCAGTGGTTCATCAATTTTATTAATCTCTTCTTTCACCCCATCAGCTACTTCATAACTTTTTTCAATCCTGCAGCTTCTATGTTGATTAAGCTTTATGATTTTTAAACGCTCAGTTTCCTTTTTGCTTAAGTTCCCCGGATTTGTATTTTCAATCTGATTCTGTGTCATTTGACAATATTCATCGTAAGTATAGCCATTATGAGGAATCTTATCCTCGAAAAATTTATGTGCCATTCGTATCTCCTTTATTTACAAGTACTTGCCACCGTAAGCGCTGAATAAATATAATTATTATGTTGAATAAATCTGAATTAAATCATTTATTACAGTACTATTAGATGCCATTTATTTATTTGAGATTCACATTATATAGCATTATTTATTCATATTGAACTGAAAATCCATTCCAATATATATGATGACCGAGACAAAATATTTTACCCCCATAGAAGCCAGGAAAACACTTCCGCTTGTAAAAAAAATAGTAAAGGATATCCTAAATGCAACAAATGAAATTCGGCTTATTGCAGATGACTTGAATGGAAAAATTGAGGAAAATCCAGCGGTAAAAAGGATGGTAGAGGAGGTGAATAATTTTATGCAGGAGCTTGAAGAAATCGGTTGCTATTATAAAGACTGGAATTTTATAATAGGTCTTGTAGACTTTCCTGCAATTATTGAAGACAAAGAAGTTTTCCTTTGCTGGAAAAGCGATGAGGAAAATATAATTTTTTATCACGAAATTGAGGCTGGCTTTGCCGGAAGGAAACTAATTCCGGAAGAATACTTCAGCGAATGAATTTACTTCTCTAATTTCAAGATTGTTGTATCTTGAAGAGTTTTATGCGAGAGTAAATCTTTAATATTAAATACCACTCTATAACTACCTGGCGGATAACTTCCATCAATATTAAATTCAGCTTCCAAGTTAATACCATTTATCTTTTCAGATTCTTTTTTATCAACCTGTTTGGTAAAAAGTGACTTTAGTGCTTTCCCATTAGTGGTTATCACGTCAACACTATAAAAAACAGAAGCGATATATTTACCTTCTTTTTCATTCTGTCCAAAACCATGCAACTCTGTAAGAGCCTGAACTTCCCAACCCTGTCCCATATCTATAGCAAAAGCATTCTTACCGGATGTAATTAGTTTAACTTCTTCCTTTTTAGAACACCCGGTGGTAAAAACAAGACCAGCAATCGACAAAATAAAAAAAACATTTTTCATATTAATTTCCGATCGTAAAAAAGTCGCCCTGAAGAGCGCCCCTTAAAATTTATTATGAATTTTTCTTCCTGAAATCATCCATAAAGTTTACAAGATCTTCAACGCCTTTCTTAGGAAAAGCATTATAAATCGATGCACGAATACCTCCGACTGAACGGTGACCTTTCAATCCATTGAAGCCAGCGGCTGTACTCTCAGCAACAAATTTTTTTTCTAATTCTTCACTTGCCAGGTTGAAGGTAACGTTCATTAAGGAACGGCTGTCTTTTTCAGCATGGCCTTTATAATAATCGTTACTCGAGTCTATGCAATCATAAAGTAATCCTGCCTTCTCTTTATTGATTTTATACATTGCATCAAGGCCTCCCATATTATTGAGCCACTTTGTAATCAATGAAATAATATAAACACCAAATACAGAAGGAGTATTATAAAGTGAGCCTTTTTCTGTATGTGTTTTGTAATTTAACATTGTGTGAAGAGAATCCTGGCAGCGTTCGACCAAATCCTTTCTGATAATTACAACAGTAACACCACTTGGTCCCATATTTTTCTGAGCGCCGGCATAAATTAGCCCGTATTTATTCACATCAATTTTTTTATGAAGAATATCCGATGAAGCATCACAAACCAGAGGAACATTTCCAACAATTGGTTCTGTATGCCATTCAGTTCCAAAAATTGTATTGTTTGAAGTAAAATGGACATAAGAAGCATCGGGATCAAGCTTTAATTCTTCCTGTTTTGGAATTCTTTTAAACTTTTCATCTTCCGTGCTTGCTGCAATGTTAGCAACGCCTACTCTTTTTGCTTCCTTGATAGCTTTCTTCGACCAACTTCCAGTAAGAATATAATCAGCTTTATTTTTAGGTGGCATTATATTTAAAGGCACCATTGAAAATTGAAGACTTGCTCCACCCTGTAAAAATAAAATATCATAATTATCGCTGATATTTAAAAGTGCCCTCAAGCCGCTTACAGCATCAGCAAAAATCTTCTCAAAAGTTTTTGAGCGGTGACTTATCTCCAGCACAGACATTCCCACTCCCGGAAGAGAAAATAAATCTTTCTGTGCTTCTAATAATACTTCTTCAGGCAGAATAGCAGGTCCTGCACTGAAATTATATACTCTTTTTTCCATAACACATTTCCCTTTTTAGTTCTGAACAAGAACAAAGTTTATTTTGTTACCAATTAAATTAAATGAATTAATAAACCATCTCTCAATTTGGGTTCAAACCAGGTTGATTTAGGCGGCATAATTTCTCCAGCATCAGAAATTCTCATCAGGTCATTAATTGAAACAGGATACAATGAAAAAGCAACTGCTGCTTTCCCTGAGTTAACGAGATTTTCAAGCTCTTTTGTTCCACGAATACCCCCGATAAAATCGACTCTTTTGTTAGTTCTCGGATCATCAATACCCAGCGTAGGATTCAATAAAAAATCCTGAAGTATACTTACATCAAGTGTTTCACCTACCGATTTTGATAATGACAAGCTTGCACCTATACTGTCTTTTGGAGTAAGCGAGTACCAATCTCCGTCAAGATACATTCCATAATTTCTTTTTGCAGAAGGTTCTTTCCTGCTAGTTTTTTCAATTGTGAATTTTTCTGATACTTCGCTTAAAAAATCCTCTTTGCTTTTTCCATTAAGATCTTTTACTACTCTATTATATGGAAGGATTCTTAACTGTTCAGCCGGAAATAAAACTGCAATGAAAAAATTATATTCCTCCTTGCCTGTGTGAGAAGAATTTTTCTTTTTCTTTTCGGCCCTTGCTCTTGCCGCACTTGCAGCACGATGATGACCGTCAGCTATATAAAGATTTTTAACTTTGGCGATCTCATCTACAATTAAATTATTATAATTCTCCGGAACAATCCAAACAGTATGTTTTATTCCATCGGAAGATGTAAAATCATAAACAGGTTTTTCTTCTTTCATGGTTTTATCAACAATATCATTGACCGTCTTCACTCCACGATAAGTCAGAAAAACTACTCCTGTCTGAGCTCCTGTATTTACAATATGATTTGTTCTGTCGTCTTCTTTTTCCTTCCTTGTTTTCTCGTGTTTCAGAATTATATTATTGTCATAATCATCTACTGAAAATGTGGCCCCAATACCAACCTGTGCTATTCCAGCCATTTCCAGTCTGTACAAATAAAATCTATCTTTTTCATCAATGACTAGTGGCGCTTCTTTCTTTAAAATATCTAGATTGTTTTTCGCTTTCTGATAAACTTCATTTGAATATGGATTTACATTATCGTTTAAGTCGATTTCAGATCTTGTCACACGTAAAAAACTTAAGCTATTTTGGCCCGCCAACTCTTTTGCTTCTTCACGATTTACGACATCATAAGGTACGCTAGAAACCAGGTGTGTATTTTCTTTTGATGGTCTTAATGCTTTAAAAGGTCTGATAATTGCCATAACACTGACATTCTCCATTTTTTCTAAAAAACCGTTCTTTAAAATCTATAAAATTTGAGCAATAATCCATTTTTTAAGAAAATTAAAAGATCACTCTTCAAATTCACTCTTGCTGTACTTCTTCAAATAGTACTTTTTCATTTTTTCGAAAGGAAATTTATCACGATAAAAGAAATACTGTAAGCCTAATCCATCAAGTCCTGCAAAAAATAAGCGTGCTTCCGACATCGGTTCCTTAACTCCTATTTCCTTAAATATTTTCTCAATTATTTTCAGATATAAGTCTTCGAATTTAATGTTAAGAGGCCGTGACTTTTCAAAAATTTCGGGCTGGAGAGACATAGTAAAATACAAACGCCAGTATTCTTCCTGGTTTTTCATATAATCAAACATTGCTTCAATAATAAAAGTAATTTTTTCATACGGATCACTAATATTTTTGAGCTGTTTCTCTAATAAATTACCTGTTTCAAGTGCTTCTTTAAAAATTGCCTCTAAAATTTTTCCTTTGCCTTCAAAATAATTATATGTTAGTCCTTTTGATATTCCAGCCGCATTTGCAATATCACTGATAGAAGTTCCGTGGAACCCTTTATTTGCAAATAATTTGAGCGAGTTGTCCAGGATAAGCCTGCGGGTTTTACTTCTCATTTCCTCGTTTTGTTCTTTTGTACGGGGCATTTTTTTAGTTGAATAAATGTTCAGTCATAAAATATCTTTTCTGCTTATTTAATTCAAGTTATTCTTTTTTATTGTCCAAGGACTTGACAAAGAAACAAAATCGTTTTATTTTTGACTGAACGTTTAGTCAATATATAAACAGGGTAAATATGAAAAAGCTGATTTTATTAAGTGTCGTTTTATCAGTGAACCAACTGTTATTTGCGCAAACGGCTGAAGAAATAATAAAAAAAGCGGAAGATGCCATTAAAGGCAAAACCTCACATGCTGAAATCGAAATGATCATAAAAACACCGGACTATACGAGAGATCTGGAAATGGAAAGCTGGTGGATTGGAAACGAAAAGGCATTAATTGTTACAAAAGGTCCGATAAAAGAAAAAGGTAATAAAACTCTGAAAATAGGAAACGAAATGTGGGAATATCTAAAAAATACCGAGACGACAATTAAAATTCCCCCATCAATGATGCTTCAATCGTGGAATGGTTCTGATTTTACAAATGACGACCTTGTGAGGGAATCTAATTTAACTAAGGATTACGATCAAAAAATAATAGCCGAAGAAAAAATAAACGGACAGGACACCTGGAAGGTACAGCTAATTCCAAAGCCCGACGCACCAGTAGTTTGGGGAAAAATTTACTACTGGGTAATAAAGAAGAATTATCTTCCATCAGTCGTGCAATACTTTGACGAAAGAGGAAATATGGTTCGTTATCTTGTTTATTCTGATATAAAAAATTTTCACGGAAGAGTAATCCCCTCAAAATGGGTTATGCACAACAATAAAAAGGAAGGACACTCAACTACAATTATTGTGAATGATATCGAATATAATATAAATATTCCTGACAGAATTTTTTCATTCCAGGAACTTGAGAGAGGAAATTAAAAGTGAAGCTTCTGATAAAACTCGCCTGGCGAAATATCTGGCGAAATAAAAGAAGATCAATTTTAACACTTGCTGCTGTAATATTTGCAGTATTTATGGCCATCGGAATGAGAGGAATCCAGTTGGGAACTTACGCACTCAACATAAAAACTGCAGTTGAACTTTTTTCCGGATATATGCAAGTACAGTCGAAAGGGTATAATGATACGCCAAAACTTTCCCTTTGTTTCAAAGAAAATAAGGATCTTACCTCAGCACTGAAAAACACAAAAGGAATTCAAAACTACTCTTCGAGGATTTATGCTGATGGCTTAATTAGCTTTAAAGATAACTCACGTGGTGTAGCAATATTTGGAATAGAACCAGATAAAGAAAAAAATGTAACAACTTTTGTAGAAAATGTTGATAAAGGTAGATTTTTTAATTCAGATTCTTCAAACGAAATAGTAGTGGGCTCTCAATTACTGGAAAATCTCAATGCAAAAATTGGTGACGAGATTGTCCTGTTAGCACAAGGTTATGATGGATCGCTTGGAAATCAGAAATATAAAATTGTCGGGACTGTTAGATTAGGTGTGCAGGAACTTGAATCTACTGTTGTTTTTATGGGATTGAAATCTGCACAGTACCTGCTTGCAATGAGAAATAAGGTTAATGTAATTGCCGTTAAAGCGGACGATCTTAATAATTTAAAAGAAATCGAGAATAATCTTGCAGAAAAAATTTCTGATAAAAACCTGGTTGTACTTCCCTGGAATAAGGTAAATCCGGAACTTCAGCAAGCAATTCAACTTGACAATGTAAGTGGAATACTTTTCCTCGGAATACTGATAGTAATTGTTGCGTTTGGGATTTTGAATACAGTCTTAATGTCAGTTACTGAAAGATTCAGAGAGTTCGGAGTTATTTTGTCGATTGGTATGCCACAGAAAAAGCTAACCTATCTTGTTTATATAGAAACAATGTTTATAGCAATAATAGGATTGATATTCGGAAACCTGATGGGATATTTTGTTAACTACTATTTGATATTACATCCCATAGTTTTCGGCGGCGAGTTGAAACAACTTTATGAACTTTATCATTTTCTACCTGAATTAAGATCGTCGCTGCAGGTCTCAATCTTTATATATGTATCTCTTTCAATAATTGGTATTTCGATTCTTTCCTGTCTTTATCCTGCATACAAAGTTTACAAACTCGAACCATTGAAAGGAATAAGACAGACTTAAAATGAATCTTAAAATCGGGAACATATCATGTTGTTAAAATTGGCGTGGCGAAATATCTGGAGGAATAGGAGAAGATCTTTGATTGTTCTTACTTCTGTCATTGTTGGTCTTGTTGCAATTATAATAAGTGACGGGCTTTCAAATGGAATGATAGGGCAAATGCTTTTCAATCAGATCAATCTGAATATTTCTCATATACAGATTCACAAAAAAGGGTTTAACAATAATAAGGTTGTAAAAAATTATATTCCAAATTATAAAAAGGTAGACCAAGTCTTAAAAAATGACCCTTCAATAAAAGCTTACAGCAGAAGAGTATTTGTAACCGGGATTTTGAGCAGTGCAAATAATTCCTCTGGTGTTATGATTTATGGAATTGATCCTAATCAGGAAGCAAATGTTTCAATAATTAAAAACTCAATGATTGAAGGAAGCTATTTAACTAATAATAAACGTGATATTATTATTGGCAAAAAGCTCGCTGAAAAACTTGAAGTTGAAGTGGGTGATAAAGTTGTTGCAATGGCAAATACACTTAAAGGAGACATTGGTTCAGAGGTTTTCAGAATTGTTGGAATATTCAGAACAGCTAGCTCAGAATTTGATAAAACAGCAATTTATATTCCGGACGCAACGGAACAAAGTATGCTGAACATAGGGAACAAATATTACGAATATGCCATAATTACCAAAGACTATGATAATGTTGGCCAGGTACAAAAAAAACTGGAAACAAAACTTGGTAATAAATATGAAGTTTTAAGTTACAAAGATCTATTACCAATGTTGATCTATCAAATTGAGCTTTATAAAGAAACAATGTGGATACTAAATGTAATTATCGGTTTGGCATTAATCTTTGGAATTATCAATTCAATGTTGATGTCTGTATTCGAAAGGATAAAAGAATTTGGCGTACTGATGTCCATTGGAATGAAGAATTCCAGAATTTATTCAATGATAGTAACCGAAGCATTTATAATCGGAATTGTCGGGACAATAGCCGGATTAATAATCGGCTTGTTGCTTGAAATTCCTCTTACTCACACCGGGATTGATCTGAGTTTTTTCTCAACAGGGCTTGAAGCATTCGGAATAGGAACGGTAATTTACCCGATTCTTTCGGTTGGCAATATAATTTTGTCATCGTTATTTATGCCATTCGTTGCAATAATCGGGGCCCTTTACCCGGCCTATAAAGCAATTAAATTAGAACCAATTTATGCGATTTATTATGTATAAATATTTAAATGGAATTTAAAATGGATATTTTAAAAACTGAAAAACTGGAAAAAACCTATCAGGACAATGGCGTACCTGTACACGCGATTAAAGGAATTGATCTGAAAATTGAAAAAGGCGAATTTCTGGTAATTGCCGGTCCATCCGGCTCAGGAAAAACAACACTTTTAAATTTATTGGGTGCGCTCGATAAACCTACAAACGGTAAAGTGTTTTTTGAAAATGAAGATTTGACACAAAAAGATAAAAATCAGCTTTCGTCTATAAGGTTGCACAAATTAGGATTCATTTTTCAGGCTTATAATTTAATTCCAGTTTTGTCAGCTCTTGAAAATATCGAATTCAGCATGATGCTGCTTGGAATTCCGGAAAAGGAAAGGGAAAACAAAGCACTTACTCTTATGGATGAGCTGGGCATAAAAGACCTGGCACATAAAAGACCGAATGAAATGAGCGGCGGGCAGCAGCAAAGAGTTGCGGTTGCGAGAGCTATTATTAATAATCCTACGGTCGTTCTTGCTGATGAACCAACCGCAAACCTAGACTCAGTTACAGCCGGGCATCTTTTAGATCTGATGGAACAGATGAATAAAGAAAAAAACATAACTTTTATTTTCTCATCTCACGATAAACAAGTTATGGATCGGGCGAAAAGATTATTAATTCTGAAAGATGGTCGAATAGATAAATCTTAGTGTTATTATGTTAAAGTTTATGTGCAAGTTTTTATTTCTGTTCTCTTTTGTTACACTGTTTTCAACAACCTTTGCTCAATATGAATTTACCTTTTCTGGTTATGCAGTTGACATGCCGGCATACACTTTCAGCTCAGACAAAACACCCGTCTTTTTTCCGAGGAAAAATCAATTACTAAATCTTACAAGATTAAGGCTTAAACCTCAGATCTTTTTATGGTCGAATGCAAGAATTAATATTGAATACGAAATAGATGCGCTACTGGCAAAGGATATAAATAATAGTGAGCTAAACCAGACTATAGAAAACCAGCAATTAATTAATATAAAATGGGATATTGCATCAGGAAATAAATACAAATTAAGCCATTATATTGACAGACTCTATTTCAGGCAAGGATTTGATTGGGGAAATATAATTGTTGGGAGGCAACGCATTAGCTGGGGAACCGGCAGGATCTGGAATCCGACTGATCTTTTCAATCCCATAAACCCTGCAGATTTCAGTAAAATAGAAAAAGATGGTGCAGACGCTTTTTCAATGACATATTATCTTGGCAATTTCACAGATCTGAATATAGTTTATAACCCACAGGATAAATTCAAAAAGAATAATGCAGCTTTCAGGTTCAGAACAAATTATGATACTTATGATCTAGCAGTGATCGGAGGTTATTTCGATAGACGATACGTAGCCGGCTTTGACTTTGCAGGCAACCTGTTTGTTGCAGGAATACGGGGAGAAGGAATCATTTCTATGGATAAAAATGATTTAAGTAATAATTATACGAAACTTGTCTTTGGGATTGATAATCAGTTTACGCAAAAGTTGTATGCTTTAATAGAATACCAATACAACGGTGAAGGAATCACAGATAAATATTCATATAATCTGGTACAGTTAGCAAAAGGAAATATAATAAACCTTAATAAAAATTATTTATTTATTAGCACCAGTTATCAATTCACACCACTGATTACAGGTACACTTTCCAACAATATTAATCTAAATGATGGAAGCGGGTTTGTAAATTCTACTATTAATTATTCTATGTCTGGTAATTCAACTCTCACTTTTGGTAGTCTGGTAACTTACGGAAAGCAATTTACAGAATACTGGTATTATCAAAATTCATTCTACATGCAGTTGCAAGTATATTTCTAACAATAAATTTGCATTTAGCCTCATAATTTGCTTTAATTAAAGTCCGTTTTTTCGCGGATCACTAATTGAGGTATTCTTATGGACTCACAAAAGAATAAATATTTAACAATATTTTCACTTATACTATTTGCTATCAGCTTCTCAGCTTGTTCATCAGAGCAAAATTATCTTGTAAATCTTACATTTGTTAAAGATGCCATTATCAATTACCATGAGAGCGGTCGCTTTGATAAAGACGTAACTGAAGCAATCGAAAAAGCGAAAAAAGAATTTGATAAAATAACACCTGCAAAAAATTCAGTGGTGATTTTTGATGTCGATGCTACTGCTCTTTCAGATTACAAGTTTAATAAGGAGTGGGATTTTGGTTATATAGCGAAAGATTATGACACCTGGATTGACAGCGCAAACGCAAAAGCTGTGCCGGGTATTTTGGATTTCTACAATTACTTAATCGATCGCGGATTTAAGATCATTTTTATTACGGGAAGAAAAGATTTTCAGTACGGTGCAACAATGAAAAACCTGAAAGAGGTTGGATTCACGAAATTTGACACATTAATTGTAAAAGATAAAGCCCGCTACGAAACTAATGCTGCAATATACAAGCCTGAAATGAGGGCTCAATTAATCGCGCGCGGTTATAAAATTGAGGGCACACTCGGCGATCAATGGAGCGACCTGAAAGGCCCTAATCATGGAATACAAATTAAAATTCCCAATTATCAGTACTTTATTAAATGAAATATAAATAGTGAATTTAATGAACTTATAAGACAGTACTTTCACGTTTTATTTTTAATATTTCACCTCAAATCCCTTAAAGATTTTCATTATATTTACAATTTATTATCTGGTGAAAATTTTAAATTCCAAAGATGCCCGAAAGAAAAAACGAAATACCTAAAGCATACGATCCTTTAGCGACTGAAGATAAATGGTACGAGTTCTGGCTCGATCAGAAAATATTTCACTCTGAAGTTGATGAAAATAAAAAGCCATACACAATCGTAATCCCCCCCCCCAACGTAACAGGAATGCTTACTATGGGGCACATTCTGAACAACACACTTCAGGATATAATTATCAGAACAAAAAGGATGCAGGGTTACAATGCTTGCTGGGTTCCGGGAACTGATCATGCGTCTATTGCTACAGAAGCAAAGGTCGTTGCTTTTCTTAAAGAAAAAGGTATTGAAAAAGATAAAATTGGACGCAAAGAATTTTTAAAGCACTGCTGGGAATGGACAGAAAAATACGGCGGAATAATTATTCAACAACTAAAAAAACTAGGGGTAAGCTGCGATTGGGATCGTGAACGCTTTACGATGGATGAGGACTATTACAAAAATGTAATTGAAACTTTTGTAGAGTTATATAAAGAAGGAAAAATTTATCGCGGTTACAGAATGGTAAACTGGGATCCCGCCTCTAAATCTGCTATCTCTGACGAAGAAGTAATTTACAGAACCGTAAATGGGAAAATATGGTATTTAAAATATCCTGTTGTCGGTGAAGATATACACATCAAGGTTGCAACTACCCGCCCTGAGACGATGCTGGGTGATACCGGTGTTGCAGTAAATCCCAAAGATAAACGATATAAAAAATTAATTGGCAAAAAAGTTTTATTACCGATTGCCGAAAGAGAAATTCCGATCTTTGCAGATGACTATGTCGATATGGAATTCGGGACAGGTGCAGTTAAAGTGACTCCTGCACACGATATAAATGATTATGCAATGGGAGAAAGACACAAGCTTGAGGTAATTAATATTTTTAATGACGATGCTTCTCTCAATCACAATGTACCTGAAGAGTTTCGCGGCCTCGACAGGTTTGAAGCGCGCAAAAAAGTTGTAGCAAGATTTGAAGAGTATGGCCTTCTCGAAAAAATTGAAGACTATCAAAACAATGTTGGTTATTCTGAACGAGGTGGTGTTCCGATTGAGCCGTATTTATCTGAACAATGGTTTATGAAAATGGATGAACTTGCTTCACCTGCTCTCGAAGTGGTTCAAAAAGAAAAAATAAAATTTTACCCTGAACATTGGACGAAAACCTACAATCACTGGATGAGCAACATAAAAGACTGGTGCATCTCCCGTCAGCTTTGGTGGGGACACAGAATCCCGGTTTGGTATTGTGGGGGAGGTGATCATTGCAAATTAGAATGCAAAGAGCCAATAGTTTCGGTTGAACCGCCCGAGAAATGTCCACATTGCGGTTCGACAAATTTAAAACAGGATGAGGACGTTCTCGATACCTGGGCTTCAAGCTGGTTGTGGGCTTATGATGTTTTTAAAACAGAAAAAGAGCAGAAATATTATTACCCAACCAATACTTTAATTACAGCCCCGGACATAATTTTCTTCTGGGTTGCTCGAATGATAATGGCAGGACTTCATTTCAAAAATGACATTCCTTTCAGTAATGTTTATTTCACCAGCATCATTCGTGATATCCAGGGAAGAAAAATGAGCAAGTCGCTCGGCAACTCTCCCGATCCTCTCGACGTTATTAAAGAGTACGGCGCTGATGCGCTTCGGTTCACCGTCATTTATCTTGCACCTCTTGGACAGGATGTTCTTTTCAGTACTGATAAATGTGAATTGGGAAGAAACTTTGCTAATAAAATATGGAACGCCGGTAGGTTCCTGTTGATGAACGCTCAAAATATTCCGGTCAATAAAAACCTGATTGATAAACATCTTGATTTTTCTGACGAATGGATAAAATCAAGATTGCATCATACTCTAATAGAATTAAATGATGCAATGGAGAAATTCGAAATTAATAACGCGACTAAATTTATTTATTCATTTGTATGGAATGATTTCTGCGACTGGTATATAGAACTTTCTAAAAACAGACTTTACTCGGATAATGATGAGATTAAATCGGCAGTACTTACAAGAGCTCTTTATATATTCGATAAATTATTGAAAATTGTTCATCCTTTTATGCCTTTTATAACAGAAGAACTCTGGCATTTAATCGAAGAGAGAGAAGACAATGAAAGTATTTCGACTGCAGAATATCCCATTGCAGATCGAAAATTAATTAATGAAAAAGCAGAAAAAGAGATGGAATTCGTTCAGAATATTATCACAGCTATCCGAAATATTCGTGGTGATATGAACATTCCACCATCTAAAATGGTGAACGCCTTTATAAAATCATCTGAAGTTGCACCACACCAGGTTGATTATATTAAAAAACTGGCAAAGGTTGAAAATCTAACAGTTGATAAGAATCTCACAAAACCAAAAGCCAGCACCTCGGCAGTTTTAACCGACTGTGAAATTTATATTCTACTTGAAGGGCTTATTGATCTTGATAAAGAGAGAGAAAGGCTACAAAAGGAAATTACTAGGTTTGAAAACTCACTTATAGGAATAAATAAAAAATTATTGAATGAGAAATTTCTGCAAAATGCAGCATCTGAGGTAGTTGAAAAGGAAAAAACAAAACAGAAAGACTGGCAGGATAATATTAAAAAACTAAAAGCAATTTTGCAGGATTTGAGTTAGTCCTGTATTAAAATTTAATTATCAAAATAGATTATTATTTGAAAATCCTTGAAACAGACCGTCTTGTCCTTCGTCATCTTACAACAGATGATACAGCGTTTATCATTGAATTATTGAATGAACCTTCTTTTATTCAAAACATAGGTGACAGAAAAGTCAGGACTGAAGAAGATGCACGGAAATATCTCTTAAATGGACCACTCGAAAGCTACGATAAAAATGGCTTCGGGTTGTTTATGGTTGTGCTAAAAGATAGCTCTGAACCAATTGGCATGTGTGGTTTATTAAAAAGAGATAATTTGCCGGACACTGACATCGGTTTTGCTTTTCTACCAAAATACTGGATGAAAGGTTTTGCTTTTGAATCTGCTTCGGCAGTCCTAAAATACGCCAAGGAAAACTGTGGACTGAAGCGAGTCCTTGGAATTGTAAACCCCGGCAATGCTGCTTCAATCCGAGTTCTGGAAAAACTGGGGTTTAAATTTGAACGCATGGTAAAAATGCCGAAAGACGATTTTGAAATAAAACTGTTCGCAACGGATCTTTAAATAATTATTTCAACAAATTGCCAATCCCAACGCCAATAAAAGTTGCAATCGCATAACCCAGGGTTCCGCAAAGAACAGCAGGTATTACAAGGTCTTTCCATTTTCTTGCAACTGCCATAGCGGCCGCAGTAGTCGGTCCACCCATATTAGCATTTGAAGCAATAACAATTTCGGCAAGGTCAAGTTTAAAGAGCTTTCCCGCAGCAAGTATAAATATCAAATGAATTAATAAAATTACAGCAGCAAAGAAAAACAAAATCGGCCCGACACGAAGAACTACAGAAATATTTGCACTTGCACCTATTACTACGAAAAATACCTGCATCAACAATGCCCCTATCTGATCGGCCCCTTCGATTGTCCCGATTTGTTTGGGAAATGTTGTAGCAGCCAAAACTACTATAGCAGTAATAATTAAAATTCCGCTTCCCTGGATATTGATAAGATCAGAAAGGCCAAATCCAACGGCACAAATTGCGAATCCGACTGCAAGACCTTTTGCCATATTGAAAAGATCGGGTTTCTTTGCTTCTTCTATTTCCACATCTTCCACAATGTTATTTGCCCTATCATCATGCTCTGTAGGATACAATTTTTTAAGAATAACAATCGACGGCAATGCAAAGAGTATAACAAAGTACGCAGCCATTACCAGATTATCAGCAGCTACTCCAGCTGTAAGTAGATCGCCTGCATTTAATTTTAATGCAGCAGCCGTTGCTACGTAATTCATCGACCCACCTACGTAGGTTGAGCAGAATATTCCGGCCAGTTTCCAGCCTTCGGGACCGAGGGAAAAGATTTCAAAGGCTACAAATGTTCCAATGATTGTTCCGATTGCGCCAAAGAAAAATGCAATTAATGTTGGTCCGGCTTCTTTCATAATTTTTCTAAGATTTGCTTTAAATAATAATAAAGGAATTGCCAACGGAACAAGGTACGACCAGACCATATCATATGCAGGAGCATTAATTGGAATAATTGAGAGGTTAGACAGAATAAAGGCTGAAGCAATTGCAATAACAACTGCAGAAATTTTTGAACCAATTTTTGTTTTTTCTGCCCATAAACTGAATGCAGCAATTACAAAAAGAACGGCCCAAAGTCCCCAGTGATTATTACTATTTATAAGAGTTCCATTAAACAATTCAATACTCCCTTTAATATGAAATAAATAAGATGTGATAAATAAAAGATACGGGATTACTGCTTTAAATACTAAATTGCTGAGGAAAATTAGATGGTTAATACATATCAGAATTATCTCACTCTTAAATACTGAATGCTAAATAAATTATTTTCATCTGTCCAGACTTTATTAACAGTAAAATAATCCGCAGCAAGTTCTGCAAATTCCTGTAGTGTATATTTGTTAGAATATTCTGTAATGATGTGCTCCCCTTGTTCAAAACGAATTGCAGAGCCATTAAGCCTCACACTTTGTTCGGTTTTGCTGATAAGATGCATTTCAATTCTGCCAAATTCATCATTAAAATATGCGTAATGGTCAAACTTATTCAAATCAAACTTCGCATCTAATTCATAATTGATGTGAGATAAAATGTTCAGATTGAATTCTGCAGTAACTCCTTTTTTATCATTGTATGCAGCCTCAAGCGTTTCAATATCTTTTTTGAGATCAACACCAATTACAAGTCCGCCATTACTTCCTGCAATTTGAGCAATTCTTCCTAAAAATCCTTTTGCTTCAGCTTTGGTAAAATTTCCTATTGTCGAGCCGGGAAAATAAACAGCTTTGTGATCGTAAGGATTTCTGATTTCCGGTATCTCAAACATTTTAGTATAATCTGCTACTAACGGATAGATATCGATGTGAGGATATTCTTCTTTCAAAGTCTCAGCTGAATTTATCAAGTGCTGCTCCGAAATATCTACAGGAACGTAACCGGCAAGACCGGGAATATTATTCAACAGTAGTCTGATTTTTATACTACTTCCACTTCCAAGTTCGATCAGCAATGTGCCTTCCCCAAGCAGTGCACTCATCTCTTCGATATTATCTTCCATTATTTTAAGTTCTGTGCGGGTAGGATAATACTCATCCAGCTCGCAAATTTCATCGAAAAGCTTTGAACCTTTTTCGTCGTAGAAAAGTTTGCTCGGCAATTGTTTTGGGAATTTATTTAATCCTTCAATCACCTCGGTAAGTATATCTTCCTGGGTAATTTCTTCAGTAGTTACTTTCATACTTTGATTATTAAAAGTTAAACATCTTTTGCTAATCTTATCCCCATAAACTGCCATCTTGAGTTTGGGTAGAAAAAATTCCTATAGGTTTTTCTTATGTGTGTAACAGAAGTTGCACAGCTTCCACCGCGAAGTACCATCTGGTTTGACATAAATTTTCCATTGTATTCCCCAAGCGCCCCCGGCAAAATTTTATAACCGGGATAAGCCAAATAAGCGCTCTGCGTCCATTCCCATACATCGCCGTACATTTGCTGCAACCCATCCGAATCATCTTTCAATGCAACGGGATGGAAATTTCTTTTTTCAACAAAATTTCCATTTAACGGAAGTTTGGAAGCTGCTATTTCCCATTCGGCTTCAGTCGGCAACCTGTATCCTGCCCAGCGTGCATATGCATCAGCTTCATAATAGCTGATGTGACAAACCGGTTCGCTTAAATTTATTTTTTGAAAGCCTGTTAATTTAAAATTCCACCACTCGTTGTCTTTCTTTTCCCAGTACATCGGAGCTTTCCAGTGTTCTCTCTCGACAGTTGCCCAGCCATCTGATAGCCACAAAGAAGTGTTCTTGTACCCACCGTCTTCCATAAATTTTAAATATTCTCCATTCGTTACCAGTCTTGAGCCTAATTCAAAGCTTTCTAAAAATTCTCTGTGTTTAGGAGTCTCATTATCATAGCAGAAACTATCTCCTCCGTGCCCGATTTCGTAAAGTCCCTTACTGAACTTTATCCACTTCAATCCAGGTATTTTATTTACAACGGGAAATTCTTTTTCTGAATAAACCGGGTGAAGCGGGTTAACTGAAAAAATGTGTTTAATATCAGTAAGCAATAATTCCTGATGTTGCTGCTCGTGATTTAATCCAATTTCAATTACAGGTGAGAATTTTTTTAACTCCTCTTCGCTGCATTCATTTAGAAAATTTATCATCTCGTTATCGACATATTCTCTGAACTCATAAACATCTTTCACTGTTGGGCGTGTTAAAAAACCACGGTGTGCACGTGTATGTCTTGGTCCAACTTGTACATAATAGGAATTGAAAATAAAATTATACATTGGGTTTAGCTCTTTGTAATCTTTCTTCCCTTCTTTTAGCACAAAAGTTTCGAAGAACCAGGTTACGTGCGCAAGGTGCCATTTTGTCGGACTGACATCCGGCATTGACTGAACCACATAATCTTCTGTAACTAGAGGCTTACATAACTCAAGTGTAAACCCGCGGACGGCAATGTATTTTTCAATAAGTTTTTTCCTATCACTTTGTGCGGCTTTTTCTTTTTCAGATATTAATATTCCATTTGTTCCTTTCATCATAGCTACCTACCTTATGATTCTATTATTAATTCGTCGCGAATGAGATTCCAGATTAATAATTTATGATAAATAATGCAAATTAAGAGAATGTTATCAAAATAAAAGGTAGATAAGATTGAATGAAATTATTACTAGCAAAACAATATTTTATAAATACTTAATGGATTTTGTGAATTAAGCAAGAAATTCATTGAATTTCGGATATCTTTTCAGGAAGGTATAAATATAAGGACAAGAAGGAATTACTTTCAGATTATTTTCTTCGGCATATTTAAAGCCTTCCCTTACGACTATGGCTGCAAGACCATTCCCTCTTAAATCAGGTGGCGTGTACGTAAAATCGAAGGAAATTCTATCACTATCTAACATTGAATAACGTAAATAAACATCCCTGCCCTCAATTGTAGTAATAAATTGCTGGTTGTTTTTATCGTGCTTTACTACATGTTCCATTTAGGTTTCCCCCAAAAGTGTTTTAACTGTTTATCCATTAATTACAAAATCATATTTAACGCCGGAGTAATTATCTCTATCAGGATGATATGTCATTTCTATAAAATTTATTTTATCATTTTTATCAATCGATAATACTGTTGTGCAGCGCGTTCCATATTTTTCTGTTTTAATAAAAATTGATGACAATGCTTTTTCCCTTTCTTTCCCTATTCCCGTATCCGGAAGAGATTTATCATCAGCCGTTTCTTTATCATTCATTAAATTGAAAATACCTTCTATGAAATTTTCCTCACTTTTTAAAATTTCCGCAAATCTTTTTTTGCTTTTTTTCACTTTATACCAGGGCGTGTCAAGTAAAGCATTACTTAAACCATAAATTCCCTTTTCTAATTTTACTTCAAGATTTGTCTGGTTTGAAAAATAACAGAGTTCATCTTTTACTCCGTAAACCAGATTAAACCCATTGTAAATGGCAGAACCTTCCTGCAAACTTTGCGTGTATGTTGATGAATCCTGATTACTTAGCAGAAAATCAGTTGTTAATTTTCCTCTCGACGGCGCATTCTCCTTAATAGGGTTGTGAAAATCCCTGAAGTTGGTGATTGCAGAAAATCTTCCACTTTTTGTAATCCCTAGCCAGGTACCGCCAGCTTCAAGATCCATTCCAGCAAGCAGATCAGGATAATCTGCCCAGAAATCTGCCGGCAACGCTGGTCTTGCATAAAATTCGTCACGATTAGCAGCTATTATCAATTTATAATCAGGATGGATTTTGTTAGCTATTAGTAATAAACACATACTTATCTCTTAATATTATTGCGGTATTAAATTTAATCAATCTTAGTGAGAATGGGCAAACCGGAAAAAAGTATTCCACTTACTAGCATTTATATCCATCCATCACTAAAAATCGCCGAACCATAAAAAGAAGCTGTATTAATCGTTTCTTTAAACAATCTTGTAACCATCCTAAGTTATTATTAGTCTTGATAAAAACCTAAATACGAGGAAGAATTTATGATTAGAAATTACCTGCGAATTGCCTTTCGAAATTTATTCAAACACAGGGGATTTTCAATAATAAATATCATTGGATTAACTGTAGGGCTTGCCTGTTGTTTTCTCATTCTTCTTTTTATAAGAGACGAGCTGAGCTATGATAAATACAATGATAAAGCAGACAGAATCTACCGTGTGGAATTGCACGGAAGAATCAACGATTCTGATTTTAACATGGCTGTCTCTTGTGTACCGGTAGGACCCACTTTGAAAAGAGAACTCCCCGAAGTTGAAAATTTTACAAGAATACACAAATATGGTGTTCCTGTTATGCGTTATAAAGACAAAGTGTTTAGTGAAGAAAAGTTCTGTCTCGCAGATTCAACATTTTTTGAAGTGTTCACGCTTCCTTTTATTGAAGGCAATCCACGTACTGCATTGGTCAAACCCAATTCTATAGTTATTACAGAAACGACTGCAAAAAGATATTTTGGAAACGAAGACCCTATGGGTAAGTTCCTGAACTTGGATAACAGGACAGATTTTCTTATAACAGGCGTAATAAAGGATGTTCCTAAAAATTCTCATTTCCATTTCGATTTTTTTGCCTCGATGACATCTAACCAGAATATTATACAAAACCAGCTATGGTTAAGTAATAACGAGTACACATATCTTCTTTTGAAAAAGGGCTTTACTTATGACATGATTAAAGATAAAGTAGATGAAGTTGTTGCCAGAAATGTTGCGCCTCAAGTAAAGGCTGCTCTTGGTGTTTCTTTCGAGCAACTCAAAAAGAACGGGGCACTTTATAATTACACTTTAAAACCATTAACTGATATACATCTTCATTCACATCTTGACTTCGAAATTGAGCCGAACAGTAATATCCAGTATGTTTACATCTTTTCGATAATTGCGCTAGGAATTTTATTAATAGCCTGCATTAATTTTATGAATCTTTCTACAGCACGCTCGGCTATGCGTGCAAAAGAAGTAGGAATAAGAAAAACTCTTGGTTCAAACAAATCCCTGTTAGTCGTCCAGTTCATTTTCGAATCCATTTTAATGAGTGCTATTGCTGTAATACTTGCTGCATTTTTAGCTGAACTATTTCTCCCGTTGTTTAATGAAATTACGGGAAAGAATATAACCTTTGGCTTAAGCGATAACCTTATTTTTATCCCGGTCTTTATATTATTCGCAATTGTTGTAGGATTTCTTGCCGGCAGCTATCCTGCATTTTTCCTTTCAGCTTTTGACCCCGTTACAGTACTAAAAGGAAATACATTAAAAGGTGGCAAAGGCAGTTGGCTGAGGAGTACACTTGTAATATCACAATTTACAGTTTCTATAATACTTATTATTGGCACATTTATTATTAAAGATCAGTTAACTTATATCCAAAATAAAAACTTAGGGTTTAATAAAGATCAAATTGTACTAGTTAAAAAAACTGACGATATAGGTAGAAAAATAAATGCCTTTAAGAAAGAGCTTGAAAGTAATCCGTCCATTATTTCCGTAAGTAATTCAAATACATATCCGGGCGGATTGTTTGGAAATTCTGCTTATAAAGCTGGAGGTGAAAGCGGAGACAGATCTCAGCTTGTAATGCAAATGGCTGCAGATTACAATTTCGTTAATACCTATCAAATCCCGATGCTGGAAGGAAGATATTATTCAAAAGAACATCCATCCGATACATTAAATGCACTGGTTGTAAATGAGGAAACTGTAAAAATATTTGGGATAAAAAATCCAATAGGCAAAAAATTAATCGCAGTTGGAAGTAATGCCAGTAATTCAGTCACTTACACAATTATTGGAGTAACAAAAAATTTCAATTTCGAATCCCTACATTCAAGAATCAGCCCTCTTGCAATTCATCTCTTTAGACCCAGCCAAAATGCTTTCGGCCGATATACAGCCGTTAGGGTTTCGTCAGAAAATATTAAAAGCGCATTGAATTTTATTAGCAATAAATGGCACAAGCATGCAGGTGCTCAGGCTTTCGAATATAATTTCTTAGATCAGGAATTTGCAAAGCTTTATGCCTCCGAGCAGAGAACCGAAAAAATATTTACTACTTTTTCTGTGCTTGCTATTATAATTGCCTGCATGGGATTATTTGGTTTGGTAGCATTTATTACTGAGAGAAGAACTAAAGAAATAGGAATAAGAAAAGTAATGGGTGCGAGCATAAACGAAATTGTATTCCTTCTTTCAAAAGAATTTTCAAAATGGGTATTAGTAGCTAACATTATCGCCTGGCCAGTTGCCTATTACTTTATGAACAATTGGCTAAAAGAATTTGCATACAAAATAAATATCCCTTTGCTGCTTTTTCCGTTTGCAGGTGTACTTGTTCTGATAATTGCGCTTATAACAGTAAGCTCACTAACATTCAAAGCTGCAATTGCAAATCCTGCAAGATCTTTAAGATATGAGTAATTATTATTTTTTAAAATTTTTAATCGAAGAGTCCGTTTTTAACGGACTTTTTATTTTTAAAAAATGTTGTTATGAAATTGAATCTAATTACTCATTCATATATATTTGACAAACTAAAAAGGTAGTTAATTGATCGGCAGAAATGGACATTTTTTATACTTAGAATTTGAAGTATTATTTTTTAATTAATAGCCCCTTATTCCGGGGCTATTTTTTTGCCTAAAAATTTAGGCCACATCCCGTATGCAAAAAATAGAAAAAAGAAATCCTTTGAAAGCTAAACTAATCCTTGAGGATGGATCAGAGTTCGCAGGTGTTTCATTCGGTTTTGCAGGAAATACAAACGGCGAAGTTGTATTTAATACCGGCATGGTTGGCTATCCGGAAACAATGACAGACCCATCTTACCGTGGACAAATTCTTGTTTGCACTTTCCCGCTGATAGGAAATTACGGTGTCCCCGGTGATGAAAGAGAAGACGGACTATATAAAAACTTTGAATCTGAAGCTATTCATTGCCGCGCATTGATCGTAACTGATTATTCTGAAAATTACTCGCACTGGAACGTTAAACGATCGCTTTCGGATTGGATGTACGAGCAAAAAGTTCCCGGGATTACCGGAATTGACACAAGGATGCTAACCAGAAAACTACGAGACAAAGGTACAATGCTGGGTAAAATAATTTTCGATGAAAAAAAGAAAATAAATTTCCAAGATATAAATAAGATTGATCTTGTCGGCGAAGTGAGCGTTAAAGAACCGGTTGAGTACAAAAGAAACAAAAAAAAAATTATACTTGTTGATTGTGGAACAAAAAACAATATTATCAGAGCTTTCCTTGAAAGAAATATTACTGTGATAAGAGTCCCTTACAACTATGATTTCACTAAAATAAAAGTGAATGGAATTTTGGTCTCGAATGGTCCCGGCGATCCGAAAATGTGTAAAAAAACAATTGCCAATGTAAAAAGGGCAATGAGTAAGAATATCCCTATGCTTGGTGTTTGTCTTGGTTGCCAGATTATGGCGCTCGCCGCTGGAGCAAACACTTATAAGTTAAAGTATGGTCATCGAGGTCACAATCAGCCCTGCAATGAAACTGGTACAAAGCGAACCTATATCACATCACAGAATCACGGGTTTGCTGTTGATGCAGAAACTCTTCCGGAAGATTGGAGAGAATGGTTTGTGAATGACAATGATGGAACAAATGAAGGCGTAATCCATATTTCGAAACCTTTTTTCGCTTCACAGTTTCATCCGGAAGCTTCACCGGGACCGGATGACAGCGAATTTATTTTCGATATGTTTATAAGAGCATTAACATGATAAAACGTGGAAAACCAAAAAAAGTTTTAATTCTAGGATCAGGGGCTTTACAAATCGGTCAGGCCGGTGAATTTGATTATTCTGGAAGCCAGGCTATTAAAGCACTTAAAGAAGACGGCATAACTACAGTTTTAATAAACCCGAATATTGCCACAATTCAAACCTCGGAAAACTTTGCAGACAAAGTTTACTTTCTGCCACTTAAATCCGAAATAGTTGAAAAAATTATTGAGCGGGAGTTTCCGGACAGTATTCTTCTTCAATTCGGTGGACAAACTGCACTTAACGTAGGAGTAGAGTTGTATGAAAAGGAAATACTGAAAAAGCAAAACGTAAAAGTCTTGGGAACTCCCGTTGAAACAATACAGGCCACAGAAGACAGGTTGGAATTTGCAAACAGGGTAAAGGAATGCGGATTAAAAGTGGCTGTAAGCAAAACAGCAAAAAATGTAAAAGAAGCATTAACTGCAGCAGACAAGATTGGTTACCCGGTGATGGTAAGAATCGCATACGCACTTGGTGGCCTTGGGTCGGGTATTGTAAACAACAAAGCAGAACTTACTGAAAAAGCAAGAAGAGCATTTTCCTTTACAAGCCAGATATTAATTGAAGAATCTCTATATGGCTGGAAAGAAGTAGAATATGAAATAGTTCGTGACAGATTTGATAATTGTATTACAATCTGTTCAATGGAAAATGTCGATCCTATGGGTATTCATACCGGAGATAGTATTGTAGTGGCCCCGGTTCAAACTCTTTCAGCGAAAGAAAATTTTATGCTCCGCTCTCACGGAATAAAGTTAATAAGACATTTAGGAGTGATTGGTGAATGTAACATCCAGTATTGTCTGAATCCCGATAACGGCGATTATAGAATAATTGAAGTTAATGCAAGACTCAGCAGAAGTTCAGCGTTGGCATCCAAAGCAACCGGTTACCCTTTGGCATTCATCGCTTCAAAACTTGCTCTTGGTTATGCATTAAATGAAATAGTAAATAATATCACACAGCAGACCTCCGCATGTTTTGAGCCCGCGCTCGATTATATTGCCTTAAAATTTCCAAGATGGGATCTTCAAAAATTCCAGCAGGTCAGTACACAATTAGGATCGGAGATGAAATCTGTCGGCGAAATAATGTCACTCAGCCGAAGTTTCGAAGAAGTTTTGCAAAAAGCAATAAGGATGCTCGATCTCGGCTACAAAGGATTTAGCGGAGAGGGTCATAAATTTAAAAACCTCGATGAAGAAATTGCAAACCCTACAGATAAACGAATGTTTGCCATAGCACAGGCTTTATGGAAAGGATACTCTATAAAAAAGATTCATGAACTTTCCAAGATCACTCCTTGGTTTCTATATAAGATGAAAAACATCATAGATACAGAAAAGAAAGTAAAAGGAATGAAGCTTAATAAAATTAACAAAGAATTAATGCGTGAAGCCAAAGAACGTGGATTTTCTGATCTACAGATTGCTCAACTTACAGATTCAAACGAATTTGAGGTCAGGAACGTAAGAAAAGCATTAAAAGTAACTCCGGTTGTAAAACAGATCGACACACTTGCGGCAGAATATCCCGCTCAAACAAATTATCTTTACCTGACCTACCATGGCGAAGAAGATGATATATCAACAGGTGAAAAAAATCAAATAATAGTTCTCGGAAGCGGAGCTTACAGAATAGGCTCATCTGTAGAATTCGATTGGTGTTGCGTAAATGCAGTGATGACATTAAACAAAATAAACTACAAAACAATAATGATCAACTGCAACCCGGAAACCGTCAGCACTGATTACGATATTTGTGATAAATTATATTTTGAGCAGATTACCTTCGAAAGAGTGCTCGACATTTATGATAAGGAAAATCCAGAGGGAGTTATCATTTCTATGGGAGGGCAGACGCCAAACAACCTGGCCACTAAACTCTATCATGAAGGAATTAATATCTTAGGAACTTCTCCTGAAAAAATAGACAGCGCTGAAAACAGGCATAAGTTTTCTTCAATTCTTGACACACTTAATGTAGATCAGCCCGAATGGAAGGAGCTTACAAGCTATGCAAAAGCAAAAGAATTTGCTCATAAAGTCGGGTACCCTGTTTTGATACGTCCCAGTTATGTGCTTAGTGGTGCCGCAATGAGCACTGTACTGAACGATGAAGAGTTGAAAACATTTCTGCAAAAAGCAGCTGCAATAAGCAAAGAATATCCTGTTGTCATGAGTAAATTCATAACGGATGCAAGGGAAATAGAAGTAGATGCAGTTGCAGATAAAGGTGACTTGTTCTGTTATGCAATATCCGAACACGTAGAAAATGCAGGCGTTCATTCAGGTGATGCAACAATTGTGCTTCCTCCACAGAGAACCTACCTCGAAACTATGAGACGGGTAAAGATGATAACCAAGCAAATCGCAAAAGCGCTGGATATTACAGGACCATTCAATATTCAATTTATTGCGAAAGACAACGAGGTAAAAGTAATTGAATGCAATCTCAGGGCATCAAGAAGTTTCCCCTTCGTATCAAAAGTATTAAAAATTAATTTTATTGAAATAGCCACAAAATTAATGCTTGGTGAAAAAGTTCCAAAGATTGATAAATCGTCATTCGATGTTGATTATGTAGGTGTTAAAGCGCCGCAGTTTTCATTTACAAGGTTAAAAGGATCCGACCCTGTGCTTGGTGTGGAAATGGCATCAACTGGTGAAGTTGCGTGCCTTGGTGATGATTTTAATGAATCATTTTTGAAGAGTTTCCTTTCTACTGGATATAAAATTCCACAAAAAGGAGTTATGCTTTCTACAGGAACACCAAAAGATAAGGGTGAATTTCTGGAGGATGCTAAGAAACTCTATGCAATGGGACACAAATTTTATGCAACAAAAGGGACTGCCGAATTCCTGAGAAAGAATGGAATGAAGGCTATAGTTTTGCACTGGCCTCTTATTAAAAAAGAGCCAAATATAATTACATATATTAACAACGGTAAAATCGATCTCGTAATTAATATCCCAAAAAGCGAAGAGAAATTTGAACTGGATAATGATTATCTTATAAGAAGAAAAGCTATCGATATGAACATTAACCTGATAACCAATGTACAGGTTGCAAAAAGATTTGTGAAAGCTATGGAAAGATATCAGGAAAGGGATCTCAGCATAAAAAGCTGGGATGAGTATAACTGACTAAGCCAGAGGCTTATAAAAATGAGTCTTTTTTTTATTATTTTCATCACAGTTTACGCTTTAATTAATTCCTATGTCTTTGTCAGGGGATGGCAGACATTGGCTTATTTCCCTTTTTTGAAACCCCTTTTTGTGATTATTTTTCTAATATTCTCTCTGTCCTATATTTTTGTAAAAATATTTGCAGAAAAAATCCCTGCATTTATCCACGACCCTCTTTTGTGGATCGGTTCTTTTTGGTTTGCATTTCTTCTTTATTTTGTGCTAATCTTATTTTTGATTGACCTGACAAGATTTGCTGATCATTTCTTATCTTTTTTACCGATTTTATTAAGAGCACCAACCGATTTAACAAAAATATATTTAGGTGTCGGAGTTACTATTCTGGTTTTATCAATTACTGTTGCTGGATTTGTTAACAGGACCAATTTTAAAATAAGAACATTAGATTTAATTCTTCCAAAGAAAAACAGTACGCTCACAGAATTAAATGTTATTATGTTTTCAGATCTCCACCTTTCCCCTATCAATGATGAAGCTTTTCTCACTAAAATTGTTGGTAAAGCAAATTCATTAAGTCCGGATATCATCTTACTTCCGGGAGATATTGTTGATGACAAAGCTGTAATACTTAAAAGAAATGGAATTGGTAAATCTTTCAGAAAATTAAATCCTAAATATGGAATATTTGCCTGTACTGGTAATCACGAGTTTATTAACGGTGTTGAGCCTTCCGTAAAATTTATGGAAAAGCTCGGGGTAAAAGTTTTAAGAGATTCTATATTAAATATCAAAGATGCTTTCTATATAATAGGCAGAGAGGATGGAAGTGGAAATAGTTTTACGGGCAAGAGAAGAAAAAGGTTGGATGCGATAATTTCAAATGCATCTGGGAACCTTCCTATGATCTTATTAGATCACACCCCTGTAAGATTAAATGAAGCTGTTAATAATAAAATTGATCTCCAGCTTTCAGGCCATACACATAATGGACAGATGTTTCCACTTAATTTCATTACAAAAATGATCTACGAAGTCAGCTGGGGTTACCTGAAAAAGGGTGATACACAATTTTATGTTTCTTCCGGAGTAGGAACCTGGGGGCCACCCGTTAAACTTGCTAGTGATGCAGAGATTATAAACATTAAAATCAAATTTATTTAATTGTAGAGATGACCTTTTAGATCATCCCTACAGAAATTTTAAAAAACGAAAGTAACACCAAATTTAAACTGATCGTAACCAATTCCCGGTTCCGTAGTAAAAGGCCAGTTCATTTTGTGCTGTCTCAATTCGTATATTCCATAAGATACAGCATTCTTCAAAACAAAATTTACAACCGGCGCAACATTGGGAGATGAATCAAATATCTCATCAACAAACCTGTTAACAAAGGATTGTGTGACATCCTCTATTATAGTACTGCCAATCCACTTTGCAAACAAGTGGCGCGGAAAAATTATCGATCTTTCGTAACCAGCTTCGAGAGTGATAACTTTTCCTGCCTCAAACCTTATTCCTCCTTCTGATGAGGTTCCAAACCTTGTGCTGTTATTAATATCATCAAGTCTGTTTGGTGGAACAGCCGCAAAAGTCAAAATATTCGGACGATGCACTTCAGGCCTTGCCCACATTACTCCAGATGAGTTATAAAGTATTATGGAAGTTTTCCCAAGTGCATAACCATAACCGTTGGATTTTATTAATCCAACTCTCCATAAATTTGTGTTAATCTCTGTTTCATTTGAATTGTCAAATAATTCACTGGAAATATAACTTAAGGCAAGGTATTTATATTTATAGTTGAAGATTCCTTCAGTCCCCGCTTCGTTTCTTTCATGTGTATAGCCAATCTTAAACTCCAAAAGTTTTGGATCTGCGAATATATCACTAGAGTTCCTCAAGGTTATTTTTGACAATCCATAATTAAGGCTAACCGTAGGTTCCCCATGAATACCTATATTGAATGTTTCAGAATTGTCTTCCCATTCGTACCATTTATGATTGTGTTGTTTTGTGTTTGTTGAATCATTTTCATCTTGTGCAAGAACTACTGAAACAAACAATAAACTCAGAAAAGAGATTAACAGTAAATATCTAAATTTCATTTTTTTCTCCCTCGATAATTTTGATGCACTACAACCTTTACAATTTATATGCCGTTTCATTTCCGACAATAATTATAATTATTGGGAACGCTATGAACAATTTTTTATACAGGAACGGTATCTTTTGTTGTACAAAAGGAAAATATAATATTCAAACTATATGTAGAGACGACAATAATTGAAAAAGGTTACACAATAACTGCTTTTAATCCTTTT
>Ga0315540_10000044_pt1 | contig 56051 bp, 58 predicted proteins | sample SalMarSW160110MG_FD_203677 | JGI IMG/M metagenome (GOLD analysis project Ga0315540, IMG submission 203677) | Salt marsh sediment microbial communities from the Plum Island Ecosystem LTER, Massachusetts, United States - Salt Marsh Sediment SW1601-10 ...
GGCGCGGGGCGCAAGGCCGAGCTTCATCTCGCCTTTTCCGAAGCGTCCGACAATTTCATGGCCTACGGTGTGCCCGGACACCGGCACTGGCCGGAGATCCGGCAGGGCTTATCGCAGGCTGCGGGGCGCGAGATCGGATTGGTGTTTACTCCCCACCTGACCCCGATGATTCGCGGCATACATGCCACGCTCTATGCGCGCGTGACGGGCGAAATGGATTTCCAGGCACTGTATCGGGAGCGCTATGCGCGCGAGCCGTTCGTCGATGTCATGCCGGCTGGCAGCCATCCCGACACGCGTTCGGTACGCGCGGCAAATCTATGCCGAATCGCCGTGCACCGGCCGCGCGAAACCGCGACAAAATCAGATACCCTCGTGGTGCTATCGGTAATCGACAATCTGGTGAAAGGCGCGTCGGGGCAGGCCGTGCAAAACATGAACATCATGTTCGGGTTGCCTGAGTCCACGGGACTCGGGCAGGTTCCGATCGTGCCATAGCGCGCGCGACACGATGGTCGGCCTGCGCAAGCTGCGTAAGCGCTTCGGCATCACAGCCCGCCGGGTTGCGGTGAGAACCGAAGTGCCTTGGTATTTGCGCTGGCTCGGCATCGTGGTCACGCTTGCGTTTGCCGCCGCGCTGGCTTTCTGGACGTATGACGCCGGCAGGCGTTTCGCGGGATTCGACCGCGACCAGGTAGAGCAGACTCTCGCCGACACGCGGGCCCAACTGGAATCTGCGCGCAGCGAACTGAAGCGGTTGCGCGCTGTAGCCAACGCGGCGGGAAGCCAACTGGCAATCGAACGGACCGCCCAAGAGCGGCTGGCACAGCAGATCCGCACGTTGGAGCAGCAGGACGGAAAGCTGCGCGAGGATTTGGCCATCTTCGAGCGCATGCTTACCTCCGACCCGCACAGCGTGCCTGCGCTCGCCATCTATCGATTCGAAGTCACCCCCGACGTGCTGCCGGGCGAGTTCCGTTATCGGATGCTGTTGCTTACCTCCGGCATGCGGCGTGATCGGGAATTTGACGGACGGCTCGAACTGGTGGTGAGCATGACTGAAGATGGCAAGAGTGCTATCATGAAATTTCCTGAGCGGACTGATGCCAGTGCTTCGGCTTTCCGCTTTAAATTCAAGTACTTTCGGCGTGTCGAAGGTACGTTCCGGGTGGGGCCGAAGGCCAAAGTCGAGAGCGTTCAGGTCCGGGTTTATGAAGGCAATTCGGACCAGGCGCGCGCGACCCAGACGGTCAACTTGGGCTGATGGAGGATGACGGAAATGTTTCGCAAAGCAAGCAAGCCGCAGAACCGGATCGACAGCCTGATCGGCGCGACCACCCGGATCGAAGGCAATGTGTTCTTCAGTGGCGGTCTGCGGGTCGACGGCACAGTGCGCGGAAACGTCGCCGCGCTACCCGACCAGCCAGGCACGCTGGTCGTGTCGGAGCAGGCGCGAATTGAAGGCGAGGTGCAGGCGGCGCATGTGGTCGTGAACGGAACCATCAACGGCCCGGTGAATGCGACAGAGTCGCTCGAACTCCAGACGGGTTCCCACGTCAAAGGGGACGTGCATTACAAGAGTGTCGAGATGCACCAAGGAGCGGTGGTCGAGGGCCGTCTAGTCCACCACGGCGCGGAATCGAAGGCAATCGAGCTCAAGCTCGCCTCGGGCAGCTAGCCCCGCGGGTGAGGCGCGGTGGCGAATAGCCACGTTGACCCTAGGGGAACCAGCGCAGGATAATTAGCCAGTGAGTCTTCAGGAGCAAGGAATGAACGCAGTTACCGAAATGCCGGCGCCGTTGGTCTTCACCGACAACGCCGCCAACAAGGTTCGAGAGCTAATTGACGAAGAGGGCAACACCGAGCTGAAGCTGCGCGTGTTTGTCAGCGGCGGGGGTTGCTCCGGCTTCCAGTACGGCTTCACGTTCGACGAGGTCCAGAACGAAGACGACACGGCGATGCAGAAGAACGGCGTCACGCTTCTGATCGATCCGATGAGCTACCAGTACCTGGTAGGGGCCGAGATCGACTACCAGGAAGGGCTCGAAGGGGCGCAATTCGTGATCAAGAATCCGAATGCGACCACGACCTGCGGCTGCGGATCTTCATTCTCGGCCTGAGCGCAACCTGATCAGACGGACAAGAAAGGGGGCTTCGGCCCCCTTTTTCTTTGTGGTCGCCCGGTCCTATTTCGGGTAGATCGCGCCGAGCACGCGTGGGCCGCGGGCGCCCGTTACGGCGGGCACGTTCGCCGGCACGCCGTCCAACGCCATCTTGGCGAGCCAGGCAAAGGCGACCGCCTCCACCAGTTCCGGAGCCAGTCCGCAGCTCTCGCTCGAAACCACTGGAAGCGGGCTGCACAAGGCGCTCAGGCGCCGAATCAGCGCGGCATTGCGGAAACCTCCGCCACAGACGATCACCCTTCCTGCGCCCGGATAGTAACGGCGGCATGCATCCGACACGCAGCGGGCACTGAACTCAAGCAGCGTCGCTTGGACTGTTCGTGGATCCGCGGCGTCGGCGCCCTGCGCCGATAGCCACCCGGCATTGAATAGATCGCGCCCGGTGCTTTTTGGCGGCCGAGCCGAAACGTAAGGCTCGGCCAGGAAGCGCTGGAGGAGCTTCTCGTCAACCGCGCCGCCGGCGGCCCAGTCGCCGTTGCTGTCCATCGGCGCAGCGAGGTGTCTTTCGGCCCAGAGGTCGAGCAGGCAGTTGCCGGGACCGCAGTCGAACCCGGCAACCGCGCCCGATCGTGGCAGCCAAGTGAGATTGGCGATGCCGCCAAGATTGACGACGATCCGGTCTTCGTCGGCGCTGGCGAAAGCGAACGCGTGGAACGCCGGTACCAGCGGCGCGCCTTGGCCCGCAGCCGCAACGTCTCGGTGACGAAAACCCGCTACGACTCGAATTCCGGACATTTCTGTCAGCAGCGCGTGATTGCCGATCTGAACGGTGTAGCCCAGGGTCGGTCGGTGACGCACGGTTTGGCCGTGACAGCCGATGGCGACCACTTCCTGCGCGGACACGCCGGCGCGGGCGAGTACTGCGTCAACTGCTGCCGCATAGCGACGGGCCAGCTCATTGCCGAGCAAGGCGGCGCGATGAATTTCGTCGTGCCCCGGCGTGTTCAGGGCAAGCAGCTCGGCGCGCAGTCTCGGCTCGAAAGGAAGATGGACGCTGGCGAGGGCGCGCGCGGCCTTCGCGGAGAGTTCGACTACTACCGCGTCGACCCCGTCGAGGCTGGTGCCCGACATGAGCCCTATATAGAGCTGGCTGGCCACGAAGTTTCCGGGCCCACGGCGGAGGCGCTACTCAAGCAGCGCGACAGTGCTGGTGGCCAGTAAATCGAGTTGTGCGACAAGCGGCTTGGCGTAGCGCTCAAACGCGGGCAGTTCCCGTGCAGGGACCGGGAAGGCCGCCGGCAAGGCGACCGCGAGCGGGTTTCGTGCAACTCCCGCGATGCGAAACTCGTAATGCAGGTGCGGCCCCGTCGCCCAGCCGGTCTGCCCTACGAAGCCGATGATCTCTCCCTGTTCCACTCGCGCGCCGCGGTGAATGCCGTGCGCAAAGCCCCGCAGGTGGCCGTAGACAGTGCTGTAGCGACCGCTATTGCGCAGGATGATTGCGTTCCCGTAGCCGCCTTTACGCCCCGCGAATTCGACCACGCCGTCGGCCGTGGCGCGCACCCGCGTGCCGAGCGGGGCGGCATAGTCGACGCCCGTGTGCTTACGCCACGAGTGCAGATAGGGGTCCTTGCGCATGCCAAAGTGCGAGCTGATGCGCGAGAATTCCAAAGGCGCGCGCAGAAAGGCCTTGCGCAGGCTCTGGCCATCGGTCTCGTAGTAACCGCCCTTGCCATTCGCGCCGACGTAGTAGAGCGCACGGAATGTCTTGCCCTTGTTGACGAACTCGGCGGCGATAACGCGCCCCGAACGTACTGGCCGTCCCCCGAGGTATTGCATTTCATAAACCACGGAAAATCTATCGCCTTTGCGCAGATCCCGGTAGAAATCGATTTCGCCGCCAAACACGTCGGCCAGCTGAATCGCGACACTGTCCGGGATACCGGCGGCATCGGCGGCGCCGAACAGCGAAGAGCGGATCTCGGCGGACTTGATGAGCGTGCTTGTCTCGAACTTGGCCGGCTCGTCACCAACCCGAAAACTGTCTTGGTCGGGAGAGATGCTCCTGACGGTGTCGTATCCGTTCAGGTAGCTCAGGCGAACCAGCTCTCCTGCCGAAGCGACCTTCGCGGTGACGACCGTGCCCGGGCGCAGAAGGTGCAGCGTGCCGAGCTTCACCAAGCGACTTGCTTGCGAATCCTCGACACCGAGCTTGTCGAGCAGGTCTCCCAGGGTCTCGCCACGCTCAAAGCGCGCCTCGCGCACGTAGGCGTCGGGAGGCGTAACCAGGGATTCGCGCGGGATGGCGACCGATTCCAGCACCGCCCTTCCCGGTAACGGTGCCGGCTCGGTGGCCGGCGCAATGGTGGCAAACGCGGCCACCATGCCAAACAGGGCGAGCGCGAGGAGCACGGCGATGCGCGCGTTGCCTGAACGAGGAAACAATGGTGCAGTTTTCACGATCGAGATCAGACTCCGCTTTTCCGGCTAAAATCCGTGTTTTTTCAGGCGTCTGCCGGTGTTATTTCAAGGCTGGCGCAGTGTAACAAACTTTGCCAGGCAGGCAAACCAACTAAGTCTCACTCGGCGCGCCGACATGACCCAAATTGCGCAGGCAATGGAGCTGATAAAGCGCGGCTGTGACGAACTTCTCGTCGAGGAGGAGCTCGCCAAGAAACTCGCTTCCGGGCGCAGACTGCGGGTCAAGCTTGGGCTCGATCCGACGGCTCCGGACCTCCATTTGGGGCACACGGTGGTGATCAACAAGCTGCGTCATTTTCAGCAGCTCGGCCACCAGGTGCAGTTCCTGATCGGCGACTTCACCGGAATGATCGGCGATCCCACGGGAAAGAACCAAACGCGTCCTCCGCTCACGCGCGAGGAGATTCTGCACAATGCGACGACCTACCGCGATCAGGTGTTCAAGATTCTCGACCCCGACAAGACCGAGATCCTGTTCAACTCCGCCTGGTCTGACAAGCTCGGCGCCGAGGGCATGATTCGCCTGGCGGCACGCTATACGGTTGCGCGCATGCTCGAGCGCGACGATTTCGGCAAGCGCTTCCGCAGCAATCAGCCGATCGCGATCCACGAATTCCTTTATCCGCTGATGCAGGGCTACGACTCGGTGGCGATGAAATCGGACGTCGAACTCGGCGGCACCGATCAGAAATTCAACCTCCTGGTGGGGCGCGAGCTGCAGAAGGACTTCGGGCAGGAGCCGCAGTGCATCCTGACCATGCCGCTGCTGGAAGGGTTGGGCGGCGTCAACAAGATGTCAAAGTCACTCGGGAACTACATCGGCATAGCAGAGCCGGCCGGAGAGATCTTCGGCAAGCTGATGTCGATCTCGGACCAGCTCATGTGGCGCTATATCGAGCTCCTGTCGTTCGAACCAATGGAAACCGTACGCAAGTGGCGGGAGGAGGTGACGGGTGGGCGCAACCCGCGCGACATCAAGGTGCTTCTCGCGCGGGAGGTCGTGGCGCGCTTCCACGACAGCCGGGCGGCGGACGAGGCGCAGGCGGAGTTCGAGCAGCGCTTTCGGCACGGCGTTTTGCCGCAGGACATGCCGCAGGTGACGCTGAAGGTAGGCGACGACGGATTGATCGCCCCGCAGCTGCTGAAGCAGGCCGGACTCGTGCCGAGTGTTTCCGAGGCGCTGCGCATGATCGAGCAGGGAGGGGTCAGGCTCGACGGCGAGCGGCTGACCGACAAGGGACTTCGGATCGCGCGCGGAAAAGTCGTCGTGGCGCAGGTCGGAAAGCGCAAGTTCGCGCGCATCACACTCGCTTGAGGAAAGCCATGTCGGAGAACCAGGTGTACGAGGTCTACGCGATCAAGTATGCGCATCACGCGCGCAATGCAAGCGAGAACTTTATCGGCGGTGACCCGCACGACGGACCCATGCCGCTCGACTATTTCGTCTGGCTGGTGCGCGGCGGCGGGCGAGAGCTGGTGGTCGACACCGGGTTCTCCGCCGCGACCGCCGCGCGTCGTGGGCGTGAACACCTGCGCTGCCCGACCGAAGGCCTGCGCATGCTTGGGGTGGAGGCGAGCGCGGTGAGCGACGTCGTGATCACGCACTTGCACTACGACCATGTCGGAAATTTCGATCTCTTTCCCGCCGCGGCATATCATCTGCAGGACGACGAGCTGAGCTATGCCACCGGACGACATATGTGCCATCCCGTGTTCAGCGGCTCGTTCGACGTCGAGGACGTGGTCGGGATGGTACGTAGCGCGTACCGCGGGCGAGTGCGTTTTCACGACGGCGATGCGGAGCTGATTCCGGGCGTGTCGGTGCACCTCATCGGCGGGCACACCAAGGGTCTTCAGGTGGTGCGCGTGGCGACGCGCCGCGGATGGCTGGTCCTCGCGTCGGACGCGAGCCATTTCTACGCCAACATGGAGCAGGTGCGGCCGTTCCCCATCGTATACTCGGTCGCCGACATGGTGCAGGGCTACCACCGTCTGCGCGAGCTGGCGGAGTCTGCGGCGCACATCATTCCCGGCCACGATCCTCAGGTGCTGCAGCGCTACCCCGCGCCGAGCAGTGATCTGGAGGGCATCGTCGCCCGGCTTGACTGACCCTGCGGCGCTCTGCTATCGCGCGGGCGGTTGCTTTTCTGAAGATTGCCACGTACCTTCCGGGAGGAACTCCGGAAAGACACGACTAGAGAAGGCTCGGGTTGGTGAGGAGGAGCGGCGAGACAACCTCGAAAAGGGCGGACATGAAGCCTGGTGACGACGCAAAGTCACAGTAGGCAACAACAAGATTCGACGCCGGGCACGGAGCCCGGCGTTTTTGTTTGCGTCGCCTGGTTTGTGCTAAAAGCTCGCCATGGGCTTCGACTTCGACGAACCGATTGACCGCTCCGGCACCTGGAGCGCGCGCTGGGAACGCTATGCGGGCCGGGACGTGATTCCGTTGTGGGTGGCTGACACCGACTTTCGCGCTCCGCCGGCAGTTCTGAAGGCCTTCTCCGAGCGGGTTGCGCACGGCGTTTTCGGCTATACCGAGGCGCCGCAGGCGCTGCGCGCGGCAATCGTGGAGCGCATGCGGGACCTCTACCGCTGGCACATCGAGCCCGGCTGGATCGTGTTTCTGCCCGGCGTGGTCCCGGGGCTGCACCTCGCGGCGCGCCACCTGGTCCCGGCTGGCGGCCACGTGCTGGTGCCCACGCCGATCTATCATCATTTCAAGCGCGCGGTCGAGTTGGCGCCGCGCGAGCACAGCGACGTTCCTCTCGTGCTGTCCTCCGGGCGCTGGGTGATGGACGAGGAGCGCCTCGCGCAGGCCGTACGTCGGGACACGAAGCTGCTGTTCCTGTGCAATCCGCAGAATCCGGGCGGCACCGTTTTCACCCGCGCCGAACTGGAGCGGATCGCGTCGGTTGCGGAGCGTCACGATCTGCGGATCTGCTCGGATGAAATCCACGCGGACATCCTGCTCGAACCGGGGAGGCCGCACGTGCCGATCGCGAGCCTCTCGCCCGAGGTCTCGCGCCGTAGCGTGACGCTGATGTCGCCGAACAAATCGTTCAACTTTCCCGGTGCCGGCTGCGCGTTCGCGATCATCGAGGATGCCGCCATGCGGCGCGAATTTTCGTCGGATTTTCACGCGACGGTGCACGATGCGTCGGTGTTCGGCTATCTCGGCGCGCTTGCCGCCTACCGCGAGGGCGACCAGTGGCTGCGCGCGCAGCTCGAGTACCTGCGTGCCAACCGCGACCTGGTTGAGCAGGCGGTGTCGGGCATGCCCGGTCTGGCGATGGCGCACGTGGAAGCGACCTACCTGGCCTGGATCGACGCCGGCACGCTGGGGGCGGCTGACCCTCATGCGCTCTTTCTCGAGCACGGCGTTGCGACGTCGCCGGGCGCGCAATTCGGCGCGCCGGAATTCGTGCGCCTCAATTTCGGCACGCAGCGTGCCCGGCTCGCCGAGGCCCTGCGGCGCATGGCCGGCGCGATCGAGGCGCGCGGCTAGGGAGCGCTGCCGCGCAGCGCGCGCGCGATCGTCAGTACCCGCTCCAGATGAGGGTCGCGCACGCCGATGGCGTGCATGTGGGCGATGGTTCGATGCAGGTATTCGAGATTGTGCCCGCGCTGCCCGGATCCCTGGGCGACCAGGCGCGCCGTATGCGCGAGGTCCAGGTCGCGGGCATACTGTTGGTGGCGCGGATCAGCGACGAACGCTACCGCGCGCACCGCGCGCCGCGCGCCGAGGCGTACTTGAACCAGCCGCGGCTGGTAGACGCGGTTTCGCATTTCGCGTTGCCACAGCCTGGCCAGTACCGTCGGTGCGCTTGCGGCCGGGACGCGGAACGCCATTCCCCAGCACGACCCGCCGCGGCGCAGTCCCATTACAAGCCCCGGCCGGTCGCGCGTGCCACGATGGCGGTGCGAGTAGATGCAAAGCGAGCGGTGGTAACCGAACACGAAGCCGGGCGCCTTCGCGCGGTAACGAAAGCCCGGCGACCACATCAACGAGCCATAGCCAAAGACCCACAAGTCGCCCGGCGGAAGCAGCGGGAGCAGTTGCGCAACGGTCATTTCTGCCCGAATTCGCCTTTCATTTTGTTATCGTAGCCGACATCGCGTTGCCCCCACATCCTGAACGATGCGAAAGTATTGGCTGCCAGTGCTGCTCCTTTTAGGGGCGATCGGTGCTTCGGCGCAAGGGCTGCGGCCCTCGCCGGGCACCGCGACGCCGGCGCTCGAGCTGCCGGACGTGGACGGCCGGGTACATCGACTCGCGGACTACCGGGGCAAGGTGGTGCTGGTCAATTTCTGGGCCAGCTGGTGTGAGCCGTGCCGCGAGGAGATGCCTTCGATCGAAAGACTTCGCCGTTCACTGCACGGGGAGCCATTCGTGGTGCTGGCGGTCAACGTGGGCGAAGGAGCGCAGGCTGCGCGCCGGTTCGCCAACGCCGTTCAACTGGGTTCGGCACCGCTCCTAGACCGAGACGGCGCCACGGCCAGTGCCTGGGGCGCACGCGCGCTCCCGAGTACCTTCATCGTCGGGCCGGATGGAGCGATCCGCTACCGCTACGTCGGCGCCCTGGACTGGTCGTCCCCGGCCGTGCGCGGAGCGATCACCGGGCTGATGCCAAGAACTCCGTCGCTTCAATCGGCGTCCGCGCTGCAGTAGAGCAGTTTGACCCCAATCAAGGTGCCCGCTCCGGCCTCCCGGAGACTTGGCGTTCGAGAACCTAAGGAGGAAACCATGAAATTTCCAATCGTCGCTGCGGCGCTTGTGGCCGCTTCCGTCGCTGCGCATCCGGTCCAGGCGCAGCAGGGCACCTACGAGGTGAAATTCATGACGCCCGAGACGGCGCTGGTTGCGGCGCAGGCGGCGCTCAAGCAGTGTCGCGCGCTCGGCTACCAGGTGGCGGTGGCGCTGGTGGATCGCAGCGGCACGCCGCAGGTCGTACTGCGCGATCGCTTCGCCGGAGCGCACACCGTGCGCACCGCGATCGGCAAGGCCTGGACCGCGGCCAGCTTCAGAACCGACACCAGCGCACTGGTCGAACTGACCCAGCCGGGCAAGCCGCAAAGCGGCGTGCGCGGGTTGAAACACGTGGTCCTGCTCGGCGGCGGGAAGATGCTTCAGAGCGGCGGCACGCTGGTCGGCGCAATCGGGGTTTCGGGCGCGCCGGGCGGCGTCGAGGACGACCGTTGTGCCGCCGCGGGAATCGACGCCGTACGCGAAGCGCTCGAGCTCTGAGCGGCAGTCAGAGCAGCTTGCCGGGGTTCATCAGCCCCAGGGGGTCGAACGCATCCTTGAGCGTGCGCATGAGCGCCAGTTCAAGCGGATCCTTGTGGCGACGGATTTCCTCGCGCTTTAGCTGCCCGAGCCCGTGCTCGGCCGAAATCGAACCGCCGAGCGCGTCGACCACGCCGTAGACGACGCGGTTGACGTCGCCCTGACGGTCGATCAGGCACTCGGTGGCCGCGGCGTCGCCCATGCCGACGTTGAAGTGGACGTTGCCGTCGCCGATGTGCCCGAAGGCGTAGATCTGCACGCCCGGAAATTCGCTTTCCAGTGCGGCCGAAGCGCGCTCGATCAGCTCAGGCACGCGCGACACCGGTACCGATACATCGTGCTTGACGTTGCGAAACTGCGCTTCCGGAATCGTGTCGCGGATCTTCCACAGCGCCTGCGCCTGCGCCTCGCTGTGCGCGAGCACGACGTCTTCCAGGGCGCCGTGCTCCGCGCATTCGAGCAGTGCCTGCTCGGCGAGCGACTGTAGCGCGGCTTGCTCGCCGCTGTCGGCCAGTTCCGCGAGCACGTACCATGGGTGTCGCGCAGCGAGGGGATCAGGCGCACCCGGAGTATGCGCGAGAACGGCGTCGAGGCACGCGCGCGACACGAGTTCGAACGCGCTCAATCGATCGCCGAGGCGCCCACGCAGGCGCGCCAGCAGCTCGACCGCGCGCGCGGGGCTCGCGACCGCGATCCAGGCGGTCGTGTCGGCCGAGGGCTTTGGGTAGAGCTTCAGCACCGCCGCGGTAATCACGCCGAGCGTACCCTCGGCGCCGACGAAGAGCTGTTTCAGGTCGTAGCCGGTGTTGTCCTTGCGCAGGCCGCGCAGTGCGCTCCAGACACGGCCATCGGGCAGCACGACCTCGAGCCCCAGCACCTGCTCGCGCGCGTTGCCGTAGCGCAGTACGTTCACGCCGCCGGCGTTGGTCGACAGGTTGCCGCCGATCATGCAGCTGCCTTCCGCGCCCAGCGAGAGCGGAAAGAGCCGTTCCGCGTCGTCGGCCGCGCGCTGGATGTCGGCCAGCACGCATCCTGCTTCGGCGGTCAGGGTGTCGTTCAACGCGTCGAGTTCGCGGATGCGGTTCATGCGCCCGAGCGACAGCACGATCTCGCGCTTCGCGCCGGTCGGAACCGAGCCACCGCAGAGTCCGGTGTTGCCGCCCTGCGGTATGAGCGCAACGCCTTCGCGCGCGCACAGCCGAACTACCTCCGAGACCTCGGCCGTGCTCGTGGGGCGTACCACGCACTCGGCGGCGGCACAGTACTGCCGCCGCCAGTCGGTGAAATACGGCGCGGTATCCTGCGGCTGCGCGAGTACCTGTTCGCTGCCGACGATGGCGGCGAGCCGGGCGAGAAAGCTGTCCTGGGGCATTGGTGAGATGTTCCTTGACGCGGATTTTGTCACACCTTACTTTGGAGCCGGAGTTTGAACGAATTGAATCTGAGGCAAACGATGAATGGATTGCGCGCGCCGCTGCTGGCGTTGCTGTTGGCGCTCGCGCCCGTGTGCGCGACGGCGCAGACGCAGACGCAGACGCGCCCCGTGATAGTGGGCGCCGCGGTGGCGCAAACGGGACAGCTCGCCGATCTTGCGGCCGACTACCGCAAGGCGCTGCTGCTGTGGCAGGACGAGGTCAACGCGGCGGGAGGCCTGCTCGGGCGGCGCGTCGAGCTGCGGCTGATCGACGACCGTTCGGAGGCTGTCACGGCCGAGCGGCTGTACGCGCGGCTGGTGCGCGAGTACCGCGTCGACCTCCTGATCGGTCCGTTTGGATCCGCGGCGTCGCGCGGCGCGGCTGCCGCCGCCGACCGCGCGCACAGGGTGCTGATCAACGCGACCGGAGCGACGCAGTCGGTGCTGAGAGCGGGGCACCGCTACGTGTTCCAGGTCGCCGCGCCCTACGCGGCCTACGGCACAGGAGTGCTCGCGGTTGCGCGCCAGGCCGGCTACCGCCGGCTCTTCATCCTCGCGCGCGACGATCCCGCGTCGCGGGAAATGGCGACCCACGCGACTACGGAAGCAGCCCGGCTTGGCATGAACGCCGGCGCCCTGGGCGCCCACGTCTACGCGTCGGGGCTGAGCGACTTCGAACCTCTCGTCGCGATGGCCAAAGCGGCACGCGCCGAGGCATGGATCGCGTTCGGCGAAGCGACTGACGCGGCCGCGATGGTCAAGACCTTCAAGCGCCTGGGTTATGCGCCGCCGCTGTTCTTCGCGCAGGGCGCGGCCGAACCAAGCTTCATCGCAGCCGTCGGGCAGGACGCCGAGCAGGTGATCGGCCTCAGCGCGTACGAGCCCTTCTTCGCGACCGCGGGCAACGCCGAGTTCGTCAAGGCGTTCCGGGCCAAGTGGTCGTCGCCCCCCGGCCTGGCCGCCGCCGAGGGTTACGCGGCCGGCGAAGTGCTGCAACAGGCGGTCAAGCGCGCGGGAAGCCTCGACCAGGAGCGACTGCGCGAAACGCTCGCCGCGCTGACGACCGAAACTGTGCTCGGCGGGTATAAGCTCGACGCCGCGAGCGGCGAGCAGCTGGGCGCGCGGCCCGCGCTGTTGCAGATCCTCAAGGGGCGGCGGGAAGCGGTGTGGCCCGACGCGCTCGCGACCGCCATGTGGCGGCTGCCCTACCCCGGCTGGCAACAGCGCGTACTTCTGCAGAAATAGGAAGCCAGATGCCTCTGTCCCGCTCATTTCTCTTTGCGCCCGGCAATCATGCGCGCCGCGTCGAAAAAGCGTTTACCGTCGGCGCCGACGCGGTGATCCTCGATCTAGAGGACGCGGTCGCGACCGCGGAAAAGCCCGCCGCCCGCGCGGCGGTCGCCGCCGCGCTCGCGCAGCCGCGCCGCTGCAGAGGCTACGCGCGCGTAAACGCGCCATCGACAGAATTCTGCTACGCAGACCTGGTTGCGGTAATCGGCCAGGGTATCGCCGGCGTGGTGCTGCCTAAGGTCGAAAGCGCCGCCGACCTGCATGCAATCGACTGGGTGATGGCCAACCTCGAGCGCGAGCGAGGTCTCGCGGTCGGCTCGATCGATCTCATACCGATCATGGAGACCGCGGTTGGCATGCAGCGCATCGACCGCGTGGTTCAGGCGCGCGGACTGCGTCCTTACGATGCGCGCTGGCGCGTCAGGCGGCTCGCCTTCGGCGCCGCCGACTACGCGGCGGAAGTCGGCCTCGCGCCCGGGCTGGATGAGGTCGAGCTCAGCGACGCGCGCGCGCGGGTGGTGCTCGCCTCGCGCGCCGCGGGGCTGGAAGGCCCGTTGGACAGTCCCTGGTTCCATCTGCGCGAGAGCGAAGCCTTCTCGCGCGCGCTGGAGCGCAGCCGGCGCAGTGGTTTCCAGGGCAGGCTGTGCATCCATCCGGACCAGGTTCAGACGGTGAACACGGCCTACGCGCCGAGCAAGGAAGAGGTCGAGCGCGCCGGGCGCATCGTCGCCGCCTTCGACGCCGCGGAAGCGAGCGGCGCGGCCGCGATCCAGGTCGACGGCCAGATGATCGACTATCCGGTCGCAACCCGCGCACGCGCGGTGCTCGAAGCCGCGCGCGAGATCGACGCGCAGCGCGAATGAAGCCGGCTTGAGCGCCGCCTCGCCGTCTCTGCGGCGGGTAGCGCTGCCGCTTGCGGCGACGCTCGCGGTGCAGACCCTGGTCGCGCTGGCGGTGTATTGCGCTCCGGTGATGGCGCCGGTGGCGGCGCCTGCGCTCGGGGTCGCACCTTCGGCGATCGGCTATTTCATCGCCTTGGTGTACTTCGGCAGTATGCTCGGCAGCGTCACCTCCGGCGGCTGGGTGGCGCGCCTCGGACCGATCCGCGTGAGCCAGATCGGGCTTGGCCTGAGCCTGGTCGGTCTTGCGCTCAGCGCGTCGGCATGGCTTCCGCTGGTGGCGCTGGGCGCCGTGGTGATCGGACTGGGCTACGGCCCGGCGACGCCCGCGAGCTCTCATATTCTCGCGCGTGCCACGCCTCCCGGACTGGTGGCGTTGACGTTTTCAATCAAGCAGACCGGGGTTCCCCTGGGCGGGGCGATCGCCGGAGCGTTGGTGCCGGCGATGATCCACGCGCTCGGCTGGCGGGCGAGCGCGCTCGCGGTCGGGCTGGCCTGCCTGGCGCTCGCCGTCGCGATCGAGCCGGTGCGGCCGCGCTACGACCGCGGCCTGAACCGCAAGGCGCCTATTTCCCTGCGCTCGGCGTTCGCACCGGTGGCACTGGTCCTGCGCGAGCGCAGGCTCAAGGAAATGGCGCTGACCTCGTTCATCTACGGTGGCGTGCAGATCACGCTGGTCAGCTATCTGGTGACGTTCCTCACCGATGCGTTCGCGATGCGGCTGGTGCTGGCGGGCCTGGTGATGGCAGTGTCGCAGGTCGCCAGCGTGATCGGCCGCGTGCTCTGGGGGGTGGTCGCCGACCGCGTGCTGTCGCGGCGCAGGATGCTCGGATTGCTGGGGATGGGAATGGGATTTTCTGCCATCGCGACCCTGGCGGCGGGGCCGCAGTGGCCGGGGTGGCTGCTGTTCGTGTACGCCGCAGTATTCGGCGCGACGGCGGTAGGCTGGAACGGCGTCTACCTCGCCGAAGTAGCGCACCTTGCACCGCAGGGGCAGACCAGTCAGGCAACTGGCGGGTGCCTGTTCTTCACCTTTCTGGGCGTTGTGGTCACGCCGCCGCTGTTCAACGTCGTGCTGTCGCTTGCCGGCAGCTACGCCGCGGCCTACGCGGTTTTCGGCGTGCCGTCGCTGGCGATCGGCGCGCGACTCTTGCTCGCCCGCCCAAGCTAGAATCGCCCGCTATGCAACCTGTCCCGGTTGGGTTCCGGCCGATCGAGCGCGCCAGCCCATACATCGACCTGATCGGCCCGCTCTACGAGCGAAGGCGCGACGCGGCGGTGTCGCTCGGACTGCGTATCGAGGGCAAGCACGCCAACCGCCGAGGAATCTGCCACGGCGGAGTGCTCGCCACGCTGGCCGACGTCGCGCTCGGATATTCGATGGGCGTCGCGACCGGCGGCAAATCATCGCTGGTGACCGCCAGCCTGACCATCGACTACGCGGGCAGCGCTAGAGTCGGCGACTGGGTCGAAGCGCGGGTCGAGGTGCAGCGCGTCGGGTCGCGACTCGGTTTCGCCAACTGCTACCTGCTTGCCAGCGAGCGGCGCATCGTGCGCGCGAGCGCGATTTTCGCGCTGTCCAGGAAGGCGGGTTGACCCCTGCGGCAATGAGATCGGTCATCCTGATCCACGGGCTGTGGATGCCCGGGCTCGCGATGTCGCCCATGGCCGGGCGGATGTCGCGGGCCGGCTACCATTGCCACTTGTTCGACTATGCGGGGCGCGAGCGGCCGCTGGCCGCGAACGCGGAGCGGCTGGCGCAGTTCGCGCGCGGCGTAGGTCCGGCGCATTTCGTCGGCCACAGCCTGGGCGGCCTGGTGGTGCTCGAAGCGCTCAACGCGAATCCCGCGCTCGCGGTCGGAAGGGTGGCGCTGCTCGGGACGCCGGCGCGCGGCTGCCTCGCGGGGCGCCGCCTAGCGAGCTACGGCTTCGGGCGCTGGATGCTGGGCGAGAGCGAGGCGCTGTGGCGCGAGGGGCGCGCCGCGCGCTGGACTCGCCCCGAGCAGCTCGGCGTGATCGCGGGCGCGCTTCCGCTCGGCCTTGGCCGGACCCTCGGGCGCCTGCCAGGGGCGAACGACGGCGTGGTGTGCGTCGACGAGACCCGCATTGAGGGCGCAGCCGCGTCCACCGTGCTTCCGGTGAGCCACAGCGGCATGCTTCTGTCGGCGCGCGTGGCTCGGGAGCTGCAGACCTTTCTCGAGACCGGAGGCTTCGGGCCGCATGCGCGCTAGGTGGCTCGCGCTGGCCGCGCTGCTCGCGCTCTCGGGCTGCCAGACGCTGTCGTATTACGCCCAGGCGGTAGGCGGGCAGCTAGAGCTCATGCACCGCGCGCAGCCCCTGACCGACTGGATCGCCGACCCGGCCACGCCGCCCGCGCTGCGCCGGCGGCTCGAGCTCGCCGCGCGCATGCGCGAGTTCGCTTCGCGCGAGCTAGCGCTACCCGATAACGGCAGCTACCGCAGCTACGCCGAGCTGGGTCGTCCTTACGTGGTCTGGAACGTGTTCGCGGCGCCCGAATTCGCGCTGCGCCCGGTGCAATCCTGCTTTCCGATCGCGGGCTGCGTCACCTACCGCGGTTTCTTCGCGCGCGAGGACGCCGAGCGTTACGCCGCGAAGCAGCGCGCCGAGGGACTCGATGCGTTCAGCTACGGCGTGCCGGCCTACTCGACCCTGGGCTGGTTCGACGACCCGCTGCTTTCGACCTTCATCCATTTCCCCGAATCGGAGCTCGCGCGGCTCATCTTCCACGAGCTCGCGCACCAGGTCGTTTACGTGAAAGGCGACACGACGTTCAACGAGTCCTTCGCGGTGACGGTTCAGGACGAGGGCGTTCGCCGCTGGCTCGAGTCCGAGGGCCGCGGCGCGGAACTTGCCGCGTTTCGCTCGGCCGAGGCGCGCATGGACGAGTTCGTGTTCCTGATCGAGGATGCGCGCAAGCGCCTCGCGCGCCTCTACGCCGAGCCGCTCGGGCCGGCCGCAATGCGTGCCGCCAAGCGCATCGAGTTCGCGCGCCTTGCCGATCGCTACGCGGCGCTCAAGGCGCGCTGGGGGGGCTACGCCGGCTTCGACCGCCTGATGCGCGACCCGAACAACGCGCTGCTGGCCTCCATTTCCGCCTACTCGCAGCTGGTTCCCGGCTTCAAGCGCGAGCTCGCGGCCGTGCACGGCGACCTGGGCGCGTTTTACGCCAGGGTGAAGGCGCTCGCCCGGTTGCCCAAGGCGGAGCGCGACGCGGCGCTCAGTTCGGGTCTATCCGCGCAGCACGAAATCCGTTGACCGAGGCTTTCAGCAGCGCGTCGAACAGCGTGCGCTCGGGCAGCGCGTTTTCCTTGCCGCAGGCGGTGCAGCGGAACTTGGGCGCCTCGACGCGCACCCCGAATGGCGAGCTGCCCTTGACCTCGAGCACGCGCAGCGCCTCGACCTCGCCCGCGGGCTGCGCATCGAGCGGTTCGCCGCAGCTGGCGCAATGGAGCCGCTTGCGCAGCAGACCCTTCTGCGCGGCGCCGGGAAGCGGCACCAGCGGCTCGCCCGAAAGGAGCGCTTCCATCAGATGATTGGGAAAATCGGGCGCCAGAAAGCGGCGGTGGCCTTCGGCGCACTCGAGCGCAGGCAGACCTTCCACACGCATTCGAACCCCTGATTCTTCGCCGGAAAACGGCTCGAGCACGGCGAGCCCGAGCCCGCCCTGGCAGCGGCTGCAGCGTTTTGGTCCATTGGCCATGTTTCCTCCTTGCCCGCGTCATGGCGCGGGTTCACAAGAGGAGACTATGCCGCGAAGCTGACGTTCCCGAAAGTTTGCCGTGCTGCAGCGCGGAAAGAGCGCCGCGCTAGCGTGCGGTCCAGCCAAGATCCATGGTGAGCGCGGCGCCGGTGATGGTACCGGCCGGCTCGCCGCACAGGTAGGCGACGAAGTCGGCGACTTCGGACGGCTCGATCAGGCGCTTTACCGCCGCCGGCGCGAGCATGATTTTCTCGATTACTTCCTCGGGCGAGATGCCGTTCGCCTTGGCCTGATCGGCGATCTGCGCATCGACCAGCGGCGTGCGCACGTAGGCCGGGCAGATCGCGTTCACGGTGATGCCGTACTCGCCGCCCTCCAGCGCCGCGGTTCGCGTCAGTCCGACCAGGCCGTGCTTGGCCGAGATGTAGCCGACCTTGAACGGCGAGGCGATGAGCGCATGGATCGAGGCAATGTTGACCACGCGGCCCCATCTCTGCTTCTTCATCGCGGGCCAGCAGTAGCGCGTCAGCAGGAACGGCGCGCTGAGCATGAGCGCGATCATGCGCTGCCACTGATCTTCCGGGAAATCCTCGATCGGCGAGACATGCTGATAGCCGGCGTTGTTGACCAGCACGTGAACCGTGCCATGCGCGGCGAGCGTGGCGTCGGCTAGCCGCTTGCAGCCGTCGCGCTGGGTCAGGTCCGCGGCGATGAAACTTCCTCCGATGCGCCTGGCGTGCTCCGCGCCCGCCTTTTCGTTGACGTCGGCGAGCACCACCTTGGCGCCGTCTGCGGCGAGCCGCTCGGCGCAGGCGAGGCCGATGCCGCTCGCCGCGCCGGTGACGATCGCGATCTTGTCCTTAAGCATCGATCAGCTGATCTTCGTGTTGACCCACTTGTCGAACGCGGGGCGCTCGAGCAGGCGCTTGTGCCAGGCCGCGACGTTGGCGTAAGCGGGCCGCTCCAGCGGCAGGTTGAGCCACAAGTGCAGGTGGCAGCCGAGCGGGATGTCTCCCATCGTGAGCTGCTCGCCGGCAATGAAGCGGCGCCCGGCGAGCGCTGCGTCGACGTAGCCTGCCAGCTCGCCGCACTTCTTGGCGCCTTCGTTGATCGCCTTCATGTCGCGCTGCTCGGCCGGCGTTCGCACCAGGCCCCAGAAGACCGGCCGAAACGCCGGCAGGAAGCTTCCGGCCGCCCAATCCATCCAGCGGTCGGCATCCCCGCGCACGCGCAGATCCGCGGGCCAGAGCTTGCCCGCACCGTGCTTGGCCGAGAGGTAGCGCACGATGGCGTGCGACTCCCACAGCACGAAGCCGTCCTCCTCGATCGTCGGCACCAGGCCGTTCGGATTGAGCTTGCGGTATTCGGGCGTGTTGACCACCCCGTACTGCATCCCCGCGTCCACGCGCTCGAACGGAACGCGGAGCTCGTCGCAGCACCACAGCACCTTGCGCACATTGACCGAGTTGGCGCGTCCCCAGATCTTGAGCATCTCCGTCTCCCTCAGAAACCGACGGCCTGGCCGTCCCGGCGCGGGTCGCTGGCGGCGAAGTAGCCGCCGTCGAGCTTCCAGATCATCTGCGCGCAGCCAAACTGGTTGTAGTCATCGACGGTCACGATGTGATGGCCGCGCTGCTTGAGCGCTTCCAGCGTCGCGGCGGGAAAGCCGCCTTCGACGCTCACGTCCATGCCCTGCACCCAGCGAAAGCGCGGACCGTCGCTCGCGGCCTGCGGATTCTGGCCGTAGTCGGCGATCCGCACCATGACCTGCGCGTGGCCCTGCGGCTGCATCGTGCCGCCCATGACGCCGAAGCTCATCACCGGCTTGCCGCCCTTGGTGACGAATCCCGGGATGATGGTCTGGTAGGGCCGCTTGTTCGGGCCGACGCGGTTGGGATGACCTTCCTTGAGCACGAAGGTGGCGCCCCGGTTCTGCAGCGAGATGCCAGTGCCCGGCACCACGATGCCCGAGCCGAACCCCATGTAGTTCGACTGGATCATCGACACCATCATGCCCGAGGCATCCGCCGCGGTGAGGTAGACGGTTCCGCCCTTGGGCGGCGTTCCGGCAGCGAAGGGCTGCGCCTTCTTCATGTCGATCAGCTTCGCGCGCGACTTGAGATAGGCCTTGTCGAGCATCCGGGCAGGCGGGAACGGCATGTAATCGATATCGGCGACGTAGGCCTGCGCATCGGCGAAAGCGAGCTTCACCGCCTCGATCTGCATGTGCACGCTGTCGGCCGAGTCGACCGAATAGCTGGCAACGTCGAAGTTCTCGAGGATCCCAAGCGCGATCAGCGCCACGATGCCCTGGCCGTTGGGCGGCAGCTCGTGCAGCGTGTAGCCGCGGTAGTCCATGGTCAGGGTGTCGACCCAGTCGGACTTGTGCGCGGCGAGGTCGGACGCTTTCATCACGCCACCGTTGGCCCTCGCATGCGCCTCAAGCTTGTCGGCGAGTTCGCCCCGGTAGAACGCTTCGCCCTTGGTGGCGGCGATCTTCTCGAGCGTCGCAGCGTGATGCGGGAAGCGGAACTGCTGGCCCGGAAGCGGCGGCTTGCCGTCCGGCAGAAAGGCCTCGGCGAAACCCGGCTGGCCCCTGAGCTCCGCGACCTGCGCCGCCCACTGGCGCGCGATGGTTGGCGAGACGAGGAAGCCGTCGCGCCCATAGCCGATCGCCGGCTCGAACAGCTTGTCGAACGGCAGCTTGCCGAAGCGCGTGCTCAACTCGCGCCAGGCCGAAACGCAGCCGGGCACGCTGACGGAGTTCCAGCCGCGCACGGGGACGCCTTTCTGCCCGGCGAAGTACTCGGGAGTCCAGCCCGCTGGCGAGCGGCCCGATGCGTTCAGGCCGTGTAGCGTCTTGCCGTCCCAGACGATGGCGTAGGCGTCGGAGCCGATACCATTGGAGACCGGCTCCACCAGCGTCAGCGTGATCGCGGTGGCGAGGATCGCGTCGACCGCGTTGCCGCCCGCGAGCAGCATGCGCAGTCCGGCCTGCGCGGCGAGCGGCTGCGAAGTCGACACGACGTTCGCCGCGAGCAGCGGCTTGCGCGGCCAGGCGTAGGGCAATTCCCAGGAGAAAGGCGTCATTGATCAGTTCGTCTCGTGTTCGAAATCTAGCACCACGCGGCCGAGGATTCGGCCGGCCTTGAGCTCGTCCAGCGTACGATTGACATCGCCGGCGGGCCGCGTCTCGACCGGCGAGGGTTTGAGTTTTTTCTTCTTGGCCAGTGCGACGACTTCCTTTAGTTCCTGCAAGTCGCCTACGTAGGAGCCGATGATGCCGATGGCGCGCTGGGCAATCGGGGGCAGCGGATAATTCAGTTCACCGCCGAACAGGCCGCAGAGAACGTAGCGTCCGCCCTTTCGCAGCGCGCCGATGCCGAGCTGCGCGGTGGACGGCATGCCGACAAAATCGATTGCACCCGAAAGGTTGCCCTGCGCAAGTGCGGCGAGCTTCTGCGTGGCGTCGGGCGCGCGCGTGTCGAGCACCAGCTTGGCGCCGAGCTTTCTCGCCGCCGCGAGCTTGGGCTCGTCGATGTCGCAGGCGATAACATTCTTCACACCCTTGGCCTTGAAGATCGACACCGCGATCAGGCCCAGCCCGCCGCAGCCGAGCACCGCGACCCAGTCCTTCGGTCCGGGCGCGGGAAGCTTGTTGATGCCGCTGTAGGCGGTGAGCGCGGAGCAGGCGAGTGTCGAGGCGAAGCCTTCTTCGATGCCGCCCGCGTCGAGCAGGTACCTCGGATGCGGTACGAGAACGTGAGTCGAATACGCGCCGGCGCGGTTGACGCCGAGAAAGCGCGAGCCCGAGACGCAGTAGTTGTCCTTGCCGGCCTTGCACACCGCGCATTTGCCGCAACCGATCCACGGATAGACCAGTCGCCTTTGCCCGATCTTCAGACCCTTGGCGGCCTTGGCCGCCGCGGGGCCCATCGCCTCGATCACGCCGAAGGGTTCGTGCCCCATGGTGAACGGTGGCACGCAGCCGCGCTCCTTGACGTAGAAACGCTTGCCGCCGCCCCAATCGAAAAAGCCGTCCCAGATGTGAAGATCGCTGTGGCAGACGCCTGCACGTGTGACCCGCACCAGCACCTCGGTGCCGGTGGGCTTGGGCGTGTCCTGCAGCACTTTCTGCAGCGGTTTGCCGTGTTCGGTGACCTGCCAGCTGAGCATTTCCCTCTCCTTATGCCTTGGATGCCGCGGTGAGCGCCTGGTCGACGTCCCACAGAATGTCGTCCAGCGATTCGATGCCGACCGACATGCGCACCATGTCGGGAGTGACGCCGGCCTTCAGTTGATCCTCGTCGCTCATCTGGCGATGCGTGGTCGAGGCCGGGTGAATGATGAGCGTCTTGGCGTCGCCGATGTTGGCGAGGTGGCTCATGAACTGCGCCGCCTCGATGAACTTCTCGCCGGCCCTTGCGCCGCCCTTGACGCCGAAGTTGAGCAGCCCGGAGGCGCCCTTGGGCAGGTACTTGCGCGCCAACGCGTGGTACTTGCTGCCCGGCAGGCCGGGATAGTTGACCCACGCCACCTGCTTGTGGCTTTCGAGAAACTTCGCTACCGCCATGGTATTTTCGCAGTGGCGCTCCATGCGCACGTGCAGCGACTCGATGCCCTGCAGCAGCAGCCAGGCGTTGATCGGCGACAGCGCAGGTCCGAAGGTGCGCATGATCTCCATGCGCGCCTTCATCGTGTAGCCGAAGTCGCCGAAGGTCTCGTAGAAGCGAACGCCGTGGTAGCCCGGCGACGGTTCGGTCATCTCGGGAAAGTTGCCGTTGTCCCACTTGAACTTGCCGGACTCGACGATGACTCCGCCCATTGTGGTGCCGTGACCGCCGATGTACTTGGTGGCCGAGTGCACCACGATATCCGCGCCCCAGTCGAAGGGGCGGCAGAGGTAGGGCGACGGCACGGTGTTGTCGACCACGAGCGGAATGCCGGCCTCGTGCGCGATGTCGGCGAGCGCCTCGATGTCGACGATGTTGATCAGCGGATTTCCGAGCGTCTCGGCGTAAAGCAGCTTCGTCTCGCCCGGCCGGATCGCGCGGCGGAAGTTCTGCGGGTCGTCCGGCGCGACGAAAGTAGTTTCGACGCCGAGCTTTTTCAGGTTGACGCCGAGCAGGGTGTGCGTCCCGCCGTACAGGGTCGAGGCCGAGACGATGTGATCGCCGGCCTTGACCAGCGTCAATATCGCGACCACTTCGGCGGCCTGGCCGGTCGCGCAGCCGAGCGCCGCGCGACCGTTCTCGAGCGCCGCCATGCGCTCCTCGAACACCGCCACTGTGGGATTCGAGATGCGAGAATAGACGTTGCCGAAAGTCTGCAGGTTGAACAGGCTCGCGGCATGGTCCGCCGAGTCGAACACGAACGAGGTGGTCTGGTAGATCGGCGCGGCGCGCGCCCCGGTGGCGACGTCGGGGATCTGCCCGGCGTGCAGGCAGAGTGTCTCGAAGCCGAATTTTCGGTCAGCCATCGCGCGATTCTAGCTCAGGCGGACCGCCAGGCCTGCCGCGCGCGGCTTAACTCCAGCTGATATCCGGCACTTCGGCGAACGCCTTGCGCAGGCCAGCCGACCAGATGCGGCTGATCTCCCTCACGTAGGCGTCGCTTTCGTCGTAGCGCCGCATCATGGTGACGCGCAGCGAATCGGTCTCGTAGCCCAGAAGATCGATTGGCAGTCCGACCGAAAGGTTCGATCGCATGGTCGAATCGAACGAAACGAGCAGGCACTTGGCCACGTCGTTAATCGATGTGTCTTGCTGCAACACGCGATCGATGATCGGCTTGCCGTACTTGGTTTCGCCGATTTGGAAATAGCTGGTGTCCCGGCTGGTCTCGATGTAGTTGCCCTGCGGGTAAACGTGGAACAGGCGCGGAGGCTCGCCCGCGATCTGCCCGCCGACGATAAAGGTGCAGCCCGGATCGATGTTCTGCTGCGACAGTGCCGGTCCGTCGCGCGAAACCACCCTACGCACGGTTTCGCCGACCAGGCCTACCACGTCCTCCATCGACCTCAGGCCTAGTATTCCCGCCGGGTCGACGCGACCCTCCTGCGTTCCCTGGCGCAGCATAGACCGCACGCCCTGCGCGCTGGCAAGGTTGCCGGCGCTCAGCAACACCACTACGCGCTCGCCCTGCGCCTCGAACACATGCATCTTACGGAAGACGGCGACGTTATCGACTCCGGCGTTGGTGCGCGAGTCGGAAGCGAACACGATGCCAGAACGGACGGCTGCGGCGACGCAATAGGTCATGGTGCTTGTAATCTTAGCAAGGTGCTACTGCTGCTGCGACTGACGGCCGACGAGCGCCGCAGCGGTCATCGTTTCGATGCCGCCGCCGATCCTCATGCCACGGATCGGGCAGGCGTCGAAGTAGTCCGCACCCATGGCGAGCTTGACGTGGTCCTCGCCTGCCGGGCAGTCGTTGGCCACGTCAAAGCTGCGCCACCGGTCGCCGACCCACGCCTCGGCCCAGGCGTGGCTCGCGACATGCGTTTCCGCGTGTCCGGGGGAAAACACGTAGCCGCTTACGTACCGAGCCGGAACGCCGAGACGGCGGCAGCAGGCAATGAAGATGTGCGCGTGGTCCTGACATACGCCCGAGCCGATGGCGAAGGCCTCCGCGGCGCTCGACGACACATGTGTCTCTCCGGGGCGAAACGGCATTCGCCGGTGTAACGCAGAGGCAAGCTCGCGCAGCCCGTCGAGAGTCCCGGCGCCGTCGCGGAACGGCTCGGCAAACGCCTCGAGGGCGGGATCGGTTGCGGTCCGCGGAGTGGTCCGCAGAAACAACAGCGGCGATAGCGGAACGCCGACGAAGTCGGACGGCTCGTCGGTCACCGGCGCGGTATCCACCGTGCCGACCGCGCGGATGCGGATTTCGATCACCGGCTTGTCGATCGTGAGGACGTGCAGGATATTGCCGTAGCCGTCCTGGGTGCGAACGCAGTGCGCGGGCGCGTCTACGCGCCATACGATGACCTTCTGCCGGGCACTGTCGCGCGGCGTGAGGCGCAGGTACTGGGTGGAGAAACGCACCGGTGATTCGTAGATGTAATGTGTTTCGTGATCGACGGTTAGACGCATTTCGCTCTCCTAGACAGCGCCGAGATAGGCGCGCTGGATGCGATTGCCGAGCTCGATGATGTCGGCGAGCACGGACGTCAGGAACTCGTGTAACCCGCCCTGAAAGATCTCTTCGACATCGGCGTGCGTGAGGCGCGCAAGCAGCTCGACCGCGAGGCGTTTGACTGCGTGGTCGTGCTGTCCCTCGATGGGCTCAAGGGCATGATTGATCTGGTCGAAGCATGCCGCGAGCGAGCGCGGCATGCGTTGCTCGAGAATCAGCAGCTCGGCCACCTTAATCGGAAAGATCTGATCGCGGTATAGCGCACGATAGGTTTCGAATGCGGAGACCGAGCGCAGCAGCGCGGTCCACTGGTAGAAGTCCAGCGCGCCGCCGACGTCCTGTACCGTGGGCAGGAGTATGTGGTACTTGACGTCCAGGATGCGCGCCGTGTTGTCGGCGCGCTCGAGAAAGGTGCCCATGCGCGAGAAGTTGAACGCTTCGCCGCGCACGATGGTCCCGTAGGTAACGCCCCGGAACAGGTGGCTCCTTTCCTTCACCCAGTCGAAGAACTGCGTGGCGCCCGAGCCGATTGCCCGGTCGCGACGCATGCCTCTCACTTCGAGCCAGGTCGCGTTGAGCGTCTCCCACATCTCGGAGGTTATCTGCCAGCGCACCTCGTTCGCGTTATCGCGCGCGTCGCGCAGGCAGGAGTAGATCGACGACGGATTGGCTTCGTCGAACGCGAGGAAAGCGACCAGCGCCTCGAGCGTAAGAGACTGGTTCCGTTCCTCGAAGGCCTGTGCCGTGCCGGTGATCGTAAGCGGCGCGAGCAGGTTCTGCTCTTGACGGTCCTTGGCGCCGAACAGCACCATGTTGGCGGTCACGCCGAGGATGCGCGCCATGTTTTCGGCCCGCTCCATCTGGCGGCTCATCCAGAAGATCCGGTCGGCGACGCGCGAAAGCATCAGTCGACCACCCAGGTGTCCTTGGTGCCGCCGCCCTGCGACGAGTTGACCACCAGCGAGCTCTCCTTCAGGGCCACGCGCGTGAGGCCCCCGGGCACCAGCTTCACTTCACGTCCGGAGAGGACGAACGGACGCAGGTCGACGTGGCGCGGCGCGATCCCGCGCTCGACGAATGTCGGGCAAGTCGAGAGCGACAGCGTCGGCTGGGCGATGTAATTGGCCGGGTTGGCCTGCAGGCGCGCGCGGAAGGCGTCGATCTGCGCGCTGGTCGACGCCGGGCCGATCAGCATGCCGTAGCCGCCGGAACCCTGCACCTCCTTTACCACCAGCTCGGAGAGATGGCCCATCACGTAGGCCAGGTCTTCGGCGCGTTTGCACTGCCAGGTGGGAACGTTGGCGAGCAGCGGTTCCTCGCCCAGGTAGAAGCGGATCATGTCGGGCACGTAGGGATAGGTCGACTTGTCGTCGGCCACTCCGGTGCCGATCGCATTGGCGAGCGATACGTTACCCGCGCGATAGGCCGACAGCAGGCCCGGCACGCCGAGCAGCGAGTCTTCGCGGAACGCGAGCGGATCGAGGAAGGCGTCGTCGACGCGGCGATAGATCACGTCCACCCGCTGCCGCCCGCCCGTAGTTCGCATGTAGACGAATCCGTCTTTGACGTAAAGATCCGGGCCTTCGACCAGCTCGACGCCCATCTGTTGCGCAAGAAAGGCGTGCTCGAAGTACGCGCTGTTGTATTGCCCGGGCGTGAGCACCGCCACGCTCGCCTCGTGCATCGCGTTCGGTGCAATGCTGCGCAGCGTCTCCAGCAGCAGCGCGGGATAGTGCTCGACCGGATGGACGTGCTGGCGTTCGAACAACTCGGGGAACAGCCGCATCATCATCTTGCGGTCTTCGATCATGTAGGAAACGCCGGACGGCGTACGCAGGTTGTCCTCGAGCACGTACCACGTGCCGTCCTCGTGCCGGATGAGGTCCACCCCGGAGACGTGCGAGTACACCTGGTGCGGCAGGTCGAGGCCGAGCATCGCCACCTGGTAGGCTTCGTTGGCGAGCACCTGCTCGGCCGGGATCACGCCCGCCTTCAGAATCTCCTGCCCGTGGTAGACGTCGTGCAGAAAGCGGTTCAACGCCGCGACGCGCTGCTTCAGGCCTCTCACCAGCAGTTCCCACTCGGCCTGCGGAATGATGCGCGGGATAGTGTCGAACGGGATCAGCCGCTCGGTGCCCTGGGTATCCCCGTAAACGGCGAAGGTGATGCCGACGCGGTGGAACAGCAGGTCCGCTTCGCGGCGCTTTTCCAGCAGGCGCTCGGGCGGCGTTTCAGCGAGCCATTGCGCCAGCGCGCGGTAGTGTGCGCGGACGTTTTCCGGCGCGGCGTGCATTTCGTCGTAGTGCTGTCGTTCCAAACGGGGTCCCCCTCTGATTGGGCGGAGCAACGGACGTGCCACGCGCGCACTTGCCGCAGACTCAGGGGCTTAGCGAAGAGCGCAAACCCGGTTGCACCGGGACGGTGCGCTATCGCCCTCAGGTCGTGCTGCCGGAGTCGTCCTCTTCCACCCCGGGCTTGCTCGAGGCTGGCTCGAGCCGGGATGCGGCCCGACGGTATTCAGAAGGCGGAATGCCTACCTGGTGGAGGAAAAAGCGGGTGAAATTGCTCTGCGCCGAGAAGCCCAGCTCGGCCGATACGTCAGCAATCTTGGCCCGGCCCGAGGCCAGCCTCGAAATCGCCGTTTCGACGCACAGCATGTCCAGATAGGCGCGCGGCGAGCGACCGGTGCAGAGCTGGAACAGATCGTAGAAGCGCGAGCGCGACAGGCCGACCTGGCTCGCCACCTCGTCCATGTTCATGTCCTTGTTCGGCCGCGCGCGCAGCAGCGCGATAGCGCGCCGGATGCGCGAGTCCTCGAAGCGCGAGCCGCGCCACAGCGGCGACGACGCGCGACGACGCGCGACGTAGGTGTCTATGATCGAAAGCACCAGCTCCTGAAGCATGAATTCGAGTCGCTCAGGCGACAGGAACTGGTCGTTCACGATCTCGACCGCGAGGGTATCGGCCAGCTGGCGGATACGCGGCGTGATCTCCTCGCGCCGGCGCGGGAAGGCTTGCTCGCCGCCGGCGCCGAACACGGCCGGGAAGCTGCCGCGCAGCCACTCGCCTGAGGCGTGCAGCACGAGCAGCCGCGTCGGCGCGGAGCCGGGCGCGCGCTGGTCGGCGTGCATTTCGTTCGCGTTCAGGAACGCGATGTCGCCGCGCCTGAGCGCAACGGCCTCATCGCCGATCAAGTATTCCGTATCCGCCCCGTCGTGCTTGAGCAGAATCGTGGGCTCCGGATGCGCATGCGGAGCCCCCGGCGCGCTGACCTCGAGCAGCATCAGGCGCCCGAAGCGCCCGTCGAAGACTCGGATCGGCCGGTTCATGGCAATGACAGCATACGTTCCCGCCGCCGTTCGCGCTAGTGGGTCGGCGACGGCGCCTCAATACGCCAGCCGGCGGGGACGTTTGGCCGAGATCACCCGGGTGTTCACTCCCATCCAGTTCAAGCCCCCGAACAGCCGGCCATGCTCGATCTTCATGCAACGGTCCATGACCGCGTCCAGCCCGGCGGCCTGCGCCTTGCTGGCGGCGGCCTCGTTTTTGACCCCGATCTGCTGCCAAAAAACCTTCGCGCCGATCGCGATCGCCTGTTCCGCGATCGGGCCCGCGTCCTCGGTGCGGCGGAAGACGTCCACCACGTCAACCTTGTCGGGAATCTCGTGCAGGCTCGGATAGCAGGTTTCGCCCAGCACCTGCTTGCCCGCATAGCGCGGGTTCACCGGGATCACCCGGTAGCCGTGCTCCTGAAGGTACTTGGCGGCGAAATAACTCGGCCGGAACCAGTCGGCCGACAGGCCGACCATCGCGACCACGCGGTTCTCGCGCAGGATCCGGCGCAGCGATTCGACGTCGTCCATGGCGTCAATATACCGCAGCGGGCTGCGCCTATAATCGGCCGGACCGTGACCCAGGGAGGAGAGATGTACGTCGAAGAACGCATGTACCTGCTGCAGCCCGGCAAGGCGCCGGAATACTTCAAGCACTACGAGACCGAGGGCATGGCGGTCCAGCTCAAGCACCTGCCGAACATGGTCGGCTACTACGTGACCGAGGTCGGCCCGCAGAACCTGGTGATCCACCTGTGGGCCTACGACGATCTCAATCAGCGCGAGAAGTGTCGCGCCGCGATGCAGGCCGACCCGGCCTGGCAGGCGTACCTGCCCAAGGTCCGGCCGCTGATCGTGAGCCAGGACACGCGCATCCTGAAATGCGCGCCGTTTTTCGTCGAACGGCTCAAGAAAATGCTGGCGGCCGCAAAGTGAGCGCACAGGTTCATCCCCAGGTCGCGGTCCTGCTCGAGCGCGTGGCGCGCTCGCCCCTGCCGCCGTACGCCAGCGTGCCGCCATTCGTTGCGCGCCGAATCTACCGCGACACGCGCGGCGCGCTCTCGCCCGCGCCGCCGGCCGTGGCCGAGGCGAAGCTGCTGCTGGCGCCCGGCCCCGGCGGGCCGATTCCGCTGCGCGCCTACCGGCCCGCGGGCAGCTCGAGCGAGGAAACGCTGCCGGTGCTGATGTACTTTCACGGCGGCGGCTGGGTGATCGGCGACCTCGACACCCACGACGTGGTCTGCCGCCAGCTGGCCAACGGCGCGCGCTGCGCGGTGATCTCGGTCGATTACCGGATGGGGCCGGAGAGCCCGTTTCCGGCCGCGGTCGAGGACTGCATTGCTGCCACGCAGTGGGTGGCGGCCGAAGCGGCGAAGCTCAAGGTCGACCCGCGGCGGATCGCGGTCGGCGGCGACAGCGCCGGCGGCAACCTCGCCACCGTGGTCGCGCTCGCGGCGCGCGACGCGGGCGGTCCCGCACTCGCGTTCCAGCTGCTGATTTACCCCGCGACGGACCAGCGCGCGGGACACCCGTCGGTCGAGCGCAACGGCGAAGGCTACCTGCTCACCAAACAGTCGATGGAGTACTTCCGCGGGCACTACCTGCCGCGCCGGCAGGACTGGGAGGACTGGCGCGCCTCGCCCTTGCTCGCGCGCAGCCTGGCCGGGCTGCCGCCGGCGCTGGTGATCACCGCCGGCTTCGATCCGCTGCTCGACGAAGGCCGGGCCTACGCCGAGCGGCTTGCCGCGGAGGGCGTGGCGACGGTCTACCGCGAGTATCCGGACATGGTGCACGGCTTTCTGCTGCTGGGCGGGGTGCTCGACACGGCCAACGCGGCGGTCGGAGAATGCAGCAAGGCGCTGCGCGCCGCATTCGATGGAGTGAAATGATGCAGCAACAAGACCTCAAGCTGCGCCACGGGGGCAAGATTCTTGCCCAGGCGCTGGTCGGCCACGGCGCGAAGATGGCGTTCGGGGTGCCGGGCGAGAGCTACCTGCCGGTGCTGGACGGCCTGTACGACGTGCGAGACCGGCTCAAGTTCATCGTCTGCCGCCAGGAAGGCGGCGCAGCCTATATGGCCGACGCATGGGGCAAGCTGACCGGCGAGCCGGGAATCCTGTTCGTGACGCGCGGGCCGGGCGCGACCAACGGCGCGGTCGGCGTGCATACCGCATTCCAGGACTCCACTCCGATGGTCGTTTTCATCGGCCAGGTCGGCAATGATTTCGCCGAGCGGGAGGCATTCCAGGAAATCGACTACCGCCGCATGTACGGCCAGATGTCGAAGTGGGTGGCGCAGATCGATCGCGTCGAGCGCATACCGGAGTACGTCAGCCATGCGTTCCACACCGCCACCGCCGGGCGTCCGGGTCCGGTGGTGCTCGCCCTGCCCGAGGACATGCTGTTCTCGGAGGCCGCGGTGGCCGATGCGCCGCGCTACAAGCGGGTGAGCGCGGCGCCTTCCGCGCGCGACATGCAAACCATGCGCACCCTGTTGCAGGGCGCGCAGCGGCCATTCGTGCTGGTCGGCGGCGGCGGCTGGTCGCGGCCGGCCTGCGACGGCCTGCGCGCGTGGGTCGAGGCGAGCGCGCTGCCCGCCGGCACCTCGTTCCGCTGCCAGGACCTGTTCGACAACCGCAGCCCGAGCTACGCCGGCGACGTCGGCATCGGGATCAACCCCAGGCTCGCCCAGCGCGTCAAGGAGGCCGACGTGCTGCTGGTGATCGGCGCGCGTCTGGGTGAGATGACCACCGGCGGCTACTCGCTGCTCGATGTCCCGGTGCCGAGCCAGAAACTGATTCACGTGCACGCCGGCGCCGAGGAACTCGGGCGCGTCTATCAGGCGGCGCTGCCGATCAATTCGGGCTATCCGCGGTTCGTCGAAGCTCTTGCCTCAGTAGAACTCGACGGCGCCGGCTGGCGCGAGCGCACGCGCGCCGCGCGCGCCGAGTTCGAGACCTGGACGCAGCCGCAGCCGATCCCGGGCAGGCTGCAGTACGCCGAGGTGGTCAGGTGGCTGGACGGGGTGCTGCCCGAGGACGCGATCGTCAGCGGCGGGGCGGGCAACTTCTCGGGCTGGGTGCATCGCTATTTCCGCTACAAGGGATTTCGCACCCAGCTCGGGCCGACCAACGGCTCGATGGGCTACGGCCTGCCTGCGGCCGTGGCGGCCAAGCTCGCCGAGCCGCAGCGCACCGTGGTCGCGGTGTGCGGCGACGGCGACTTCCTGATGAACGGGCAGGAATTCGCGACCGCGGTGCAATACGGCGCCGCGGTCATCGCACTGGTGGTGAACAACGGCATGTACGGCACTATCCGCATGCACCAGGAGCGCGAATATCCCGAGCGCGTGAGCGGGACCGAGCTGAAGAACCCGGATTTCGCCGCCTACGCGCGGGCCTTCGGGGGGCACGGCGAGGTGGTGGAGGAAACCGCCCAGTTCGCGCCCGCCTTCGAACGTGCGAAGGCCTCCGGCAAGCCCGCGATCATCGAGCTGCGTATCGACCCCGAGGCGATCACGACCAGCACCACGCTGTCGAAGATCCGCGCGCAGGCGCTCAAGTCAGGGCGATGAACCCCGGGTCGTCCTGCTGGTCGCGCTCGAACTTCAGGAAGTCGTAATAGCCGCAGCGCGCGCTGTCGGGGTAGTCGCGGCACACCTGCGGGCGTGATTCGTAGACCGTGCAGCGGCGCGTGTCCTGGTCGAGAAACTGGCACACGCTGTCGAACACCTTGTCCTTACGGTGGCGCAGCACCGGCGCCTTCTCGCCGGCGTCGTACTTGGTGAAGCGCTGCTGCGCCTGCTCGAATGTCAGGCCGAAGTGCCTGGCCAGCCGCGCGATGTCGCGCTTGCCGATCTCGATCAGCGGATAGCTGCAGCAATAGCCCGGGCACTTGGCGCAGTTGTAGCTGCGGCGCGGATTACCACTGTGGCGCATCGCGTTCTTCACCGGGATCGGGAACGCGGCACCGTTCTTGCCGTTCTTCATTTACGCAGGATCAAGAAAAGGAGTCGCGCATTCTACGCGAGTTAGGTGACGATTCCCGCATTTAACCCTTTCTGCGCCGCGGTTCGTTTCACTCCTGCATGAGCCTGCCGCGGTGGCGGGCGCAACAGCGAAAGGAGAGGGTATGAGCAAGTTCATGATGATCGGCGCGGCGCTCGCGCTCGCGCTTTCGGCGCAAGCCTGCGCCGCGGGCAGCCTGGTCGACCTGGGCGTATACGATCGGGCCGAGGGCCGCCGGCTGCCGGTGCACTGGCACCAGGGTCGGGCCTACGTTGCGGGCAGTGCCGGGGACGAATATCGCCTCCTGCTGCGCAACCGCAGCGGCGAGCCTCTGCTCGCCGTGGTGTCGGTGGACGGCATCAACGTGATCACCGGCGAGCGCGCCGACCCGCAGCAAAGCGGCTACGTGCTCGAGCCCGGGCGCTCGGTAGAGATCCTGGGCTGGAGGAAAAGCCTCGCGCAGACCGCGGCGTTCTACTTCACCGACTTGGGCGACTCCTACGCCGCCCGCAGCGGCAGACCCGACAACGTCGGCGTCATCGGCGTTGCGCTGTTCCGCAGGAAGCAGCCGAACCCGCCACCGCCGGCAGCGCTCGGCCTCGCCGAGCAGGGCGCTGCGGCGCGCCGGTCGGACGCCGCGAACGAGCTCGGCACCGGCTACGGACGGCGTGAGTATTCGCCGGCCTACCAGGTCCGGTTCGAGCGCGCGAGCCGCGCGCCGGCCGAGATCGTTGCGCTGTACTACGACAGCCGCCGCAACCTGATCGCGCGCGGGGTGCTGAGCGAGCGGCAGCCGTTCCCGGGGTTCGTCCCAGATCCGCCGGGGGTTACACTACTTCGACATGGAGGCCACGGATGAACAACTGATGCTCGCCTACGCGGCGGGCGACGCGGCGGCCTTCGACAAACTCTACGCGCGGCACAGGGGCGGGCTTTACCGCTTCGTGCTGCGCGGCATCAAGGAACGCGGCGTTGCAGAGGAGCTGTTCCAGGAGATCTGGATGCGCGTAATCGAGGTGCGACTGCGCTACGCTCCGCGGGCACGCTTCACTACTTGGCTGTACACCATCGCGCACAACCGGATGGTCGATCACTGGCGCAAGCGTGGCCTGAACATCGTTCCGCTCGAGCGCAACGACGTGGATGATCCTGTTCCGCTCGAGCCCGCGGCGGAGCCCGCGCGCGAGCCGCAGCGCCAGGCCGAGACCAACGAGCAGCTCGAGCGTCTCTTTCGCGCGCTCGAGGCGCTGCCGCCCGCGCAGAGCGAGGTGTTCCTGATGCGCGAGGAGGGTGGTCTGTCGCTGGAGGAGATCGCGGCGGCGACCGGCAGCAATCAAGAAGCGGTCAAGAGCCGCCTGCGCTACGCGGTGGCCAAACTGCGCGGGGCACTCGATGGCTGAACCCGAAGACGACAAGGTCGCCGAGCGCTACCGCGCGCTCGGACGTGAGGAGCCGCCGCCTGAGCTCGACGCCCGGATCCTCGATGCCGCTCGACGGGCGGCGCAATCGCGTCCGGGCCGCCGCCGTTGGATGCTGCCGGCGTCGATCGCCGCGGTCATCGTGCTGTCGGTCGGCGTGGCCCTGCAGGTGCAGCGCGAGCGTTCCGATCTGATGGATCAGCCCGCCACACCGGCCGAGGCCGGCAAGGCGGCCGCGCCGGCCCTGAAACCGTCGCCTGCGCCCGCACCGCCGGCGTCGGACAACGTCATGCGAGCCCCGGCACTCGAACGCAAGCCGCAGGATCTCCCGGCCCGGCCCGCTGCGCGGTCAGGGAGCCTTTCGGCGGGGCGGTCGGTTGAAGCGTCGCCTGAGCAGTGGTTGACGCAAATCGCCGAATTGCGCCGCGCAGGGCGCGACGACGAAGCCGATCGCCAGCTCGCCGAGTTCCGTCGTCGCTATCCGGACTACCGCATCCCGCAGCCGATACGGCAGAAAGTCGAGCCCCGCTAGGCCGGCGGCTTTTCGCCCGCTGCCTGCAGAAAGACGGCGCAGGCGTCCAGACCCCCGAGCGAAGCCCGTCGCGCGGCCTGGAACTGGCTGCGCACCAGCGCGGCGATCGGCGTCGGGCGGTCGAGCTCCTGCGCCATGCCCAGAAAGTAGCGCAGATCCTTCTCCATCAGTGCGAGCTGGAACTGCGGCTTGAAATCGCGCTGGAACATCATCGGCATCTTGCCCTTCAGCAGTCGCGATGCCGCCGCGCCTTCGCCCAGGATCTCCAGCGCTGCCTCTTTGCCGATGCCCGCCGCCTCGGCGATCTGGACGGCCTCGGCCACCGCGGCGGTCATGGTGCCCGAGAGCATGTTGTTGATCAGCTTGATCGTCGCGCCCGCGCCCGAGTCGCCCGCGCGCTTGGCCATGCGGCCCATGGCCGCGAACAGCGGCTCGGCCTTGTCGAAGGCCTCCTGCGGCCCGCCCACCATGAATACCAGCTCGCGGCCCTGCGCCTGCTTGAGGCTGCCCGAGACCGGCGCGTCGAGATAGGCGCAGCCGCGCCCCGCGGCCGCGTGCGCGACTTCGCGCGCGATCGCGGGCGTGTTGGTGCTCGAGTCGATGATGATGCAGCCCTTCGCCGCGCCGGCGAGCGCGCCCTGCGCGCCCAGCATCACCTCGCGCGTCGCGTTATCGTCGGAAACGATCGAGACCGCGAACTGCGCGCCCTTGACTGCGGCGGCGGGCGAGTCGGCGACCTCGGCGCCTTTTTCCGCCAGCGCGGCGGTCTTGGCGCGGTCGCGGTTGTACAGGCGTAGCTTGAATCCGGCCTGCTGCAGGTTTGCCGCCATGCGCGATCCCATCGCGCCGAGTCCGATGAATGCAACCGTCGTCATGTCACCCCCTAGTGAGAAAGTATCTTGGAAAGAAATTGCTGGGCGCGCTCCGAACGCGGGGTACCGAAGAACTGGTCCTTGGTCGCGTCCTCCACGATTCTGCTTTCGTCCATGAAGATGACACGGTTCGCGACGCGGCGTGCGAATCCCATCTCGTGAGTCACGACCATCATGGTCATGCCTTCTCGGGCGAGCTGCACCATGACGTCGAGCACCTCGTTGATCATTTCCGGGTCGAGCGCGGAAGTGGGCTCGTCGAACAGCATCGCGATCGGGTCCATGCACAGCGCGCGGGCGATTGCGACGCGCTGCTGCTGGCCGCCCGAGAGCTTGCCCGGGAGCTTGTCGGCCTGATCTCGCAGGCCGACGCGCTCGAGCAGCGCCTGCCCCTTCGCGAGCGCCTCTTGCGCCGTTCGTCCGCGCACCTTGACTTGCGCCAGTGTCAGGTTCTGCGCCACCGTCATGTGCGGGAAGAGCTCGAAATTCTGGAACACCATGCCGATGCGCGCGCGCAGCTTCGGCAGGTCGGTCGCGGGGTCGCCGACCGATATCCCGTCGACCGTGATCTCGCCCCTCTGAAACGGCTCGAGCCCGTTGACGCACTTGATGAGGGTCGACTTGCCGCTTCCGGAAGGTCCGCAGACCACAACCACCTCGCCACGTGCTACGTCGGCGGAGCAGTCGGTGAGCGCCTGGAAGTTGCCGTAGGATTTACAGACGTCGCGGATGGAAATCATCGCTGTTGCGCGCATTGGTGACGCAATATCGGCAGCGCCGCGCGAGGTGTCAAGCGTCCTTATATAATCGGCGCCAGTCGCAGTTGGCGCCGCAGGAGAAGCCGTGACCGATCCGCAAAAGCTTTGGGAGCCGTCGCCGCAAGCGATTGAGCGGGCGCAGATCACTGAGTTCGCGCGCTGGATCGTGCGCCGTCTCAAGCTCGATTTGAACAGCTACCCGGAGTTCTATCGCTGGACGGTAGACAACCCCGAGGAGTTCTGGAACTCCGTATGGGAGTGGTGCGGCGTAATCGCTTCGCGCAAGGGCTCCACGGTGCTGGTCGACGGCGACAAGATGCCCGGCGCGAAGTGGTTTCCCGAGGCGCGTCTGAATTTTGCCGAGAACCTGCTGCGGCGCGGGGACCGTGGCGATGCGCTGATGTTCTGGGACGAAACGGGTTTCCGGCGCCGCGTGTCCTATGCCGACCTGTACAGCGACGTCTCGCGCGCCGCGCAGGCACTGAAGGCGCTCGGGCTGCGCGCGGGCGACCGCGCCGCGGCGTTCATCCCCAATATGCCGGAAACCATGGTGTTCGCGCTGGCCGCGATCTCGCAGGGCATCGTGTGGTCGTCCTGTTCGCCGGACTTCGGCACCGACGGCGTGCTCGATCGCTTCGGCCAGATCGAGCCCAAGGTGCTGTTCTGTGCCGACGGCTATCTCTACAACGGCCAGCGGCACGATTCGCTCGCGCGGGTGCGCGAGATCGCGGCTCAGCTACCGAGCGTGCGCAAGGTCGTCGTCGCGCCGCACCTCGAGGAGCGGCCCGACGTGTCCGACATACCCAACGCGGTGGTGCTGGAGGAATGGCTGCGGCGCTTCACGCCGGGCGACATCGACTATGCGCAGATGCCGTTTGACCACCCGCTCTACATCTTGTTCACCTCCGGCACAACCGGAAAGCCGAAGTGCATCGTGCACGGCGCGGGCGGATCGTTGCTTGCGGGCCTGAAGATGTACAAGCTGCAGTTCGACGTGCGCCCGGGCGATCGCTTCTTCTACTACACCACCTGCAACTGGGTGATGTGGAACCTGCTGTTCGCGGGCCTGGCGGCCGAGGCGAGCCTGATGCTATACGACGGCTCGCCGTTCGTGCGCGGCGGGCGAGTACTGTTCGACTTCGCCGCCGAGGAGCGCTTCACCCACTTCGGCACTTCGGCCAAGTTCATCGATGCGATCGCCAAGCGCGGCCTGCGGCCGCGCGAGACGCACGATCTGTCGCAGGTACGCATGATCATCTCGACCGGCTCGCCGCTGGTGCCGGAGAGCTACGACTACGTGTACGCCCACGTCAAGCCGGACGTCTGCCTGTCGTCGATCTCGGGCGGCACCGACATCATGGCGGCGTTCGCCGACGCCAACCCGATCCTGCCCGTTTATCGCGGCGAGCTGCAGTGCCGCTCGCTCGGCCTGGCGGTAGAGGTGTTCGACGAGGAGGGCGGGCAGGTCGTCGGCAGGAAGGGCGAGCTGGTTTGCACCAAGCCCTTCCCGTCGATGCCGCTCGGTTTCTGGAACGACCGCCACCATGAGAAGTACCACTCGGCCTATTTCGACAAGTTCCCCAATGTCTGGTGCCACGGCGACTGGGTCGAGCTGACCGAGCGCGACACGATGATCGTGTACGGACGCTCCGACGCAACGCTCAACCCGGGCGGCGTGCGCATCGGCACCGCGGAGCTCTACCGGCAGGTGGAAAAGTTCGACGAAGTCGAGGAGGCGGTGGCGATCGGTCAGCTCTGGCCGCCGGATAAGCCCTCGGATACGCGCGTGGTGCTGTTCGTCAAGCTGCGCGACGGGCGCGCGCTCGACGCCGCGCTCGAGGAGCGAATCCGCAAGGGCGTTCGCGACAACGCCACCCCGCGCCACGTGCCGGCCAAGATCATCCAGGTTGCAGACATCCCGCGCACCAAGAACAACAAGGTGGTCGAGATCGCGGTGCGCGCGGCTGTGCACGGCATGCCGGTGGGCAACACCGACGCGCTGGCGAACCCGGAGGCGCTCGAGCTGTTTCGCGATCTGCCGGAGCTGCAGACCTGAGCGAGGCTAGTGCAGCGTCGCGCGGCGGCGCTCGTAGATTCCCTGCAGCAGGCGCAGAGACCCGAGGCTGATGGCTCGATGCGTCAAAGCGTGGCCGAGATCCTCGACGATGTCGAGCGTCACGGGCACGTGCAGCCCGGCGAGCACGCGCGCGGCGCGCTCGGCATGAACGCGCGATACGACCGAGTCGAATTCTCCGTGCACCAGGTGGATGCGCGCGTCGATGCGGGTGCCGACCTGCGGCAGCCGTGCGAACTGGGCCGAGAACGCCACCACCGCGCCGGTCAGGCCGCGCAGCTTCTTCACCGCCTCGAGCGCGACCGTTCCCCCCTGCGAGAAGCCGATTAGCACGGTGCGATGCGCGGGCACGCCGAAGTTGGTCTGTTCGCGTCGTATCAGGTCCTCGACGTCGGGCAGTACCGCATCGACTCGTTCGGCGCGGTTGTCCACGTTCAGGCCGCGGGTCGGGAACCAGTCCTGCGCCTCCTCGCCGCGCGCGCCCGGCGCGAACCCGCTCGGCACCACCAGTGCGGCGCTCGGAAAGCGCGCCTGGAACTTGAATGCAATGGGGATCATCGACTGCGCCGTCGCGCCGCAGCCGTGCAGGAACACGAACAGGCGGTTTGCTTCACGCTCCGGCGCAGTGCCGAAGCGATAGACCCTGCCGGAGGACATGCGAGGGATTGTCGCCCCATCGCGCGCGTTCTGTAAACTCCCAGCCGCCCGGCTTGAGTCGGAATCTTCAAAAGCGAGAGGAACACCATGACCAGCAAGCAATTCATGTCGGCATTCTGGGCGCTGGCCCGGCCCTACTGGGTGTCGAAGGAACGGCGCACCGGCGTCGTCCTGCTCGTCGCCGTGGTGGTCATGTCGCTCGTGCTGGTGTGGTTGAACGTCCAGTTCAACCACTGGTACAACGATTTCTACAACACCTTCCAGACCAAGAACCAGGCCGACTTCTATCACCAGTTGCTCAAGTTCACGCTGCTTGCGTTCGGCTACATCATTATCGGCGTGTACCAGGTCTATCTGCAGCAGATGCTGCAGATCGAGTGGCGCACCTGGCTCAACGATCGCCTGCTCGCCGACTGGCTCAAGGACCGCGCCTACTACAGGCTGCAGTTGCTGGACCGCGGGACCGACAACCCGGACCAGCGGATCGCCGAGGACCTGCGCATTTTCGTCGACAGCACGCTGTCGCTCGGGCTCGGGCTGCTGTCGGCGGTGGTCACTCTGGTGTCCTTCGTGCTGATCCTGTGGACGCTCTCGGGCGTGCTGAGCTTCACCCTCGGCGGCACGCACTTCTCGATCGCGGGCTACATGGTGTGGTTCGCGCTGCTTTATGCGATCGCGGGGTCGTGGCTCACGCACCTCATCGGCCGGCCGCTGATCGGGCTGAACTTCGACCAGCAGCGCTTCGAAGCGGACTACCGCTTCTCGCTGGTTCGCCTGCGCGAGAACAGCGAAGGCGTGGCGCTGTACCGCGGCGAGGCCGAGGAGGTGGAGAACTTCCACTCGCGCTTCGGCAACGTGATCGGCAACTGGTGGGGCATCATGCGCAAGCAGAAGCAGCTCGGCTTCTTCACCTCGTCCTACAGCCAGCTCGCAGTGGTGTTCCCGTTCGTGGTGGCCGCGCCGCGGTTCTTCTCGGGCGCGATTGCGCTCGGGGGGCTGATGCAGATCGCTTCCGCCTTCGGCCAGGTGCAGAGCGCGCTGTCCTGGTTCATCGGCGCGTACACGCAGTTTGCGTCCTGGAAGGCGACGGTCGACCGGCTGACCGGCTTCACTGCCTCGCTCGCTCACGTGCGCGCGGAAGCGGAGCGCCTGGACGGCGACCGCGTTGAGGGCGCGACCTCGACGCTCGCGCTGGACGGTCTGTCGCTCGCGCTGCCGCAGGGCCAGCCGTTGCTCGCGCCGAGCTCGCTCGAGCTGAGACGCGGCGAGCACGTGCTGGTGACCGGGCCCTCAGGCGCGGGCAAGTCGACGCTGTTCCGCGCACTGGCCGGAATCTGGCCGTACTGGAAGGGCAGGATCGCCTTGCCGCGCGGCGGACGGCTGCTCTTCCTGCCGCAAAAGCCCTACCTCCCGATCGGTACCCTCAAGCATGCGGTGTGCTATCCGGGCGACCACAAGGTGATCGGCGACGAGGAGGTGCGGGAAGCGCTGCGCGCGGTCGGGCTCGGGCACTTCGCGGCCGAACTCGAGCGGCGCGACAACTGGGCGCAGGTGCTCTCGGGCGGCGAGCAGCAGCGGCTCGCCTTCGCGCGCGCGTTGCTCACGCATCCGGACTGGCTGTTTCTCGACGAGGCGACCTCGGCCTTGCCGGACGAGGACCAGGCCGCGCTCTACGCATTGATCGGCGATCGCCTGCCGGGCGCGACGCTGGTGTCGATCGGGCATCGCGCCAGCCTGGCCGGGTTCCACGAGCGCCGGCTCGCCTGGACGCCGGCGCTTGACGGCGCGCCGCGCCTGGCGCCGGCCTAGCCCGACGCGGCAGGGGCGTCAGGCCGCCACGCGGCGGCGCGGCTCGCCCAGTGCGTGCTTCAGGTAGCGTCCGGTGTAGCTGGCCTTGTTTGCGGCGACCTGCTCCGGAGTGCCTGCGGCCACGATCCGCCCGCCGCCGTCGCCGCCCTCCGGGCCGAGGTCGACGATCCAGTCCGCGGTCTTGATCACGTCGAGGTTGTGCTCGATCACGACCACGGTGTTGCCGGCGTCGCGCAGGCGGTGCAGCACGCCGAGCAGCAGCTTGACGTCGTGGAAATGCAGTCCGGTGGTCGGCTCGTCGAGGATGTAGAGCGTGCGCCCAGTATCGCGCTTGGACAGCTCGAGCGAGAGCTTGACGCGCTGCGCCTCGCCGCCCGAGAGCGTGGTCGCCGACTGGCCCAGGCGCACGTAGCCCAGACCGACGTCGAGCAGGGTGTGCAGCTTCTTGGCGATTGCCGGCACCGCGGCGAAGAACTCCGCCGCATCGGTGACCGTCATTTCGAGCACGTCGTGGATATTCCTGCCGCGGTAGCGAATCTCGAGCGATTCCCGGTTGTAGCGCTGGCCGTGACAGACGTCGCACGGTACGTAGACGTCCGGCAGGAAGTGCATCTCGACCTTGATCAGGCCGTCGCCCTGACAGGCCTCGCAGCGCCCGCCTTTGACGTTGAAGGAAAAGCGGCCCGGGCCGTAGCCGCGCGCGCGCGCCTCGGGCACGCCGCAGAACAGGTCGCGGATCGGCGTGAACAGCCCGGTGTAGGTCGCGGGATTCGAGCGTGGAGTGCGTCCGATTGGGCTCTGGTCGACGCTGATCACCTTGTCGAATTGCTCGATCCCGGCGATCGATTCGTAAGGCGCGGGCTCCGCCGCACTGCCGTAGAGCTGGCGGGCGACGGCGGCGTACATGGTGTCGTTGACCAGGGTCGACTTGCCGGAGCCAGACACTCCGGTCACGCACACAAGCAGTCCGAGCGGCAGCTCGAAATCCAGGTTCTTGAGATTGTTGCCGCGCGCGCCGCGAATCGCCAGCCGCTTGCGGCTGGCGCGGCCGCGGCGTTGCGGCAGCTCGATCCTGAGCGTGCCGGCGAGATACCTGCCGGTGAGCGAGTTGGGCTCGGCGATGAGCTGCGCCGGCGTGCCCTGAGCGACCACCTGTCCTCCTGCCTCGCCCGCCCCGGGACCCATGTCGATCACGTGGTCGGCGGCCAGGATCGCCTCTTCGTCGTGCTCGACGACGATCACCGTGTTGCCGAGGTCGCGCAGGCGCTTGAGCGTCTCGATCAGGCGCGCATTGTCGCGCTGGTGCAGGCCGATCGAAGGCTCGTCCAGGACGTACATCACGCCGGTCAGACCGGAACCGATCTGGCTCGCGAGCCGGATTCGCTGCGCTTCTCCGCCGGAGAGCGTTTCCGCCGAGCGGTCGAGCGACAGATAATCCAGCCCAACGTTTACCAGGAACTCGAGCCGGTCGGCGATCTCGCGCACGATGCGCTCGGCGACCTGGGCGCGGGTGCCGTCCAGCCGCAGGTTGCGGAACAGCTCCAGCGTCTGCCGCATCGGGAGGTGCGAGATTTCGTAGATCGACTTGCCATCGAGCAGGACATGGCGCGCTTCGCGCCGCAGACGCGCGCCACCGCAATCCGGGCAAGTTTTGCGGTTGAGATACTTGGCGAGCTCCTCGCGCACCACCATCGACTCAGTTTCGCGGTAGCGGCGCTGCAGATTGGGCACGATGCCCTCGAAGGGGTGCTCTTTGACCGCGCTGCGGCCGCGCTCTCCCGGATAGGAGAAGGCGATCTTCTCCTTGCCGGAGCCGTACAGGATCAGCTGCTGCACCTTGTCGTCGAGCGCTTCCCACGGCTGCTCGACATCGAACGCGTAGTGCTTGGCCAGCGACTGCAGCATCGAGTAGTAAAAATGATTGCGCCGGTCCCAGCCCCGGATCGCGCCGCTCGCCAGGCTCAGATTCGGGTGCGCGACGAGGCGCTTGGGATCGAAGAACTCCACCGTCCCAAGCCCGTCGCAGGTCGGGCAGGCGCCCATAGGATTGTTGAACGAGAACAGCCGCGGCTCGAGCTCGGCCAGCGCGTAACCGCATACCGGGCAGGCGAACTTCGAGGAGAACAGGTGTTCCTTGCCGCCGTCGGATTCAACCGCGATCGCGCGCCCGGCGGCGTGGCGCAGCGCGGTTTCGAAAGACTCGGCTAGGCGCTGCTGCACGTCCGTCCTGACCTTCAGGCGGTCGACCACCACCTCGACGGTGTGCTTGACGTTCTTCGTCAGCCGCGGCGCGGCGTCCAGGTCGAACACCTTGCCGTCGACGCGCACGCGGGTGAAGCCCTGAGCGCGCAGTTCATCGAACAGGTCGGCCTGTTCCCCCTTGCGCCCGGCTACCACCGGCGCGAGCACCATTAGCTTCGTGTCCTCGGGCAGCGCGAGCACGTGGTCCACCATTTGTGCCACCGACTGCGCCTCCAGCGGCAAACCGTGATCCGGGCAATACGGCGTGCCCACGCGGGCGAACAGCAGGCGGAGATAGTCGTGGATCTCGGTCACCGTGCCGACGGTCGAGCGCGGATTGTGGCTGGCGGCCTTTTGCTCGATCGCGATCGCTGGCGAAAGGCCTTCAATCAGGTCCACGTCAGGTTTTCCCATCAGCTGCAGGAACTGGCGCGCGTAGGCCGACAGCGACTCGACGTAGCGGCGCTGGCCCTCGGCGTACAGCGTATCGAAAGCGAGCGAGCTCTTGCCCGAACCTGAGAGCCCCGTAATCACCACCAGCTTGTTGCGCGGCAGTTCGAGATTGAGGTTCTTGAGGTTGTGCGTGCGCGCACCGCGAATGCGAATCGTCTGCATTGAGCGCCGCCGGCGGGCGGCCGAGAAAGTAAACCTGCTACTATAACGAGTTCCCGGCAAGTCGTTCCACTCCTTCGTTGTTTCCCTTTCTGGACACTCAGTTCACGCCATGGCTTCCGAGCGTATGAGCCCACAAGAGCGGCGCGCTGGCGCGTCCCTCGCTTCGCTGTTCGGCCTGAGAATGCTCGGGCTTTTCCTGATCCTGCCCCTGCTCGCGGTAGACGCGCACAAGCTCGCGGGCGGCGACAACATGACCCTGGTCGGCATCGCGCTGGGCGCCTACGGCCTGACACAGGCATTCCTGCAAATTCCATTTGGCATGGCATCCGACCGCTGGGGGCGCAAACCGGTGATCCTGGCCGGGCTGCTGCTATTCGCCGCGGGCAGCTTCATCGCCGGCGCGGCGGACAGTATCTATGTGGTAATCGCCGGCCGCGCGGTCCAGGGCGCGGGGGCGGTTTCGTCGGTGGTCGTGGCGCTCACGGCGGATCTCACGAGCGAGCGGCACCGCACCAAGGCGATGGCGATGATCGGCAGCACGATCGGTTTCGCGTTCGCGCTGTCGCTGGTCGTCGCCCCGGTGCTTTACCGCTGGATCGGACTTAGCGGAGTGTTCTACGTCACAGGCGTGCTGTCGTTCGTCGCGATCTGGCTGCTTTTCGCCGTGGTGCCGAATGCAGCGCAGGCCGGACATGCCGAGCAGCCGGCGCGCGCGCGCGATCTGCCCGCGCTGATCGCGCAGCCCGAGCTGATGAGGCTCAACGTCGGGATCTTCGTGCTGCACGTGTCCCAAATGGCGATGTTCGTGGTCGTGCCACCGATGCTGGTGGAGGCGGGCCTCGCGCTGCCCTTGCACTGGAAGTTCTACCTGCCGGTAGTGCTGGTGTCTTTCGTGCTCATGGTGCCGGCCGTGTTCTACGCCGACCGCCGCAACCATCACAAGCCGGTGCTGCTCGGGACCGTGCTGCTGCTCGCCGCGGTCGAGGTCGGGCTTGCGGCGGCGCCCGATCGCATCGTGCCGCTTGCCGGGCTGATGCTCGCTTTCTTCGTTGCGTTCAACGTGCTCGAAGCGCTCCTGCCGTCGCTGGTGTCGCGCATTGCGCCGGCGCACGCGCGCGGCACCGCGATAGCGGTTTACAACACGACCCAGACCCTGGGTCTGTTCGCGGGTGGCATGATGGGCGGCTGGCTGGCCAAGAATCACGGGCCGCAAGCCGTGTTCAGCACCTGCGCGGGGCTGGCGGCCTTATGGCTGCTGGCGGCGGCCGGGATGCGCCCGCTGGCGCCGAAACGTGTCAACGAACTGGCCGAGTCCGACGTTTCCCGCTCACGGGGAGCTTGAGCCCGCATGGAGGCTCGATGAAGGTCAACTCGCGATGGGGGAGGTTTAAATGGCTTCAGTGAACAAGGTAATTCTGGTGGGCAACCTGGGACGTGACCCAGAAACCCGTTACATGCCGGACGGCGCGGCGCTCACCAACGTGTCGGTCGCTACGTCCTACCAGTGGACCGACAAGGCGAGCGGGGAGAAGAAGGAGGAGACCGAGTGGCACCGGGTGGTTTTCCGTGCCCGCTTGGCGGAGATCGCGGGCGAATACCTCAAGAAGGGATCCCAGATCTACCTCGAAGGGCGGCTGCGCACGCGCAAGTGGCAGGACAAGGAGGGCCAGGACCGGTACACGACCGAGATCGTCGCCGACACCATGAAGATGCTCGGCTCGCGCAGCGGGGCGGGCGAGCCGAAGGCCGAGGCGCCGCGAGAGGCCGCGGCAGGTTCACGGGCAGCCGAGCCCAAGGCGGCGGTCTCCAAAAAACCGGCGGGAAAGTTCGACGACATGGAGGACGACATCCCGTTTTGACCTATAATGCGCCCCCGTTCGCAGTTGAAATCAATACGTTAGGGGCATCGCGATGCCGATCTACGAATATCGTTGCAGCGAGTGCGGCTTCCAGAACGAGTATCTGCAGAAAGTTTCCGAGCCGCCGCTGAGCGTTTGCCCATCGTGCGGCAAGGCAACGTTCCTGAAGTTGCTCAGCGCCGCGGGCTTCCAGCTCAAGGGCAGCGGCTGGTACGCCACGGACTTCCGCAACAGCGGCACGAAGGCCACCAAGCCGGGCGATTCGAAGCCCGGCGCCGCGGCCGAAGCGAAGCCTGAGGCCAAGCCGGAGGCAAAACCGGAATCGAAGGCAAAGCCCAAGTCCGAGGCCCCCGCATCAGGCGGGGGCGGTCGCTCGGACTGAACGATATAATCATCCGCTTGCACGCAACGCGGCCCGCGCGCCGCGCCGGTCCGCGGCACGGCGGGCCCTTCCGACCTTGAAAAAGTACCTGCTCACCGGTGTACTGATCTGGATCCCGCTGGTCATCACGATCTGGGTCCTGAAGCTCGTGGTCGACACCATGGACCAGAGCATGCTGCTGCTGCCGGCGCACTGGCGCACCGAGTATTGGCTCGGCGTGCACGTCCCCGGGCAGGGCGTGGTGTTGACCATCTTGATCGTGTTCGTTACCGGGGTGCTGGCGGCGAACTTCATCGGCGAGCGGCTGGTTCGGATCTGGGACGAGCTGCTGCACCGCATTCCTTTCGTGTCGTCCATCTACTCGAGCGTCAAGCAGGTCTCGGATACGCTCTTTTCTTCCTCGGGCCAGGCGTTCCGCAAGGCGCTGCTGGTGCAGTGGCCGCGCGAAGGCGTGTGGACAATCGCGTTCCAGACCGGCGTTCCGGGCGGCGACGTGGTCAATCACCTGAAGGGCGACTATGTCAGCGTCTACGTTCCCACTACACCCAACCCGACCGGCGGCTACTTCGTCATGCTGCCGCGCGGCGAGGTGATCGAGCTCGACATGAGCGTCGACGACGCGCTCAAGTACATCATCTCCATGGGCGTGGTTTCGCCCGGCGGCAAATCCGACAGGCGCGCTGCGCACAGTGGAATTTCGTAACAGGATCTCGCGCATGCGAACGCATTACTGCGGCGATTTGTCTGCCGCCTCCATCGGCCAGAGCGTAACGCTGTGCGGATGGGCGCACCGCAGGCGCGACCACGGCGGCGTGATCTTCATCGATCTGCGCGACCGCGAGGGCCTCGCGCAGGTGGTGTTTGACCCCGACCGCGCAGAAGCGTTCGCGACCGCCGACCGGTCGCGTAGCGAGTACGTGCTCAGAGTCACAGGCACGGTACGCCGCCGACCCGAAGGAACCGCCAATCCGAACCTGCATTCGGGCGAGATCGAGGTGCTGGCGCACGAGGTAGAGGTGCTGAACGCCTCGGCGCCGCCGCCGTTCCAGCTCGACGACGACAACCTGTCCGAGACCACGCGCCTCACCCATCGCGTGCTCGACCTGCGGCGCGAGCCGATGCAGCGCAACCTGCGGCTGCGCTATCGCGTCGCGATGGCGGTGCGGCGCTATCTGGACGCACAGGGCTTCATCGACATCGAGACGCCGATGCTCACGCGCTCCACACCCGAGGGCGCGCGCGACTACCTCGTGCCCTCGCGCGTGCACCCCGGCGAATTCTTCGCCTTGCCGCAGTCCCCGCAGCTTTTCAAGCAGCTGCTGATGGTTGCCGGTTTCGACCGTTACTATCAGATTGTGAAGTGCTTCCGCGACGAGGACCTGCGGGCCGACCGTCAACCCGAGTTCACGCAGATCGACATCGAGGCCTCGTTCGTCGAGGAGGCCGACATTCAGGCCATCAACGAGGCGATGATCCGGTCCGTGTTCAAGGAAGTGCTCGGCGTCGAGCTTGCGAATCCGTTTCCGCGCATGACCTACGCCGAAGCAATGTCACGCTTCGGCTCAGATAAGCCCGATCTGCGTGTAGGGCTCGAGCTGACCGAACTCACCGACCTGATGAAGACGGTCGAATTCAAGGTGTTTCGCGGCGCGGCCGACATGCCCGGCGGGCGGGTCGCGGCGCTACGCGTTCCCAAAGCTGACCTGACGCGCAAGGAGATCGACGACTACACCGCGTTCGTCGCAATCTACGGTGCCAAGGGGCTGGCGTACATCCGCGTCAACGATCGCGCGAAGCTGCCCGACGGGCTGCAGTCGCCGATCGTGAAGTTTCTGCCTGTCGACGTCCTGGCCAGGATCCTGGAGCGCACCGGCGCCGAGGACGGCGACCTTCTGTTCTTCGGCGCGGACGGGGCGAAGGTCGTGAACGACGCGCTGGGCGCGCTGCGCGTCAAGCTCGGGCACGACAAGGGCTACGCCGCGCAGGGCTGGCGGCCGCTGTGGGTGGTCGACTTCCCGATGTTCGAATGGGACGACGAGGCCAAGCGCTGGGCAGCGATGCACCACCCGTTCACCTCGCCGAAGGACGGGCACGAGGATCTGCTCGCGACCGAGCCCGGCAAGGCGCTATCCAAGGGCTACGACATGGTGCTGAACGGCTCCGAGATCGGCGGCGGATCGATTCGTATCCACCGCGCCGAAGTGCAGTCAAAGGTTTTTCGCGCGCTTGGCATTTCGGAGACCGAGGCGGAGCTCAAGTTCGGTTTTCTGCTCGATAACCTGCAATACGGAGCGCCGCCGCATGGCGGGATTGCCTTCGGCTTGGACCGCATCGTTGCCATGATGACGGGCGCCGAGTCCATACGCGACGTGATCGCGTTCCCCAAGACGCAGCGCGCGCAGTGCCTGCTGACGCACGCTCCAAGCCCGGTGGACGAAAAGCAGCTGCGCGAGCTGGGCCTGCGCCTGCGAGACAAGCCCAAGCCGTGATCCGTCTTTTCGCGGCGATCGTCGCGCTCGTCGTCGCATCGAGTGCCGCGGGATCTTCGTCGCTTGGCGAGATCCGGGTTGACGCGTTGCCGGCTGAAGCTTCGCAAACGATCTGGCTGATCCACCGCGGCGGCCCGTTCCCTTTCGCCAAGGACGGTAGCGTTTTCGCCAATCGCGAGCAACGCCTGCCGCGGCGATACCGCGGCTACTATCGCGAATATACAGTCGCGCCCGTGGGCGCCCGTCAGCGCGGTGCGCGGCGCATCGTTTCCGGCCGCGACGGTGAGCTCTATTACACCCGCGACCATTACCGCAGCTTCCTGCGCATAAGGGAATGAGCATGAGCAAGCTGCTGGCCCGACTTCAGGACGCTGCGCGCTCGGGCGTTTACCGTGTGCCTCAAGTCGAGGAAATCCTCGACGCGTTGCGCGGCAGCGCGCTCGACGTCGTGCGCGTCGATCTTGCCGCGGCGTCGGATAAGGAACAGTTGCTCGAGCAACTCGCTTCCGCGCTCGCGTTCCCGCAATGGTTCGGACGCAACTGGGACGCGCTCGAGGACTGCCTTGGCGACCTCGCCTGGCGCGCCGGCGACGGCCACGTGCTGCTGGTCGAGGGTTTCGAGGATCTTCGCGCGCGCCGACCGGACGATTTCGGCGTCCTGCTCGACATCCTTGCATCGAGCGCGCAATACTGGCACGAGCGCGGCCGACCGTTCTTCGTCGCGTTCGTCGACCGCGCAAACACGCTCGCGCTGCCGGACCTGTTCCGCGCGAAGCAAGCGTGAGACTCAAGATCCCGATTTCGGTGCTGGTGGTGATTCATACCCCGGCGCTCGACGTATTGCTGCTCGAACGAGCGATCAGGGCGGGCTACTGGCAATCGGTCACGGGTTCGCTCGACGCCCCCGACGAGCCGCCCGAGCAGGCGGCGGTTCGCGAGGTGCGCGAGGAAACCGGCATCGTCGCAGCGCCGGCGCGCCTGCTGCGCTGGAACGTGATCAATACCTTCCGCATCTGGGGCGAGTGGAGCCATCGCTTCGTTCCGGGCACCACGCACAATACCGAGCACGTGTTCAGTCTCGAGGTGGCGCAACGCGTGCCGGTGGCGCTTGCGCCCGACGAGCACCTCGCCTATCTCTGGTTGCCATGGCGCGAAGCGGCGCAAAAGTGTTTCTCGTGGTCGAACCGCGAGGCGATCGAGATGCTTCCTCGGCGCGTTGGGAGCGCGTTGGCGTAGAATTCGATGCCTATGTCCGAGAAAACAGAGGCTGCGCCCGAGACGGCGCCGCCTCCGGTGGAGCTGGCGGCGCCCTGGCAGCCGGATCCCGAAGACGTCGAGGCGGCCGAGGGTCGCGGCGCGAGGCAAGGACTGCGCCGGCCGCACCGCCTGCTCCAACTGCTTTCGCCGCGCCGCTGGTTGCAGCGCTTCGTGTTCTGGGGCGGCGCCATCGCGGTGGCGGGCATCGCAATGCTGTTCGCGATTGGCGCCGAGCACGCCAACAACTTGCTGCATTTCGGCCTCGCCTGGTCGCCTTACCTTCAACTTCTGCTCACGCCTTTAGGCATCGCGCTGGTGGTCGCCGCGACGCGCCAGTTCCCGGGCAGCGAGGGTTCCGGCATCCCGCAGACGATTGCCGCGCTCAGCATCGCCGACAAGGTCGAGCGCGGCCGGCTGCTGGGCTTGCGCACGGTGGCGGGCAAGATCCTGCTCACGCTGGTGGGTCTCGCGTCCGGAGCATCCGTTGGGCGCGAGGGTCCTACGGTGCAGATCGGCGCGGCGATCATGCACGCGATGGGCAAGCTGATCCGCTTTTCCCGGCACGACATGGAGAAAGGCCTCATCCTCGCGGGCGGCGCGGCCGGCGTCGCCGCGGCTTTCAACACGCCGCTGGCCGGGGTCGTGTTCGCGATCGAGGAAATGAGCCGCTCGTTCGAGGAACGTACCAGCGGCACGATCATCACGGCGGTGATCGTGGCAGGCGCCGTTTCCCTCGCGGTTCTGGGCGACTACACCTACTTCGGGCACACCTCGGCGTCGTTCGGCTTCGGCCAAGGCTGGATCGCGGTCGGCGTATGCGGCGTCGCGGGCGGGCTTGCCGGGGGGATTTTCAGCCAGCTGCTGGTACTGTCCTCGCGCGGGCTGCCGGGAAAGCTGGGAAAGTTCGTCCGCGAGCGCCCGGTCGCGTTCGGCGCTGCTTGCGGGCTGCTGCTCGCCGTGATCGGTCTCGCCTCGGGCGGCACGACCTACGGCACCGGCTACCATGAGGCGCGCAAGATCGTCGAGAGTACGGAGGCGCTGCCGGCCAGCTACGGCATTCTCAAGCTGCTCGCGTCGCTGGTGTCGTATATAAGCGGGATTCCCGGTGGACTGTTCTCTCCTTCGCTCGCCGTAGGTGCGGGACTCGGCGCGAACCTGGCGCTAGTGGTGCCCTACGCCCCGGCGGCGGCGGTAGCCCTGCTCGGGATGGTGGCCTACTTCGCGGGCGTGGTTCAGGCGCCGATCACCGCGTTCGTCATCGTCATGGAGATGACCGACAACCACGACATGCTGTTGCCGCTGATGGCCACCGCGCTGATCGCGACCGGCATCTCGCGCCTGGTCTGCAACGAGCCCCTGTACCGCGCGCTCGCCTTGCCGTTTCTCACGCGTGCCAAGGTGACCGCCCGGGGCCACGCGCGGCACTGAGAGCGCCCCGGATCGGAACTGCCCACAGGTCGAAACCATGATTGGGCAGCTGCGCATCATCACGCTCAACGTCCACAAGGGCTTGTCGCAGTTCAACAGGCGAATGGTGATTCACGAGCTGCGCGAGGGATTGCGCTCGCTTTCACCTGACCTGGTCTTCCTGCAGGAAGTCTTGGGCCTGAACGAGCGCCATGCGCTTCGCTTCGCAACCTGGCCGCGGGCCCCGCAGTACGAGTTTCTCGCCGACGAGGGCTGGCAACATGCCTATGGGCGAAACGCGGTCTACGACCACGGACATCATGGCAACGCGGTCCTGTCGCGTTTCCCCATCCTGTCGTCGTTGAACGAGGACGTTTCCAATCATCGTTTCGAAAAGCGCGGCCTGCTTCATTGCGAGGTCGCGGTGCCGGGCTGGCCGCTTAACCTGCATTGCCTGTGTGTTCATCTGTCGCTGCACGAGCGTGGACGCCGTAAGCAACTCGATGCGATTGCCGAGCGGCTGGAGGAGATCGTGGCGCGCGGGATGCCGGTGATCGTTGCGGGCGACTTCAACGACTGGCGCCAGCGCGCAACCTCGATCCTCGAGCGAGGACTGGGAATGCGCGAGGTTTCGATTGTCCGGGGCGGACGCTCTGCGCGCACCTTTCCCAGCGTTCTGCCGCTGCTGCGGCTGGACAGAATCTACGTCTGCGGCTTCGAGGTGCTCGCCGCGCAGGTGCACCGCGGCGCCCCCTGGTCTCTCCTATCCGATCACCTCGCGCTGAGCGCGGACCTGAAGTTGGTGTAGTCGATGCGGTTCTTCCCCGACAACCACCTGCGACTTCTGCGCAACGGTGAGGAGTACTTTCCGGCGCTGGTTGCCGCCATCGACGCCGCCGCCGCGGAGGTGTTCCTTGAAACCTATATCTTTGCCGACGACGAGACCGGTAGCCTGTTGGCGGACGCACTCGCCCGCGCAGCCGCCCGTGGGGTGGCAGTTCACCTGTTACTCGACGGCTTCGGCGCGCGCGAGTTCGCACCGCGCTTTCGCGCCATGCTGTCGCAAGCAGGCGCCGAAGTACTGGTGTTCCGGCCGCAGATCAGCCCGTGGACGCTGCGCCGCGGGCGCCTGCGGCGCTTGCATCGCAAGCTGGCCTGCGTCGATGGCCGCATCGCATTCGTCGGCGGCATCAATGTGATCGACGACTACGATACACCGGGCCAGACACCGCCGCGCTACGACTACGCGGTCCGGATCGAAGGACCCCTTACCGCGGAGGTGCGCTCAGCGTCAGCGCGGCTTTGGGCGCAGGTATCGTGGGCGACGTTCCGGCGGCGCTGGTCGGGATTTGCGGCGTTGAAGCGCAAGACCGGGCGCACGCCCGACAGCCCCGAAGCAATGCCCGGAGGGCAGCGTGCAGCGCTTGTGGTGCGCGATAGCGTGCGCCACCGGCACGACATCGAGGAAGGCTACCTGGAGTTTATCGGCAAGGCGCGGGACGAGATCGTGATTGCATGCGCGTATTTCTTTCCCGGGCGGAAATTCCGGCGCGCGCTCAGCGACGCCAGCGCGCGCGGCGTGCGAGTGCTGCTGCTGCTGCAGGGCAGGGTGGAGTACGCACTGCTGCACTACGCATCTCGCGCGCTGTATGGTTCCCTGCTGGATGCCGGCATCGAGATTTTCGAATACCACCGCAGCTTCCTGCACGCTAAGGTCGCCGTGTTCGACCGTCGCGTCGCCTGCGCCGGCTCCTCGAATATCGACCCGTTCAGCCTCTTGCTGGCGCGCGAGGCGAACGTATTTGTCGACGACCCGGATTTCGCCGGGCAGCTTCGTTCGAGTCTGGAAGATGCGATGAGCGACGGTTCCCGGGCGGTGCAACCGCTGCAGTGGAGGCACCAACCGTTGTGGCGACGCGTGCGGGTCTGGGTCGCCTACGGGGTCGCCAGGCTTCTTACCAGCTTCGCGAGCTACGAGCGCTACCACTGAGGAGCGCCGCGCGGGCGGCGCTTCAATCCGGTCGGCGACCGAACATGCCCCAGCCCTCGAAGGTCATGACCATCTCTCCCGTCTGGTTGACCGCCTCGGTACGCGATCTGACCAAGCCCATGTCGCGACGGCTGTTCGATGGGCGCGCTTCGAGCACCACGCGCCGATAGGAAATCGTGTCGCCTGCATGCACCGGTTTGAGCCAGCGCACGTTTTCGATCCCGGGCGAACCCAGGCTAGCGCTGCGATTGATGTAGTTGTCGCAAAGCAGCCGCATCGCGACTGCGCAGGTATGCCAGCCGCTCGCGATCAGGCCGCCGAAGTACGAGTCCTTGGCGGCGACGGGATCGATGTGGAACGGCTGGGGATCGAACTTGCGCGCGAAGTCGATCATCTCGTCCTCGGCGAACGTGTGGCTTCCCATCGCCACGGTCTCGCCGACTTTGAAGTCTTCCCAGTAGAGGGTCTTGTCGGCGCTCATGTCCGCGGTGCGAGGCGCTCGTAACCCGCGATCCGTTCGCGCAGCTCCTGCGGCAGCGGCGCGGGTGTCATGCTCGAGGGGTCGGCGTTTACGTAGACGAGCTCCGCGGTGACGAGCGGAACCGGCGCTGGATCCGGATCGTCGCGAAAGATCTCGAAGTGGAAAGTCATGCTGCTTCGGCCCAGGCGGCCCACACGGCAGCACACCGCGAGTACATCGTCGTAGCGTGCGGAGCCGAGGTAATCGACCGTCGCCTTGCGGAGATAGACGTCATTGGCGTACTTCTCGATATAACCGTGCGGGTAGGGAAGGCCGATCGCGCGCCAGTATTCCGCGATCGCGGTATCGATGTATGTCAGGTAATGGCCGTTGAACACGATCTTCTGCATGTCCACTTCGGCCCAACGCACCCGCAATTGCGGCGTGCAAACGAAGTCTTCGCGAGGCATTGTGTAAAGTCAGGTCCGAGGGCCGGAAACGCGCCCCTCTGAAGTCTGCAACAGCGAGCGTACGAACTCGCCGACCGCGGCAAGGGTCGCTCCGCGCGCCTGGATCGTTGGGTAGTGGCCGCATTCGGCGATCCTCAGCGTGTCGATGCGCCCGGGCACGCAGGTGCGAAGCGCCTTGAGTTGCTCTTCCGAAAAGAATTCGTCGTTATCACCCTGGATTGCGAGCACAGGGCAGCGTATACGGGCCACATAGGTCTCCAGCCCCCAGCCGACGGCGGCCTCCTCCGAAGTCCAGACCTCGACCAGGCGCGCAAACAAGGTCTCTGCTTTCCTGCCGTGATGACGCTGAAGGCGTGCCTTCAGGTCGCCGTGATTGAAATCCGAAATCTGGGCACGAATGGCGTCGGCAGTCTTTTCTTCCCGAAACAGATGCGGCGATATGGCCACGACGCCGCGCACCGATTCCGGGTGCGCCCCCGCAAACGCCAGCGCGATCGATGCGCCATCGGACTGGCCGATCAGGATTGCGTCGTGCGCCTTGGCCTGAGCGAGAACATGCGGCAGAACGTGCAGCGCTTCCCGCAGAAGATAGTCCTGCCGATAGGGCCGAACGAGCGGTTCCGAGTCGCCCGAGCCCCAGCGGTCGTAGATCAGGGCGCCGCATCCGGTGGCTCGTACGACTTGGTCGGGGAAATCGCCCCACATCCGCGTGCTGCCCAGTGCGTCGTGCAGGAATACGAGCGACGGCGCGCGACCGGCGCCGGGCCCCCGCCAATGGCCGCGTAATACGTGTCCGTCCGCCCGCAGCGTCAGCTGCCGCAGCGCGCGCTCCACGACTTCGCGAAAATCGGCCGGCGTCAGCGCAACGAGGTCGCACTCGATGGCGGCAAAGAAGCTCTCTACTGCCGAGCCGACTTCCGCGGTGCCGCGCCCGCGCAGTGCCGCCTCGAGGTCGAAAATCGTTCGCGGCGGCGTGACGAAGAAATCGCCGGTCAGCAACACTTCCCTGACGCGGCTTAGCCCCGGGCCCTCCAACCGAATGTCGGCACGCAGGGTCCCGCCGCGGCGCACCAGTGTCGCCGAAACGAGTGCATCGTCCGCTTCCGGCGCGTCGAGTAGGTGCACGAATTCGTCGGTGCCGAATTCGCGTTGATAGAGCGTCGCCGCAAGATCCTCCTCGTATTCGGAGGCGGAGTCCCACTGGGGTGCCATTCCCAGTTCTTCCCGGAAACCCGCCAGCAATGCCGCATACACCTCCTCCAGAGACGGCGTCCTGCCCAGCACCTCGCGTACCGTAATCACGCGTCGGCGGGCGTCGTCGAGGTCGCGCTTGGCGAGTTTCTCCACCGGCACCTTTAGGACCTCGATCATCCGCGCCGGATCGAAGTCGATCAGCAATGTGCCCTGGTAGAACAGCGTGCCGCCGTCGAAGAAGCCGCCCGTGCCGCTGATCTTGCGGCCGTCCACCTCGATGTCGTTTCTGGGACGGAATTCCGCCGCAATACCTAGCTTTCGCAGACCCCAGGCGGCCGCCCGGCAGATGCGGGCGGCGATCTCGGCGAGATCCGTCGTACCGAGGCGGCGGCGGTCCATGACCAGTTCCCAGCCGATCTGCCCTTCGTCGAGATACAGCCCTCCGCCGCCGGTGATTCGGCGGCCGACCTCGATGCCGGCCCGCCGGCAGTAGTCGAGACGGACCTCGTGCGCCAGAATCTGGTGCAGTCCGACCAGCGCCGAAGGGCGGAAACGCAAGAAGCGGATCGTGTCCGGAATCTTTCCGGCATTGCGCGCCTCGATCAGGGTCTGATCGAAAGCGACATTCGCGCGCGCGCCCCGGATTCCGGTGTCAATTACGCGGTCGGGAGTTCGCACTGGCGCAAAGGGGTCGTAATCGATGCATCGATAGCTGTGGCGATGTTACGCCATTTCGCAAAAAACCGGCGTGCTAAGCTGTCACGCGTCCCAAATTCCGGTCGCACTATGCACGAGGACAATCCTTCCAGCGTACCGGTGGATCCGAAGTTCCTGGCGCAGATGGACCACGCGTATACGGGGTGGAGCGACCCCGCGAAGCGTCTGCGCGACGCGCTCACGAACAACGAACTGCAGCTCTACATCCAGCCGATCGCGAAGCTGGGCGAAAACCGGTTCGTGATGGCCGAGGTGCTCGTGCGCCTGCGCGAGGAAGAGAAGAAGTTGCTTCCGCCGGGCGATTTTCTGCCGGTGTTCGAGCAATGCGGAATGATGCCGGATCTGGACCGCTGGGTCGTCAGCCAGATCGTCCAGCGCATCGCCCGCCATGCTCCTGGCGGGTTTCACCAGTTCAGCATCAACGTTGCGGGAAAGACCTTGCTGGACCCGGACTTTCCGGAGCATGTGTCTCGGACGCTGCGCGAGTTCGGCGTGCCGGCGCAGGCATTGTGCTTCGAGATCGACGAGATCGACGTCCTCGGCAGGCTGGACGCGGCGGTGCAATTCGGCGACCAGGTGCGCAGCCTGGGGTGTCATGTGGCGATCGACGGGTTCGGTCGGCGCTCTGCCTCGTTCGCGCCGCTGAAGAGACTGCGTATCGACTACTTCAAGGTGGACGGATCGATCACGCGCAAGATTCTGAGCGACGACGCCGCGCTGAACAAGCTGCGCACGATCGTCCGAGTGGCGGAAGCGATCAAGGTCGGCGTCATCGCCGAATTCGTCGAGGAAACCGAGGTCCTGGTGCGCTTGTTTGCTCTCGGAGTGGGCTACGCGCAGGGATTCGGCATCGCGCGGCCGACACCGCTAGACGGCGGTCCTGCGGGACAGTAACGCTCGAAGATGGGGTGCGTATGGATCAGGCGGTGATCCGCGCTCTGGCGAAATGGCCGGCAGTACCGGCGGTATACGGCTGGCTGGCGCTGGACGAACGCGGCAACTGGCTGCTTCGCAATCCTGGGACGGGCGCCTTCGGGCGCATCGGCAATGCGGCCTTGCGCGATTTCATCTGCCGCAACTACGCGCCGGACGCGCGAGGCTGCTGGTACTTCCAGAACGGGCCGCAACGCGTCTATGTGCGGCTTGCCTGTGCCCCGTT
>Ga0315540_10000045_pt1 | contig 55427 bp, 54 predicted proteins | sample SalMarSW160110MG_FD_203677 | JGI IMG/M metagenome (GOLD analysis project Ga0315540, IMG submission 203677) | Salt marsh sediment microbial communities from the Plum Island Ecosystem LTER, Massachusetts, United States - Salt Marsh Sediment SW1601-10 ...
GGATGGGTCATGCCGGCGCGATCATCTCCGGCGGTCGCGGCACGGCGGCCTCCAAGGTCGACGCGCTCGAGGCGGCCGGATTCCGGGTGGCGGGGTCGCCGACCGAGCTGCCTGCACTGCTGCGCGAGGCCGGGTACCGAGGTTGAGAATCCGGGTCTGAGGGACCGAGGTCGGTCCCGGGCCCGACGTCGCCGCGACGCCGTAGACTGGCTGATCGACGCGGCCCCGCGGGCCGCGGTGACGGAAGGAGGTCGGCGCTCCGGCGCGTATGGGCAGTCTCATGGACCTCGTCGCGGGCGATGCCCGTGACATCGTCCTGGCCCTCGTGATCGACGATCTGGCTGCGTTCGACGACGCCGACCGGTTCGCCGCCCACCTGCCGCTCGGTGGCGGACTGGACCCGACCTGGCTCGACCTGTTCTCCGAGGCCGTGCGATCGGTGACCGAGGCCGAGGTGCCGGCAGACTTCCTCGATGCGCGGACCGAGCTCGAGGTTTCGGGGCTCGAGGTCTTGGGCTCGACCGTGGAGCGGATCGTCGAGCGCGTCGATCCCGGCTGGGTCGAGGCGGTCGCCCGGGTTCCCGACGAGCTCACCGGCGCCCTCGCCGGACGCTGGATCGGGTTGCTGGAGGAGGAGCTGGGCCTGTTGCCCCGCGAGGAGAAGCCGTGGATCCGGGACCTGGCTGGCCAGATCGTCGTCTTCGCCCGCAGCGCCCTCCCCGCCCGCGACGTCATCTTCGCCTGGTCGTTCTGATCACGAAAGGGTCCTGAACCGTCTCGAGACCCCGTCGGGTCCACCAGACCGTGGCGGCCCGAACCTGCCGGGTGGCTCTCGCCGTCGACAACGGGCGACCGGATCCTGCACCCATGGCCACGCTCGAGATCCAGGGCCCGGCCAAGACCTCCCCAGCCGAGGTCACGACACCCGGAGCGGACAGCAGCGCGACACCGTCGGGCGGGGCGGGCCTCAGCCCCGGACCACTCGAGGGTGTGCCGACCACCGTCGTGCGGTCGATCGACCGCGCACTCAAGGTGCTCAACCGGTGGTTCATGGTGCCGGCACTGCGGATGGGGCTCGGACCCTGGGTCGGCACACCGTTCGGTGGCTACATCCTGCTGCTCCATGTGCGCGGGCGCAGGAGCGGCGTCTGGCGGTCCGTGCCGCTGAGCTACCTGGTCACCGACGGTGCCGCATGGGTGATGGCCGGCCTTGGCCCCCGCTCCCAGTGGTACCGAAACCTGGTCGCCGATCCCGAGGTCGAGGTCTGGCTGCCGGGCCGCGTGCTGCGCTGTCGAGCCGTGGTGACCGTCGATTCGGAGACGCGGAACCGTATTCTGCCCGCCGTCGCCCGGGCAGCCGGCGCACCCGGCGCGTTGATCGGCTGCAATCCCTGGACCGCTCCGGACGGTCGGATCCTCGATCTGCTGACGGGCATCCCGTTGATCCGCATCGAGCCGATCGACGGCCCGATCGCCGCCGGACCGGACGACCCCGGTGGACATGCCTGGATCTGGCGCCAGGCGCTGGCAGCATCCCTGACCGCGTGGCTGATCGGGCTCGGCCGGCGAGCCTTGCGCCTGGCAGCCCGGCGTTCGATCGGGTGAGCCCGGCTCAGCTGCCCGGGTAGCCGAGCGAACGCCAGGCAGGACCGCCAGGGACCTCGATCAGCTCGACCAGGACGCCGTGGCAGGAGCGCGGATGCAGGAAGGCAACGGGACCTTCCGCACCCCGCCGCGGCGCCGAATCGATGAGCTCCACGCCGTCGATCCCGAGCCGGGTCAGCTCCTCGGCGAGGTTGGCCACCTCGAGGCAGACGTGGTGAAACCCCTCGCCTCGGCTGTCGAGAAACCGCGCCACACCCGTCGTGTCGTCGGTGGGCTCGACCAGCTCCACCTTCGACTCCCCCACCCCCAGGAACGCGATTCGCACGCGGTCCGTGGCGATGTCCATGACGGTCTCGAGCTCGAGGCCGAGCAGATCGCGATACAGCTCCAGGCTCGCCTCGATGGAACGCACGACGACCGCGACATGGTGGATGCGCGACGGCCCGTGCAGCAAGCTCTGCGCCCGCTCCGCGTCCACAGTCACCTCCCGGCCTCGCCGGCGCAGGTTTCGCGCCGACCACACCCCCGACGATACGTGACCGACCCGGCCACCGCCAGGCCAGCGTGCGTTCCCACCGCCGCAATTGGGCGCCTGACCAATTGTTGCCGACCGAGCGCCGCTAGACGACGCGGAAACCGCGATCGGGCGCCACGAGGGGCGGGCCCGATCGCTCAGACGGTGATCAGCTCGCGGTGCACGCCCCAGGCGCTCCGGAGGCGGTCGGAGATCTCCCCTACCGTCGCGTAGGCCGCGACCGCCTCGATGATCGCGGGCAGCAGGTTGCCGGTGCCCCGCGCCTCGTCCTCCAGCCGGCGCAACGCGGCCTCCCAGGCCGCCGCGTCCCGCTCCCGACGGACGCGCCGGACGCTCTGGATCTGGCGCCGCTCCCCCTCCGGATCGATACGCTGGATCGCCGGCCCCGCCCCACGCTCGTCGTCCCGGAAGCGGTTCACCCCCACGACCACCCGGTCACCGCGCTCGATCTCCCGCTGGACTCGGTAGGCCGCCTCCTGGATCTGCCGCTGCTGGAACCCGTTCTCGATCGATGCCAGGGTGCCCCCCTGCGCGTCGATCTCGGTCAGGTAGGCCGTTGCTGCCGCCTCGAGCTCGTCGGTGAGGGACTCGACGAACCAGCTGCCGGCCAGCGGGTCGGGAGTCCCTGTCACCCCCGATTCGTGGGCCAGGATCTGCTGGGTCCGGAGCGCCAGGCGGGCGGCCTCGGCCGTGGGCAGCGCCAGCGCCTCGTCCCGGGAGTTCGTGTGGAGGCTCTGCGTGCCACCCAGGACGGCGGCGAGCGCCTGGACCGTGGTCCGAACCACGTTGTTGTCGATCGACTGCGCGGTCAGCGACGAGCCCGCCGTCTGAGTGTGGAACCGGCACATCATGGATCGCGGGTTCCGAGCGCCGAAGCGGTCGCGCATGAGGCGGGCCCACATCCGGCGCGCGGCCCGGAACTTGGCCACCTCCTCGAACAGCTCCGACCACGCGGCGAAGAAGAACGACAGCCGGGGGGCGAAGTCGTCGACCGCCAGGCCCCTCGAGACCGCCGCCTCCACGTAGGCGATCCCGTCGGCGAGCGTGAACGCGAGCTCCTGGGCCGCCGTCGCACCTGCCTCCCGCATGTGGTAGCCGCTGATGCTGATCGTGTTCCAGCGAGGCAGCTCACTTGAGGCGAACTCGAACACGTCGGTGACCAGGCGCATCGACGCCCGCGGCGGGTAGATCCAGGTCCCCCGGGCGATGTACTCCTTGAGGATGTCGTTCTGGATCGTGCCCGCCACCGCCTGACGCGCCACCCCCTGGCGGCCGGCCGCCGCCACGTACATGGCGAGCAGGATCGGGGCCGTGGCATTGATGGTCATCGACGTGCTCACCTCGCCGAGCGGGATGCCGGCGAACAGGACCTCCATGTCGGCCAGCGACCCGATGGGCACGCCCACCCGGCCCACCTCCCCCTCCGCTTCAGGCGCATCGGCGTCGTAGCCCATCTGCGTCGGCAGATCGAAGGCGACCGACAGGCCGGTCTGACCCTGCGACAGGAGGTAGCGGAAGCGCTCGTTGGTCTCGGCGGCCGTCGCGAACCCGGCGTACTGGCGCATCGTCCAGAAGCGGGATCGGTACATCGTGGGCTGGACGCCGCGCGTGAACGGGAACTCGCCCGGGTAGCCGAGATCCCGATCCGGGGCAAAGCCGGCGAGGTCCCCGGCGGTGTAGAGGTCGCGGATCGGGATCTCCGAGGTCGTGGCGAACGCCTCCCGACGCTCCGGCGCTGCGGCGACGGCGCGGGCACGCGTGGTCGATCGCCAGCGTTCGAGCTCGCTCACCGTTCCGACCCCCGCTTCTCCCGTGCCCTCCGGACCCGCCGGACGGGCGATTGCGGACCGATCGGAGTCAGCCCCCTCCCCCGCCCCGGGAACCGGGTCGGACGGCATCGCACCGGGCGTCGTCGAGCTGACCTTGTCCTGCTCGTCCATCTCGACCTCCGGTCAGCTGATGACGACCAGCAGGTCGCCCACCTCGATGGTCATCCCGGGACTCACCGCCACACGCTCGACGGCACCGTCGCGCGGCGCCCGAAGCTCGTTCTGCATCTTCATCGCCTCGACGGCCAGCAGCTGCTGACCGGCCGTGACCTCGTCACCGGGCGCGATCGAGACGGACACGACCCGACCCGGGATGATCGCCCGGATCTCGAGCGGACCGCTGTGAGCGCTCGCGGCACGGCCGCGGCTGGCCCGCTCGCGGAGGGCGGCGATCCGCTCGGACTCCACGTCGATCTCGAAGCGAAAGCCGTCGACGAGGACCTCCCGACGGCGGATCCCTCCGGTCATCGCGTGCCCTGGCTCAAGGACCACCCGGGTCCGCACCGCCGGCTCGAGCAGGACGTGGCGGCCGTGACCCATCGGCTCCAGCCCCAGGGCGATCGGCTCGCCATCGAGGAGGAGCTGTCTTTGCGCAAGGACACTCGTGGAGGTCGGCTCCACCTCGACCGGATCGCCGTCGAGGACCGCGCCGCCGAGCGGCCCCACCCCGATCGTCGGATTCGTCATCCGCAGGGCGTCAGGCACCGGCGACAGGCGCAACGGCTCCTCGTCCCCGAGCGTGGATGCCGGTGCCGTGCGCACCCGGACGGCCCGAGCATCGGCACCGGCGGCCGCTCGTCGGTCGAGGGGTGCCTGATCGGCGACGGTCCGGGGCTCGGAAGCCGTTGCCTCCGGCGCGACCTGGCGTTCGGCTTCGGCGTCGCGTCCGTCGCCCCGATCGCGGGTGCTCCGGTCCGCGCTCAGATCGGCCATCGGTCGACTCCCTGGCTCCGCCCTCCGGATCGCCACCGGCTTTGGAGCGAGCCGTCGGCCGGCGCCGCCCCGGCGACGCTCGAGCTGGCCGGGTCGGCGCCGTTCGCCTCCTCGATCGCCGCAATGGCCGCCGCCAGCAGCGCCCGTCGCACCGCCGCGCGCCTCGCCGCGGCGCCGTCCCAGTGCTCGTCGACCCAGCCGGTCGACAGGTCGCCGCGGTGGAACGCATCGCTGCGCGCGACCTCGCGGTGGAACGGAAGCGTCGTCTGCACGCCGCCGACCTCCGTCTCGTCGAGAGCGCGGCTTAGCCGGGCGATCGCCGCCGACCGGTCCTGGGCGTGGACCATCAGCTTGGCAATGAGGTTGTCATAGTCGGGGGGAATGCGGTCGCCGGCTTCGACGGCTGTGTCGACGCGGATGCCCGGGCCGGCCGCCATCACCCACCGGCCGATGCGACCCGGCGTCGGCGCGAACGCCCGGGACGGATCCTCGGCGGAGATCCGGGCCTCGATCGCGTGGCCCGCCGGCGTGGCAGCCCGCTCTCCCGCCGCCAGCACCTCGGGTCGAAGCGGCTCACCCGCGGCGATCCGGAGCTGCTCGGCCACGATGTCAATGCCGGCGACGAGTTCAGTCACCCCGTGCTCCACCTGCAGCCGCGTATTGACCTCGAGGAACCAGAAGTCGCCACGGCCGTCGTACAGGAACTCGCAGGTTGCGGCGTTGCGCAGCCCCGCGGCCTCCCCCAGCCGCACGGCGAGCGCATGCAGGTGCCGGCGTTGCGCTTCGGAGATTCCGGGGGCCGGGGCCTCCTCCACCAGCTTCTGATGCCGGCGCTGCAGCGAGCAGTCGCGTTCGCCGAGCGCCACGACGTGCCCGTGCGCATCGGCCAGCAGCTGGACCTCGATGTGGCGGGCCGGCAGGACTTCTCGTTCCAGGTACACGGATCCGTCACCAAACGCCGAGGCTGCTTCGCGGGAACCCGACACGAGCGCCGCCGGCAGCTCCTCCGGCCGGTCGACCCGTCGCATCCCGCGTCCGCCGCCGCCCGCTGCCGCTTTCACCAGCAGCGGGAATCCGATTCGCTCGGCCGTTGCGACGATCTCGGCGACCTGGTCCGGTCGATCGACGGGTGCGGGCTCCAGCGTGCCCGGCACCGACGGCACACCCACCTTGGCCGCCAGGCGTCGAGCGTTGAGCTTGTCGCCGAGCGCCGCGATCGCGTCCGACGGCGGGCCGACGAAGGTGATCCCCGCCTGCTCGACGGCCCGGGCGAACGCCGCCCGCTCCGCGAGGAACCCATATCCGGGGTGAATGGCCTCGGCGCCGGTGTCGAGCGCCGCCTGGACGATCGTGTCGATCCGCAGGTAGCTGTCGGCCGGCGGAGGCGGCCCGATCCGCACTGCGACATCGGCCAGCCGGACATGGGTCGCATCGGCGTCAGCATCGCTGTAGACAGCGACGGCTTCGACTCCGAGCTCATGGCAGGCGCGGATGATCCTGACGGCGATCTCGCCTCGGTTGGCGATCAACACGCGCCGGAACGGCCGCCCGCTCACGGCTGGAAGCCGGCTGTCCGACGGGCGCCGTCCGCGTCTTTGCACAAAGACGGAGGTCCGAGGTCAGAGCGGGATGTTGCCATGCTTCTTCCTGGGGTTGGAGTCGCGCTTGTCGGCGAGGATCTCAAGGGCGCGGATCAGCCGCGGTCGCGTCTCGCGCGGCAGGATCACCTCGTCGATATAACCACGCGCCGCGGCGATGTACGGGTTGGAGAACTCGGCCTCGTACTCCGCCACCAGGCGCCGTCGCTCCGCGGCCGGATCCTCGGAGCCGGCGATCGCGTCCTTGAAGATGATGTTGACCGCACCCTCGGCACCCATGACGGCGATCTCCGCGGTGGGCCACGCAAAGTTGAGGTCGCCACGGATGTGCTTGCTGCTCATGACGTCGTAGGCGCCGCCGTACGCCTTCCGGGTGATGACCGTGACCTTGGGTACCGTCGCCTCGCAGTACGCGTAGAGCAGCTTCGCACCGTGGCGGATGATCCCTCCGTGCTCCTGCGAGACGCCGGGCAGGAAGCCGGGCACGTCAACGAACGTGATCAACGGCACGTTGAACGCATCACAGGTCCGCACGAAGCGCGCGGCCTTGACCGACGCGTCGATGTCCAGGGCCCCCGCGAGGACGGCCGGCTGCTGGGCGACGATTCCGACCGGACGACCACCGAGGCGCGCGAAGCCGATCAGGAGGTTGGCCGCCCAAGTCGGCTGAATCTCGAGGAACTCCCCCTCGTCGACGACGTGCCGAAGGACGTCGTGCATGTCATACGGCCGCGACGGCTCGTCAGGGACGACGGCGTCGAGCTCCCGGTCCATCCGGTCGCGCGGATCGCTCGATGTGACGAGCGGTGGGTCCGCGAGGTTGTTCTGCGGCAGGTGCGCGAGCAGGCGTCGCACCTCGTCCATCGCCTCCGCCTCATCGTGCGCGGCGAGGTGGGCGACCCCGCTTCGACCCGTGTGCACACCGGCCCCGCCGAGCGCCTCCGAATCCACCTCTTCGTGAGTCACGGCCTTCACGACGTTGGGACCGGTGACGAACATGTAGCTCGTCCCTTCGACCATGACCGTGAAGTCCGTCATGGCCGGTGAGTACACCGCGCCTCCTGCGCACGGCCCGAGGATCACCGAGATCTGCGGTACGACGCCGGACGCGAGCACGTTTCGCAGGAAGATCTCTGCGTATCCCCCGAGCGATGCGACGCCCTCCTGGATTCGCGCGCCACCGGAGTCGTTGAGCCCGATGACGGGAGCCCCGACCTTCATCGCGAGGTCCATGACCTTGCAGATCTTCTCGGCGTAGGCCTCCGACAGCGACCCACCGAACACGGTGAAGTCCTGGCTGAACACAAACACCAGCCGGCCGTCGACCGTCCCGTGGCCGGTGACCACGCCGTCGCCCAGGAAATGCTGGCGGTCGAGACCGAACTCCGTCGCCCGATGGGTGACGAAGGCATCGAGCTCGACGAACGAGCCTGGGTCGAGCAACAGGTCAAGCCGCTCCCGGGCGGTCAGCTTCCCCCAGGCATGCTGTCGCTCGACGCGCACCGGTCCCCCACCCTCGAGCGCCTCTGCGCGCAGGCGCTCGAGGCGGGCAATGCGATCCGCGTTCGTCGGCACGTCGTGGGCTCCCTGCAGGCGTGGCTCGGGTCGGGCACCGATTCAGCCGGCTGGTGTCTGTGCGCAAAGACGCCACGCAGCCACGGTGTGCCGCCAATCATAGGCTGCGGCGCGGAACAACCTCCGGCCTTTGACGACCCGGTTGGCGACGAGCCGCCGGCAGCGGCCGTGGTGACGCCGAACGTTGCCGTTGGATCAACGAATGGTTTACGGTCTGTTACGACAACGACATCGTGGGCCGTCGACGGCCCCGGATATCCACAGAACGGTGCACAAGTCGCTGCCGGTGTGGACAACCTCGATGACCGACGGGCCGGGGCGCGAGGTAGCATTCCCCTACTCCGACCGACGAGACGAGGCCTCACGAACGCCCGCCAGCTCGTCGGCCCAGGACGTCTCCGCCAGATCGAGGTGATTCCTTGCCGCACGTGATCGCGATCGCCAACCAGAAAGGAGGCGTCGGGAAGACGACCACCGCGATCAATCTCGCGGGCGCCCTCGCCGAGGATGGCTTCAGGGTCCTGCTCATCGACATGGACCCGCAGGCGAACCTGACCGTGGGCGTGGGTGTCAACCTCAACCTCGTGCAACGGTCGATGGCCGACGTGCTCGCGGACGGGCGAGCGACGCTGCCCGAGGTGATCCTCGCGACCGAAACCTCGGGAATCGACGTGGCGCCGGCGCACATCGACCTAGCGAGCACCGAGGGCGAGCTGTTCACGGCCCTGGGTCGCGAGTCGATTCTGCGCGAGGCCATGCGCGAAACGACCGCCGCCTATGACTATGTGCTGATCGACTGCCCTCCCAACCTCGGGTTGCTCACGGTGAACGGCCTGGTCGCTGCCGAGAGCGTCATCATCCCGGTGCAGACGCAGTTCTACGCGATGAAGGGCCTCAATAACCTGGTCAAGGTCATCAACGCCATCCGGCTCAAGCTCAACCGCGACCTGCGCATCCTCGGCCTGCTGCCGACGTTCTACGACGGGCGCACGAACCTCGCCAAGGACATGCTCGACGAGCTGCGCGTGGTGGGCGATCACCACGTCTTCGGATCCATCATCCGCAACACGGTGAAGCTTGGCGAGGCGCCGCTCGCCGGGCGACCCATCACGTCCTATGCCGGGACGTCGGAGGCCGCCCGCGCGTACCGCGAGCTCGCCCGGGAGGTGATCGAGATTGGCCAGGCCTGACTTCCGCGCAGCGGCCGCCCGTCGCCTGTCAGAGGAGCGAGAGCTCGGGCCGGCGATCGTCAGCCTGCTGTCACCGGACATGAACCGCCGGTCGACCGGCGTGAAGGTGATCGAGGTCGACCATGTCGACTCCAACCCCGAGCAGCCGCGACTGGCATTCGACCAGGCGACGCTCGAGGAGCTCGCCGCGTCGATCCGCGAGCACGGCGTCCTCCAGCCGATCCTCGTCCGGCCGCTCGACAGCGGACGCTACCAGCTGATCGCGGGCGAGCGCCGCTGGCGCGCGTCGCAGATCGCCGGCCACGCGACGATCCCCGCGCTGGTCGAAGACATGGACGACGACACGGCGCTCGAGATCTCGATCATCGAGAACCTCCAGCGTGAGGACATCTCGCCGCTCGACGAAGCGGCCATGTACGACCGGATGATCCGTGACCACGGCTACAGCATCCGCAAGCTGGCCGACAAGCTGGGCAAGGACAAGGGCTACCTCGAGAACCGGTTGCGGCTCGCCGACGCCCCGTCCGAGGTCCGTGAGCTGGTGTCCTTGCGCAAGGACACCCTGTCTCACGCCTACGAGCTGATGAAGGTCGGGGACCCGAAGAAGCGGAAGCGACTGGCGGATCAGGTCGCCCGAAACGAGCTCTCGCTCGTCAAGCTGCGCGAGCGGATCGAGGGCCGCCCGCAGCGGGCCGTCCAGGAACCCGAGACGCCGATCGATGCGGCCGTCGACGTCGCGCCCGCACCCACGGATCCCGACGCCGGCTGGGATGAGCACCGGGCCGCACGGCCCCTCGGCGACGATAGCCTGGTCGCCGCGAAGCAGCAGCTGAACGGGGCCGTCGAGGAGTTGCTGGGCGTGCTACGCGCTCCGGACGTGCTGGAAGCGATCGGGCCCGTCGACCGGGCGAACCTGGCGAAGTACCTCACGATCGCCAAGCTGCGGCTGGAGAACGCGATCGCCGTCATCCGCACGGGGGGGGTGGATCGCTAGATCCGGCGGCGGGGGCCGGACCCCCAGGCGCTCAATACGACAAAGCCGGCGCGATGTGCGCCGGCTTTGCGATTTCTGGTCGACGGCCCGGGCTTCCCGGGTGGTCATGATGCGATCAGTGTTGAGACTGTCCGGCGGCGCCCTTGGCCTTGCCGGCCGCGGCCTTCTCCTGTGCCTTCGCCTTGGCGGCTGCCGCCTTCTCCTGACCCTTGGCCTTGGCAGCCTCCGACTTCGCCTGGCCCCTGGCCGACGCTTTAGCCGCGGCGCAGGTGTTCGGTGTCACGCTCGACCAGTCGCCGATTGTCGCGAGGGTGGCGTCCTTCATGTGCGCCACGCAGGAGACGAAGGCACCGTGGTTGGCGAAGCCCGCCGGTGTGTCCATCCGGGCTGCAGCGGAGACGAGCGCCCCGTGCGTGCCCTGAGGCGCACCGGTCGCGTCCGCCTCGGGAGCGTCGGTGGGCTCGGTGGTGTCGGGGGTCTCGAGCGCCTCGGTAGGCTCCTCTGTCTCCGGCGCCTCGGTGGGCTCCTCGGTGGGCTGATCCTCCTCGAGGTGGCTCGGCGGTTGAGCGGCCGGGTTCGCGTGGGACGAGGGTGCGAAAGGCGGCGCGGAGGCAAACACCGCGCCCGCGGAGAGCGCGAGCACGACGAGCGCGACACCAAGCCCCCGGAAGCGGCGGATCAGGTCAGTCAACAGGGAGTCCTCCCAAGAGCAGGCTGGATCGCGTTCACGTATGGGTAACGGCCGGGCCTACGCGACTGTTAGGGGTACCTTCCGGGCCGGCCCACCGGGACGACCGGGGGCGCATCCGCGCACCGGTGCCTCAGGTCGTCCCGGTCCGCTCTCGTCCCGAAACCCCCGACCGACAAACCGGCCGCCATCCGGAACGTGCCTGCGGGCAGCCAGGATCACCGGCTCAGAGCGCTCCCAGCGGCGCTGAGCGCCCCCAGCCAGGCGACGGCGAGCAGCCCCGTCCCAATCGCCTGGATCTCCCAGGCAAGCTCTCGCCACCCGGGGCCGCCGCGAAGCGCCGCCACCAGGCCCACGAACGCGCCGGTCAGCGGCGCCCCGGCCGCGACGACGACCGCTCCGATCCAGCCCGCCGGCGCCCCGAGCAGGGCCGCAGTGGCCACCGCGAGCACGATCACGACGACATGGAGCGCAAGCACGAGCAGACCGGCTCGGAGCGGCCCCAGCGCGAGCGCGATCGACCCCTGACCCGCCGCGTCGTCCCGATCGGTGTCGACGATCGAGTTGGCGATCGCGAGCGCGGTCCCCGCGTTGGCCGCCGCGGGCACGAGCACGACGAACACGCCCGGCAGCGACTCGCTGGCGCCGTACCAGCCAAATACCGGCAGCAACGGGATCCCTATGGCCAACGGCAGCCAGGACAGCGTGGTGCCCTTGGCACTCAGGTCGTACCAGGCGCCGATCGCGAGCACGACCACCGCCAACGCCACCAGCCCGGGCCCCCCGACCAGGGCCGCGGCGACTCCAAGGGCTGCAGCCACAACCACCACCATCCGAGCGACGCCGAGCGACACGGCGCCCTCGGGGATCGGCTTGCCGCGTTTGAGGCCGGCGTCAGCCGGCGCATCGACCACGTCGTTGAGTGCGCCGATTGCGAACTGGAGCAACGTCATCGACACGCCCAGGGTCGTCGCCACCGCGAGCGTTCCACCCGCCACGAGGGCCACCAGGCCCACAACCATGCCATCGAGGATGGACGGGAAGGGGTGCACCAGCCGAATCCCAAGGCGAGCACGATCCAGGGCCGCCACGACCGAGGCGGAGCTCAGGGCTGGTTGCGACGTCCGTGCAGGCTGGCTCCCGACGGCGGCGTCACCTGGGCGCTCAGACGTAGACGAGCTCGTTGAAGTTGGCGACGAGGTACTCGATCAGCCGGTTCCGGGCATCCCCCACCTGCGAGTGGATGCCCGGAACGAGCGCCCACAAAGTGATCGCCGGGACCATCAGGCGGCCGTCCGCGTCCCGCCCGATCGCCGCGGGCGGTCCGCCACCAGATGCGAACACTCGTTCGAATTCCTTCTCGCTGAGCCTGGCTGCGCGACGGAAGTCATCCACCACGCGGACCACACCCCGCCGGATCGAGACGTCCCGCATCAGCTCGGCCGCCCACGAATCGATCTGGGGGTCGGGTTGGTCGAGCAACCTGGCACGGTATTCCTTCGCGTCGGACGAGAGGCCGGTCGCTCCCACGAGTTCTCCCAAGACTTCGGTGATGCCAAGCAGGATGCCACAACCGGGCGTCAGCTCGTGGGCCCATGGTCGAGACCGGCGGCGGCGCCCGAGCCCAGCTCGGGCCGGCTGCCTTCGGGCCATTCGTTGAACAGCTCGGTCAGCCAGCGCCCGATCCGGCCGGGTGGCACCGGGTCCGGGAAGTCCGCGACCATCCCGCGGAGCACCTTCGCCGTGCGGGCGCTCAGCGCCTCGACCGCCTCGCGGGTAGGCCGGCCGCCGCAGGCGATCGGCTCGCCGACGCGAACGCGGACGACTCGACGGAAGCCGAGCCAGCTGGTCCCGTTGATCGCGATCGGCACGATCGGCACGCCGGATCGCAGCGCGAAGTACGCGGTGCCGTCGGCGAGCGGGAGCAGCTCGCGCTCGCCCCGATGGATCCTCCCCTCCCCGGCGATGACGATCACCCATCCATCGTCGAGCACCCGCTTCACCTGGCGAGTGGTCGCAATCATGTCTGTCTTGGCGGGCCGGTATGGAATCCCAATGCCCGCCCACGCGATCAGGCGGTTGCGTGCGCCTCGACGCATGTCCGCCTCTCGCGGCCCGAACATCGCCACGGCCGGGCGTCCCGGCAGAACGGCGAGCAGGATCAGTGGATCGACCCAGTTGAGGTGGCTGAAGACGCAGATCGCCGGGCCGCGAGCGAACCTCTCTGCGCCCTCCACCCGGAGACGGAGGTACGTCCGCGCGGCAACGGCACACACGAGCCTCACGATACGGACGCGGATCGGCCGGTAGACCGGGCCGGCTACGCGCGGCGGTGCCACGGAGCGAGTCTAGTGCGCCGGTGAGCCCGGAGCGCGCGCGATGGCGTCGGGGTCGAAGGCGATGGCGTCGGGGTCGAGGTCGGCCAGACGGCCGATGACGAGATCCGCGATCAAGCGGGTCTCGGGCGGGGGCGGAACGCTGTCGATCGGCACCAGCACCACGAACATCCCGGCCGCCTTCCCGGCGAGCACGCCGTTGAGCGAGTCCTCGACGACGAGGCAGCGCTCGGCCGACACGCCGAGGCGCAACGCCGCGAGGAGATACACGTCCGGCGCCGGCTTGCCGTGCTCGACCTCGTCCGAGGACACGATCGCCCCGAACACCCCGCGCAAGCCGGTCGCGTCGAGCGCGGCGTCGATGACGTCGCGATGTCCGGACGAGGCGAGGGCGACCGGCCGCACCCCGGCGATCCGTCGCACCGCATTGAGCGCGCCGTCAATGGCCGGCGGCGGATCGGAGCGGTAGCGAGCCACCATGCCGCCCACGACCGCGTCCTGGATCTCGTCGAGGGTGAGCCCCGGCAGATGCAGGCGGTTGCGCATCGTCGCCGCCCACTGCCGCGAGTTGCCACCCATCACGGCCCGTTGATCCCCCTCGCCCCAGGAACGGCCGTGCGCGCGCGCGAATTCGATGCGGACGCCGTTCCACCACGGCTCCGTGTCGACCAGAACGCCATCGAGGTCGAACAGGACGGCATCGAACCGGCCACGCGGGGCCGCCCGACGGACGGACGCGTGCCTGCTGTGGGGCATCAGACCTCCAGACCCGCCGAGCTGCCGGCGGACGCTGCCCGCAGGCTATCGGATCAGGCGAGGCCGGGGCGGTCCGACGATGCGACCGAGCGATGAGAGCGACCGATGGACGCCGGACGGCAGTCCCCGTTCGTGCTATTGGCCCCTTGGCGGCTCGCGACCACCGGCGATCATGTTCCGGACCGGCGGCAGCGATGATCGGCCCATGATGGCGGCCGGTCCAGCTCGCCGCGTCGCGCCGTCGACGTGCGCGGCCTCGCGGTCGGGAGGGTTGGGATGCGCGTCAACCGGGGTGTGCTCGGCTGGGGGCTGTTCTTCATCATGGTCGGGCTGGTGCCGCTGGCGGTGCGGGGCGGGCTCGTCGATGCGGGGACGGTTCGTCGTGCGTGGGAGCTGTGGCCCCTGATCCTGATCGGAATCGGCCTCGGGCTCGTGCTGCAGCGAACGCGGGCTGCGTTCGTGGGCGGCGTGCTGGTCGCGGTCACGTTCGGGCTGATGGGCGGCAGCGCCCTGGCGGCCGGGTTCGGCCCGGTCGCCGGCCTCGGTACCTGCGGGTTCGGTGGAGGGTTCGGGACCGGCGAGGCGTTCACCGCCCGATCCGGAACGCTGGGCAGCTCGGCACGGGTGACCCTTGACCTGAGCTGCGGCGAGCTTACGGCCGCGTCGGGTCCCGGCAGCGGATGGCAGGTGTCGGGCACCTCGGGCGACGGCACACCACCCGATATCGTGGCCTCCGACGGTCGCCTGTCCGTTCGATCGCCGGACCACCACGGGTTCGACCTCGCGGGCGGCTCGTCATGGAGCCTCACGCTCCCACGCGACCCGAGCATCCAGATGGGGCTGACCGTCAATGCGGGGACCGCGCGCATCGACCTCACGGGGATGGCGGTCACGGACATCGATACGACCGTGAACGCCGGAGACGCACACCTGAACCTGTCGACGGCCGTCGGGACGCGGAGCGTGAACGCCAGCGTCAACGCCGGGTCCCTCGCGCTCTCGCTGCCGACACCGGATGGCACCCTGAGCGGCAATCTGTCGGCGAATGCCGGCTCGATCAGCGTCTGCGTCCCGGCTGGCGTGGCGCTGCGGATCGACGCATCCGACAGCGCGCTGGGCTCTGACAACTTCGGTTCGCAGGGCCTGACCCGCAACGGCAACGTGTGGACCAACGGGGTCTCAGATGTCGGCGCCAACCGCATCGAGCTCAACACCAGCGCCAACCTCGGCGCCGTCAACCTCAACCCGGAGTCCGGATGTGACTGACCACCTGTTTCGATCCCCCACCGACCGCGTCATCGCCGGGGTCGCCGGCGGGCTGGCGGTCTGGCTCAACATCGATCCATCCCTGGTCCGGCTGGCGTGGGTCCTGCTGGCGATCTTCTCCGGTGGGATCTTCGTCCTCGTCTACATCGTGATGATGATCGTCGTCCCGCTTCCTCCGCCCGGTTGGGCGCCGCAGCGCCCGGCCGGCGGAGCGCCAGGTGGCTCCTGGAACAGCGGCGGGTGGACCCAGCCCGGTCCGGGCGGCGGGTGGGGCCAGGGCGGCGGCCAGGGCAGCGGCTGGGCCCAGGGCGGCACCCCACCCCCTGCCGGTGGGTGGTCGTCACCCCCGTCCGCGGCGCAGGGTTGGACACCCCCGTCGAGCAGCCGCAACGCCGGGATCGTGGTCGGGGCGGTCCTGATCGTCCTCGGCGCGTGGTTCCTGGTCGACCGGTACGTGAGCATCGACTGGAGCCTCGTATGGCCGGTTGCGGTGATCGCCCTCGGGCTGGGCCTCATGGCGGTCGCCATCCGTCGGGGACAGGCGGGGGACGGCCGCTGACGCGCGCGCGATCTCGACGCGTCCCGACGGGGATCGGTTGATGAGCGAGGACATTCTGGTCCTGCTGGTCGTGTGCGCGGCGGGCATCGGTGGCGGGCTCCTCCTGCTGTGGCGGGGGTTCAGCGGCTACCGCGCCGCGGGCAGGATCGGCGACACGTCCACCTCGCGGATCGCCACCCTGGCGGCCGGCGAGGTCCGGGTCACCGGGACGATCCAGCCCGCCGAGGTCCTCCTCGTGTCCCCACTCCAGGCCGTGGAATGCGTCTGGTACCGGTCGCGGGTGACGTCGAGCGAGAGCGACGACAGGGGCATGCCGAACGAGGAACGCGGTGTCGGGTTCCAGGTCCGCGACTCGACGGGCGCCATCCGGATCTTCCCGCGGGGCGCGCGGATCGACGCGCCCGACCGGTTCGATGAGCAGACCAGCATGTCCGGCGAGCCGCCGCCGGGTCTCGCGATGCGTCGTGAGACGACAGTCACCACAGGCGAGGCCGTCGACCGCGAGGCGGCGATCGCCGATCTGCTCACGGTCCACCCGCCCGACTCGGGGCTGCGCGCCGACCTTGTCGGCGGATCGGGCGACCGCGGTGGGCGTCGGCGCTACAGGGAGGCCCGGCTCGAGCCCGGTGACATCGTGACCGTGCTTGGGGCGGCGCGCCCGTTCACGCGCCTCGAGGATCCGTCGGGGGCCGACCGTCTCGACCGGTACGACGATCCGCTCACGGGCCTCCAGGACCCGACCGTGGCGGCGGAGGTGGCCGAGGCACGGGCCGCCGGCGAGCTGCTGACTCCCGAGCAGGCATGGGGCAACGCCGCCATCGAAGGCTTCGGCATCGGACGACCCGTTCGAGCACCGGACCTCGATCCGGGGGCGCACCCGGAGACGCTCGCAACGCCCGACGAGGCGGCGAGGATCGAGCACACGTTCGACATCGGCCCCGACGACCTGGTGCTGGCGTCCGCGCCGGATGTGTCGCTGCTGATCGCGACGGGATCGCCCACCGAAGCGGTGGCCAGGGCGCAGGACCGGTTCCTGCTCGGGCTCCTCGGGGCCTTGCTGGCCATCGGGTCGGCCATGGCCGGCGCGGTCATCCTGGCCGCGCGATGAGGTCACGCTTTACCCGTCGGTGCCCGATCATGGCCAGGCCATGACACCCGCGTCGGTCGCCGCCCTGTTCGCCGTCGTCCTCGTCCTCGTCATCGTCGGCTTCCTGGCCGTCGCCACCTACAACCAGGTGGTCGCCCTCCGCAACCGGATCTCGAAGGCCTGGGCCAACATCGACGTCGCCCTCAAGCAGCGCTACGACGAGCTGCCCAACCTGGTCGAGGCCGTCCGCGACGTCATGGCCTACGAGCAGGACGTGCTGACCGAGGTGACCGAGCGCCGGGCGGCGTACTCGGATCGGGACCCCATCCCGCGCCAGGCCGCGACCAGCGACGCCACCTCGACCGCGGTGCGGCACCTGTTCGCCGTGGTGGAGCGCTACCCGGAGGTCAAGTCCGCCGGCAACGTGGCCGCGCTCCAGGCGGAGATCGCCCGGCTCGAGGACCTGATCGCCGACCGACGCGAGCTCTACAACGACCAGGTGTACCGCTACAACACGCGGATCGCCCAGGTGCCGGCGAACACGCTCGCGGGCATGTTCGGCTGGCAGGCGCTGCCGTTCTTCGCAGCCGACGGCGACGAGCGCGAGCGACCGTCGGTGGAGCTGCGCGGCGCCTGACCGGTCCGGGCGTCACGGCGTGGTCATGGGACACGCATAGACTGGAGACCAACGGAGGTCCCATGCAGTTCCTGTTCCACAAGCCGTCCATGCCGCGTCCCGAGGAGGTCCTCCCCGGCCGCGCCGAGGCGATCGCGACGCCCGGCGCCCATTTCGTGAACGGCCGCTCGCTCACACCCCCCTACCCCGACGGGTTCGAGGTCGCGGACTTCGCCATGGGCTGCTTTTGGGGCGCCGAGAAGAAGTTCTGGCCGATCCCCGGGGTGTGGGTCACGGCCGTCGGCTACCAGGGCGGTGCCACGCCCAACCCGACCTACCGCGAGACGTGCACCGGTCACACCGGCCATGCCGAGGTGGTACGGGTGGTGTTCGATCCCTCGGTGGTGGCCTATGAGCAGTTACTGAAGTTGTTCTGGGAGTCGCACGATCCGACGCAGGGCTACCGCCAGGGCAACGACATAGGCACCCAGTACCGGTCCGCGATCTTCACCCACGGCGCCGCACAGCTGGCGGCCGCGACCGCGTCCGGCCAGATGTACGCCGGGGAGCTGGCCAAGGCCGGCTACGGGTCGATCACGACCGAGATCGGCGAGGCACCAGCGTTCTACTTCGCCGAGGACTACCACCAGCAGTACCTGGCCAAGAACCCAAATGGGTACATGTGCGACTCCGCCACAGGTGTCGCCTGCCCGATACCGACGAACGTGGAGCTCCCGGTCACCGGCACAGAGCGCGCGTGAAGCTCGACCCACATGACCCCGCGCTGCGATCGCTGATCGACGAGCCATCACCGGCCACCCTGACCCTGTACCGGGAAGACGGCCGGGCCGTCACGTCGCCCGTGTGGTTCCGGCTCGAGGGCGACGCCTTCGAGGTTGCCGTCGCTGCGGCCGATGCCAAGCTCGAGCACCTGCGCCGAGACCCACGCTGCGTGCTGCTGGTCTTCGAGACGATACGGCCGTTCCGCGGAATCCAGGTCCGGGCCACGGCGTCGATCGCCCCCGATGACGGGGCCCGGGTCCGCGATGCGGTCGCGACGCGCTACCTGGGCGCCCAGGACGGCGCCGCGTATTCCGACGTGGATCGCCGGCCGCCCGGCTACGTGATCCGGCTCCCGGTCTCGGCGGCGCGTGCGTGGGACCTGAGCGACGCACTGCCGTGATGAAGCGTGTCGAGTTCCTGTGGTTCGACGGCTGTCCGGGCCACGAGCAGGCCCGGGCGCTGCTCGACGAGGTCATCGCCGACATCGCACCCGGGACGCCGGTGGAGGCCATCGACGCCTCGGATCTAGCCGTGGCCGCAGCCCATCGGTTCCCGGGCTCACCGACGATCCGCGTGGATGGCCACGACATCGACCCGACCTTCGAGGATCCGGGCGACTACGCGCCGCGCTGTCGCCTCTATCGAACGCCGGAAGGTCTGCGCGGCGTGCCGCCGCGCGCATGGATCGAGGCCGCGCTGCGCCGATAGGCGGTCGTTTGGCCGGGAAACGCCCGCGGGCAGCAGTGCGGTGTCAGCCCTGCGCCGTCGATCCCACCAGGCCCAGCCGGTCGCCGATGAGCGCGGCTTCCGCGCGGTTCGCGGCCCCGAGCTTGCCCATCAGGTTGGATACGTGAACGCCCACCGTCTTCTCGCTGATGAACAGCGCCTCGCCGATGCGGCGGTTGGTCCAGCCCGAGGCCACGTAGCCGAGCACCTCGCGCTCGCGCGGGGTCAGCGGTTCGACGAGCGCAGCGGGTGAGGTGGTGGCCGGTCGATCATCCGCGTCCCGGGCCGCGAGTGTGGCCGCAACCGTTGCCTCGGCCTCGGCCTCCCCATCGGCGGAGCCCAGCTCGAGACGTGCCCGCCGGGCGACGTCGCGGATCTGGCGCTCGAGGCCGGCCGCACCCAGCTCGGTCGCCGTGGCCAGGGCGGGCGTGAGCTCGGCGGCTGCCGCCGCGCGGGAACCCCCACCATCCAGGATGGCCTCGGCCAGCCAGTGTCGCACCCGGGCAATGTCGTACGGATTGCCGACGCCTTCGCACCGCTCGAGCGCGGTCCGCCACGCGTCCGGGTCGGGTCGGTGCTCGACGCGGGTGAGCAGCGCCTCGGCGCATGCCGCGTCGGCGAGCGTCGTCGCCGCCAGCGGCTCACCGGCTTCCGTGACCCGCCGGCCGAGGTTCCGCGCCCAGCCGGCCAGCTTCTGCCCGATGCGGATCGCCTCGGCCTCCGCCTCGGCATCACGCCGGATCCGCGCCTCGAACGCGAGCTCGGCCTCCGCCTGCAGCCCGAGCAACGCGAACGGGCGCAGCTCTGGACACATGTCGCGTACCTTGGCGGGCACGTATGCGAAGGCCCGCGCGGCGACCAACCGAAGCTCGGTCCACCGGCCCTGGGCCAGCGCAACCTCGGCCTGTGCGTGGACATAGCCGCTGGCGACCCTGATCAGGTTGCCGACCCACTTGGTGTCCTCGTCCGTCGCCGCCGCCGTCAACAATCTGGCGGCGTCTTCAACCCGTCCCTGGCGGGCTCGCACGACGGCGCGGGTGCCGGCGAGCCACGCCCCGAAGGTCGAACCGTCCGCGACCACGGGATCGACGGCCAGCGTCGCCAGGAACATCTCGGCCTCCTCCCACCGCCCGAGGCTCAGCAGGGACCACGTACGGTAGTCCATCAGCCAGGGGCCGGAGTATCGACCGAGCCCCAGCCCGCCGAACCGTGTCGCCAGCCGATCGGCGTACGCGAGGGCCTCCTGCCAGTGCCCGACGTCGTTCAGGGTCACGCACAGTGTGTCGGCGACCGTGACGAGCAGACCAAATACCCCCAGCCTTGCTTCACCGCGTTGCTCGGCGAGCGCGAAGGCACGCTCCAGGACCTCGATCGCCGACGTGTGCTCCGACCGCTCATAGAGACAGAACCCGAGCGCCACGAGCGCCTGGGCCTCGGTGTCCGGGGCCTCATATCGCCTGGCGAGATCGAGGGCGCGACGGGCAACGTGCTCGGCGCGCCCCAAGCTGAGCCGGACGTTGAGGTGGAAGGCGCGTTGCGCCATGATGCCGGCCGCCTCGGCCGGCGCTTCGGCCACCGGGATGAGGCGGGCTGCCTGGGCGATGTGGAGGGCGGAGGCCTCTCGATCGGCGGGCGCCAGGAGCCAGGTCAATGCGCGGTGGGCCCGCGCAGCCCGCAGCGGATCTGCACGTGGGTCGATGCGCTCGAGGGCCTGGGTGGCCAGGTCGACCGCCCGCGAAAGATCCCCGAGCAGGCCCGCAACCTCGCCGGCGCGCAGCAGGGCCGCCGGCTGGTCGAAGCCCTCGACCTCGCCCTCGGCCGGCCAGGCCTCGAGCGCACGGGTCCAGTGGGCATCGGCCTCGGCCGGAGCACGGGCATCGGTCGCGGCCACCGTGGCGCGGACACTGGCGGCGACGGCGAGCTCGGTATCGTGGGCCGCCCAGCGGTGGTAGGCGATCTCGCCCGCGATCCGGGCTGGGTCGTTGTCGTCATCGACACCGGCCTCGAGCAGGTCGGCGATCCGGCGGTGGAGGGCCGTCCGCTCGCCCGGCAGCAGGTCGTCGACGATCGCCTCGCCAAGGAGCGCGTGACGGGTCTCGAACCGCTGGCCGGTCTCGTGGCGCAAGGTGGTGAGCACCTGGGCGTCGAGCGCCTGGTGGATCCCGGCCGCCAGCCGGTCGGGCGGGAGCTCGGTCGAGTCCCCGAGCAGGCGCTCCGACACCGGCCGCATGAACACTGCGGCGTGGCGCGAGACGAGCCGGGCATCCGGTTCCAGGCGCTCGAGCCGGTCGATGAACCCGTCGCGGACCGTCTCGGGCAGCTCCCGGGCATCGGTGCCCCCGCGAGCGCTGGCGACGAGCTCGATGGCGAACAGTGGGTTGCCCTCGGATCGCTCGACGATCCGGTCCACAAGGGAAGGCTCCGCGTCCGACCCGAGCACCTCGGCGACGTCGGCGCGGAGGTCGGCATCCGCGAGCGGCCGCAGGGCCAGGCGCTCCACGTGATCGAGCCGGCCGAGCTCGGCCGCCCAGGGACGCAATGGGTGGCGGCGGTGAAGCTCGTCGCTGCGGTACGTGGCGAGCACCAGGATCCGCTCGGTGCGCAGGTTGCGGACGAGATAGGACAGCAGGTCGCGGCTCGAGCCGTCGGCCCAGTGGAGATCCTCGATCACCAGTAGCAGGGGTGCCTGCGCGGCGATCCCGAGCAGGTACGAGAGGACCGCCTCGAACAAGCGGGCCCGGGCAAGCGACTCATCGCCCTCGAGCTGGGTCGGGGCCGGTGCGGCGGAGTCCGCCGAGCGCAGCGCTGGCACGAGGCGGCCGAGCTCGGCCCGCGAGGCTGGGGCGAGCGCCTCGAGCACCACCTGCGGGTCGTACCCTGCGTCGCCGGGCGAGGCCAGCGTGCGGAGGAGCTCGATGAACGGTGTGTACGGCAGGCTGCCACCCGCCACAGGGACGCAGCCTCCGAGCGCGACGACCCGCCCATGGGCCGGCTGGGCGAGGTACTCGCGCATCAGGCGGGTCTTGCCGATGCCTGCGTCGCCCCCGATCAGGACCAGCTGGGGCTCGCCCCCGACGGCGTGCTCCCACGCCGCGTCAAGCCGGCTGATCTCAGCCTGGCGTCCGATGAACGCGGGGGATGCATCGCGAGGCACGTCCCCAAGCATAGTCACCGAGTCTTGAGAGGCGGTCCGCCCACTACTGGCAACTCCCGGTCAGCGGGGCAGCTGGAAGCGCTGGCTCGTGGTCAGTGATGTCCCTGGGCTCGGCTGGCGGCTCCGTAGCGCGATGTCCCGGGCCGACGCCGCCCCCGACGTCGGCCGGGGTGCGTGGGCCGTGAACGAGGCGATGGCGGCGCACAGGTGCCGCAGCGTGGTGGCGAGGTCCGCTCGGGGGGCAAGTCGGGTGCGGTCGAGCTGGCGAGGCTGGCTGATCGTGGTCATGGCTGGGACGCTCCGTGCGGCTTCGTGATACCCCGAGTCTCGGCCCCTGAGCACCTCGGCCACATCGAGCAAAACCCTTAGATCGACGGTCGCCGATCCTTCATTTGTGTGGGTCCGGTCGGACGGGAGGTCCCTAGGGCACCGGCGCGACGATTGGCGCGGAGCGTGCTACCAGGTGCCCAGATAGAAGAGGGTCCAGCGGGACGCTCCGTCGAGCTGGACCCTGGTGACCTATGCCCTGTCGGGGCTCGGCCTAACGCAACCGCCGGCGGCGCGCCAGAAAGCCGGGAGGCCCGATGAGAGAATGACCCGCGATGCAGTGTCATGCGGCAGCCGGCCGGCCGCCGGCCGACTCCCACGTCGCCGGTATCGACGGCTACGGCAAGGGTGCTTGGGTGGCGGTGTTGCTCCGCGGAGGCGCCTACGAGGCCGCGCTCGCAGGATCGTCTCTGCAGAGATTGCTGGATGCGCTCGGCAACCTAGATGTCATCGCGATCGATATCCCGATCGGCCTACCAGTGCACGGCGTCCGGCTGTGCGACCTCGAGGCCCGCCGTCGCGTTGGCAGACGCTGGCGCTCAGTCTTCCTCACCCCTGCGCGGGACATCCTCTCGGCGCCCGACCACCAAACCGCCAACGAGATCGCTCGTGAAATGGGCGATCCGGGTGTCAGTCGACAGGCCCTCGGCATCCGTGACCGGATGTTCGAGGCCGCGGCGTGCATTGCTGCCGGCGCGAGGCTCTTCGAAGTACATCCAGAGCTCTCTTTCGCGACGATGTCTGGCCGGCCGCTCAACTGGTCCAAGGTGTCGTACCGCGGGGCAATTGAAAGGCGCAAACGACGGGGACACGGCGTCGGGCGTCGTGTGCCCGAGAGACCGAGGGACTGCGGGCGCCGTCACGCCATGAGCGTTCAGGACGGCGTTGACGTTGTTCACGAGGCGGACGTTCCCCGGCTGGTCGAGGTCTGGGAGGCGTCGGTCCGGGCGACGCACGACTTCCTGTCCGAGGCAGACATCGTTGGCTACCGGCCGGTGGTGCGAGATCAGCTGTTTGGCTCGATGGAGCTGTTCTGCGTGCGCGACGAGGACGGGGTGCTGACCGCGTTCTCCGGAGTCAAGGGCGCGAAGCTCGAGGCGCTGTTCGTTCACCCCGCCTGGCGCGGCGCCGGCATCGGGCGCCGTCTCGTCCGGCACGCCGTCGACCAGCGAGGCGTGACCATCGTGGACGTGAACGAGCAGAACCCGCAGGCAGTTGGGTCCTACCGGCGCCTGGGGTTCGAGGTCGAGGGCCGATCCGAGCTTGACGAGCAGGGCAACCCCTTTCCGTTGCTGCACATGCGGGTCGCGTCCTAGTTGTCGAACGGCGCCGTCGCGCCTGCATCGGACCGCCGCGCCAAGCACGAGGTCGTCGTGGGAAGCGGGTCGTGCGCACGGTCCGCCAGAATGACGGCATGGGACTTGCCGTCCTCCTCGCAGCGCTGGTGGTGATGTACCTGTTCGGCCTCGGTCTGGCCATGCGGCGCGCGCCACGTGTTCCCGGCAGCCGGACGGTCCCCTACCGGCGAGCGCTGCCCTGGATCGCCGGCGGGATGGTTCTCGCGGCCAGCATCGTGTCGGAGATCCCCCTTCCCGGGATCGTGATCGCCAGCATCACGATCTACACGGGGCTCGCGGTCGCGGGGGTGTGGCGGATGGCGAGCCTGGACCGTGCGAGCGTGTGGATGCTGCCATCACGTCGGCTCGCCCGGATCAGCCTCTCGGTGGTCGGCCTGATCTGGCTCGGCTCGGTCCTCGCGCTGCTGCTCTGGATCGCGGACATGGTCGCCGGGTACGCGCTCGCGGGCTGATGGGTGCGCGCCCCGAACGGCGACGGCCGGCTGCTCAGCTGGTCGCGGTGGCGACCGGCGGCATGCCGTACCCGTGGTCTGCGATCTCGCCGGCACGTGCTCGATAGACGTCCACGCTGGGCGCGGTCCTGGCGCGGAAACCCTCCACCATCCGGTTGTACATCGAGAACCCGGCCGCGATGAGCACCGCCAGCTGCACGTCGGCATCGGTGGCACCGGCAGCGGTCGCGGCGGCGACGTCGGCGTCGGTGAGCTCTCGCGCATCGCCGCGGACGATCCGGGCGATGGCGACCAGCGCTCGCATCTTGGGGCCCAGGCCGGTCGCGCTGCCAAGCTTGAGCTCGTCGATGACCGGCGACAGATCCTCCAGCCCCAGGCGCTCAAGCAGGGCGTTGGCATGCGCGCCGTGCGAGTCCATGCAGAAGAAGCAGTCGTTGGCCGCCGAGACCGCCGTCGCGATCATCTCGCGCTCGGCGCGATTGATCGTGGCGCCCGGATAGTCGTGGACCAGGAGCTCGTCGGCGAGACCGCGCAGGTGGGTGCCCAGGCCGGGCGTGAGCTGGATCGCGGCCACGATGCCCGGGACGTCCGGGAGCCCTCCAACGATGGGCTCCTGCCGCGCGCGTGCCAGGCGGTCCTCGTCCCGAGCCATGGTCGTCCCTCCGAGTCGATCGATGTGGCAGTTCGGCCCGCGTATGATGCGCGCTCTGTTCCCGGGGCGCAGGAACGCCGATCGGCGGACGCGGGTACCTCCCGTGGCGTCGACCACCGTCGGCCATCCATCGGCTCCCCGGGGATCCTCGCCGACCGGGTACGATCTGGCCACGATTCACGAGGAGGACGTGTCGATGGAGACCGTGCGCGACGTGATGACCCAGGCGGTCCTAGCGGTCAAGCCGGATACCCCGCTCAAGGACGTGGCTCGACAGCTGATCGAGCATCGGATCAGCGGCCTGCCGGTCGTCGACGAAGCCGGACAGGTGATCGGCGTGATCTCCGAGGGTGACCTGCTGGTCAAGGAGCAGCAACCGGGCTCCATCCATCACCGCCCCCTTGCGCGCCTGTTCGGCGAGTCCGCCGAGACGCGCCATCTCCTGGCCAAGGCCGAGGCGCGCACCGCCGGTGATGCGATGACCTCGCCCGCGATCACCATCGAGGCCTCCCAGTCGGTCGGGGCGGCCGCCGCGCTGATGGTCCAGCGCGAGGTGAACCGCCTGCCCGTGACCGAGGCAGGCCAGCTGGTCGGGATCGTCACCCGCGCCGACGTCGTTCGCACGTTCGCCCGATCCGACGAGGAGCTGGCGGAGACGATCCGGAGCGATGTCCTGCTCCGCGCGCTGTGGCTCGATCCCAGCCAGTTCACGGTGGAGGTCACCGACGGCGTCGCCACCATCCGTGGCAGCGTCGGACGGCGATCCACGGCCGCGATCGTGGAGCACATGGCGGAGATGGTCCCGGGCGTGGTCGCCGCGGTCACCGACCTCGACTGGTCCATCGACGACCGCGACATCGAGGCTCCCGGACATGATTACCTGTCGCCCAAGGGCCCTTCCTGACCCGATCGGGCACCCCGCTCCTCCGGCCGATCCCCGCGGACGAGGCTGGTGGCGATCCCGATCCCGCACACGAGCCCGGCGATGATGAACGCGTCGCGGATGCCAAGCGCCAGCGCGCGCGCCGACGCCTCCGCCGCGCTCATCCCCGAGAGCTCGGCGAGGTGCACGGGGATCCGCGCCGCGACGATCGCCCCGCTGGCGGCGATCCCCAGGGCCTGGCCGTCGATCCGCATCTGGGCAAGCGTCCCGGACGCCGTCCCGATCCGCGGGCGAGGCACCGAGCCGAGGACGGCGCTCGAGTTGGGGGGCATGAACAGCCCCTGCCCCAGCCCGACGAGGGCGAGCCTCCAGATCAGGTCCGGCGGGCCGAACCCGGGCTCGAGCTGGGAGAGGCTGAGCAGCCCGATCGCCATCACCGCGATCCCGATGCTCGCCGGCACCCTCGACCCGATCCGGTCCGACAACGAGCCGCTGAACGGTCCCACGAGGGCCCCGATGATCGGGACCGGCGTCAGCAGCAGGCCCGCCTCGATGGGAGCATAGCCGGCGCCGTTCTCGAGCAGGAACGGCAGCAGGAACGTCGCGGTGAACAGCCCGGCGAACGCGATCACCACGCTCGCGTTGCCGGCCGAGAAGCCACGGATCGCGAACAGTCGCAGGTCGATCATCGGCTGGGCTGCGTGCTGCTCGACCCACACGAACAGGCCGGCGGTCACCACGAACGTCAGGAGCAGCGCCACGATCAGCAGGCTCGTCCAGCCCAGCGACTCGCCCTGGGTGAGGGCGAGCAGCAGGGTCAGGAGGGCGGTCCCCGACAGGATCGCTCCCGGGATGTCGAAGGTCTGGCCCGTCGATCGCCGCTCATCGGGGAGGACGCGCATCGCCCACAGGATGGCGAAGATCCCGATCGGGAGATTGACCAGGAACACTGCGCGCCAGGTGGCGACCTCGGTCAGCACCCCACCCAGCACGGGGCCCAGCGTCAGACCGAGCGAGACGCTGATCGCGTTCAGGCCGAGCGCCTTGCCTCGCTCGCCGGGTCCGAACGTCCGGGCGACGATCGCCGGACCCATCGCCTGGAGCATGCCGGCGCCGATGCCCTGGATGACGCGGAAGCCGATCAGCACGCCCGGTCCGGACGCCGCACCGCACAGGACGCTGGCGGCGGTGAACAGTGCGAACCCGGTCAGGTAGACGCGGCGGAAGGTGAGGACCTCGCCCAGGCGTCCGAACGGGAGCAGCACGCTCCCGACAACCACCAGGTAGGCGATCGACACCCACTCGACGACGGCCAGGTCGATCCCGAACGCCGCCTGGATGCTGGGCAGCGAGATGTTGACGATGCTGCCGTCGAGCGTCGCCATGAACGTCCCGACCGAGACGGCGGACAGGATGAGCCAGCGTCGGTCCATGCATGATTGACGCTACCCCATCCCGCCGCCGCGCAAGCTGAGAGCGGGCAAGCCCGACCGTCAGGTCGCGGGCCGATGGTAGCCCCCTGGCAAGCATGTTCGGATATCCTGAGAGCGTGCCGCCCCCGACGACCGCCGTGAACCTCCCCCGATCGATCGGACGCTGATGATGGCAGGCGGCTCGATCAGGCCGGTCACCGGCTGGCCAGGCTGGCTCAGGGTCCACGGAGGGCGGCTCGCACGCGTCCGCGACGCGATCCAACGCGGACCGGCGGGGCTGGTCGGGCTCGCGCTGATCACCGGTTTGGGGGCGGGGCTCGGGGCCATCGCGTTTCGCTGGCTGATCGGGACGTTCACCTACCTGTTCACGGGCCAGTCCGACTACGGCGCCGTCAGCCGGCCGGTCCATCCCGCGTTCCCCTGGCTTGGCGTGTGGTTCATCGTGCTCGTGCCCGTCGTCGGCGGCCTGCTGTACGGACCGTTGATCGACCGGTTCGCGCGCGAGGCGCGCGGCCACGGCGTGCCAGAGGTGATGCTCGCGGTCGCCGAGCAGGGTGGCCGGATCCGGCCCCGGGTCGCCGTCGTGAAGTCGCTCGCGTCGGCGATCTGCCTGGGATCCGGTGGCTCGGTCGGGCGGGAGGGGCCGATCGTGCAGATCGGCTCGGCCCTGGGATCGGCGATCGGCCAGTGGCTCCGGGTCGGCGAGTCGAACCTTCGGCTGCTCGTCGCGTGCGGCGCGGCGGGCGGCATCTCGGCGACGTTCAACGCGCCGATCGCGGGCGTGTTCTTCGCTCTCGAGCTGATCCTGCGTGACTTCGAGGTCCGCTCCTTCGGCTCGGTCGTGCTGGCCTCGGTAACCGCCGACGTGATCAGCCGGGCGGCATTCGGCTCGTCGTCGTTCCTGCCCCTGCCACCGTTCACGATCGTCAACTTCGGGGAGTACCCGCTGTACGCCCTGCTGGGCCTGGTCGCCGCACTGGTCGGCGTCGTCTTCGTGCGGACCCTGTACGGCATGGGGGACCTGTTCGATCGCCTGTGGCACCCGCGTCCCGAGTGGGCGCGCCCGATCGTGGGCGGGTTCGCGCTCGGCCTGCTGCTGCTCGCCCTGCCCCAGCTGTACGGGGTGGGGTATGCGCCGCTGGAGCAGGCCATCGGCGGCCAGGACTCGCTACAGCTCCTGGCGCTGCTCCTGGTCGGCAAGCTGGTGGCCACGAGCCTCACGATCGGGATCGGCGGGTCAGGCGGCGTGTTCGCCCCGTCGATGTACATGGGCGGCATGCTGGGCACGGCGTTCGGTCTGGCTGCAAATGCAGCCTTCCCGGATCAGGTCGCCCCCGCCGGCGCCTACGGCCTGGTGGGGATGGGTGCGGTGTTCGCCGCGGCCGCCCACGCGCCGATCACCTCGGTCCTGATCCTGTTCGAGCTGACCGGGGACTACCAGATCATCCTGCCGATGATGACCGCGATCGCCGTCTCGGCCGGCCTGTCGTCCCTGATCGCGAGCGACACGATCTACACCCTCAAGCTCCGGCGGCGCGGCATCGACGTCATGCGTGGACGGGCGGCGAGCCTGATGAGCCTGCTCACGGTGCGCGATGCGATGCGCCCCGTGCCAGTGCCCGTGAGGACGGATGCCAGCCTCACCGAGATCGTCGACCGCCTGGTCGTCGAGGGGGTCGAGGCGCTGCCGGTGGTCGACGCGCAGGGTGACTACAGCGGGATCGTGACGGCCGACGGAGTCGAGGAGCGGATGCGGGCCAATGTGCTCGACGCCACCGCCGCCGACGTCTCCCAGCACGTGCCGGCGGTGCGGGCCGATGAAACCCTGGACCAGGCCCTCGAGCGGCTGCTGACCCACGGGGCGGCCGGGTTGCCGGTGCTCGCCGGCGACGACGGTCGCGTGATCGGCTGGCTGACCCACCGCGACCTGCTGCGCAGCTACGGCTCGGCTGGGGCACGGGGCGGCCCGCCGACGGGACCCGGCCCGGGCGCACGGGACAGGCGCCGAGCCGGCGCGATGGTCGGATTGGCCGGGCGAGATCCCAGGCCGGGTCCAGACGCCGAGGCCCCGGCAACGCCGGGTCAGTCGTGGCTGCGCAACTTCCGGATCGTTGACCTGGAGTTCACGACCAGCGACCCTCCGGTTGGCTCCTCCATGGAGTCGATGCGCTGGCCCGCCCTCGCCCTGCCGATCATGGTGCGTCGCGAGGGCCTGACCTTCGCGCCGACCGAGGCGACGGTCCTCCAGGTGGGCGACCGCTTGACCGTGCTCGTGGAGCACGAGCAGGCCGGCGGCCTGGCGGACCGGCTGGTCGCCAATGCCGCGGACGACGCCAGAGCCATCGCCGATGCCACTGTCGCCGGCCCGACCGACGAGGAAGCGCCAGGCGATGCGGCCCGGACCGCATCTGATGCTCCGGTGGCTGAGCCAGCCGACGAGCAGGATGCCGATCGGCTGCCACACGAGGCCAGGACGCCGGCCGACACGCCGGCACACGGAGCTCCGTCGGTGCAGGAGCCGGTCGATGGCGCCGGCGATAACCGTGACGCGACCGCCTGACGGCCGTCCATCACCGGCAAGGGACTGACGCGACGGCGACTCGGCGCTCGGAGACCATCGGACTCAGCGGGCGGTGCCCCTGCGCCTGGGCCCCGGACCTGGTCAGCCCCCGCCGCGGAGATCCAGCACGCGTCCCCAGTGGAACAGCCGCACCGCGACCAGGACGCCGAGGGCAGCCACAACGAGGATGACGGCTGCGGCGATCGAGGCGTCGAGGTCGCCTGACTGGAACTCCGCATAGACGACCAGTGGCAGCGTCTGCGTTCGACCGCCGATGTTGCCCGCGAACATGATCGTGGCGCCGAACTCGCCCAGCGACCGGGCCCAGCTCATGACCAGACCGGCGCCCAGGGCCGCGCTCGCAAGCGGCACCGTGACGTGCCGGAACAGGTGCGGCTCCGATGCGCCGTCCACCCGTGCCGCATCCTCGAGGTCACGCTCGACGCCGGCGATCCCGGTGCGGGCCGAGCGGACGAAGAACGGCGCGGACACGAACACCTGGGCGAGGATGACGGCGAGCGTGGTGAACGGGATCTCGAGCCCGATCACCTCCAGCGGTCCGCCGAGCAGCCCACGCCGCCCGAACGCCAGCAGCAGGGCAAGGCCGGCAACCGACGGCGGCAGCACGATCGGGAGATCGACCAGCGCCTCGACCAGCCACTTGCCGCGGAACTGGCGGCGGGCGAGCACGACCGCGAGCGGCAGGCCGACCGACACGGTGACCACCAGGCTCACGGCGGTCGTGGTCAGGCTGAGCGACAACGCGGCCAGGACCGCCGGCGCGGTGACCGCGTCCGAGATCGAGCCCCCGATCAGAGCGTGGGCAACCAGGGCGAGGATCGGCAAGGCCAGGAACAGGACGAACAGGCCGGCCACGGCCAGCAGCGATCGGCGTCCCCAGGGCGCGTGGGAAGAACCGTCGCGGCTGCTGACCGGGCGCACCTCGGGCGCCGGCGGACCATCGCGACCAACGTCGCGCCCGACGACACGGGTCATGGGGCGGCCCGAGTCATGGAGCGGGGACGAATCCGAACCCGGCCAGGATCGACTGCCCGTCCGGACCGATCAGCCAGTCGAGGAACGCCCGCGCTGCCTGCTGCCGGATCGACGCGCTCACCACGACGCCCGCGTAGGTTGCGGGCACGTTCGCGGCCGCCGGGACCTTGACCGTTTCGACCTTCGAGGATGCCGCCGCGTCGGTGAGGTACACGATCCCTGCGTCGCCCTCGCCGAGCTCGATCTTGGCGACGACCGCCTTGACGTTGTCCTCCCTGGACACGACGTTCGCCGCGTAGGCCGCTTCGAAGCCGGCCGGGTAGCCGGGCTCCCTGGCGAGGTTGGCCACCAGCTGCGTCGCGTACCTCGTGATGGGTACCTCGTCGCCCGCGGCGACGATCTTGAGGCCGGGGCGGGCCAGGTCGGCGGCGGTCGTCACGCCTCCCGGGTTGCCGGTCGGGACGACGATCGCGAGCTCGTTCCCGGCGAACGCCACGCTGGCCCCGCTCGCGAACCCGTCGTCGACGAGCCGCTGGGCATTGGCCGTGTCGGCGGACAGGAACACGTCGGCCGGGGCGCCCTGCTCGATCTGGGTCGCGAGCGCCGCCGATGAGTCGGCGGAGATCACCAGGGTCAGCCCGGGGTGGCCGGCCTCGTACGCCGGCTTGACCTCGGCCAGGACGCCGGTGAGGGAGGCGGCCCCGAACACGGTCAGCTCGCCGGTCGCCGGGCCGCCGGATCCGGCCGTCTCGTCCGCCTGGCTCGCCGCCGACGGGGACGCCGCCGACGGCGACGCCGGCGGCGCTCCTCCGCCACCCACCGAGCAGGCGGCGACGATGACGGCCATGCCGAGCACGCCGGCCATCGTCGAGCGGTCGATCACGCCCGTGGGTCCCTGCGGGTCGTAACCTCGACGATCACGTTAGTCGCCTTGACGACGCAGGTGACCTCGTCGCCCACCGCGAGCCCCAGGTCGTCCACAGCCTCGGCGGTCATGAGACTCACCATCCGGTGCGGCCCGGCGATGACCTCGACCACGGCGGCGACCCGGTCCTTCTCGACCCGGGTGACGATGCCAGGGAGGCGGTTGCGGGCCGAGGCCCCGCCGGCCGGCCGCTCCGGAGCCTGTGCCCGGCGCTCGGCCATCAGCCGGGTGACCTCGCCGATCGGGACCTGCCGCTGACCACCCGCGGAGCGCTCCATCCGCAGCCGGCCGTCGGCCTCCCAGCGACGGAGAGTCTCCACCGATACCTGCAGCATCTCCGCCGCCTGGCCGACCCGGAGGGCGCTCGTCGCGGCCCGGTCGCTCGCGGCTCCGTCGCGCCTGGCATCAGTTCCGCTCATACCGAGACATGATCGCATATCCGGTGCCAGATACAGAGCTATTCTGTACGTCGCGCCTATATACGCGTGTTGGCGGCTCCGGACCTGGGCGGGTGTGACCGACACTGAATGACGCGCGCCCTCGACCGTGGACGATGCATGATGGCCGGACGAGGAAGGTTGACAACGCAGGCGGGGGCCCCAACGCGATGCGCACCTACAACGTGCCGGGAGGACCGACGATCGAGATCGACCACGTCGTGCTCGATCTCAACGGCACGCTCTCCGATCGGGGCGAGCTGATCGAGGGCGTGGCGGACCGGCTCACGGCGCTTGCCCACGACGTCGAGCTGCACCTGGTCACGGCCGATACGCTGGGCACTGCCGACCGGCTGGCGGCGGAGCTGCCTGTCTCGGTGGTCACGATCTCCCGCGGATCGGACAAGGCGGATCTCGTCGGGGGTCTCGGGGCCGGACGCACGGTCGCGATCGGCAACGGTCGCAACGACGAGCCGATGCTCCGGATGGCCGGGCTCGGCATCGCGGTGATCGGTCCGGAGGGCGCGGCCGGGGCCGCGGTCCTCGCGGCCGACATCGTGTGCCGCTCGATCGGCGACGCGCTGGATCTGCTGCTCGACGAGCGGACCCTGGCCTCCACGCTCCGGCCCTGACGCCCGCTCGAAATCGGCAGCTCCGGCAGCCCGCGAACGAAGCGCCGCGGCTGACGCCTCCCATCCGCGGGCGGAGCGGCCGGTGAGGCGATCGGTTGACACCCGTGCCTCGCGGCAGAACAATCGGGCCAAGCGCATACGCGATGAAGCTCGCGACGTATCCCGATTGACGGGTGATGGCTTCTGGGGCATGGCTCCAGGAGCCGTTGTCGTTCCTGGGCCGCCTCGATCCGATTCCTGGGAGGTGGCGCCACGGCGTCGTTCCGCAGCATCCTGTTCGACGGGCCGGACCCCAACGCAGCGAGCGCCGGCACGGAGCAGCCCGACGTGTTCGCGGACCTGCATCTGTCCGACATCATCGCGTCGGTCACCGCCGGTCGCGACGAGTACGACCTCGCTCCCCTGTTTGCCGCCCCGCTGCGGGACCCGACGGCCATCGCCTACCGCCACGAGGTCTTCCGTGACCTCGAGAACCAGCGCGCCATCGCGGTCGTGCGCCAGTTCGCCGACCGCATGCAAGGGGTCAGGAGGCAGCTCGCGGGAGCTGCGAACGTCCACTACCAGCATGAGCGGGAGCGCTGGTTCCTCGACGCTGCCGATACATACGCCGAGGCTGTCGGGGAGCTGGCCTCCTCGCTCGCGGACGTCGACCTCCACTCACGGGGTCTGACCAGGTTCCGCGACCATCTCGCCGGCTACGTTGCCTCGCCGGCCTTCGCCGCCCTCATCGCCGACACGGAGCGCGTCAAGACCGAGCTCGCGGGCGTGCGCTATCGACTGCGGGTCGAAGCCGGAAAGGTCACGGTCACACGGTATGAGCCGGAGCCCGACTACGGCGCAGAGGTCCTGGCGCACTTCGAGAAGTTCAGGCAGGGCGCGGGCAAGACGTATCCCTTCGACGTCGACCGCTCGTCCGCCATGAACCACGTCGAGGCAGCGATCCTTGACGGGGTCGCTCGCCAGCAGCCGGACGTGTTCGCCTCGCTGGATGGGTTCTGCGCGAGCCATCGGGACTTCCTGGACCCAACGATCGCCCGCTTCGATCGCGAGATCCAGCTCTACGTCGCGTACCTTGAGCATGTCGCGCGGATTCGGCAGGCCGGGCTCTCGTTCTGCTATCCGGATGTCGGCCGGACGCGGACGCTCGAGTGCCGCGGTCTGTTCGACCTCGCCCTGGCCCGATCGCTCATCGGCGACGGCGGACGCGTCGTGCCCAACGACCTCGAGCTGCACGATCCCGAGCGGGTCGTGGTCGTGTCCGGGCCCAATCAGGGCGGCAAGACGACGTTCGCTCGCGCGATCGGCCAGCTCCACCACCTGGCCCGGATCGGGGTTCCCGTCCCGGGCACGGAGGCACGGCTGCCGCTGGTCGACCATATCTACACCCACTTCGCGCGGGAGGAGCACGTCGAAGACCTGAGCAGCAAGCTCGAGGACGACCTGCGCCGGATCCACGCGATCCTCGATCAGGCCACATCCGAGAGCCTGCTGATCATGAACGAGAGCTTCAGCTCGACGACCGTCGACGACCAGCTGTTCATCGGCCGGCGCGTGATGCGACAGGTCCTCGACCGCGGCCCGGTGTGCGTGGTCGTGACGTTCCTCGATGAGCTCGCCTCGCTCGACCCCGCGATCGTGAGCATGGTCAGCACAGCTGACCCCGAGGCACCGGCCCGACGCACCTTCGAGATCGTTCGCCGGCCGGCCGACGGCCTGGCCTACGCCCTGGCGATCGCCGAGAAGCACCACCTCACCTACCCGAGCCTCAAGGCGAGGCTCGACCGATGAGGGTCTTGCTCGCCCATCGGGACCGCGATCTCGATCTCGAGACCCAGCTGCCGCCGAACGCCGATGCCCTGTCGGGGGATCTCGGGCTCGACATCCTGTTCGCCGCCATGGCGGCCGGCGACCGCTACCTGTTCACGGTCGCCCGATCGACGGTCTTCGCCAGCCTCGACGACCCGGCTGCCATCCGCTATCGCCAGGCCGTTCTCGCCGACTGCCTCGAGCATCCCGACCTCGTTCGCGAGCTGTACGGTATCGCCGTCGAGGCGATCGACCGCGAGCGCCGCGCCTGGGGTTACGCCTCCCGTTACCCCGACTCGCTGCTCCGGCGGTCGGTCGACGTGCTGGGGCAGTTCGTCGGCCTGCTCAGGCGGCTGCGCGAGATCGGCGAGACCCACGCAGCGGGCTTCCGGTCCGTAGGCTTCCGACGGTTGTTCGCCGAGATCGCCACCGAGCTCGACGATGCCTATCTCAAGGCAACCGAGGACCACCTCCGGCGCCTTCGGTTCAGCGATGGCATCCGCATGAGCGCCGAGCTCGGTCCCGCCAACCGCGGCACGGGCTACGTCCTCCGCCGGCGCGTCGGGAAGCCGGGCTGGCGCGAGCGGATCGGTCTGTCCGAGGCCGGTGCCTACGTCTGGGAGCTCCCTCCACGTGACGATGCCGGTGCCCAGGCGCTGGCCGGGCTGCGGTCGCGGGGCATCGCCCTGGCCGCGGACGCCCTCGCGCGCTCGACGGACCACATCCTGAGCTACTTCAAGCAGCTCAGAGCGGAGCTCGGCTTCTTCGTCGCGTGCCTCAACCTGCGCGACGGCCTGGTGTCGAAGGGCGAGCCGCTGTGCCTGGCCGAGCCGCTTGACCCGGGGCGGCCGGCGATCGGCGCCCAAGGCCTGTATGACGTCTGCCTCAGCCTGAGCCTCGGCCGTGTCCGCGCGGTGGCCAACGACCTCGACGCCGACGGACGATCCCTGGTCGTGATCACCGGCGCCAACCGGGGCGGGAAATCGACGTTCCTGCGCAGCCTCGGCCAGGCCCAGCTGATGATGCAGGCCGGCATGTTCGTTGCCGCCACAGCATTCCGGGCCGACGTGCGCAGGGGCCTGTTCACGCATTTCAAGCGCGAGGAGGACGCCAGCCTGCGAAGCGGCAAGCTCGACGAGGAGCTGGGCCGGATGAGCGGGATCGTCGACCACGCCCAGCCCGACAGCCTCGTGCTGCTCAACGAGTCGTTTGCCTCGACCAACGAGCGCGAAGGCTCCGAGATCGGCCGGCAGATCGTCCGGGCGCTGCTCGAGAACGGGGTCAAAGTGGCCTACGTGACCCATATGTTCGATCTGGCGAGCGGGCTCCACGCGGAGGGCGACGGCCAGGCCCTGTTCCTCCGCGCGGAGCGGCTTAGCGACGGGCGCCGGACGTTCCGGGTCATGGAGGGCGAGCCGCTGCCGACCAGCCACGGCGAGGACATCTACCGGCGCATCTTCGCTGACGAGGCCTGACGCGCGAGGACGCTTGAGCCCCTAGGGTTCACTCAAGACCTAGGGCAGGTCGGCCAGCGCGCGGCGCGCGAGGCGCACGAACGCGGCGCCCTGATCGGCCAATGGAGCGGGGTACGAGAGCCCGACGCGCTGCCCGAACGAGAGGCGGCCGACGAGCGGGGAGAGCGTCAGCCGCACGGCGGACACGGCAGCGAGCTCCACCCGCTGGCCGCCGGTGCTGCTCACGAGATCGACCCTGGTCGGAGCGAGCGCCATCGCCGCCGGCCGCCGCTGGCCCGAACGGCGGGGGCTGAACAGGAAGGCAAGGAGATCCGCGCCGTTACCCACCGCTTCGAGGAGCGTCCTCGCGTCGGACTCCTGGCCGAAGCGCGCGGCCGATTCCATGTCGAACGGGATCGCGTCGAGCCCGTACCTCCGGCGTGGAGCCGAACCACCCCCGGCCGGCGTGAAGCGCGCGACCAGGTCCCGCATCACCGTCACCTCCGGCTCGTGCTCCGCCGGCAGCGAGTAGCTTCGGTTCCCGGCAGCCGTCGCGACCGTGAGCTCCACCGTCTCCGCGCGCCGGGTGCTTCGCACCGCCGCTACCCGCTCGACCGGCATCAGCTCGACGTCGACCCCCCAATCGGACAGGTAGCGATCGGGCTGCGCGTGGTCCACGATCCACAGCAGCTGGCGATCGGTGAGCGCGAGGAGCGCGGCCCGGCGGTCACGCCGGTCGCGAAGGCGCCGCACCAGCCCGACGTCAGACAGCGCCGGGCGCTCGACCCAGTACAGGATCCGCTCGTCGGCTTCGAGGAGGTCCTCGAGGCCACGACGGTAGCGCGGAGGCAGGCGGGACAGGCGGTACTCAGCGGCGGAATGGGGCGTCGTGAAGCGGGCGATCTCGGGCGGCATGGATCCGAACGGGTCCCATGCCCGACCGCCGGCGATCCGATCGTGGCTCCGGCGCTCCCGGTAGCGCTGGCGCGCTTTCATCGCCTCGTGCCCGGCCGCTTCACGGTCGAGCGGCGTCGCCGGGTCCCCGATGCCGGCGACGATGATGGCGAGCGTGACGATCGGCGCGGCTCCGGCCGGCAGGCGGCCGACGAGGATCGGTCCGCCGGGCGACGACCAGCCGCCCGTCAGCTCGACCTCGAGGCGTGCACCGGCGAACGTCGATACGGGCAAGGAGACCAGCACCGGCACGCGCCGGCCACGGCCATCATCGGAGTCGACGAGCGCGGCCCGGTCGAAGCCGAGCCAGGCGCCGCCCGGTCGAACTCGGCGGCCGACGATGTCCCCTCGCCCATCGCGCTCGAAATCGATCCCGGGCCCGAGCGCCTGCTCGACCTCGACCGTCAACACGGCACGCGCCCCATGGCCGCCGTCGATGGTCGGCGGCGGTGGCTGGCGATGCGGGGCGGCCGTCGCGGACGGCAGATCGACGCGCCCGTCCAGCCCTTCCGGAGCCACGGGGTCACCGCTGCTCACCATTCAGCCTCCGGTCTCCGGAGACCACCAGGCCCCCGGCTGCACTGCAGTCCAGGGGCCATCAGCCCGGCGCGGGCAGTTCAGGCGCGCGATGACCACGCACCTGGGCGGACACCATCGCCCTCCGGGCCAGCGTAGGGTGCAGGTTCGCCAGCGTCAACCGGGACAGAGTAGACCACTTTCCGGGCGCTCGAGCTGCTCGACGAGCGCCGGTTCGGGAGCGGCTTCGTCCACCTCCGCTACGCGACCCGCGGGACCAGCGGCCAGGGCGATCGCCGGCACCCAGGCGCCGGCAACGGCTAGGGTGCCGGCGTGGATGCCGAGCGGGTCCGGCCTGTCGCCTCGCCGTAGCTCCACAGGTCGATCTCGGGCGGCGTCAGACCGAGGTTCGTGAGGGCCGTGCAGACCTGGCTGCGGTGATCGGTGCCGTGGTGGATGGCCTGTGCGAGCCGAAAGCCCAGCGGTGCGTGGAACTCCCAGCCATCGCCATCCTCCACGACGTCCGCGTCGGGATCGGGCTCGCCGGCGAGCAGCTCCGTCCAGGCAGTGCCGTTGGTCGTCATCGCCTGCCGCAGCTCGCCGAGGCTCAACGCCACCTCCTCGTCGACCGGCGCGAGCTGAGCACCGGCGGGGAAGAACGACAGGTACCACCGGTCCGAGGCCACGAGGTGGCGCAGGGTGCCGATGATCGAGCCGTACGTCCCGCTCGTCCGCGCCTCCAGCTGCTCCGGGGTGAGGGCAGCGCAGGCGTCGATGAGTCGGTCGGTCGCCCAGACGTGGTGGGCGAAGGCGTCGTCGAGCAGCGTGGCCATCATCCGGCATCCCGCCCCGCGCGCCCGGCGATGTCACCGAGGATCGCGGCGAGCTCCCGGGGTCGGGACCACATCGGCCAGTGGCTGGTCGGCAGGTCCACCCAGGCGATGTCGTGCAGCTCGGCGAGCCCGCCGAGCCAGGACGGATCGTGCTCCTTGGCGTACGCCTTGACCTGGTCGGACGGGAACCCGGTGCACATGATCGTGGTTGGGACCTCGAGCCGCGCATCGTTGGTCAGGTCGGCTGCCTCGCGCAGGATGCCACCCGGCTCGGGCACGGCACGCCGCTGGAAGGTATCGAGCTGCCCCTCGCTGAGCCCGTCCAGGTTCTCCTCGGCGGCGAGCTCCTCGGGCGAGGGCATCGGCCGCTCCACGCCGGCGAAGCCGGGATCCATCGCGCCCTTCCCCGGAGCGGAGTCGACGTAGACCATCGCGGCGATCCGCTCCGGCACCCGATCGCTCGCGGCATAGCCGGCGTACCCGGCTCCACTGTGAACGACGAGCACCACCGGGACGCCGGCCGCCTCGACCGCGTCGCAGATCGCATCGACATGGTCACCAAGGGTGATCGAGGACCGGTCCATGTCGACCGACTCGAGGCCGGGCAACGTCAACGCCGTGACGTCGTGGCCGGCGGCACGCAACGAGGTCGCGACCTCGTCCCACGCCCACGCGCCGAGCCAGTAGCCGGGAGCCAGGATGATCGGCGCACTGGTCACGTCTCGAAGCCTCCTTGCTCGCCTGCGGTCCGGCGCCGCCGGTCGGACTACCGGCGCTCCGCCATCCTGCGCCCCCAACCTGACAGGTCGCGGCAGGATTTCGCCGGCGGTCCCCTACTCCCAGCGGAAGAAGCGCGCCGAGATCGCGAGACAGACCACGAACCAGCCACCCAGGACCAACAGATCGACCGGGAGCGGCGCGAATGCGGATCCGTTCACCATCACCTGGCGCAGCGCATCGCCCAGATAGGTGAGCGGCAGGAACACCGCAACCGGCCGCAGGATGCTGGGCATGATCTCGATCGGGAAGAACACCCCCGACAGGAACATCATCGGGAACTGGATCACCTGGACGATGCCGTTGGCCGCCTCCTCGGTCCGCACGAAGGCCGCGACCAGGTAGCCGATCGAGATGAAGGTCAGCGCGCCCAGGATCACGATGGCGGCCATCAACCACAGGGCGCCCAGCACCTGGACACCGAACACCGCGACACCGATGCCCACGATCAGCACCGCCTGCACGAGGCCGATCAGCAGGCGCAGCGCGACGTTGCTCCCGACCAGCGTCCAGCGCGGCAGCGGCGTCGCACCCAGCCGTTTGAGGATGAGCTTCTCGCGCTGGGCCACCAACGGGACGGCGCCGAAGATCCCGAGCTGCATGAGCGCCATGCCGAGGATCCCGGGCACGAGGAACGCTGCGCTGGTGAGATCCTGGGTCTGGAGCGCCTGGTTGGACACGCCCAGCACGGGGGCTCGCCCGGTCAGCGCGACGTTGAGCGATGCGGTTACGCGGGCCACGACCTGCTCGATCGTGGCGCTGCTCGTCTGCTGGCTTGGATCGGTGTACAGGTCCAGGGTGACCGCCGGGCCGCTCGCCGGCGACGAGGCGCCGGGTTGACCTGCGGCGGCAAGGGCCGCCGCGTAGCCCGCCGGCACGACGATGATCCCGCGCAGGTCGCCGGACTGCATCGCGCTGCGCGATTCGGTCAGCGGACCGTCCACAAGCTCGAGCAGCGGGACCTGGGCAAAGGCCGCCCGAAGCTGTCCGGAAGCGGAGGTGGTGTCCTGGTCCACCCAGCCAACCCGGTACGTGGTGTTCCCGGGGCCGGAGAAGATCGCTCCGAACAGGAGGATGAAGATGACCGGAAATGCCAGGGTCCAGAACAGCGCCGTCCGGTCCCGCATGAAGCTTCTGATGTTGGCTGTGGTCAGGGTGGCGAGCGCTCGCATGTCCGTCACTCCCGCAGGGCGCGGCCGGTGAGGTCCAGAAACACGTCCTCGAGCGTCGCCCGGCGGATGCCCAGGTTCTGCGGCTCGAGGCCGAGCCCCTCGGTGAGCTCGAGCAGGGCCGCGATCGTGGTGGCGACGACGCCTGTGTAGAGCACGGTCTGCTCGTCCTCGACGACGGCGCGCTTGACCTCGGGCAACGCGCCGAGCCGCTCGAGGTCGACCCCGGGCAGGGTGTCGAAATGCACGGCCCGCTCATGGAATCTGCGAGACACCAGGTCCTGCACCGTGCCGAGCTCGAGCACATGACCGTGATCCATGACCGCGACCCGGTCGCAGAGGTGGGTGGCCTCCTCCATGTAGTGCGTCGTCAGCAGCACCGAGCAGCCCTGTCCCCGGAGTCGGAGCACGAGGTCCCACAGGGAGCGGCGCGCCTGAGGGTCCATCCCGGTCGTGGGCTCGTCGAGGAACACCAGCTCGGGCTCGTTCACCAGGGCCAGGGCAACCGACAGGCGCTGGCGCTGCCCTCCCGACAGGTGGCGCGTCTGGGCGTCCTTGCGCTCCCCGAGATCGACGGCATCGAGCAGCCACGCAGTGGGGCGGCTGCGCGCGTAGAAGGTACGGAACAGGTCGAGCAGCTCGGCCACCGTCAGGTACGGGTAGAGCGCCGCGGTCTGGAGCTGGACACCGATCCGCTCCTTGATCGCCGCTGGCTGATGGGCGGCGTCGATACCGAGCACCCGCACCGTGCCCTCGTCGGGCTTGCGAAGGCCTTCCAGGATCTCGACCGTCGTGGTCTTGCCGGCGCCGTTGGGTCCCAGCAGCCCGAAGATCTCGCCGCGCTGGACCTTGAAGCTGACGTCGTCCACGGCATGCACGTCGCCATAGCGCTTGCGCAGCCCGGCGACCTCGATGACCGCTCTCTCGTCGGCGGCGTTCGCGATGGTCAACACGCTCCTCGATCGGGCAGCGGGGACGTCCCCAGGTGCGGCGGCCCCGGACCCCGGAGTCTACTGGACCGTGGACGCTCCCCGTGGCGCTGCCACCGCCTCGGCCCGCGGTTCCGGGCGGCGCAGAGGATCGCCGGTCACCCCGGCTTCCCGGTCGGCTCCTCGGGCGCGGGCACCGGTGGGCCGTGGACCAGCCGGCGGCGGGCGACCCGTGGTCCGGTGCGTCCGCCGGTCGCGCCTGGAGCACCCGCGCTAACGTTGACAGCGTCGATCTTGGAGGAACCGTGGCATGACCCGAGGCTGGACGTCCATCGCGCTCTTCGCGTCCGTCGCGCTTCTGCTTGCCGGCTGTGGATCGAGCCAGGCGACCTCGACACCGTCGCCCGCGACGGCACCGGCATCCGCCCTCGCGACGGCACCGGGCGCCAGCCAGGGTCTCGACCCGAGCTCCATCGGGCGGGCTTACATCGAGGCCCTTGCGCGCGGCGACTGGGCCGGCGCCGCGGCGATGGAGGACCCGGTCATGGCCTCCGCCGCCGGCGCCGCGCAGCTGCAGCAGATCACGGCTGCCCTCGTCACCCAGTACGGGGCGTACCAGTCGATCGGGAACGTGACCACCACCACCCAGGGCTCGTACACGGTCGTCGCCGTCATCGTGACGTTCGCGAGCGCCAAGGTGACCCTCAACGTCAGCCTCGACGCCGCCGGGCAGGTGGCCGGGTTCCATGTCGGGGCCGTCGCGGTCGCCTCGAGCTCGCCGGCCCCGTACGTCAACCCCAGCTCGTTCACGGAGACCGACGTCACCGTGGGGTCCTCGCCGTGGACGCTGCCGGGCACCCTGACCATGCCCAATGGGTCGGGACCCTTTCCGGCGGTCGTGCTCGTTGCCGGATCTGGCCCGTCGGATCGCGACGAGACGTTCGGACCCAACAAGCCGCTGCGTGACCTCGCCTGGGGCCTCGCGTCGTCGGGGATCGCCGCGCTCCGCTACGACAAGCGCACGCTCGTGTACGGCGCCCAGATGGCGACCGACTCGAGCCTCACGGTGCGCCAGGAGACGACCGACGACGCGGAAGCTGCCGTCACCCTGCTGCGCACGACCTCGATGGTCGATCCCGCTCGGGTGTTCCTGGTCGGACATAGTCTGGGCGCCTATCTCGCGCCCCGGATGGCCGCCGAGATCCCGGGGCAGCTCGACGGGATCGTCCTGCTCGAGGCGCCGAGCACGCCCATCCCGCAGCTGATGCTCATCCAGACGCGGTACCTGACCTCGCTCCAGGGTGCCAGCCCGAGCCCGGAGGCGGAGCAGCAGCTGGCGGCGCTGGAGCAGCAGGTCGCGCTGGCCGAGTCCCCCAGCCTGTCACCCTCGACGCCGTCGTCTGAGCTGCCGGGCGGCGTCCCGGCGTCGTACTGGCTCGATCTGCAGACGTACCACCCCGTGACGGTGGCCGCCGGCCTGAACGTCCCGATGTTCTTCTCTCAAGGCACACGCGACTACCAGGTGCCCCCGTCCGAGCTGGAGCCATGGCAGCAGGCCCTCGCCGGGCACTCGAACGTGACCTTCAAGACGTATCCGGCCATGGATCACCTGCTGCTCGATGGCAGCGGGCCCGCCACGCCGGCCGAGTACAGCACGCCCGCCCACGTCGACCGCCAGCTCGTGGCCGACCTCGTCGCCTGGATCACGGGTCACTGAGCGGCGGGCGCGGAGGGCGCTGGGACCGCGCCGAACGTCAACGCCGCAGCGGATCGTCGTCCGAACGTACGGACGCGGGGGCCTGCTCGGCCTCCCGAGTCCCTGCTCGCTACAGGGTGATGTCACTTCGATAGCTCATGGCCGGCGGAGCGCAGGTCGTCAGCGGGCCTCGGGCTCGACCCTATCGCCGTCGCGGACCAGGGCGACGAACGCCGCCACGATCGGGTTCGAGGAGGCATCCCGACGCACCAGCCCGACGCGCCGGCGGAGCGTGGGGCGCGTTCGGGCGACGACGGCACCGGCGGCTCGCGCCTGCTCCGCGATCCGGAGCGGGACGAACGCGATCCCGGCTCCGGCAAGGACCAGCGGCAGGATCGCCTCCCGCTGGCTGACCTCGACCGCGACTCGCGGGATGCGCCCCAGACCGCTGAACGCGCTCTCGACGAGCCGCCGCGTCGAGGTCCCTGCGGGCGTGGCAACCAAGGGCATGGTCACCAGCTCGCGCAGGGAGACCGCTGCCGCGACTGACGACCCCGGCGGAAGGATCGCAACCAGCTCCTGCTCGATGACCGTCTCGGCTCGCAGCCCACGGCGCTCCCCCTCGACCTCGGCCAGCCCGATGTCCGCGCGGCCATCGCGCACGGCGTCTGGTACGGCATCGGCCTCCTCAGGCTCGACGAGGTGGACCGTGATCCCTGGGTAGGCGGTCCGGAACCGGCCGATCCACGGCACGAGCGGCTCCACGACCAGCGTCGGCAGCGCGATCACCGTCAGGTGGCCCGACTGCAGGGCGAGGACCTCGGTGGCCGCCATTCGCGCTCCGTCCGCCTCGAGCAATGCGCGGCGGGCGGGAGGTTCGAAGGCCCGGCCGGCCGGCGACAACCGGACACCCCGACCCACCCGATCGAACAGGTCGACGCCGAGCTCCTGCTCGAGCGTCCGGATCCCCTGCGAGAGCGTGGGCTGGGCCACGTGGACCGCGTCGGCCGCCTTCGTGAACCCGCCGTGGTCGATCACGGCCAGGACGTACTCGAGCTGACGCAGCTCCATGGGTCCATCACTCCACTGATTGGTATTACCTATCGAATCCAGACAAACAACCTGTTGGACCGATCATACACAACGCGCTTGAATCGACATGACAACGATGCAGAGGAGGCACAGGTGCCGGGATGACCATCGCCGACCCGATGCTCATCGGGTTGCTCGTGCTCGGGATCGGCGCCGGCGCGCTGGGCGCGCTGGTGGGGATCGGGGGCGGCGTGGTGATCGTTCCCGTGCTCCTGCTGGTGTTCGGGTTCGACGTCCGGGTCGCCGTGGCGACGTCCCTGCTCGCGGTCGTGGCCACCTCCGTCGCGGCCGGTAGCGTGCACCTGGGCACCGGCCTCGCGAACCTTCGGATCGGGCTCAGCCTCGAGGTCGTCACGATCGCCGGTGGGATCGCGGGAGGGCTGATCGCGACGTCGATCGACCCGCGCTTCCTGTCGGTTCTGCTCGCGGTCGTGCTCGGCGTGTCCGCCGCGCTGCTGCTCAAGGGTCGCGACGAGCACGGGCTGCGAGACGGGCCGGGCGACGCGGAGCCCATCGAGGCCCACCAGACGGTTGGCAGGCTGGCAGGAACCTACCAGGACGGGCATGGTGGCGGGCTCGTCGCCTACGAGGCCAGGCGGGTACCGGCCGGCGCGTCGCTGGCGCTGGGCGCCGGCGCCCTGTCCGGGATGCTCGGCGTCGGTGGCGGGTTCCTCAAGGTGCCCGCCATGAACCTGGTCATGCAGCTGCCGCTCAAGGTATCGGCCGCGACCTCGAACTTCATGGTCGGGCTCACCGCCCTGGGGAGCCTGTTCATCTACATCGCTCGCGGCTACTTCTACCCGTACCCGGCGGCTCCGGTGGTGATCGGGGTCATGCTCGGCGGCCTGGTGGGAGCTCGCCTCCAGCATCGGTCGTCGCCCAACGTGCTCCGGCTGGTCCTGTCCGGGGTCCTGACCATCGTCGCCGTCCAGCTCATCCTCGGCGGAGCGGGGGCCTGAGATGGCCACGCTCCTCCCCCGGGTCATCGAACGCATCGGCGGCGACCGCGTCCACCCTCGATCCGCCGCCCAGGTCGTGATGCGCGCGGGCCTCCTCGTCGCGTCGCTGCTGATGAGCCTCGGGATCGTCATCCGCGCCGCCGCCGGCGGTGCGGCTCACCCCGTCCGGTTCAGTCAGCTGCTCTCGGCGCCAGCGCCAGGCGACCAGCTGCTGATGGCCGGCGCCCTGGTCCTCGCCCTCACGCCGGCGGCCCAGGTCGTCGTGGTGCTGGTCGGATGGGCGCGGATCCGCGACTTTCGCTATGCGGGCGTCGCGGCCGCCGTCATCGGGATGATCCTGCTGGGCATGGTGCTCGGCGTCCGGGGCTGATCAGCGAGCCGAGGAGCGCCTCGAGCCGCGTACTCGAGCGTGGCCCGATCGCGCCCGGCCGACTGGTTGCTCGCCAGCAGGATCAGGGGCGCGGCATAGGCCGCCCAGGTGCTGAAGGCCAGGTTGAGGAAGATGAACGGATAGTGGTCGAACTGGCCCAGCGCGTAGATGTTGCCGGCCACCCACAGCACCACGACGATGGTCTGGAGCACGATGAATCTCCACGAGCCCATGAAGCCGGTCACACCGTGGCGACCCTGCCGGACCTGGTCGACGCGACCCTAGACGCGACCCTATTCGTACCTGATCGTCAACGCCGCACTCCGAGGTCGTGCCTGGCAGGCGAGGATCATGCCGCGCTTCCGCTGCCCCTTGGACAGCGCGTCGTCGACGTCGAGCGCAACCTCGCCCTTGGTGAGCTGGCACATGCACGTGCCGCAATAGCCTTCCTCGCAGGAGGAGGGCAGTTCGACGTTGGCGGCGACCGCCGCCTCGGTCAGGGTCTGGTCGGGCGCGCAGCGCAGCTCATGGTCAACGCCGAACAGGTCGACCGTGACCACGCTCGCACTGCTCCCGGGTGGCGTCGGCTGCGCTGCGACGACGGCGGGCGTTTCGTTTCGCTGCCGGGGTGAGGCGAAGCGCTCGACGTGCATGTTCTCGGGCTCGACACCCAGGTCCAGCAGCCCCTCCTCGACCACGTCCATGAAGCCCCACGGGCCACAGACGAAGAACAGTCCCTCGGTCTGCGCATCGACATAGGCCTGCACGTCGCGCGTGTCCAGCCGGCCCTCTCGCCGCCCGACCCGCTCGATCAGCTTGAGTCGCCGGCCGGCGCGCCTGCGCAGGTCGTGGATGGCCGCATGCAGGATCGTGTCCTCGGGGCTGCGGTTGACGTACACCAGCCGCAGCCGGCGATCGGTGGTCGCGAACGATTCCTGGATGATCGACCAGATGGGCGTGATCCCGCTGCCCGCGGCAAACAGGTACAGGTCGCCCGGGCGGTCCGGCACTGTGAACCGGCCCTCTGGCGGCCGGACGTCGAGCAGATCGCCAACCCCGACCTGCTCGCACAGCCAGCTCGACACCCGCCCACCCTCGATTCGCTTGACGGTGATCGCCGGCAGCTCATCGGTGCTGGGTGCGCTGGACAGCGAGTAGCAGCGGGTGAGCGGCTCGCCGTCGAGCTCGACCTGCAGCGTCAGGAACTGGCCTGCCTCGTAGCGAAGATGGTCCCGCTCAGCGGCCGGCACCTCGAACGCGATCGTGCGGGCCTGCGGGGTCTCCTCCCGGATCGCCGCCACCCGCAGCGGGCGGAACCGACGGCGGTCCGCCCGCCCGGTGGCGGGTGCGATCAGCGCTGCATCAGGTCCGGGACTTTTTTTTTCCGTCCTCGCGGCGAGACCCGAGCCTCGGTGCCGCCAGCAGGGGCCACCGGGACGTCAACCGCCTGATACACCACGGGCGCCGCCTGGGCTCCCTCGGGAGTCGGCTCCGGCGACGGAACGAACCGTTGCGGGTTCTCCGTGGCGCAGACCGGGCAGCGGCCCAGCGTATCGTCCTGCCACAGGTTGCAGGTCGGGCACTGGTAGCCCCGGAAGTAACCGCGCGGCTTCTCCCGGCCCTCGTGGCGCTGCGCGTTGCTGTCGAAGTTGGTGAAGATTCGGCCGAAGTCGAGGTCGATCTCGGTTGCCTTCACGCGGCACTCGGCGTTGAACGGCTCGGTGATCTCGGCGATCGCGGCCACCATCCCGGCCGGGTCGCCGGCGGCCTCGTAGCGCTTCTCGACGTCCCGCACCCGATGGACGATGTCGAGCCAGGCGGGATTGAGCAGATCGAACACGTAGGGATCGGTCTCCGTGTAGACGCCCCGCTGGGTCACGTCCAGGGCGCCGAAGTGGAACTTCGACATGAGCGTCTGCTCGAATCCCTGCGGATGCGCCCACGAGCGGTAGAAGTAGTCCGTCTCGTGGAGCAGCACAGGCAGGATGTCCCGGCCGTACTGCTCGTAGGCGGCGAACGCGGCACGACTGGTGTCGCCGCTCGCCAACGCCGCGGCCGTGCTGGCCGCGGCCATGTACGCGGTGCCGCTGCCGTAGTTCATGCCCAGGCTGAACAGCGGGTTGGTGAACTGCGCCGAGTCGCCGATCGAAACCCAGCCGTCGCCGGCGATCTGGGTCGAGTCGTGGACGAGGCCCAGGAAGGCCGCATACGGTCGGCGCTTCTCGCGATACGGCTGCTGGACCAGCTCGTAGTGCTCCAGGATCCAGGCCAGCGCCGGGTAGCGCTGCACGTAGTGCTCGAACCGCTGCTGGATCGGCAGCTCCGCCGCGGTGTCCATGTCCTCCCGGACCGTGATCCCCACCGAGGTCAGCAGCGAGAAGTCCGTGCCATGACGGGCCGCGAGCTCCCGGCGCGACGGCAGGTCGGCATCGTCGTCCGACGGGTGGTCCATGACATCGTCGACCAGGGCGGCCATGGTCTCGTCGTCGGCCGCCTCCCACGAGTGGAGGGTGATGAACCAGACCCAGCCCTGCGGGGTGCACAGGTGACGGGTGGCGGGGTCCTGCCAGCGGTCGAGCGGTACGGGCTTCTTCTGGCGGAAGTAGGCGAAGTAGGTGTTGGTCTGGAACGTGTCGTACAGCGACGCGTCCTTGCGATACATGCCGAGGTGGCGAGGCAGCACCGCGGCGGGGCCGGTGGCGTCGCAGATGATCTTCGCCGTCAGCATGTACTCGCCGTCAGGCCCTTCGCAGGCAAGCCGCTTGACGGCGCCGTCGAGATCGCTTCGCTCGAGCTCGACCTGGGTGCCCGTGCGCAGGTCGACGCCGGCCTCCCGCGTCAGGCGCTGGAACGCCATCTCGAACACGCGCCGCTCGACCTGGAACGTCTCCTCGATGTCGACGACGTCGACCTCACGTTCCGGCCGCTCGGACTCGGTACCCGCCCACCAGAAGCGGATGCCCGTCTTGTTGCCGAACAGGCGTCGCATCTGGGGCATCGTGAAGCCAACGTCGAGGAACGCCCGCACGGTGGTCGACAGAGTGCTCTCTCCCACCTTGTAGCCAGGGACCTCGCGCCGCTCCAGCATCACCACCCGCGCGGCGGGCTGCATGCGCTTCAGCCACTGCGCGTACATCATCCCCAGCGGCCCGGCGCCGATCACCGCCACGTCGCAGTCGGTCGCGACGTCCGCATCCGCTGACGAAGGCGGCGGCTCGCCGGTGGCAGGCTCGGCCGCCAGCTGCGTCGAGATGTTGCGCAGGTCCCGCGCCAGCTGCGCGCCCAGCGCGCGATGGAAGGCGAGCGCGAGCGCCGGGCTGGCAGCCGCCGCCCGCCGGTATGCCTGGCGGGCCAGCCGGGCAACCCGGACCGGACCGGCAGCAATGCACGACGCCGAGCGCGGCGCGTTGTCGACCAGGGCGAGGAGGCCCAGCATCTCACCCGGACCGACCCGGTTCAGCTCCCGCTGCTGACCGACGAAGGTCGACACGACCGACAGCTCCCCCTCGAGCACGATGACGATGTCGTCGTCGTCGGCACCCTCCTCGATGATCCGCTGCCCGTCCTCGAGCTCTTCGACCTGCAACAAGCCAGCGAGGAGGTTCACATCGTCCAGGGAGACGTCGCTCAGGTGCGGGACCTCCGCCAGCGCCGCCACGTCGCGCAGGGTCAGGGTCATGACCGTCCCGCCTTGACGGGTGCCATCTGGTGCGCCCGCAATCGGTTGAGCTGGATCGTGGCCCGGCGCAACCGGTGGGCCAGCTCACGATTGAGGTGGGCCAGGAAGCGGGTCGCGATCGCCGGGTGCGCCGCCCACAGCCGCTCCAGCTGCGCCCGGCGCAGGACGAGCACGGTGCAGCCCGCGTCGGAGCGCACCGTCGCCGTGGCGGGGCCGGGATCGAGCAGCGACACCTCTCCGACCACCTCGCCCGGACCCAGGCGCGAGACGGCCCGATCACGGCCCGCGACCTCGATCTCGAGCGAGCCGTCCCAGACCAGGTACAGCGCGTCCGACGGGCTTCCCTCGGTGATCAGCGTCTCGCCGGCGGCCACGTCCTCGGTCTCGAGCGCCGCGAGCAGGGCGTCGAGCTGGGCCGGCTCGAGCCCGAGCGCAAGGTTGGGGAACTGGCTGGTGAACACGAGGGGACTCAGCATCGATGCTCCGTGCACGCAGCGTCAGGCTTGCGGGTTGCGGGACCCGGGTTGCGGGACCCGGGTCCCACGCGCCGGCTCCGGGATCGTTCAGGATCCGTCCACAGATCGTAAACGCTGGGGACGCCGGGCGCGCGACGGTGCTCGGCCGCCGAGCAGAAGGACCTCGTCAGACGGCGACGTCCACGGCGGCCGTCTCGCCCGTGCCCCGATCGTCCTGGCTCGCGAACTGCTTGCGATACAGCTCGGCGTACAGCCCACCCGACACGATCAGCTCGGCATGGGTGCCGCGCTCCACGATGCGGCCGTCGGAGACGACCAGGATCTTGTCCGCGCGATGGATGGTCGAGAGTCGATGGGCGATGACGATCGACGTCCGGCCGGCCAGGGCGATCCGCAGGGCCTGCTGAACGGCGATCTCCGACTCCGAGTCGAGGTGGGCCGTCGCCTCGTCGAGGACCACGATGTCGGGGGCCTTGAGCAGCAGTCGGGCAAGCGCGATCCGCTGCTTCTCGCCACCCGAGAGCCGGTACCCGCGATCGCCGACGACGGTCTCGAGACCGTCGGGCAGCGACTCGACGAAGGACCGGATCTGGGCCGCGCCCAGGGCGCGGACGAGCTCCTCCTCCGAGGCGTCGGGCCGCGCGTAGAGCAGGTTCGCGCGGATGGTGTCGTGGAACAGGTGGGCGTCCTGCGTCACCACACCGATCATCTGTCGCAGGGATTCGAACGTGACGTCCCTCACGTCAACCCCGTTGATCCGGACGGCGCCTTCGCGCACGTCGTACAGCCGGGGCACGAGGTGGCTGATCGTCGTCTTGCCCGCGCCCGACGGGCCCACGAGGGCGATGAGCTCGCCGGGTTGGGCGGTGAACGAGATGTCGAACAGGATCTGTCCGGTGGGCGCCTGATCGAGCACGGCCACCGATTCCAGCGAGGCGAGCGAGACCTCCGACGCGGTCGGGTAGCTGAAGGCGACGTGGTCGAACTCGATGCTGGCGGGCCCGCGTCCGAGGTCGACCGCATCGGGCTTCTCCGCCACCAGGGGCTTGAGGTCGAGCACCTCGAAGATGCGATCGAACGACACCAGCGCCGTCATCACGCTGACCTGGACGTTGGACAAGGCGGTCAGCGGCCCGTACAGACGATTGAGGTACGCAGCCAGCGCCACGATCGTGCCCACTCCCAGCGAACCGTCGACCGCCAGGACTCCACCCACCCCGTAGACGATGGCGGTGGCGATCGACGCGGTGAGCAGCAGCGACGTCATGAACGCCACGGTGAGCATGGCCTGCGTGATGCCGATGTCGCGCACCCGCCCGGCCTTGGTCTCGAAGCTCCGGATCTCGCGCAGCGGCTGACCGAACAGCCGGACGAGGAGAGCCCCGGCGACGTTGAACCGCTCGGTCATCGTGGACGTCATCGCCGCGTTGAGGTTGTAGCTCTCGCGGGTGATGACCTGGATGCGCCGCCCCACCCAGCGGGCGGGGAGCACGAACAGCGGGAACAGCAGCACCGCGAGCAACGTGATCTGCCAGCTCAGGAACGCCATCGCGATCAGCGTCACGACCACGGTGATGGCGTTGCCGACGACCGACGACAGGGTGTTCGTGAACGCGCTCTGAGCGTCGAGCACGTCGTTGTTGAGCCGGCTCACGAGCGCACCGGTCTGGGTCCGCGTGAAGAACGCGATCGGCATCCGCTGGAAGTGGGCGAAGACCTGGGTGCGCATGTCGAAGATGAGCCCTTCGCCCACGCGCGCCGAGATCCAGCGCTCGACGACCGAGAGGGCCGCGTCGAAGATCGCGAGCACGACGAGCAGGAGGGCGAGCCCGACCACGAGCCCGGAGTCCCTGGGCAGGATGCCGTTGTCGATGATCGCGCGGTAGACGAGCGGGTTCGCCGCGCCCACCAGAGCGTCGACGACGATCAGGACCAGGAACACGAGCAGCAGGCGATGGTAGGGCGCCGCAAAGCGCGCGATCCGCCGAACCAGCCCCGGCGACAGCGCCTGGGAGCGCACGTTCTCGTCGCGGCGGAAGGAGCGCATGAGATGCCAGCCGCCCATGCCGCTGCCGCCCATCATGCTCATCGAGCGCTTCCATCCCCGACGACCGCGGTGCCGGCGGCCGCGGTGCCCTCATCGCCCCCATCGCAGGGGGGCGCCGGCCGGGCAACCACCTCCCGGAGCACCCGCAGCAGCAGCGCCTGGTCGGCGGCATCGAGCCGCCCGAGGACGAGCTCCGCGCTCGCCCGGCGTGCCGCCTCCATGCGCTGCAGAAGCCGTCGACCGTCGGGCGTGAGCGCAACGAGCGTGGAACGACGGTCGTCCGGGTCGTGCCGGCGAGTCACGAGCCCGGCCGTCTCCACACCATCGACGAGGTCGGTCACGGTGCGGGGCACGACCGCAAGGCGCTCGGAGATGGTCACCATCCGCAGCGGACCGTCCGCCAGCAGATGCAGGACGTGGGCCTTGGCCCGGGAGAGGCCGAGCGGGGCGAGCGCCTTGTTGGTCCCGCGGTGCAGGCGGCGGATGGTCTGGCCCAGCAGATCGGCGATCTCGAGCGTCGTGTCGATGTCGCGTGGTGCCGCCAGCGGGACGGTGGTCCGCTCGAAGGCGGTGGGAGCGGCATCGCTGTCCATGCCCGAAGGCTACCTCATAATGAGGAACCTCTGTGTCTGGCGGCGTCGACCGGTAATCGGCCGGTAACCGTCGCTGGCGGGCGTGCTAAGGAGATCGGCATGGGCGTCGATGAGAACCACAGTCCCGGGCCGGAGGGAGCGCCTGCCACTCGTCGTCCTGCTCGGCGAGGACCAACCCGCTGAGCGGGTTGGTCCTTTGGATCTGCCGTCGCCTCGAACTCGATCCTGTGCGTCGATGTGATGTGGTTGCGCTACCTGGCGACTACTCTGTGACCACGCGCATCAGGAGCATCGGGACTGGCTTGTCGGGCACCCAGCCCCCCGTGACGCGCCGAAGGGGATTCATGGCGACAAGGCGCCAGCCGTCCTTGCCCAGCTCGTTGAGCCGGGCCAGGAATTGCGCGCTATGGGTGCCTTCATCCTCGTGGTAGGGCGCCGACTCGACCCTGTACTCGATCCGTGTCATGGTGCAGATCCTTTCTCCTGACGTGTCCCCGAGCGATCGGACGCACACGTGCTGGGTGCGCATCGGCGATCCCGTACGGAGCATGCTCGCGGTGCACCGCCGCGTCATGACGAGTCGTCATGGGATCCCCGGGTTGATTGGCCGGTCCAGGTCACGGCGTCGCGTCAGACCGAGGACTGGCGTCGGCATCGTGGTCAAACGCTCGACGCCCAACCATCCTCAGCCGGCCGACTCGCTAAGGCCCACGCCCCCGGAGGGGGTCCGCCTGCTCATCGCCGACAGCCGCGTGCGGGTCGTGGGAGCAGACGGCTCGCTGCTTCGGGAGCTCACCCTCGACGCCGATCGTGACTACCAGCTCCGCCTTCGCTCGTCTCCGATGTCGTGAGGCAGGGGTCCTCGATGTCCCGAGAGCTGACAATGGCTCCGGCGGGCAGGAGCCTCCCGTCTACTGCAACGGCGAGGCGAGTCCACGACCGAGCTGGCGCTCCCCCACCCTGTTCGTTCACGCGCGTGGGTGAAGCTCACGCCGATCGAGTGCCAGGGCTGCAGGCGCGTCGTCGAGCGGCGGTCACCGGCTCAGCGGTACTGCCAGGACTGCGCCGTTGCACGTGGGCGAGTTCGGAGCCGCGACGGCATGGCACGGCGGCCGGGCCACGGAACATGAGGGGTTCGCCGGCGCTGCTCCTCGAACGCCGCAAACAGGTCCGCCGCGGAGAGATGGAGCGCTCGCGGCGAGCTGGCTGGACTCCCGGTCTCGACGATCGCCCAGCCGGGTCGCCCGAGGCGGCCTTCGGCAACCAGGTCGGCGAGGCACTCCCTCGCCCCTGGGTTGTCGAGGTCGACCGTCAGGGCAGCGCACTCCCGCGCAACAGGCTCGCCCCGCGCGATGGGGTTCGTGATCAGGGCGTCGAGGCGGGCGCTCAGCTGTGGGCCGTGAGGCCGTGGTCCATGCGCGAGGTTCGGGCATCGTGCGGACCCCGCGCCGTCAGGCGCGAAGGTCGGTTCGCGGGGCCGTGGCACGAGCACGCAGGAACGCGATGGCGGTGGACCGGCCGGCCGCGTTGAGTGCGGTGGTGTTGGCCCGGCCGGCCGGCCGCCTTCCCACTTCGCGCGCACCTCGTCCAGCAGGTCGAACAACCGCCAGTCGTAGAGGGCATCACCCGGACGTCGAAGTTGGTTGGCGTAGCCGCCCTTCACGGCCCATCGTCCGGGTGCGGCTGCGAGCAGGCGGACGAGGAGGCGGTCGACCGCGACGACGAGATGGATCCGCGGCGGGACCACGCCGGCATCCCGTGCGGCGTTGCCCATCCGGACGAGGAGACTGGTCCGCCGGCCAGCCGGCGTCCCGCCTGCCCCCTTCGTCACAGCTGGGCACCTGCGAAGGGCGGGTGTCGCCGAAGCTCGGCTAGGTCTTCGGGTGTGAGCATCGCCCGCTCTCGGGCCGCGCGAGCTGCCGAAACAAGCTGGTCGGGGTCGGCGCCTTCCCGTGCGGCGTCGAGGAGGGCCCGTAACAATGGGGCAAGTAGCCGCGGCGGGCGTGAGCCGGCCGCGTACTGAATCCGCCCCGCCACCGACGCCGACCTCAGCGTGGAGGTGATCCGGTTGGCTCCACTGGCAGCCGGCCGGCACATCGACGTCTGATCCTTTGGGCGCTGGCCCCGTCGGCCACAGGTCCACGAATCCGTGGCTCGATCAGGCTCCCTCGACGACGATGCCCATCGCGCGGGCGGCGTCAGCCTGGCACCGATCGAAGGTCAGCATCACGAGCGGCTGCGGTAGCCGGTCTGCCGCGGCGAGGTGCAGCGCATCGAGCGTTCGAACCTGATGCCGACAGCCGAGCTCGGATGCCCGCTCGAGGCAGGCGGGGTCGACCGGGACGACATGACAGCGTTCCCAGTCCTCGCGAAGACCGCGCCATAGGGCGGCGTCCTCGCCGCGATCGAAGCCGAGACGGCACAATGTGATCTCGGCCTCGGTCCGCGCCACAGCGGATGCGACCCACTCGGGATCCTCGCCCATCCGCCGAACGACGAACGGGGAGCCCTCCTCCTCGACATACCGCTTGACGAGCGCCGAGGTGTCGAGAAACAGCATCAGCGCTCGCGCAGCTCGGCGAGGACGTCCGCGCTCGATCCGCCCGACGGCGCGGGCACGGGCTTCGGGAGACTCGGCAGTGTCCGAAGTCGGGGGGCGATCACGCCACCGGTCGCGATCAGCTCGTCGAGGCTGGCGACCCGCTCCGCCGAGCTGACCGGCCCGATCTCGGCCGCCGGGACGCCGTCGACGGTGATGATGAGCCGCTCGCCGGCATGCGCACGCCGCACCACCCGGCTCGCCTGGTTCCTCAACTCCCGGATGGCAATTCGCTCCATGACCGGCAGCGTAGCACATGGACTACGCTCCCATGGTGGTCGCTGAGATCGACGGGGCAGCCGATCGGGATCGACCCGTTGATGGCCGGTGGCCTGCTCAACGCATGCCCGAGTAATCGATCACGCGGCGGCCCCGCGGTACTCGAGGATGAGCCCACCGAGCAGATCCCGCCATCGGACATCAAGCGGGTCGACCGCGATCGACTCCCCGGCCGCTGCCGCTTGTAGTGCTCCGCATAGGATCGCTGAGGGCAGGCGACTCACCGGCAATGTTGGACGTCTATCCATACACCTCACGCTGCTCGGCGATCTGGGCGATGGAGCTCGTCGACGTCGTCCGGACGATCTCGCCCG
>Ga0315540_10000046_pt1 | contig 55314 bp, 85 predicted proteins | sample SalMarSW160110MG_FD_203677 | JGI IMG/M metagenome (GOLD analysis project Ga0315540, IMG submission 203677) | Salt marsh sediment microbial communities from the Plum Island Ecosystem LTER, Massachusetts, United States - Salt Marsh Sediment SW1601-10 ...
ATGCAGAGGGGGGGTACTTTTTGCGAACCCCTCCCCCCGATGGGGTGGTCCATGACCTCCAGAGTGTCAGGCCGCTACGGCAGTGGGTATTTCGACAGACGTGTGGAGTCCACTCACATTCTCACGAACGATTTCTTCGATTGCATGTTCAATGGCCATCGCCTGCTGAAGATCTGACAACTCATCAGAAGTTCTAGCGATTCTTGCTAGAAGTTGAAGAGTGTTGTGACCCTGTTGTATGTCGTAGGCCATCCATTCTTCGAAGTTGGCGTAGGGATTGAACGGATTGTCCACGGTCGTCAACATGTGAAGAGCCATCGTTCACCTCCTTATGAGAGACTGTTCTTAAGAGTGCTCAACGACACGCCTAGGTGCTTCGCTACTTCGGCCTGGGTGTATCCAGAAGCCAACATCGAGTGGGCCCTATTCTGCTTAGTGGCCGTCATCAGTAAGCGTTCTCTTGGCGTGGCCAACTCCTTGACCCGGTCCAAGTCCGCATTGCTTAGGATGTCGGTCAGTTTATTGTTGGTTATAGCGCCTGCCTGGATAGCAGCCCACTCAGAATCTGTGATCTGTATACGCTTCTTTCCCGCCCCTGTGGTAGCACGGGCGTCAATCAATGCCTGTGCCTTCACCTTCTTCAGCGTTGCAGCATCCATATCTGGGTAGGCTGCCCGCTTTGCACGGACGGCCCCGTTTGCTATGACCTGGGCCTGCCTTTCCAGGGGGCGGTTTGAAATAGCAACACTCAACTTGTGATTGAGGGAGGTTACTTCTGCAGCATAGGTCTTCTTAGCCGAAGGAGAGTACGGCACTGCCTTCGTCCGAATGGACTCAAGTCTTGCTTTGTTCGCCAGACTCTTGAGCGCGTTGCTGTGGTCAGCATAGATACGCTCGATCACAGTTCCAGACGACAGGCTATGCGCGTTCTGAGTTTCTGCCAACTTGGTGCTACGAACCGTCTTGTAGACCTTCTTCCCCTTGGCGTCAACATAATGGACGCCGGTCTCCTCAAATACTTTCTGCCCAGTAGTCTTGTCGATAGGACCCCCTTTTGCTGCGGGGCGGGGCTTTCTGTCTCGGACATCCGTCCGGGATGTCGCTCGAGATATTAAAGTGCTCGCACCACCAGTCGTCTTACCCTGATACTTGGCCTTCAGTGCTGGAATGCCACGATCAATAGCAGACTGTTTGTAGTTGAGCTTGTGCTTTGCCGCATCAATGACCACCATAGAATGCCGAACTGCCCGAGAGATTTCGTCCAGGTTCGCGCCTTTGATGGTCATGTCTGTGATGAGATTCGAGATGTCGCCCATAGCAAACCCCAGCTGATGCTCTGTCATCACCTTCATACCGGGGTATTCTGGGTATTCCTTCTTTGGATCGAAGCCTTTCAGCTTCTCCAAAACAGGAGCAGTCTTGATTTTCCCATGCCTATTCGGAATGACTAGTACAGTGTCTCCATCGAAGTCTGCACCCGACAGGCGCTCTGCCACCTTGCTATGGATCCCGATAGCATCTCGAGAGCTGGACCCAATCATCTTTTTGGCTTCTGGATTCCTGTTGTTAACAACCAACTCAGGGATCTCGAATATGCCTCCATGCGGGTGGCGAATAAGAACGACACGCTCACCGTTCTCATAGTTTGGCGCATACACCTCGGTGGACTTCATCGACTCGATAGGGAGAATGACGTGGTTTGCCTGATTGGGCAGGGCGGCAGCCTTAAGATGCACGGCCGATGAATCCGCGTCATCCGCGAACGACTCGAGAAGCTTCCTCTTCACGGTGGGATTCGTGAGAGCCATGATCTCATCGAACTCGGCCTGCTTACGACCTAACGTCATAGCTAGCTGATCTCTGGCCAAGCTAGGGTTCTGCTTGGATAAAACCTGAGTCGACAGGCTCCGCGACCACTTCTCCCAATCGCCTTGTTCATTGACAATATTCATAACGCCATGCTGACGATTGATCATCGACCCGAAGGGGTTGTCCGGGTCAGGATCCATAGGCTTCAAAGCGTCAAGCTTGTGTCCAGTGTTCGACTTGTTCGTGTTGAACACAATATCAGTTCCAGCAGGAAGGTCATCCTTATAGACCGCAACCCCTTTGATGTAATGTGTACCATCAACGGCAATACGGACTTGTGCGTACCTCGAGCTTCCAAGAGAAAGATCTTCGACACCAGGTCGAACATAGATGACGCCGTCTGCGTTGGTTCCACCTTGCTCCGCATAACGAATATCAACTCGCTTACTATCGACGGAGACTGGAGGATGGATCTTCTGATACGTCCTTCCTCCATCTTCAGAATATGCCATGATCTGCTTGATGTTCTCACGATTATTCTTAGCGTCTACGTATGTTGTTCCGGGTGGAGTCAACACCTTAATCGAAGTCTTCTGATTAGTTCCTACCTGATCCACCTGTACAGTGTGGACCTGGTAACCCTCTTCTTGAAGAACAGCGACTGCAGTAGCCAACTTGGTGCTGCTGATGTTCAAATGATTTTCCACACCAGTACCAATGTCAACATACTGCTTCTCATTGACCTGATCCCGAAGAAGATTCGAAGTGGTCTGTAGCACGTCCAACTTGTCCTGAACACCAGGAGCAAGAAGTGCACGGACCGACGATTCTCCAGCAAGTCCCATTCGTTCGGCGATCGCTCGGTTAGAATATCCCTTATCGCTCAGGCGTTGAGCCATGGCGATATCGGACGCCTTCTTTTGATTCTTGGCAATCGACTTTGCTGCTCTGAGTTGGGTTGTGGTCATGCCGATGCCCTTAGCGATCTCAGCTTCAGATAGACCTTGCCTCTTCATATCCGCAACGTAGTCCAAGAAACTCTTGTTGTGCTGAGGCCCCGTCGCATTGTCTCCTGAACCCCAGGGATATCGACCTGAGTGTCGAGGAGTACCAAAATGCATGACGTAATCCTCGAGATCGATGATCAAAGGTCTTCCTCCCTCATGGCCCGAATCCGTTTGTCGAAGGCGACGATGGTCGACATAATATGGGCAACAGAATCTGGATCAGCAAGAGTGAACTCGACGTCATCGTTCTGGTAGATACGCAACTCTGTCGCTTCGATCTCGAACGGCTTGAACCTATATTCTAGACAGAAGAACGCAGCATAAACCAGAAGCTGAGAATCAGACGTTGGCGTCACTCCAGTCTTGAGATCAGATATCCGAAGCACTCCTCGTCGAAAGGATATGGCGTCGGCCGTACCGAAAGCGTTCTCTGAATAAAAGAGAGGCTGTTCAGGAATCATCCGGTAACCGATGCAATCGTTTACATATCGATTGAGCGTCTTCTTCGTGTTGGGAAGCTTTACGCCAAGCCGAATCATCTCGTGCGCCAGAGCATGAAGTTCAGTTCCTCTTTGCGCAGCTCTTGAAGCGATATACGAACGGTCCAGCTTCTCCTCGTCATAGTTGATCCAATGGTACTTACTAGGACTAAGAAACGCGTGACGACCCGCAAGTTCCGAATGCTTGTTGAAGATCACTTAGGACGTCCTCCTCATTCTCGGGGTAGATGAAGGCAGCGAAGGACATTCTGCCGAAATATTCAACGTAATACTCTTGATTCGGCTGACGTCTTGCTCGCGAGGAAGCCTTGACCTCGAGCATGGCCCACTTATCTCCATACAGAAGGAGCAAATCGAGAATGCCTTGTCGCAACGAAGAGTCTTGCTTTAACACTTCGCAGCCAGGAAACATCTCTTTCAGCCGAACGATCAGCTGAGCTTGATATTCATTCTCTTTCATGCTATCCTCCTTCCAAAAATAAGAGGACCTGAAAATGCATGCCCTACCCCTTTCTACTATAGGCCATGTGTTTTTTGCTGAGATGATACACTGTAGATTTAGAGTCTTCCAAAGTGGTACCAATATGGGTAGACACTGTCTTTTGTCAGAATCGACGCGACCACGTCCAACTCGAGCAGCCCATGGCGCATAGATGCTTCGACTGTACTCGAGAATTCCTCGCCAGTCTCCTCGAGGAAGACGTTTCGGAAGTGCGGTCTCTGATGCCAAAGTGGATTGGCCGTTTGGCGCATGTAGCTAACAGCGAACCAACGAGGTCTCCACATCACATTGGTTGCCCGAACGTTCGATCGGTTGCCATCCAGATATATAACCGTGTTGAAGTCTGGCGACGGACGATATGTCGAGAACATCTCGCAAACCACTCTACCAATCAGTACCGTCATCGGATCCCCCGTGAGATCGTGATAGAGATTTACTCTAAGTATGCGCCTTTGGGTTCTGACGGGCGTCAACGTTCGCCCGGTTTCGTCTCGTCGGACTACCCCCTCATCACTGACCGAATACTTCGAAAAACCCAGAACAGCCAGGTTCCTCCACTCGACCATTTTCTCTCCTTTGTGAGGGCGATAATGCTGCCAAGATTTTTGTCAAAAACCTTTTTATATAACGCGACTTGATACACTATTACACTATACAACTACAGTGTATCAAGTTGAAAAATATAGAGAAGTTTTCGCGAAAAATCTTGGCAAATTTCTGAGCCAATTTCTGTACCAGTATGTCCTATTTTGCCCCCATATTTTTCGACTTTTTTGGGCGATAATGCTGCCAAATCTGAAACGGTTTTTCAAAAAAGTTTTTTGAAGATCATTTAGCGACCCTTCGAGACCCCTCAAAGTACGTCACAAGTTGATCTTCAAAAAACTTTTTCAAAAAACCGTTTCAGATTTGGCATCGCATTTGTCCGTTTTGTACTACTTCCTCCCTATTTACAGTGTATCAAGTTTGACCCCCTAGAATATATCACGATTGTCCTATTTTGTCCCTGATGTTCCTTTCGTTAAAGCTCCTCTTTTTGGCCAAAGAATCCATGATTGCTCGGTCGATTACGGAGTCAGAAAGAAGCGTGTAGTAGTGCAAATCGACGAATGGAGTGTTCAATCTGTCGATTCTTCCATGCGCCTGATGCCACATCTTGTACGAATATGTGAGCGAGTAGAACGCCATGGCGTCAGTCTCAATGCAGTTCCAGGCCTCTGATCCAGCCATGTACTGCACGAGATATAACCATGATTCAGTCTCGGGTACCGGCTGATGTTTGTGACCGTTCCATTCGGCGATTCGGAACGTGGACCCAAACTCCCGGGTGGTCTGCGTCGGGCTGGTAGTTCTTTCCGACCCGTTTGCTGGGCAGAGAGACGTCCGTGTCACAGCTGATGCAGAAAGCGACGAGTTGCATGTCTCTGTCGATCCAGACGTGGATGACGTTGTGCCTGCATGTCTCTGGGTTCGTTCGTTCACGATCTTCGGGCACGATCCATCTCCCTCAACAAGGTGGCTCGAATCGTAAGGGTGGGTATTCTCTTCCTGGGTAGTAGTAGTGAAATTGGCAAGCGATCTCAGGCTTTCCAGCTCGAAGTCGAAGTTGTAAAAGACAATGAGCTTTGGATGTCTCTGCATCAAGTTCCGGATAGCCTCGAGTCGGGTGGGGTCTGAGTTGACAACTCTCCGCATCACCAAGAATAGCTCGGCGACATCCCTGAGGGGCCTGTCCTCGTACACATGCCATCGTTTTCTCAGGACCCTATCGAACGCCTCTTTATCGTAATCAACGGATATGGTTTGCGCCTTCCGAACCGTGTGACGAGGAAATGGCATCTCGACCAAGATACTGTTGCGCAGGCGAACGAGTTTTCCAACCCCAACGTAACGATCAACCTTGGGGAAGGTGGTGTAGGTGTTATAGACGACATGTTCAAGTTTGAATGCGCTTCGATTTCGATAAAATCCATGAGCAACAAACACAGGGACGTAGTCAAGCCAAGTGTCTCCAGGAGTCGCTGTGAGAAGGATCCAGTGGTTGGCCTTGACGATGTGGAGGAAATTCTTCGTCCATTCACCGCTCCCGACGAGGCGCTGCTCGTCAAATATGAAGAACGCATTCTTAACCTCCCGATATTTGTGCAAGTTGTTCCACGAGTCCACGGTAAGAACGCCATGCAGCGTGGTGTCCTTATCCTTTCCAATGGCGTGCCTGACGAACTCTCCTTCCCAATCCAAAGAATCCCTTTTTCTTGCGGTTGTGATCACGTATATGTCGCGAGGGCTTTCCGATCTGAGGTAGTAGGCTACTGCCGCCCGGGATTTCCCACTTCCCACTCCACCCCATAATATCGAGCCATTCCGCATTTGAGAGACGGCTCTCTCCTGGCTCGGGTAGAGATCCATAGTCGTCCATTCTGTCGGGCGCCTTATTCCAATCGCAACAGTCAACCGGACAGGTCACTTCCACAGGCTGTCCACCCTCGTGGTTATGGAAAACAGGCCCGTTGTGATTCTCAAACTGCATTCCAAGTGCCGTGCTCGACGTAACCATGCCAGTTCGTCGCACCTGCTCCTTTGTGGAGAATGCTGTTGGATGACCCATCCCCAGGTCGAACACTGATTGTCCCGTCTTCCTCTTCGCGAACTGTATGAATCATTAACGTTCCGACACCATTACCGTCAGGAGAGAAATAACCCCACACTGTTTTGGTCAGATTTCCCTTAAGTTGCCCCGGATGTTTAGATATAGGTTTCATAGGTTTTCCGGATTCGTCAAGGTACTTCCAGTAATCTCCAGGCTGCACATTATCTGGAAGTTTTCCGAAGACTGTGTCTGGAAGCCGTCTACCAGTGGTCAAAGATCTTCTCCGTCTTTCTTCAGTGGGCCTGCGTAGAGCTCGAGGTAGAACCAGAATATCCTGAGCTTGAACGTTACCAATCCTTTGTTCTCCATGGATCGTCCAATCCTTCCTCTGAGTCTGGATCGTATTCACAAAAACGACAGTACGGGCCTTTGACCCATCTCTGACGCGAAGGACACCACGTCCAGGGTTCCCCATGACCCCAACCTGGGTGGTGCTGATCGCGAAGATGTGTTGGAGGCGGAGGAAACCGTAGATAACGAGTACGAAAATATACGATGACGTTGTACGCCACCAGCGTTATCAACGCCACCACAGACCAAGACACATGAACCCCGTTTCTCTCAGAATGCGTTGATTTCATTTCCGACGGCGTCGAATAGATCCTTCAGATCCTTACGATGCAAGGTAATGTATGGATAACCACTCCAACGTCCCTCGCTCATAGACAGTTGCCACTCGTCCTCAGCAACTTTGTGCAATTCGCACTCGTTGCCTTCGCTGTCACGCCTATCCCAGACACTAACCGGATACATCGAGCTCCTTCCTAAATCCGAAAGTTCGTCAACTCGAAACAAACGGTCTTTACTTGCCCACGTATAGAACGAACAGCCTTCTCAGCAGCGCCACGCTCAGAATAACCAGCTTCTTGGAATGTTGCAGCTTCCGCTTCGAGTGCTGTTTTGATGGCGTCTTCCAAGTTCTTAATGGCTGCGATAGCGCGTCTTTCGACTTCCGACGGCACGATGGCTCCTTCTCTCAGAACGATTCTAAGCGCGACTTCAGCAGCAGGCATAATCCCCCATGAAACGTCGTTTTTCGCTTAGGATGGCTCCTGACGAAAATGGCAACGCTCTGACCTGCGGTTTTACAACCCGCTTACAAAACAGGCCCGTTGACTTAATTCTTGTCCAACCAACCAAACCACCCGCAACGGCATCTGAAGTAGCTGCGATCCGGTTGAAGAACACTAGTCAAATCGGTTTCAATTAGACCGTGTTCGTCATGTTCTCTATGACGATTTCTGCTTCTTTGATCCATCGTTCCCCTCGAACTCCTTCTTCAACCTGGCGATCTCCCTCTGAATATACCAAGCGGCCTTCTCAAGATCCTGAATCTCCGTACCCTTGCTCTTCAGTCCTGCTCGAGCAATATACTTGACCGCATTCCCTCGACAGAAGTTCATCTGCTCCACAAGATCAATGACTTCGAGGCCCTTGTAGGCGTTGTAGTGCGGGGGATGGTTGACCGGATCCTCTGTCGGATCGCTTTCAAGGGAAAGCACGTCCCACGAAACGCCGCAGCCAGCGCATAGAGAAGTGTCCGTATAGAACACATACTCTTTTTTCGTACGTGGACAGTATGACATCCGTCCGGGATGTTTTTCAATGGGATAGACCCGATGTCTTTCGTTCTCGTCGTTTACCGGCATGTTTGCAAGCATGAAGTCTTCAGGCGGATCACTTTCAAGGGAAAGTGTCGCCCACGAAGTACCACAGCCAGTGCATAGAGAAGTGTCCGCATAGAACGCATACTCTTTTTTCGTACGTGGACAGAACGACACACGGCGAATATGGTCGATGACGTGTTTCGCCACACCTTCTTCAGGGTCCTCGTGGAAAGACACCAAGAGATTCCCCCAAGCAATTTGGCACACAGGACAACATAGCGAGTCGCTGTCGTACAGCATGCGTACGTTTCTTGTAGGGCAATACATCGTGCGCTTGGATGGATAGATCCGATGTCTTTCGTTCGTTTCATTCTGATCCATGGTCTTCTCCCCTACGAACAGCTCTACGAGACAACCCAGAAGGGTTCGTAACAAGGATGTCAATTTCCGGTTTTTTCTCCGGAGGTTCAGCCGCCGTGTTCCTGCAATATCGGTACTCACCATCCTTGAACGACGCACCGACTGGCTGATGGACCCATTCGTTGCCGGAATATCCGTTGACCAACTTGATGTGGACTCCACAATGTTTGCAGCACACGTCGTCAGAGATTTGCTTGTTCACGGAGATACTCCCAAACCTCGAGGTCCGTCATGCTCTTGAAGTCTGGCCCTGAAAACTGCAAGAGCTCTTGCGACGGACTCAGCGACCAGAGAATGTTGTCCTTGGTGATGATGAGCTCGCCAGGCCTTTTCGCTAGCTCCCGAGCAATTCGAACCTCGCGTTCGTCGCGGTCCACAACGCCTCCATAAGTTATGATGTTTATGTCAACTTCATTGGCTCGTGATGATCTGAGTGCACGCAAACCCAGATCGGACTGAAACCGCCATACTCGTACTTGCTTGGGTCTTCGTCATATGCGTAGAACCATCCGCTATGACCTTGCCAGCCGATCTGTCGATATGTGTATCGCCTGGACCCATCGATCACCACCATCTCAGGACCATCGGCACTAGCCGCTCGATTCGGGCGATCGTTCGGAGGTTTCGGTCGTGGATCGAAACGCGCTGGTTCTCTCCCAGTCTTGGCGTCATCGCAACCACACGTCTCCGTGTGGTTATCGCCGTGCTTTCCATCTTCTCCGAGAGGACGCTGACGATCGCACTCATCGATCATGTCCTGCAAGATATGGGCGTACTGTTCCCGATTGGCGTCATAACCGATCCCATAACCGAGGTTGGTCTGAGCAGCACACAGAGCTTCTCGAATAAGCTTCGGGGTGTGTGGAACATGAAAATGCATGGCAGAACCATCTCCGTTCTCGTCAATTTTCGAAAAACTTAGAACCCTTGTAAATCGTGCCAAGGGAACTAAGCTTTTGAGATTTGGGTCAGAGTTTGATCAGGAAGTCGCTGGTGATCTCATCTTCCGGGATATCGAGTCCATCGCCGTTCAACTCGATCATGGCGTTGATGACCTTGCCCACGTTGTTGAACGCAGCTTCCTCCTCCGGGGTCCAGTGGATCATCAGTGGAAGGGTGGGGTTCCAAGGTTCCCCATGGATTTCCATGTGATGCTTCTGGGCTTCGAAGAAGGCGCGCTGCGCCCGGTTGTAACTCTCGGCAACGTCGTCGTTCAAGACGAGGTGAATTCGTGAACCCATCCAGGAATATGCGGACTGCGGCATGATGCATCCTCTCGTATAGGGTCTCATCAGAGGCCTTGTAGATCCTGCGCTTCCTACAAGAACCGGTCTCGAGGACGGAAACTGACCGAGCCTGGACACTTCCTCGCATGCTCATTGTCGGAGCGGTACGTGCAACCGTATGTCTTACACTTTTTGGTATGCCGCTCCTCAAGAATCGTCACCACCGACTGGATATCACCGTCTCGCTTGATCTCTTCCAAGATCGTCGTCTCGATTTCCTCGTCCGTCAACGAATCGGCAGCTTGTCTCCCGTGGGCCGTGAAATACGCATCACGAACAGCAAACGACAAAAGACCCAGGTCGTCCATCGTACATCTCCTCGCTAGTTTCTTGCCCTCCTGGCCAGCATGCCGTTGACGTGGGCCCGGATCGAACGAATGGCGTACTCCTCTGCCTTGTCTTCGTCCATGCCAGACTCGCGATAGGCTTTGATTTGTGCAGCCAGAGCCCTCTGAACGATGTACTCCAAGTCGTTCATAACCAACAAGACCTCGTCGTAGATTCCCATTGCATTCCCCAATCGTCTCGTAAGATATGGTGCTCGTGCCCTAGGCCGGATTCGAACCGACACTGCCTCGAGTTTGAGTCGAGTCTCTCTGCCGTTGGAGTACTAGGGCAACCCCTTAACCCAAGTTCTGGGTTACGAGGATCTGTTGCGGAACGCGGCCCGGAGGATCCCCGGGATATGTTCGTTGTTCGGCCCTAGAGCCTTCTTGACGAAGGCCTTCAGGTACTCGTCACTCCGCCCCTTGAAGTCTCCGGTGAACATCAGCAGCCCCTTCCCCGATGGGTTCAGCACATACAGGCTTCCATCGCTCTGGTCGACGTACCTCGGGGTGCTCTCGTGCATCGCTCGGTCGCAAAGAACCTGATAGATGGCTTTTTGTGTCTCGGTCATGGGCATGAGGTCTCCTTCAGATATAGGCGCCAGTCAGGGCCCTTTGCATACACATAGTTCGATCTCACCGCGAGATCCACTAACGACTTCCAGACAGACTTCGCCCATCGTGTGCCAGTGTAGGCATACCTGACACTGGGGTTTGTAGGGCAGCAATCACTACACCTCGAGGCGTTCGATGATGAACTCCACAACTCCACGAAGGCCGAGCAACCTCCGAGAGAAATCGTCGAGGCTGTGCGTCAACTGACTTGCCGGAGCAACGGTTCTTGTGCCATCGAATTCGTCTCGATCGGAAAATTCCTCCTTCGGCGTGAGAACCATACCCAAACGCTGTTCGAGCTCGACGATTCTGGAAGACAGGTCCAGAATATTAAGATCCAGAGTGTGAAGACGCTCCTCAACAAGAGAGGGGCCAGCCTTGTCCTGTGCCTTGGATGGGTCGATTTCCGAAACGTCGCAACGCGCCATCAGAACAGCCCCGCTTCAAGATTCAGAAGAGCCTGCTTCCTGTCGAAGGAACCGAACTCGCCAGGACCACCAGCGTAGCCACCACCCTTGCCACCGGAACGTCCTGTGAACGACAAGTACGTCTTTCCGCGTCGCTGGATGATCAAGTCCAGCTCAGCCATCGGCGTCTTCCTCGAGCCACGACGACCGCTGTTCTTCCGGTCCTTCTTTTCCTTGGCTGCCATGATTCCTCCCGGTTGCAGTTCTTCGAATATTGACGTGTTATGCCTGGACTGCAGGCTCGAGCTCAGCCACACGAGTTCCCCAACGAGAATCCCGCAAAGATTTTGCCGCGAGATACATCGTCGGACGGATGAGGAAGAGCTGGAATATCATGACGAGTGGAGTCAAGCAGAGCCACGAGAGACTTTTCTCGAGCTTCGAGACACCATCCCTCCACAAGTAGTTCGCTGTCTGGATATAAAGCAATGATGTCCAGTAGAAGAACGGCCAAACGCTGATACCAACGCCTCGTAGTGGATTGACGACGAACCCGAGAAATAAGAGTGTCGGCCACACCACGAACATGAGCGTGTTCCAGTACCGGAAAGTGAGAGGAGCCCCCTCGAGGTTCTTGATCTCCCAGGGGATGGCCTTGAGAGCCCCCTGATACCACCTCTTTCGCTGCTTGTAGACCTTGGATATGGTTTCCGGCATCTCGGTCTCAACGATGGCCGAATTGACTGCGACGACCTTACCCTTCAGCAAAGAGTAATGTGTCAGTTTGCGATCGTCGGAATATGTTCCCGACGTGACGTAGTCCTCGAGGTTGTCGACAACGATGGGTGCTCGATAGATCGACAGAGCTCCACTTGTCGGGAGAACGGCCCCAACAGCAGACCGCGCCGTCCGCACCGTCATGCAGGAGTACATGATTTCCATGTCGGTAATTCTTGTGAGGAGATTTCTGGCTCGGTTCCTGAGCAAGGGCAGACCGGTTGCAGCGGCAACTTCCTTGTCACTCATGGCCTTGAGAAGCTGCTCGACCGCATCTCTCTTGGGAACACTGTCGCTGTCCACGGTGAGGATGAAGTCGTATGGCCCAGCGTCGAAAGCAGCTTTAATCCCTGCTGCCTGAGCATGCCGCTTGCCTGCGTTGTTCTGACGGATCCACCACACCTTCGGATTGAAGAACGGAACGACGGGCTCGAGTGACCCGTCATCAACGACCACAATCCGATCCGGAGGAACCGTTTGAGCGAGCAAGCTGCACACCGTCGCGTACAGATTCTTGATGGGCTCGTTGTACGCAGGAATAACGGCCAGAATCGTACCTTGCGAAGCCTCTTCGCTCGAGTAGTCCCGGTTTCGACCAGACAGATATAGAATGGTGACGAAGGCGAAGCCGGTAACGATGAACGTGGAGAATGCCAGGACGTTCGTAAACTGTCCCAGCCGTAACGAGAAAATGACAAGCGCTCCGCCTGCTGCGATGATTCGGTACATGTTTTGGTTCATTCTTCCCGTGCTCCCTAATATAGTGGTCAAAGTACAATGGTGCATGGCGGCCGGACTGGTTGACCGGAGGCTTCGCCGACTCTGTAGGGTTCTTTAATCCCTAGCGCCACACACCGTCACTCGCTCTGGGGCCGCAACATCCCAGAATTGCTTTGGAGCCTGCGGAGACTCCTCCACTCTGTTCCCATTGTCAGGGAATTCACGAGCCGGTTTTTTCACGACTTGGCCTAGCAACTATCCAAGCAGGTCCGAGACGAAAACACCGCCGTACCGGCATCTCATCCCGAGTTTCTTAAACTCTTGCTTGGAGCATTGCGCAGGGCGTCCCCCGCTTGCCTCTCGGTCTTATCCTTGACCGCTAACGCAGGGCGCTGAGATACGATACTCAGTCGTTTAAGTTACCCCTCATTGTCAGGATAACCCCTGCCGCACCGGGCTTAATTTCTCGTCTGTCTCCGCTTCCATAGACATTGGAGTTCGGAGGCTGCCGCTTCATAACAGACCTGCCCGGTCAGGGTAGTTCAGGCGGAGCTACTTCTCCTCGCGCCACTCGCTTTGCGCCTCGGTGCTGTACATCCGATAGAGCTTGTCGCCAGTTCTCATTGACGATAGGGCCTCTTTTAAGGACGTAGTTTCACGCCAAAGTTCTCCGTCTGCCCCGACAACTCTCCACCACTTGGCCGGATCGAAAGACGGTTTCTCCGCCTCGAGCAATTTCATGATGAGACCCGTTGCGGCGAAAGCTCGAAGCTCCGCGTTTCCTGACCGAACGATCGAGTTTGGCTCGCGGGTCGCTTCGTAGTCTTGCGCCCACAAAACTCTGAAAACGATGTCCTCGACGGCTCGCGCCAAGTCGCTAGAACACTTGACCGAAAGCCGAGGACCTTGGTGATCAGCAGGCAAGACGCATGGCTTTTTGTCGTGTGTGGTCTCAGTCTTTCCGCAACGGTCGCTCATAGTGGTCCTCCATTAATATAGGTTCCGGATGTTTAAAGTCCAGGACGCAGCACAGCAAGGCTGCGTGTTTTTCCCCTCCCTAGTAACCGCTAGTTCATGGGGGCGCTTCGACGTGGATCTAGGCTTACACGTCGTTAACGTCCTGGACTGGCTCGTGGTCGGGTTCCTCGATCTCCTCGATCAGGAACTTCTCGACGTTGTTGAGATTGAACCCAACGAACGGATCGTTGGAACGGAATGTACGGTACGCCCGAAGAAACCCCTCGTCGACGATGGCTCGGTCGGCCTCGAAGGTCTCGACCTGGGTCTCGCCACGTGCTGAACTGTAGTCGATTTTGGTGACGGTAACTTTGACGGTCATCATGATCTCCTATTACTCGGATTCCTGAATCAGCTCGGTGTCGAATCTCTCGATACTTTTGAGATTGATACCAACGAACGGGGCGTTGTCGGTGTCGTTGCGGTACGCCTGGAGCATTCCGTTTGTGACATAAACCCGAGCAGCTTCGAAGGTCTCGTTCTTGGTTTCGCCAAGCTGTGCGTTGAATCCGATCTTTATGACAGTAACCCGGTAACGCATGCTGGTCTCCTAAATATGTGTTCGGATGGATTAACTAGGATATGACTACTCTGGCTTTCCGTTCATGATCTTCTCGTCAAACGGCTTGGACGCATTGTCGAAAAGACACGTCGACATCGTTGCTCGAGCATGAAACTCGTGACGAGTGATGGGCTCATCCCAGTCCTGAGCACCAGGATAATCCTTCACGCCTCGATTCCACCCGTCGGCGTTGAGAACACGAATGCCGGTCTGATTCTCCCACTCCACCGGGGGCATCTTGAGGTCCAATGTGCTGAGACACCTCGAGCGAATCAGCACCGTATCGTGACCAGCAAGAAGAACGCATGGTTTGCCGTCCGGTGTGGTCTCAGTCTTTCCACAAAGCTCGAGCATGGGTCCTCCAAATATGTGCTGGCCGATTAGTGTGCTTCCTACCCCTCACGCTGAAGCACTGTCCGTCGATCCACGATGCGGGTCTTACCCACGACGGATCCCACCGATTTAGATCAGACTACAGACTAGGCTGCAGCCCCAACGATGCCAACACACTGAGCGCCGTTCGCCGCCGTGAGACGGAACTTGACCTTGGTGCTGGAGTTGCGGCTACCCCACGGGAGACCACCCCAGTTGTGAACCTGGGAACGCTGACCCGTCTGGGCGAAGGTGTGGGAAGCCTTCAAAGTATTACCCCAGTAATACCAGACCTCCATCCTGTAAATCGGCGCCTTTGCCTGGTCGAACCAGACCTGGTAGGGACGCACGACAAACCCATTGACCTGCCAGTAGACGCCAACCCGGGCAAGCCACGAGGCCCCGTTCTGGCAATACCCATACGTCCCGTAAGTCGGGTACGAAGCCGCAACCATAGCCGGAGCAACAGAAATGCGACCCATCGAACTGGCCTGCACGGGAACCGTCAACTTCCCACGGCCCTCATGGATGACCTGCGCCGGAGCAACAGAAATGCGACCCATCGAACTGGCGGCCTGTGCGGGAGCCACGAAGGCACTCGCAGAAACCCCGAACACAGCCAGGACGGCCATGATATAGATGGCGATGCGCTGACGCATACTCTCCTCATTCTTTCGGTGGTAGGTTGTCGGATTTTGTCACCTCAATTGTTCCGACATAAACGCCAGGGGAAGTGGGGTAGGCGTCTTTCCACTCCTTCCACAGAGTGAAACGCTAGAGGCGTAATCTTCTCTTTAAGTGACTGAGCTATTCGCCTTGGATCTTATGCGATTGCTGTCACACCTCTAGCCGCACCGGGCTTAATTTCTCGTCCATCACCAGACAGTCACCGAACGCGGGGTTTGTTTTTTCGATGGAAATCTGGTGACACCCGTTTTATAATGGACCTGCCCGGTCAGGGTGTAGAGGATCAGGAATCGGCGGAATCCTGCTCGCCAGTCACATACGGCATGAACGAGTTGTTGAAGGCACTGTTGGTGTATACCTTCACGTTGGAGCCAGCGTAGAGAACCCAGTCCCCGGCAAAGGCACGGTTCTGCCTTTCGGTCTGAGCCTTGAACGCATTGACCCGGATGTAAGGCGCCCCGTTGTCCGGGGCAACGATCGTGCCCTGGCACCACTTGGCGACCTCGGCCATGTTGGTTTCGGTGACCTGAACCGCATCGGCGTAGAACGGGCGACGAACAACCTTGATGGTCTGCACGGAATCTCCTTGTTAGTGTGGTACTCGCATGAATATAGCTCGATTACTTAATCAAAAGGTCAGCCGCGTGTCCTTTCTCGCGTATCCTTCGAGTCATCCGGTCCGTTGAAAATGGTTCGAATGATCTCGGAAATCTGTATCTGCGTATACCCGAGTTCGCCAAGATTATTGCGCAGCCGGTCGATGTCAGACAAGTCGACATTCGGATGCTTCAGCGAAATATGATCCTTCAGGTCCGCCTTGCTGTCGGCGTATGAGTCGTGACTGTCGATGGATGTCCCACAAACAGGACAATCAACGGCCCATGCAGACAATTAGCTCTCTCCTTCGGGTTCTACGGTTCTTCCATTCCGAGCCGGAGCATCTTCAACGTTGGCGTACTTCAGCTCGAGCTCGTCCTCCTCGATCGTGACGAAGAGAGTTTTCAAATATGCCTTGACCCCGTTCTCTCCCTGGACACTCCAGTCGTAAGGACGAATGATGACGTCCGCCACCGCGATATCAACCCAGTCCAGGAGCTCTGCGGTTTCCTCATCAATCGGCGTACGACCCCTCGAGGTGATCATCACAATTCGAGGAGGGCGACCTCGATCGAAAGCGACCGAAACCTGTAACCACGCCTGAGGCTCGCCACCATCCTCACGAACCTTGAAGAACTTGACGTTCCAGCCGTCCTTCGCCATCGTCTCCGCAAGTTCAGGCGAGAGAAGAATTCCGAAATTTCGGTTTCCCTTTCGGTTGTACTTATCCTCCTTCCCCTCAAAATTCCTGAGAACGAGTGTTGCATTCTCGATCGTGACATTACGCTCGTTGCGTCCAGCAGCCATGCTCCGTTATCACACTCGATTCATTCCTGGGGAGTAGCACGCATGAATACGGCTTCGATGGGACCGTTGGCGGGTTGTGGGTGATCATCGCACGCCGAAAGAAAACCCGCGCCCAACGAAATAGCAACAATGGCGATGAACTTCCTCACGAAGGGTTCTCCTTCTTGCTTTCAGCAGCACGGATCACATTTAGACGTTGCTCGTCAGTTCCATGAACGAAGTCGACTAGTTCGTCTTCGGTGGGGAGACGTCCGAATATCTTTTGAAGCTCGAGGATGGCTTGTTCTAGTGGGTCCTCGCCAGGACCGACAACCAGCATTACTCACCTCACGAAGGGCTGAGCGGAGCCTGCCTGGCGGTTGCCTTGTGCGACCACATACTGGCCTCCTCAAGAGCGGTCAACGCCAGATCCTTCTCACGTCCATCAGGGAGCTTCTCGTCCAACCACTCGGCCATCTCGAGGAAAACCTCACGAAGGACTGAGTGCCGAGGGAGAGTAGCCTCGGGACCTTCGATCGTTGCCTTGTGGAAACCGAACCTGTTGTGGATTTCCTCCTCGCTGAGTGGCATCTCAACTCACGAACTGAGCGTAGGCCTGCGGGTAGCACTGGTTCTCGAACTTCTTGTAGGCGTCGAGATAGACCTCGCGCTTCTCATTGTTGTACGTCACCTCGTAGTACATTCCGTCTGGGAGGGTCGTCGAAACGAGTGCCTTCCATCCTCCGAGAATATAGCAGTACCAGACCGCGTACACCTCGTCCTCGGAGAACGTGGCATGCTTGTCGTCGGTCTTGTCGAGATGGTTCTTGACGTAGTCGTAGACGTACTTACAAGCCAGATGAGTTCGCGAAGCGAGCGAATCCGATTTGGACTGCTCGGATTCGATCTTCCTGTAGTTGGCCATGGCCGCGTCGAAAAGCTCTCGACCGTTGGCGTCCAGAAACACGCCAGCAGTCCTCGGGTAGTCCTCAGGCAACTGATCCCAGAACCTTGTCGCACTGGCTGCTCCGATCACCTGCCCGATGAGCTCCTGGACATTGTCGCAGGTGAATTCGATCGTCATGGTTCCTCCTACTAGAGACCAGTCGTTGGCCTCGAGCTCGTAGCGAAATTCCTGCTTGCACGTCAGGCATCTTACTGAGAACGCGTCTCCAAACACCTGATCGTTGACGGTACAGTACGTCTCGTGCCCGAACATCATGTAGTGCTGGAAAAACACCTCCGGGTAATCGAACTCTCGAACTAGAGTTACCCTGCCACCAGTGTCCCCGATGGAGATGTCAGATCCGCACTTCTCACACGTCATGGTTACCCCCAGACCAGAGGATATAACTTGGCCCCGCATGAACATGTAGACGTGACTGTGATGAAGTCCCGACAATACCGCTTCCCACAACCACACGTCACTATGATCCCTAGCTTACTCATAATCCCACCTCACTGGAGACCACCCAATAAGAACGTGCCATTGATAAACTCGATCGGTCGGGAGTTTACAAGCAGCAACCGCGTCTTCAAGAAACGCGTAGTCTGTCCCTTGCTCTCGAACTGGAGGAGCTGGAAACTCGCGTTGTATACGAAAACGGCCAGGATCTGGTATTGGCGTTTCGGACGATTTGATCAAAACCCACGTACACCCTGTGTCGGAGTCCGGAAGTTGTTTTCTAGCACGTTCTTCCGTTTTTGCCTTGATCCGAACCCATTTTCCGTTGACGTCAACGGGGTTTCCGGCCTCCCAAATCTTTGATTCCTGATACATGAAGTGCACGTTGACTCCTACTGCAATAGCGATTCCGGATCTGCCATCCGCGCCTGATTCTTCGCGTCCTTAGCAGGGTCGTACTTGGGTCGAGGATCTATCCCATTGTGCCGGTCACGAGCCAAGGTGGCGTGATTCCAATCAGTAAGAACGTTCTCCAAGAAGGACGCCAGAATATAGTCGGGCGTGTTGCTGCCATTCTCGAGACTGTACTTATTGATAAGGGCTCTAAGCTCGTTGACGAATGTCTTGCCCTCGGTTTCGTGCGGAAGGGGGCACATCCAAACGCCCTCGTCCGGTCCCTCCTCGAGCCACCAGCCCTCACGAAGCAGACGACCCACATCGAGTCCCTCGATCTGATCGGTCCACCGCATCTGGCTCTCGCATCCGTTCTTGGCGGCCCCGCATGGTAGGAAGTGATGATACGTGGTCACGAGTGTTCCCTCCTCGAATATGATGCCGCGGTTCGTTGCGCCACCAGGATCCAGACCCTACCGACATCAGGGTCTGGAAGCTTCTTTCGTGCCCGCATGTAGTCTTGGGATTTGATCGTAACTGATCTTAAATTTTCGTCAGGACGATCCTCCCCAGGCTTAGACTGTTTGAATATGTAATACATCAGGTCTTGTCGTCACGCATCGACTTTGTGGTGATGTCAATGTAACCACAGCCTGGCTGTGCACATCTACCAGGTTTGTTTGGACGCGTCACCACATTGTGCTTGGTTCGCTGGGCATGTTGCATTGGCGTTTCAAGTTCGATGGCCTCGATGTAATTGCAGTCGGGTGTTACGCATCGTCCCTGCCCAGACAGACTCACAACGACATCGTGTCCAGTCCGATTCACATGTTGGTGCCTTGTCTCACCTGGCTCTGCCATCACCCAGCCAATACTCAACGCGGTAAGACGAGGATCCGACAGAATTCTAGCAACGTCGCTATTGGTGATGACTGCCGTGAACGTTCCGTCCTCAGCTACCACCGCCCGCCCGATGGGGTTGGAATGATTGAAATCCCAAAGAAACGGCATGGCTCTAGGTTCACTCATGAGACGAACCCTCAGGCATCTCGATCTCGGTTCCCTCCGGAAGTCGCAGTGACACGCCCAAGGTCACCGCTCGAAGAGAAATGTCAGTGACCACTCTCAAGGCGTCTGGATCTGTAATCTCCACGGCGATCGTACCGTCCGGTTCGACAACAGCAACGCCGATCAGATGCTTGTACTCGAAATTCCAAAACAGAGGGACCTGCTTGCCCTCTACCTTCTTGAGAGCTCCAGGAAGGATGACTTCGTCGCTCATGACACAAACTCCTCGTAGTCTCCGAATTTGTTGATCGTCCTGATCGCGTCGTTTGCGAGACTCTCGAAATATGACATGTCGATTTCCACGTCGCCGAGCTTCTTGGCCACATTCGCCTCGAGCCAGAAATATCCCTTAGTCGCTGTGACTGCGAACTGCTTTTCGTCTTTAATTCTCCACAGGATGGCCCCTCCGGATTCTGGCATAACAGGAACGAACCGACCCGTCCGTCCGACGAAATGCATTCCTCCTCGTCCTCTGTCGGTGATCATAGGACGCTGAACTGAATCGAAGTCCAGATACATAGCTCCTTGTGTGACCTGCTTGGTCTCACACAGGTCGTCAAAGCCGATCGGTTCCTTGCTGAACAGCGTCTTGAAAACGTACGGATGCTGGAATTGGGCACCAACTGCATGCCACTTGCCGCCTTCTCGAGCAATATAGACCGCGTCATTGACGAGGCAGAACTTTTCGTACGTAGCCTCATGCTCGAAGACGTACCCGTACTTCTTCCCGAACTCGACCACCATGTCGATAATCTCTGGGGTAGCGTCAGGGATCTTCACTGAATCTGTCTTAATATGAACGACCTGTACACCCATCTCCTGGAGAGCATGCTTCAGGTCGATCATGAAGAGGGCCCCACGCTTGGCTACGATGTTGTCTTTATTTCGGACGTCTCTGAATGGGTTGTCGAAACTTGCTGACGTCAACCCGTAGACGATGTTGATAACGATTTTGAGAGCGTCCGAGAGACTTCGGGAACTAGCTGGATCAGAGCCAATAAACTCAGCGAGCCTACCGTCCAACAGAGTCCTGGCTTTCTTGTAGTCCTCATGCTTAATAGCCAGCCGCGCTTCTTTGAGTTCACTGAACCGTCGAGTATATGGTCCGAAAAGATTGAGTTGCTCGATACTCGTCGGATGCATGGACGCCACGTCAAGCAACGCTACGTTAGCGTAAACGCCAGGCTCCGAATATACATAGCCTCCTTCGCCAACAGTCTCGCCGCGATAAGTACTGACACCGCGATTATAACAGTATCCATCGAACTCTTTCGACAGGTCGGTGTAGACGAACTGCGACTGTGGATTCCGATCATTGCCAAATATGATCTTAGCTGTATGACGCTGAGTGGTATCGTTCACAGTCAAGCCACTCAGTTTAGCCAAGATTTGTCTGGCAACGTAGTCTTGCTTCCTAGCCTTGAAAACGGCTTCGGTGGCAACGACGTCGTTCACACAGTACTCGACAACCTTCTCCCACAAGTGCTCTGGAACAGGCTCCTCCCAAGGGAGGTCCAACTCCATGTGGTTCAAACCGAGTTCGATCTCGAACATCTTGAGACTTTGCTTCTTGCTCGAGAAGTCGTAAATATCGGCATAGCTCAACCCGTAGGCTTCTCCGAAATATGCCCCACGTTGCCCGTTGATGATCGCCTGAGACAACCTGAAGAGACCTTCGTTGTTGTAACCCATGAAGCGACCGTAGAGAATATGGTTGTCATAGCGTCGAGCGTTGTATCCGACGAGTTTTAGCTTGAACAGACTCTCTACCTCGGCTGCCGAAGGATTGACCATCCTGACGACGGTTGGACTGTCTTCGTACTTCCAGCAAACCACAAACAAATTAGGATAGACTTCGAGGTCGAAGATGACGATACGATCGTCTTCGTTGGGGACTGCAGGCTCCGCGACAGTCTCAGACTTGAACTTCATCGTCTGAACGACTTTCAACGATTGCAACGGTTGGTTTGTTGAGTTGTTCGCAAATGCAATGAGCTTCCCTCGAAGATCCGTCACGTCATAGGCCATCCCGGATTCATACGCCTCGTCGAGAATCTTCTTGATGAAATCGATCGAAGGCTTCGTCCCGGGATGAATCTCCTTCCGCATGTTCCTCCGGATAAGATCTCGAAGACCCTTCTCACTTTGAATCGTCTGTGTGGGAAGCATCTTCTTTTTCTCCTTAAGAGGAAGACCGGCGGTTAGAGTAGCAATAGGAACGTTGTTGCACCTCGAGAGCTTTCTTCGCAGTGATCCATTTCCGGGGTAGACCTTGACCTCAATCCCCTCGGAATACACAGAATTGAGTTCTCCGGTATCACCGGCGTAGTAATAATGGAGATGAACCCCGGCCCCACTTTTACTGAACTCGGCGTAGGTTGGAGGCCAGGAACTGGCAGCCTCCAGGTTTCGTTGCAGAGATTTTCCACCACCGTCATCCCTCAAGTCAAAATCAATCACGACGAGCGACTCAGGAACTTTGACGAAGTGCACTTGTGTGGTGTCGAGGTCGGAGAGCTTGGTTTCTACCGACGACCACCGTTTTTCTGGGATTCCCGCTGCATTTGCCAACTGAGCGGGTTGATCCGCGAACACCTCGTCAAATATGGACTCAGTCTCGTCCATGACAAGAGAATATGCTTGCTCCTTGATGTTCGTTGGGGTTTTGAACTTATCCGCCGTGAACCCCTTGTAGTAACTTCTGACTATGGTTCCATCGTCAAGAACCGACCTGTCGTGGAACTCGTCGAAGTAATTTCTGAGTTCCTCACGAACCTTGTACTGCGGAAGCTTTCTTTCGATGCCTGTGTCGTCGCAGAACTCCTTGTACAGAGCGTAGGCCTGCTTGAGCGACACGCCGTCCTGAGACTTGAATACATCGTAATTCGCCTCGACAAAATTGAAGAATGTGTCCGTCTGCAGCATCATCTCGAGTGGACGGTACGTGTTATAGTAATTCTTTCCCATCTTGCGGTAGACCTCGAGGCAATGGTGGGCGATGGCACCCAGCTCGAAGTCGATTTGTCCCATTAGTGCCGAATATCTATTCACGGGAATCTTCACCCCAGTCGGGTGAATATCAATGAGACGCCGAATGATGCCAGACTTCGCGTCAGAAATACGAACTGGTTGGTTCGTCCCCATGAAAAGAATCGCGTTGACCCTAGCTGAATAACTTGCCTTGAACTTCTCGTTCATGACCATCTCCTCGTGGGAGACGATCGAATTCAGCTTGGTGTTATCCTCGATCCTAGAAAGATCCCCGTCGTGTTGGATTGCAACCAAGGGATTGTTCTTGAACACTTCGGTCGAGAACCCATTGCTGTTCGAAGCCAGCGCCTTAGCCTCGAACGTTGTCGTGTAGCCATCGAACAGCTTTTGAACAATGTTGAGGATAGTCGACTTCCCGGTACCCGCAGGGCCATAAAAGACGAGGAATTTCTGAATAGCCTTTGAGTCGCCAGAAATAACAGCGCCGATGGCCCACTCAATCTTTGCTCGTTCTTCAACAGAATATAGCGTCCCCACGAGCTCATTCCATGCACTAAAATCTCCGGGGGCTAATTCATATGGGAGTCTTTTGCTGACGTAGTCTTTCTTTCGCACGGGGGTATTCGCGAAAGTCAAAGACTGGTCCAACACGTGATGATTGTCGCTGATGTTCTGCAGGTACTTTCTGAACTGGGCCCAACCTTGATCGCCGTACGAACGGAGGTATTTGACTTTGAGGGAGGGGTCACCTTCTGCGTACTCTCTGAGTTCTTTATCGACGATACGCTGCACGTCGTATTCGTCTGTAGACCAGAGACCAGCTTCTTCGTCCCAGATCGCGTAGAACGCCCGACCACGAACCATCAGATCCTTGGATCGACCAACCACGAAATCAGCGAAGACTTCCTGCTTCTTTTTCCCCTCCCGCAAAGCGATCTGGTAAAAGTCGGCCATAACCCTCCTTTCGTCTATAGATGTTCGAGTAGGTACGCATTGAGTTGGTACCAGATCTCGACTTTCCGTTGGTCCCTCTCCGGGTTCTTCAGAGGGAATAATCCACCGTCACCATTAAAACGGTATGTCCTCCAAATAACGGAATCGAGAATTGCATCGATTCTTCGCTTCGGCATCCTTACGTCGTCGGAGTATGATGATAGACCGAGAATATGGATGAAATGCCAAAACCAAGCGCGAGGCTCTCCGTCAGCTTCGAAAGAGAGCCGTCGCGACAAGGCTATCAGCATCTCGAGCATGGAGCAGCCAAGCTCCATCCATTCCCGGTCAGCTACGATCTGTGTTTCTGCGCAAAACTCTCGCCGGAGCGCGCGTCCGTCCTCTGCCCGGTTGTCGTCGTTAGGAACGATCCAGATATACTCCTTGGTGAAGAGTATCTTCGCAAGCGACCAGTGCGTCTGCGGGGATTCGAGGGAAACAAGACCGTATAACCACTGGAAATATAACTCGTCCAGCGGCGCGGCCATTACTCGTCCCTGGGACGGAACTTCGGAACTTTCCTTCGATCCGCATGCTCGAGAAAGCCGAGAACCTGTTTGGTGTAAGACCCATGATCCCGGATGATTTCAAACTCCATCGAAAGCTGTTCGCTACGAATATAGACCATGTCGTGATCTGCGGCCCCATGTCCAAATCGGCTGAGGTTGTCGTCTCCAACCGTTATTTCACGATCGTCAACAACCTCGTCCTTTCCATCCACCAAGACGTCGTCACCCTCGAAATACGTGAGGGTCGCCTGCTCATAGCCAAGTTCATTATTGAAGAACTCGACCTGAGTAATGATGTAAGGAACCTCGGGCGTTCTCTTGGCGATCTCTTCTTCGTAGTCAAAGCCCTCTTCCGAGTCCGACGTAAAGACTCGGAGAGCGATCTCATTCTCTTCAGAAGAATCTTCCTCCGGCTCTCCGGATTCCTCAACAGCATCCGATTGCTCACTCTCGTCCGGAGGATCCCCCTGATAGGTGAGCAATGCGTCAGCGGCCTCGACGATCTTCTCTTCCCTATCCCCGACAAGGGCCTCAACAGCCTTCGAGGGATCGGAGTATTGCTTTTGAGGAAGAGTCGTCTTTGCGAGGTGTTTGTAAAAGAGCCTCGTTTCGGAGATTTCCCGCTGAACAACCTCGTTGTAATGCGCTTCGAGTTTCGACAAAGCAACGCGGTACCCAACTGCTGCACCAATCGTCGCCGATAACAACGAGACAGTCGGGATCAACACTTTCTTCGAGCTCGCAACGGCAAGGATTTGTTCCTTGGTCCACACGTTATCTCCTAGATTAGATCGTAAATAACGCCGTCAACGTTGAAGTCCAGCAGAATCGAGCCTTCGTTCCCGTTCACGAAATCCCGAACAGCTTGGCGATCTCCATCGAAAATCCCGAAATCGATGAAGTTGTCGCCCCGATCCTTCGACACAACCCAACCGACGACAGCACCGGCCCTCGAGCGCTCCAAACCTAGAGCGTCGTACACCTCGTTCAAGAAGACGTGCCCACGGCTATGCAGAAGGTCGTTGAAATAGCACTGCTGAGCCCGAAGGAAAACCTGGTTGTACATAGGTTCTCTCTTCCAATTGGTCGCAGTCTCATCGAAGAAACGAGCGTAGATGGACGGAGTCTTCGCCGTCTTCAACGTCTTTACCTGAGGACCCTCGTTGTCGGTCTCGACAAGAACCTCACGCTCCTGCACGCCGTGACGGAACTCAAGCTCCTTCTCAGGTCCGACTTCCTCGAGCACCCTCTGACGATAATCGTTGAATCCCTTTTCGAGAGCTGCATAGGCAGCAACCAGCCCCGCGTTTCGACGCGTCAGAACCACGTGAGAACCGGTGAGAGACGCAATCGACAACGCGCCGACGATGAACGAAGGGCCATACAGCTTGGCGATCTTGGTCGCAGCACGAACATAGATGAGCGCCACGTCGCTGCGATAGTCGTTGTCGCTGTAGTCCTTGTGGCCAGACGCATGGAGCTTCTCCGCCTTGTAAAGCATGCTCTGAGCTTCATCCACGACGTCTTCGAGTTTCAGCGTCGCCCTGCTCGACAGCACCACGGTGGTCACAACGCCCACGACACCGGCAGCAAACATGATCGTCGGCGAATGCTTTTGAGCTTGGAGGATCTGACGTCCCGCCTTGCTCGTAACGAAGTTGCTGATGGCCTTCAGATTCATCGTTCTCTCCTAAACCTTTCCTTCAGACCGAAGCCGCAAATATACGGCGGTGATTTGGCTATCCGACATTTTGTCGACTCGAGCGCTCCATGCAGACGACTTGTAGGCGGATTTCACCTTCTCTCGCCGTAGCATAGCTTCTTTTTGGACAGACTTTCTTTTGTCCATCCTAGTCTCCTATAGCATCGGGCCTCGGGAGATCCAACAAATATCCATTTCGAATGCGGGTGACACCCGCTCCGCGCAGGTCGGTCCATCCCCACTTCTCGTCGGTGTAGTCACCAGTCATCCCAACCAGATCGTACAAATCGGATACAGAGACGCTGTCGTACCGAGTCAAGAGATCGAACATCTTGTCGATCACGGTTTCGGCTTCAACTCGTGTGGCAAGAATGATCTCGTCAAAGTCGTGGGATGCTCGAGCTCGTCTACTGATGCTTCGCGAAGGTTCGTCACGTTCGCGACGAGTCCCGGACGAGTATCGAGTGTAATTGACGTAGTTGTTGGAAGGACCCGAGAAACGTCCGCCCCGACGGGAAGAAGAACGAACCTCACCGAACAGCATTCTCTCGATGCCTTGCGAAACGGCATCGGCCGCCATGTCCTTTGCGGCAGGGACGAGAACGTCCATGAACACATAGGACCAGACGCTACGGGCATCCCCACCCACAAATACCTCAGTGAACTTACGCTTCAAGGGCTTTTTCTGTCGGAGAACTTTGCCCTGAATTACGGGTTCGATCTTTTCCCGACCTTCAGAGGTTTCCTTTTTTTCACTACGTGGGGTAACGCTGTTCGATGGAAAGTCCATGTCAGATTCCTAACTCGAGATTATCGGGCGTCTTCCTGCTGCTTCTGCCACCACTCAACAGCTTCGTCGATCTTCTTGCCCACGTGCCTCTTTGTTGCGTCCGAAGCCATCGAAGCAATCACCGTCGACGCGATAGCAATCGAGACGTTGTCAAGAAAACCCCGAGGCATGGCCGTTCTTCGGATAAGGTCTCGAGCGATCCGAACCGTGCCTAGACCGACGACCATGCTGGCGAGCTTCTTTGTCAGATCAATCTTGTTCACAGTGCGTCCTTTCGGTATGCGGGGCGTCTGTTCTTCGGGGGAACATCGGCGATCGTTTAAAGTCAGCCTCCGGAATAGGGCTGAGACCCCACTAGAGGACCCTGGCTAACTCCCCGCGACAACCGGTCTGTTACTTGCGCTTGAACTGAGCCGCTCGACGCTGTTCCCGATTCATCCCGGTCTTCTCTCGCATGTACTTTGCGAGAGTGGGCTTGGGAAGGGCCATCAACTCAGCCTTCGTCGGCTCTCGATCTTCCTTTTCCCAAATCGGACGGTCGTCTTCAACCTCCTGGAACGTATGCTCGACGTACTGCAGGAGTTCTTCCTCGGACATGTCATCGATCTCTTCGTCTGTCGGGTCTCGACCCTCGAGTTTCCAAGCCAGACGAACCGCCGATGCGACTGGGAGTTCCTGGGCACTTTCTCTGGGATGATTTTGCTTCGCGTAGTTCATCAGTGCCGTCGCGTGCTTCCCCTGCCTCAGCTCGGCTGGCATGATTCCGTTGATGAACTCCGTCGCCGAGTCGGCATCGGTCAAGAACCCCATCAAGAGAGCGCTGTAAGCTTCACTGGAGAGGAACTCATCAGAGAGCTCCTTCGACTTCTTGAAGCTTGTCCCATCCGAGCTACGAACCCCATAGGAAGCTCCAATGATTTCCTTGAAAGCTTCCATGATCTTTCCGACGTTCTGCTCAGCGACAATTCGCTTCAGATACTCGTCGAACCCAACGCCCTTGCCGACTGCCCAGTCGACAATCTCTGCGGTTGTGAAATGGAAATAGAAATAGCCCTCTCGGTCGTTTCCATCGAGGTCCTTGTAGACGATGGTCTTCTTGAGCATGTTTTGGCGTCCTAACTTGCAGTGGGTTCGTATGGAAAGTTCTCCCCCGCAACCCCTTGAATGGTCAGTGAGGTGGTTGCAGGCGGCTCAGCGATCTGCTCCTCCTCCACAGCAGTCCGAAGAAGCGCGAGATAAGACATGAGCGACGTGATCTTCTTGTCCCAAACGCCAAGTGGATGCTGCTGGGACGACTGAATCATGTCGAAGATGTTCGCCGCGACCGGAGCCATCATCCCAGAGAGAGCCTCGAGGAGAGTGATCTCCTGCATTTGCGCGGACTTTCGAATGGTGTGCAACGGGTCGTCCGGCTTCGCATACTCGGCCGCCTTCTGACCCATCTTCGAACGAACCTGCTCGAGCTGCTCATTCACAATCTGCTCAAACCGAAGGGCACGCATTGCTCCTCATTTCTTGCATAGGCAAAGATATGAGACCTTGTAAGCTTCTACAAAGTCTCATACCTCTGAGTTGTGACTACTTCTCGACAGTGGTCTCGGTGGTGAGGGCGGTCGTCTCCTTGATGAAGCGACGCCACAGGAGAACGGAGCCAGCGATCAGTGCCGCGCCAGTGATGGCGGCGACAGCGGTCAACTTGCCCGGTCCTGCAGGGACGTCGATCTCAACCGGAGTGGTGTTCTCGTCCATGACGAACCTTTCGTTGAGTAGTGGGTCTCATTATACGCGTTGTAAATCTTGCGAGATGGGGCTTGCGGCTGTGGCTACCAGTAATGCCGCATCTCTCCGTACTGCTGGTAGACTGCTCGTAGGTGTTCAGGGAGATCGGATGGTCTGTCAACCGGCCAGTGCCAGTAACGCTCCGCTGGACATGACTCTGCCCCAAGGACCCCTTCTTCCTCCAAACGACGAAGTTCGTCCACTTTTTGGATCATTCGCTCCTGATATTCGTGATCGTCCACGGTCACTCGCAATCCTCGAACATCTCGCACGGAGGAAGGTGAACCCTATTGGACACGAAAATAGTTCCGAATAGGCGTCACCTTGAAGTTGACAGCAATGCACGGTCGCTGGTCGTCGGTCATCGTTGTGGAGAAAACGAGCTCGAGCAACTCGTCGCAGTTCCACCCAACATCGTCGGAGGTGGTGGTCCGTGCCAGTCCGATGAGGTCATAGAAATCACTCAACGAGGCGTAGAAATCGTTGAGGATTTTATGATTCAGATCGTTCTGAGCCTTCCGGAGACTTTCCATCGAACTCTTGAACGTTCGCCCAGTATACATGTCGTAGCACAGAACATCACCATCTCCGGTGATGATGACCTCAGTGTTCGCCATCGAATGCGAACTGACCCGATCCTGAGCAACCTCGTCGCGAATATCGCGCTCCTTCTTTTCTCCAATCTTTTCGATGACTTTGGCTTTGTACTCATCCAGAGCCCTCTCGGAGATGGAATAAGCAGCCGCAAGGGCCGCTGCCCGACGAGTACCGACGCGATTCGCTCCGACGGTACAGGCGATCGTCATGATTCCGGTTCCGACGGCCGGAATATAGAGCTTCCAAACCACCGGCGCCAGGAGCTGAGCCTGCCTTATCGCGGGCAGTTCTTCCTGTGCCGCCCTTGAGAGTTCCTCGTCACGGATTCGAGCCGCTTTGAATGTGGCTTTCCCGGTCAAATACGCCGTAGCCACGGTTCCGACAACGGCGATGCCGGTAAGGATCCCCGGGGAGTTGTCGGTGACAAACTTCTCGAAATGCTTGAGGCCGTCACGAATCGAGTTCACGTTGGTACCCCTCTATGCCATCGAAGAACTGCTGTGTCTCTCGGTGGGTTCTCTTTGCGATCTGCACCACTTGCCTACCCTCACGACGAATTTGCTCCTCTTCACGACGAATTTGACGCGATTCTCGAGCGTTCAACACCGTCGCCAACATGACGAGCAAAAACGAGATCAGCAAAACAAAGATCCACAGCATCCCCACGACAGTACAGACAAGCAGAAATATGGTCTTCGTGGTTTCGAACATCTTGAGCTCCTCAGAATTATGATTGCGGGTCCAGCTTGATTGTTTGCGTCACTCCAAGCACAGTCAGCTCGAACTGGAGCGTTCCGTCCTTGTACACGAACGACTTCGAATCGTCCTGCGATCCCATCAGAGAGGACTCCATCGCATTGTGATCTCCTTGAGAAACCACAACGCCGCCATCCCCAACGGTCTTCGAAGTGTTGAACGTTCCCTTCCAATAAAGAGCCTTCTCCTCCCCGGTGTCCCAAAGAACCGTGACCGTGGAGTCGGCGACAACCGCCGTCATTCGCGGGTCGCTCGAGGTTCCCCACGACCCAGTTAGCACGCGAGGATCTCCTCCACGAGGAGCGAAAATGGCGACGAAAACGATGAGGATGAAACCGAAAGCCATGAGAGCGATGGAGATTGTCATCATCCAGAAACGCCTGTTCTGGTTCCTACTGAGTGTCAGGTTGTTGGTCATCGTTCTTCCTCCTTTGTCGAAAACCGAAAGCCCTTGTGGGGCTCGCGGTTTGGGGTTGGGGACGATCAGTACTCTTCGGATGCGTAGAACTCGTCGTACAGGTCGTGCTCCTTCAGGAAGTCGTTGTGCTGCTTCAAGGCAACGCGGTTGAGGGCGACGCACACCGAAGCGGTGGCGACGACAGCAACAGCAGTCTTGTGGCGGACAACGAACTTCTTGGCGGCGGCAGCGGTCTGCTGAACCTTGTTCATTGTGTCTCCTCAGATAGTGGGGTCTCACTATAGGCGTTGTAATTTCTGCGAGGAGAAAACTAGAGTCCCTTCTTTATCCACCAATAAGCGAAATGATGATGACGGCAAGCTCAATGCCTGTCGCTACGGAAACCAGGCAGATGAGTACGAATACGCAGATGTAGTAAAGCATGTTCTCTCCAGAAAAACCTAGAGCCCGTGTTAGGGGCTCGTTGGTTGGGGATCTACTTCTTGGTGGTCTCGGCGATCTTGGCGCGTTCGGCCTTCAGTTCCCGCCCGAGCTTGTACAGGTTGTAGCACGCAACCGTAGTAACGGCAACGGCGCCAACAAGCTGCACAACAGTCTTGGCGGACTCAAGGTTCTTCACGGCGTTCTCGTCCATGACAATCCTTTCGTAGGGTCTCACTATAGGCGTTGTAAAATATGCGAAACCGAAAGCCCTTGTAGGGGCTCGCGGTTGGGGATCTAGTTGGCGTTCATCTTGAGGACTCGGCGGTCGACCTCGCGGGACCACGCCTTCGAGTTCTGGCGCTGCGTTCCCGCGTCGATCAGCTTGGCGGTTGCCGTGATGGCACCGGCAGCGATCGCAACGGTGAGCAGGGGGTTCTCGATGGCGGCGTCCTTGAGCTTGGCGTAGAAACGCTTGACGTCGTTCATGATGTTCTCCTTAATAGGGTCTCACTATAGGACCTGTAAAATATGCGAAAACCTAGAGTCCTTGTGGGGGACTCTAGGCAGTGGAGATTACTCCTTCGGGGTCTTCATGACCTGGTAGATCTCCTGCGACGTCTCGATGCGAAGAACGGATCCGGCGTCCACACCAACGTTCTTCAGCATGGTGTCTGTCTGCTCCTGCCACGTGAACTCCGGGTACTTCCTGTAGATGTACACGGAAGCCACCAGGCCAGCAGCGACTGAGGCACCGACGATGAGTTCGGGAGTGTAGTGCTTGATGTTCTTCTTGAGACGAGCAAGTTTCTCGTTCATGATCTCTCCTTTGTGAGGGTCTCATCATAGGACCTGTAAAATATGCGAAAACCCAAACTCCTTGTGAGGGAGTTGGGCTTGAGAATCATCGGCGGGGGGCGGATCTGTTGATGGCGATCTCGCTTGCAGTGTATATGGTCTTGAAAGCTGCGTACAGCAGCACTGCACCAACAGCCGCGTTCCTCGTGTACTCACGAACGATCTCGTCGATCTTCTCGTAGTCCAAGGAGACGGAGTCAGTAGCAGGCGCGGTAGCGTCCTTGACCATCTTCACCTGAAACGAGCGATTCTTGAACATGATTGCTCCTGAGTAGATGGGGTCTCATCATAGGACCTGTAAAATATGCGAAACTGAGAGCCCTTGCGGGCTGACAGTTATCGAGCAGGTCTCCTCATGAATTGGAATTCAGGGTCGATGTCTCCCTCCACAAGAAATCCGAATCTTCCATAGAACTCGATCAATTGGAGAGTGGATAGGCCATCGCTGATTTCAGGATATGCGCAGGCAGCGGTCAAAGTTTCCAAACCACGTTCATCCACGAACTGCATAACAGTCTCGAGGAGTTTCGTAGCATGGCCACAACGACGCTTCTTTGAGCATACATCGCCAAGCGAGGCCCTGTTTCCTTCGTTCCAGATGATGAGGTGACAGGAGGCGGATTCATATGTGAAGTCTAAAACTTCAGGCATGATGATCCTTTCATAGGGGTCTCACTATAGGCGTTGTAAAATATGCGACTTTGATCGGATTCTTCCCCGCGGGGAATTTTTGGACAAAAAAACATACACGTTGTGAAAACGCCGAAAAACGTAGAAGACGTGTAAATATCACACGCCTCCTACGTCTCGGCATCCTTGGTGGTATCAGGTCACCGAAGCTTGAGGAGGAAGTTCACGGCCTTGCTGGTCACGACGTGTGCACGCTCGTGTCCAACAATCAACAGGATTCCCGCAAGATTACCAGCGACGATCGCCAGCGTATCAGGGCTCACATAGCTCTTGGAATCATCCTTGAGCGAGTGAAGCTTCTGCAACTGGTCGACAACCGCGGAGTACTCGCGCGAATCTGGTGAAAGTTCAGACATCTTCGCGTACAACGCATCGATGGCAGCAATGAGCTGTTCATCATCCTTCTGTGGCTTCATGGCGAGCATGATTCTCCTTCCAGAGGGGGTCTCACTATACCCTCTGTAAAAACTGCGATTAGTCGGTCGGAGCATTGACCTTGAACGTCACACTCCGCTTGCCGTCAATATCCTCCGGCTGTCCATTGAGCTCGAGCTCGTACGTCTTCTTTCCCTCAGTAGTAGACGCGATGTTGATCGTCCCTACGTATGGAGTATCGCTCGAGTTGTACGACTTCGTGGAAAGACCCAGAACAACACCAAGAAACGCGTCCACCGATGTGATCGATCCGACGACCTCGGAGCCATACGGTAACGCCCAGATCTGTGCAAGGGCGAAATATAGCGTCGCCAAAGCAGGCAGACCAATCTGTGCGAACCACTTTCCGATGTCATACGCCTTGTTGCTCAGTGTTAGCTGCATCAGGATTTCCTCTCGAGTCGTTCTTACGAATTTTCTGGACATGGACTGTCAGTGAATGCGTATCATTGAATTTCGAAAGAAGTTCTGAAATATCACGAACTTCTTCGCGTCGACACCTAACTCGCAGCAGACTCTGTCTGGCCTCACGAAGAGCTGTTTGCGATGAATCGGAATATGCTCTTCGAATGCGAGGCAACCGGAAAGCAATGGTCATCGGCTCAACTTTCCGCATCGGAACCTTGAAGGTGAAGGTCGCCGCGCTTGACGGAGAGATTGTCGTGTATCGCTTTGGTTCTTTCTAGAAGCTCTTGCGTCTGGGCTTCTGCTGCAGCTCGAGCTTCACGTTCCATTTCGTATGCGGATCTCCATCTTTCTGTTTCGTCGGCCTTGTCCCGGTACGTCGATCGAGGTACAAGACGACCCAAGAGAATTAGAATGACACAGACGCCCAACAAACTGGACGAACTTATGTCGCTAATTTCTAATCCCCATAAAGACATCAGTCCTCCGTTCCCTGGTTAGGAAGATTCCTTCCACACACCGGCAACCTTCCCCCAAGGTCTTGCCACCGTCCACACCCCGTCCACCTTGACGTATGGAATGGCTTGTTTCCATACCGTCCCTACCTTAACTCGAGCTCCGGCAACCGTCATCGCACTTCGCACCGAAGAAAGCGGGCTCCAACCAACCGCGTTTCTTGACCGAGACCAGAAGTAATATGTGACCGCCGGACTTAGCCCGGAAATATCGACATTGTTTCCAGAAGCATACGCCGTCGGAGTTCCAGGATCAGTCCCATACTCAACTCTACGCTCGAGAATCGCGCTTCCATTGTTTGAATTGTCTGTAAAGGAAGCGTGGACTGAGAGTTGTCCAACGTTCGTCAAGGTGACTGGTCCTGGAGGATCTGGAACATCGAGCAACGTTACGGAAGATCGTCCACTCCAAGGTCCCCATCCGACAGAGTTGTTACAACGAGCCCAAAAGTAATACGTGGCTCCTTGTGTGAGGCTAGACAAATTTGTGGAGCCGTACGACGTTACTGCATTCTGATATGGCAACAAACTCGGGGATACGCCATACACAATTTGCCCATAGAGAATCGCGGAACCATTGTTGGCTCCATATGTAAACCTAGCTTGAACCGACGTGGCCCCAACGTTGGCAAACGAGACCACGGACGGCGCCGCAGGAACACTGGCACGACTGATAGTCTTACTGAACGTCGTGGGTCCGCCGAGGCCACTGGTTCCAGTAGCGAATAGCTTAAACGTGACGGTTTGACTATAAGTAATATTCCAACCGCCTAGCTTTTGCCAAGAACCTCCGGAAACAAAATCGAAATATTGGGTCCCAGAGGTAACCCCATTGACGACGTAGCCCCATGGGAGATCATGGTTATACGTAGCTGACCCGGCTTTCAACCAGAACTCAACAACAGTTCCAGTATCGCGAATCATCATAGTTCCACTAGAGCCGGTAGGCTTGGTGTAGTCAGTCATGGCTACCCCACAATCTTGAAGTAAATATCCCCATCGTTACCACCCGTTGGGTCTGCTGTCCCTGAGGAAACACCAGCGGCGGACCGATAGGACGCTTTCCCCACAGGTATAAGCGCCTTAACCTGTGCGACAAAGTCTCTCGTACGGTTGATCTCTCGAGCCCCGTAACGAACGCGACCATCTTCGCCAGTATCAGGAACAAGTGAATAACCTGCGGCAGTTGCATCGTCTCCTACAGCCATCAGTCCTCCTTCCTATGGTTGGTCAGCCCACGTTTCAGACGATCCTTCGAGATCCTGCCAAACCTGGTGGTAATCCCAAGCAAGCCAAGAACCCGCCGTGATGAACGAGTTTATCCCTAACGTCGGATATGAACGAAAACCTTGCTCATCCGAAACAAATATCTGCTCTGTAACCTGCATGTTTGAGGTTGCTCCGTCTGAATTACGAACCTCTACTAGATCCCCGAGATAATAGTCTTGCCCGTAGATATACTGGCTCGTCTGGCTTACTTCGCCGTCAAAACCAGAAAAACTACGATGTTTTGCAAGCTCGAGTTTTCCTCGAAGAACCATCAAAGCAGAAGCTACCGCAGGATCCGTGTCCGTTATGTCCGTTGCTTCAATCATAAGAACGTTTCGATCAAAGCCGCTGACTGACGTATCTACAAGATCGGCATAAACAATCTCAAAACCCACCGGAGACCGAACATATGCTACGTTCTTTGCCCCGAATGTCGATGTGAACGCAGTTGTATTATGCAGATTATCTAGATTCTGGGAGAAGACAACGGCAGGAAGAGTCGTTTGTTGAGTCGTCCTATCGCTTCCCATGTAAACGTCCCAATAAAGATTGGAAGAAACTCCATCACTAACCATTCTAAAACCAAAGTCATAAACATCAGCGATGTCTGTGATCGCAGAATATAAATCTTTAGGATCGACATCCACGGTGATGGAATCGGGAGGCTCGCCTATGGTGTCCTCTGGGAATATGCTAGATTCGACCACGTTGGCAATGACGTCGCCACTGTTCACAATCCCGGTGACGCAAATATCATGGAACATTTGCCTAACGATGTCGGTAGGCGTTCCGGTCAAACTCCACTTTGGCGTTGTTGTGGAATCGTCTGTTCCAGCCAAAGCGGGTCTACTAGCAAGAATCTCCTCGGCAGAGGTTCCCTTCAGAACAAGAACTCGATTTCCCGAATCGTCTTCTGTATCTTCGACGGTCTTAATCGTCATGATCCGGGCCGACTCACTGCACGAAAGCATTGTCTGAGCAGTAAGCGTACTGCGACTCTGCAGAGTTGACGCAATTTTTAGTTGAAAATCCCCGTACCTGGAAAACCTCTCGGTCCAAATAAGCGAAATGTACTTGTCAATTATGGTCGTTCTACGGTACAAACTGTCGAGAATATAGAGTTCCATCACAGACCCCCGTATCGATTTGAATACGTGAGAACATAGGGGACCGCGGCTCCCTCGGCATAAACGCGGAAGTAATTCTCGCCAGGAAGGAAGTTAATCCAAGTAGATTGCGGAGATATCGCGTAAAGAAGTGGCGTTGTGGTTCCAGCTCGCGTTAATGTCACTGTTTTAGCTCCTGGAGTGGTGGAAATTTGCACAACGTCTCCAGATATTAAATCATAGGCGAAATCCAAAGACATTAAAACGTTGTCCGGACCCTTGCTATAGATAGTGAATGCGGTCATTGTTCTATCAACATTCAAAGTCAATTCGATTCCTGTGTTAACGCTTCCTGGATAGTCGATCAACGTTTCCGTAGTAGTAGACGTAGTGTCGCCATCGATTTCGATTGCAGTCTCGTCAAAGAAGTCTGGATCAAAACACATAACAGAAATACTAACCGAAGATTTCTTGTCAAATATAGTTGGTTCGCAACTTTCTACTACTCCGGCGATCGTTGCGTCCAAACCATCTTGTAAATGGAAGGTAAGCTTTACCTCACTCTTGGGCATAAAGAATTCATACAGTTTTTGACGAAGAGAACGAGCGGTATCTCCAACAGAATATGCCGGTTCAAGACCAATGGTAAACAGAAGATTTCGAGGTTCTCGTCGGCTCGTCTGATATTGAGCCCCATCCAGTCTGGCAAACGTCGTTGAGACCAACGTAGCCTTTACGGGCCCAAGACCATCTATCTGACGAACAATTAACCCGTCAGGGATATCAACCATTGGGAGCGTTAAGAGCGTCCCGCGATTGGACCACGCATCGATGCTAGTCAACATTACGGCAAAGCTCCCTTCGCAACAGATAGCTGGTTGTTCGTCTGACGATAGATCTCAGCAGAACTCAACGCCTTTGGCGAGGTGTTGTACTGTTTGAATTCCAGCGTTGTAGACTGAACTGGTGCAGGCTGGACCGAGCTCGTCTCTGGCGGCGTATAAGACGCAGCAACGATGTTTGCTTGCTGCGTAGTAAAGCCGACGTTGATTGGCTCTAAACCGAACATGGACGATATCTTCGAGGCGTTCTTCTTCACATTGGACAAATCGAGGACCGGCGTAATCGTCGGATTCACGTTGATTTCTCCGCCAATAAGATCAGACATTCCTGCGATCGACTTGCTCATCGCCAAGATGGCGGCCTTGCCAACGTTCTCAGAGGACTTAGCGACAGCAGACGCCATAGAATCGACACCGTTGATCATGCCCTGTCCACTGTTCACGCCAAGGCTAAAGAACGCCTTCGATGGGGAATGAACGCCAAGAGCATGCCTAGCCGCATCGTATGCCGATTTGGCCAATCTAGCTGCAGCCCCAGCAACCCGGCTAACCGCGGAAGCAAGACCTCCAGTCATGCCATCAACAATCGCCACAGCAAGCCTTAGACCAGCCGAACGCATCGCCGACGTATTTCTGTTGATCGCATTCGCCAGACCATTAACGAACGAAATGACGACCTTTACGCCAGCGTCGGTAACACGGCCGATATTCTTAGAAATGCCATTCAAGAAATTGACGATAACGTTCGTAGCCGTGGTCACTACTCGGCCAATGTTGTTTGCAATTCCCTGAAGGAAACCAATAATGATCTTGAAACCAGCGTCCGTCATAATTGGAACGTATTTGACCATAGCATTAAGCATCTGGGTCAAGAGACCGAACAACGTCGATATGATCTTAGGAGTTAATGTAGCTATCGCATTAAGGAGCGACATCAACACTGTCACGAGAGCCTTAGTAATGGCTGGCCCACCCGTGGCAATAACATCTGCAAATGCGATTATTCCAAGCCCAATTTCCTTCAGTGCCAAAGGAATAAGACCCAATATGGCTGTAACCATGGCGACAAGAGCCGCAGTTCCTGCAGCACCAGCAATAGAGAGCGCCGTTAAAGCTGCCGAGAACGCAAGAACACCAACGCCAGCGGCAAGAACACCAACGCCGATAAGCGTAATGGCTGCGCCAAGACCAAGGAGGGTTGGCACTAGAGGAGTAAGTACTGCTCCGGCGAGTCCGAGTACCGCAAAGACACCAGCAAGAGTGAGAAGACCCTTGGCGATTTCACCAAGACTCATTCCCCCAAGAGTAATAAGAATAGGGGTAAGAATTTTCAATGAAGCCGCAACAACAAGAAGCGCAGCCGCCCCTGGGAGTGCCGTAGTCATGGCGCCCATTGCAATTGCGATGATGGCAAGCGAACCCGCAAGAGTCACCAAACCCTTAGCGATGTCCCCCCACGACATTCCTGCTGCCGTGCCAAGCGCCTTAACGATCATTCCCAAAGAAGACGCGACAACAAAGATCGCTGCAGCAGACAGAAGCGATGTAGGAGGGAGTAACGCCAACGCTAGAGAAATTGCTGTAAATGCTCCAGCCAGAGTCACCAAGCCCTTGGCAATGGACTCCCACGAAAGTACTCCCATTTTGGCAATTGCGTCGCCAAGCATGCCAAGCGATGCCGCCGCAACAAAGATTGCCGCAGCAGATAGAACCGACGTAGGCGGAATCGCGTTAAGAGCGACCGCGAAGAGCAGAAGACTGCCCGCAGTCGCCGCCAAGCCCTTGGCAATGGCTTCCCACGAAAGTTTAGCTATGTCGGTCATTGCACTGGCGAGGATCTTAATGCCCGCAGCGAGAAGAACTATTCCAGCGCCTTGCAGAACGCCAGCTTTTCCCACATCAGAAAACTTAGTGAACAACGCTAGAGAAACAAGGAGTGTGGCTACGCCAACAAGTCCCTTAGCCAGCTCTTTCCAAGAAAGCCCAGACAACTCAGAAACAGCTCGAACCAAAATGTTTATCGCGGCCGCAAGCAGAACGAATCCAGCTCCAGCAGTAACCAAACCCTTACTGCTTCCAGAAATAATCTTTGCCGAGACCGAAAGTTCTCCAAGAAGAATTCCAACCCCAGTGAGGCCCTTGACGAGGCTATTCCAATCTAAAGCCGCGAGACGCGAAACTGCGATTGTCAAAAGATCCACAGCGATAGCAAGGAGAATCAACGCCGACGTTAGAACCGGCATCTTGACGAATCCCTTAGACGCCGTCACCTTCTGGAGTATGACCATCGACGCCATCAACTGAGTAAACATCGCTGCCATTGCCGCAAGAGCAACAGTCAACTTTCCAGAGTCAATAAGCGAAAGAGCCACGACAGACGCAGTAAGAAGAGCGACAGCGCCAGCGATCTTGATCAAAGTATTTGCCTTTAGCTGGGCTTGCATCGCCTGCATAGTCCCAGTCAAAGCTTCAAACGACTCGCGGATGTTCCCGAGAATTCCTCCGCCAACATCAACGTTAATCCCATTGCTGAGAAACTTCTTCAAAAGAAGCGCTATGCCCGCAAGAAGACCCGTATTAAGCGCATCAAGAACCGAATTGTAATCGATCGTCCCCATAGCATCGGTAATCACTTGCCCAAGCTTCGAGAAGAAATCACCAAACATGAGAGCCAAAGGACCAAACGCCTTTGCTACGGCTCCAAGAATACCGAGAATTCTCGACCAAACCGCACTGATAATGTTTCCGAGCTTTCCGAAAGCTTCGAAATGACTAACAGTCTTCGCGACGTTGCTCGGGTCAACGCTTTGAATGTTCTTAGCAAGATCAACAAGAAGCGAGACAAATTGCCCCAGGTACTTTATCGGCGTTCGGATAACCTTGCCAACAGTGTCGAAGAAGTTAGTAAGATCATCGCCATTCTTAATGGCCTTGTCTAGGTTAACTAGGAAGTCTCCAATAGCCGCAGTAACCTTGAGGAAACTACTGGCGCCTTGTCCAGCTCCATCAAAAAGACTAAAGAACGTTTTGGTGACCTGCTTGACCACTTGCCAAACGATGTCCAACACCGCAAACAAACCGGCAAAAGTTCTCCGGAGATTATCCGCGGTTTCTCCTCCTATTTTGAGACCCTTGGTGAAGTCTCTAATAGACGTGGTAATGTCATACAGCTGCTTTCCCGTCGTTGGCGGGAAGATGGCCCTGAAAGCATCCTTGATCGGCTTGATGACGGAAATTAGAGCATTGAACGCGTTCGCAACCGAGTCGATCAATGCGGTACGGCCGCCTAGCGCTTTCCAATCACCAAGCACCTTGTTGCGAGCATTTGCCGAGGCATTGATGAAACCACCGAGAACGTTGGAGATCCCAGTGAATAGAGATTTTGCCTCTTCGAAGTCACCGAACAGAATCTGCCACGTCTGAGACCAACCTGAGCCAACGGCTTCTTGGAGGGTATCGATCAACTGAGAAACAGTCTTGACCTTGGTGGCTGCATCCTGAGCAGTCTTACCCAACTTAAGGATTCCAGCTATTTGTTGTTCATTGTAGCCCATAGCCTTAAGCTGGCTGGCAGATAAGTCGCCAGTAAACTTAGCCAGGGTTTCCGTTAGAATCTGGGAAGTGAGCCATCCCTTTTGCAAGGAGTCTCGGAAACTTCCCTCGTCCTTGATGATCTTGTCGATGGCTACGCCATGAAGACGTGCGGTTTCCTTAAGAGCATCTTGGAAAACCTTACCGCCCATTCCAGCGTTAACGACTGAGTTCCAGTCCATCAACTTGACGGTACCGGTCGCCAAAGCCTGCGACAACTGATACATTGCTGTTGATGCTTGCAAAGAACTTGAGCCAGAAACAGCGGCAAGGTTCGCAATACCCTTAATAGCGTTCACAGAAACGTCTAGCTTAACGCCTGCCGCCGTGAACGTACCGATGTTTCTTGCCATCTCGGCAAAGTTGTAGATGGTTTTGTCAGAATATAGGTTGAGCTCTTGCAGAGCGGCGTTAACCTGCGTTAATCCGACGTTCTCCCACTGAGTATTAGACAAAATAGTTTGAATTGAATTCAGATTCGTTTCGTACTCATGCAAGCCTGCAGTAATTGGCTCAACAGTCAACGAATGAACTAAACTAATTCCAGCGTCAACGGCTCTACTAACTATTCTCTGAATCGCAGCGATGGCGATAACAGACATCGTGCTAAATTTGGACGCAATCTGATCAACACTAGACGCAATGCCAGCAAGAGAAAATCCCTTAGCGGCATTACTAACCTCGTTTAAACCCTTCGCTCCAGCCTCGAGCTTAAGACCCTTGTTCAGTTGAGCCAAAGAGTCAAGCGTAGTCTGGATCCCCCGCTGGAATTGCGAGTTATTGAACTGCATGTTGACGACTCTGTTGTCTACACCGCTCACGCGGAGGTCACCGCCTTCCAAACTCGTTCGGCTATAGCGTCAAACACTGGCTGCATCGAAGGGTTAATATAATCCCTACCTTGAACATACCCCCCGGTTCCCGTTCCATACCCATACTGGAGCATGATGGCCACTGGAAAGCCATTCTCAACGTCGCTGTTAAGCCAAGTAATCTTGCTCGACTTTCCCGAAGTTTCTACCACATAACTCCAGGAATGGGCCGCTAAGCCAGTTCGTTGCGGCATGTTTTGCTCGAGCGCAGCAACACCAGCCTGCCCTGCCGATTCAAGCACAGAAGCAATGTCCAACTTGTTCATTGCATTTAGAAACGCTTCTGTATTCTTGAACGAACCGCTGTTTGTGAAGGAAAATAGTCCCATTAGGCTCAAGTCGCAAATATAGACACGAGATCATCGACGACAGGTAGACCCGGGTTGTTGCTATCTGTCCCATACAGAAGATCTTCCACCTGAGACAAAACCGCCGGGTCTGTTTTCGTAGAATCGATAATCAAACGCGACGTCGGCTTAAGATTCGGAATTGGGACGGGACTCGCTGTAATATCCCAACTAAAAGTACTAAGATCAACACTAGAACCTAATGTTTTATATCTCTTGGTTGTCGGATTAGCAATAGCATTGTATACCAAATGCAACTTATAGCCAAGATTAAGACCTGCGATAGCGTCCCCAAGCTTAGTCTTGTAGCATAATCCGAACGTTCGCCTATACTGTTCTCCAGCATACAACCCAGAAGCTAACACGGCTACGCCGTCACACTCTAACCACTCGTCTGGAAAAGTGATCGCAGCAAGTGTAGCTTTGAACTCCTCGGAAACAACTCGATTGGAGTACTTAACTCCATCTATGAAAAGCGGATCAGCTTCGCCATCTGCTCCGGTCTCGTCAATGGATACGACCCCCGACCAGGAAACACCGATCCCAGTTGACGGATAGAGGACGACGTTACTCACACCGGATTGATACTTTCTTTGCGAGAGATCGTCCCAGGTTAATCTCGTCATAAGGACCTCCTTGTCAGCCGCGAGTATTGTACTTCTTTCGTCTTTGCTCGTTCAGTGCCCTGTTTCTCGCAGCCACTTCTTGCGGAGACAGTTTCTTCTTTGGCGCATTCATTTCGCTGCAAACTCGGATGAGTGTAAGCAAACGATTAATGTGCCAATGTTGGCACTCGAAGGGAATCCCGAACGAAATCATCCAATAATAGATCAACTCGGCCGTGATGATTTCACGACTCTTCTCTCGATGGGCCTCGGAGAACCACGTCGCCGTCATCTTCGCATTAATGTATTTGTTGATCTCATCGTAATTCTTTTTGGAAAGATTGTCAAAAACTTCTAGAGAAACATCCGGGGATAAAACCATAGCATGGATGTACCAGAGCATTTCCTCTTTAGTTTTGTCTTCTTCCCCAATAAAAGGCTTTTCGAAATACGACTCCCATTTTGACAGAGAAACCAGAGAATGCTCAAGAACCACGTCAACAGACTCGACAATGAACGTCTCTGTTAGTTCATCGTAGAGATCGCCGGTTACCACGCCAATTTTGAGCATTCTCTGGTCTCCTGTCTATTCCGTTCAGGCGTACGTGAACAGCCAGTCGTTGTCCGTAACCGCCGGGAACATGTAACCGGCATTCGGCCAAGCAGTAACGACCGTGTTGGCAGTGATGTCGACGTCGCCAGACACAGCAACGCCGTCGATGTAATAGGTGACGCCGGTCACGGTGGGGATGGTGATGGTGTTTGCGGCGAACGTCGGAGCAGTCGGCGTGGCCTCCGTGATCGTCCCCGCGAACAACGCGACGACAGCAGCCGGCGTAGGAAGCATCGGGTCCACACCGACGGTTCCATACAGAATCGTCTCAAGCGCCTGAAGAGAACCCGAGGTCACCTTGGTCGAATCAACCACGATGAGCGAAGTCGGCTTGTAGGTCACACTGTCAATGGTCCCGACTTCAACCGGAGTAGTCGTAACCGTCCAGCTGAACTTCAAGCCCTCGGGAGAATCGTTGACCGTCGTGTAGGCCTTCTCAGACGGAGCCGCAAGAGCTCCATAAACGAGGTGCAACTTGTAGCCATGCGAAGACCCGTCAAGGTCGTTTCCGACCTTGGTCCGATAGCTAAAACCGAACAGCCTTCGGTCCTGCTGCCCGATGCGGACGCCCACAGAGGGCTCGAGAGTCCCATCGCACTGACCGAACTCGTCGGGATAGGTGTAGGCCTCGATCGTGCATCCGAAATCCTCATTGGAAAGGAGATTCAGATACTTCATGTTGTCGGCGTACTGCGGGTTTGCTTCCGCACCAGACGGGCTTTCGGTAACGGTGGTGAGACCGTTCCAAGCGACGCCAGAGGTGTACGCACCTCCAGCATCCGGTAGATACAAAACTCCGTGGTCAACACCGGTCTCGTACAGGCGTTCCCCAACGGAGTCCCAGGTAAGAGCGGTCATGGGTTGGTTTCCTTTCAGTAAAATGTTGTGAAGACGTTGTGGTTCAGACCATTTGCCGCGAAATATCTGTTGAAGAGTGTTTTCGGCAGCATCGCAACCTTACCTGGAATGTCACTATCCGGATTCCGGTCAATGATAGTGATCTGATATCGAACTTCATGTGAATATGGATTGTTATCAGCAAATTTAGTAATTGCATTGTCGCGTTGATAAACAATGCAAGGATACGCCATAGAGAGACTTGGCGGAGGTTGATAGTAAACGTTAGATACAAACTGTTCCAACATAGTCTGAAGCTCTAAACGACGAATCAATCCTGCTGAGGAAAAAGCCACAACGTCAACTGTTTGCGATTGATTCGCATTCTGTACGACTAGATCAACCTTTACAGTAAGAACCACGTTATCAACCGTTTGCGATTGACTCGCATCCTGTACGACTAGATCAAACATGTCGGTAAGGGCTACCCCATCGACGGTTTGCGATTGAGTCGCATCTTGTACGACTAGATCGACCTTTATAGTAAGAACCACGTCATCAACCGTTTGCGATTGACTCGCATCTTGTACGACTAGATCGATCATTCCGGTGAAATTCACATTATCGACTGTTTGTGATTGACTCGCATCTTGTATGACTAGATCGACAATTTCAGTAAGAACTACTGCGTCAACCGTTTGCGATTGGTCTGCGTTCTGTACAACTAAGTCAAATGTTACAGTAAGAACCGCATTATCAACCGTTTGCAGTTGACTCGAGTCTTGCACGACTAGATCGACGATTTCAGTAAGAACTACTGCATCAACCGTTTGCGATTGACTTGCGTCCTGTATAACTAGATCGACGACTTCAGTAAGAACTACCGCGTCAACCGTTTGTGATTGAGTCGCATCTTGTACGACTAGATCAAATATTACAGTAAGAACCGCATTATCAACCGTTTGCGATTGAGTCGTATCCTGTACGACTAGGTCTATGTTTCCAGAATCAAACTGAAACAGAACGTCAATGAAATAACAAGACGAGTCGTATGTACTATGAGGAAACGCAGGAGTAGATCCCACTAAATATGTTCCTAAACTAGCGGCGAGGTGATCGTTCGTATAGTCGCCGCCGTCAAAGAAGAGCGATGTGGTCCCATAATCAGTCGTCGGACCCCAAACCGCAACGTACTTGACTCCGGCCGTAACGTCAACCGGAGAATCGAACGTTACCTCTTGCCACCCACTACTAGTTGGAGTCGTAGCAATACTCTTACTCGCTAGGAGGCTTCCTGTTGATGCTGAGGTCCAGAGATACAAACCTCCATACGATCCAGCAACCTCTCCTCCAGACCAAAACCGCACACCAAGGATTTGCCCATCAACGTCAGGTGTAAATTCCGTCCCAAGTGTATACGCAACGCCATCGATGTTCGATGGAACATCTGGAGTAAGCCCAGTAAATATCGACTCTATCAACGTTCACCTCCTTTCAAACCAAACTTCAACTAACAACTATGTTGGGTCGCCAACCGTGATCGACCACGAAGGAACGTTGACAAGATTTCCAGATGCAATTGCCTGCGACGTGCATGTAGTTACGTATCGAAGCGTACTGTCAGAAGCGTTAGCAACAGCAATGTGAGTTGCCGTACCACTACTTGTTACCGAAACGTCTGCGATAGCCGACACGGTGACCTTTCGACCGCCTCCAGTGGCATCGGCCTTGGTGAAATCACCCCCGGTCAAGCTGGTGCTGGCGAGAGTAACTGCAGCAATCCCAGAAAAATCAGCCGGTTCTCCAGAGCAAACGTAAAGCGTATCGGAACCAGCAATATAGTCCAGTTCAGCGTCGATCGTGGCGTTTGGGGCAGCCTTACCCATGTTTCACCATCTTTCACGTCGTGGTTGGGCCGTTATAGACACTCCCAAGCCTCAGGAGCAGGCGGGGGCCCTGCACTTCAACTTCCGTAACCTTCCACAGAGCCCCAGCCCACTGCACATACCTGATGGCAAAGAAATGGTCTCGGGCATACGCATCCGCGACAATAGAAATGGAGTTGTTTACAGTGATGTCATCGTTGACTTTCTGACCATCACGGAGCGTCCGAGAATTTCGGACAACATCTCCGTAATATTCATACTCGGTAATGACATCCTCAAAAACCCCAGGTCTGGTTTGTACGCTTTCGCCATACCCCACTTTACCGTTAAACTTTGCCATGGTGGATGACGAATCAGCGCTTCGTGAAGGTCCAGTAGGTGTTCGCGTCATTCGCGAAGTAGTAGCCACTGTCAGCAGTGGCAGAAATCATCAGCGTCTCGCCAGCAGTCAACGCGGTCTGCGCACCGGCGGAAAGCGTTGCGTCGGTGGCCGCGTTCTTGTAGGTGACGTTGGTCATGGTGGGAACCGTAGCGACACCGGTCGACTGAACGAAGGTCGGCGCCGTAGGCGTGGAAAGCATGACGTCAGTAGAAGCAGACGTCTTCTTGATGACAATGGCCGTCTTGGGCCGAACGAGAGCACCAGACAGACGAGTCTCCATCAGGTACTTCATAGCGTTGTAGTCGATGTCGAAGTCGTCGAACAGGTTGACCTCGCCACCGCGATCGGTGCCGGTGTTGTAATCCGACAGATTGACGATGATGCCGACGAGACCGTCAATCTCCTTCATCGGCTCACAGTTCACGACCCGGTCAACGCCAAGAGCCTCAGCGACGTCCGCATTGGTCTTGTATAGCCTCTGACCTGTCGTGTCCTTCGCCTGCTTGAACTTGTTCAGCTCGGGAACGGTGGTGAAGAACGTCGGAGTGCCGGTCCCCTTGTAGAACTCCATCCCGTCCATGACGGCGTCGATGACCTCGTCATACGTCGAGTTCGCGTCGTCAACGTTCACAGTGACCGTAGTCACATAAAGCTCGTGGTCGTTCAGGATCGAACGAATCCCGGCGCCATCGCTGGCACCCATGGGGTCCTTGACCTTGTCGTCGTTGGAAACGTCGCGGCCATCGCCGATCAGAATCGCTCGAGCAACCTCCTCGTCGAGCATGACGCGCATCTCGCCCTTCAAAAAGGCGATAACGTCGAAGTCCGTGATGTCCAGAGCGTCGTCACGGTCCAACTTCTGCTTCTTGTAGACCGTGGTGGGAGTAGTCGTACGCTTAGTCGCGCCAACCCACTCCTCGACCTTGTAGTTGCCCTTGATATAGCCCTTTGCACGGGCTTCGTCTTGGGTGATGTCGACGTTCAAGGACTTGACTCGAGAGAACGGGGTGTGACGGGTCCCATTCAGAACCATGTTGACCCACTCGGTCCTCCTCTTGATGAGCTCAGGAGTATCGGTGAGGTTCTTGGCGTCCGGAAATAGGACGTCAATGTTGTCAATCCCGTGCGAAAGCGCAAACTTGTGCGCAGCCTCACGAAGGCTCCCGAGACGACCAGCATCAGCGACGATCCCGACAACATCATCATGGGTCAGGGTGTAGGGAGAGCCGGTTCCCGCAGGACCAGTGGAGTTGCCAGCGCCTTCAAACACATTCTTCGGCACAGTAGTGGTTCCTTCCGTTTCGTTGTCGCCAATGCCGGAGTGAGAAGTGGATTTTCCTCCCGAGCTCGAGGAGGACGTTGCCTGCTCGAGCGCGAGACCGATCATGTAGTGAACGACGGTCTTCTGATCCTCGCTCATGCCGTTATAAATCTCGGCGACAGTGGCGTCAGCCGCAGCGTGAGCCAGGTCTTCGTCTTCCTCGTCGATGTCCGAGTAGGCCATGTCCGAGGTGGCAGGACCTGTGCCATCGTCCCGACGAGAAGTGCTCTCACTCGTGGAGGTCCTGGAAGCGACGACGTTGCCGTCCTGAGACTCAGTGGTCGTCGAGGTACTCTTTACCGTGTACGTCTTCATGGCGTGCTCAAGTTCGAGCCCGCTCGAGATGATGACCTCGTCCGGAACCTCCTCGATCTCGCCGTCTGCGTGCTGCAAAGCGACGTTCTCGATGTAGGCGCCGGGATTCGCCCCAGCCAAGACCAACGAAACCTCGCGAATGAAGCCATGGAAGACCTGCTTGGCCCTCTCGACAAGCTGATTCGCGAAGATAGACAGAGACTTGATGTCTCCGTGCTGGACCAGAATCTTTGCGTTCTTGCCCTGCGGCGTCTCGTTGAAGTACCCGTACGCGTAAACACCATCCTTGCGATTCTCAAGAACGGCGTGGCCAAGAACGTTGTCGGCCTTGCTGTGGCCATGCTGCCAAACAAGCGGAACGGTCACCTTGTCCTGGTGCTTGAACGCGTCCGGCATGATAGTCCTGCCGTCCGTGCACTTCAGTCCGACCTTAGTCGCGTAACCAGAAAAGTCAGGCTCCATTTTGACTGTTTCCTCCTCCTGCTGCTGGAGCTAAAGCTGGGTTGGATGCAGACTCTGATGGAGCCGGCATGTTGCTGTTTTTGAGTTTGTCTGCATTTGGATCGCTAGACGGTTTGTACCCCAGAATCTGGCGGAACTCATTCGAACTAAGAATTTCGTTACGAGTGAACTTGTCCGCGATTTCCGCGATAGAATCCACAGGAACCAACTTGAACACGTTGACGAAGTAATCGATCGTCTGCCCCTGCGAGCGTGCCGTCTTCGTTAGGAAGACGCGTCGCATTGCTTCAACGATAGCCTCAACGATGGGTTCGACGGTTCTGTTGTTATAGTTCAGCATAGCCTTGGCGTCTGCTGTGCCATTCATGATCTCCTCCGTCAGACCAAGCTGACTGTAAAGAAGATTCGTCAGATACTCAACCTGCTTGAGAAGATTGTTCTCAACGGGCCGGTTTAGCTGAGTAATTTTCTCCGTGCCATCTGTATAGGCGACACCATACTGACTCCCCTTAAGCTGGAACTCGATGTCAGAGCGTCTCTTTTCCGCTTGATCTCGACGAGCATCAGACTTGATAACATAGGGGAGCTGGATAATAAGGTCGAGTTTCCCAGAACTCGATTGCTCATCAACCGTGTCGAGAAGATTTAGTTTTCTAATAAGACGTCGCAACGTTGAATTCGGTTCATTCATCACCGAATACAATGGATTCGTAACGATTGCCGTAGAGCTCTTGGAAACGATGATGTCTTCACGAATTCCCTTTTTAGGGTCGTCGTTGTAAACGCTCACCTTAACGTGTCTGGGATACCAACCAACGATCTTCCCAACACGCATGGTTTTGATGTCAAAACTTCCAGACACAACCGGGTTGACAGTTGTATCCACGGGAACAATCGCGACGACGCCACCATCTAGCATCGTGTTGACGGCGTCCATAAAGAAATCTCGAGGCGCTTGGTCCACGTTTGCCTCGAGAGTAAAACAATTGTTAAGCCCGCTCGGAATATCTTCGAGGTATCTTCCGTTATCATCTAGACGAATGTGTCTAAATTTGACCGAAGCCACGTCAATACACAAACGCGTGTAGATGGAGGAGATGATTGAACGTTCGTTCGACCATGTCATGCGGGTTCTGTCAGGACGACTCCCGTACGACGTTACGCCAGTCTCGACCTGCGGGTACTGAGTCTGCGTTTCCAAGCCAACGAACGCGTTCCAAGCGTGCTTCAACCTATCCCTAAACAACCCCACTGTTCACCTCCTCTCGACGGTTGAAACTAGAAACGGTTCGTTCTCATTTCTACGTTAGACTACGCATCCTTTGTTTTGGATCAAGACGATTTCTTTCCGCGTTCAACTCTCGGAACTTGATCGTCGTCCTAATTGCATGCAATTCTGATACCCGCATCGCTCCAGATTTTCCAGCTAAGACAAGTACGGCCACTTTAGCGCCCTGAACTGATTGTGGCCTAAGCTTAAACTGCCGAATGGCCAAATTTCCTCCGGCAATAATCGCCGAAGTTTCCACAGCCCCAACAATCAAAGTTCTTCTATACGCCCTTCGATTTCCCTTGGCTCTATAAGCAGCCTGTTGTTTTGGTGTAAGGGCATTGAAATCAAACTTAGGATTTTTCCTAATCGCTTTGTTGTGTTGTTTCCTAAAAGCAGCGCCTAATTGATTTTCGCCGACGATTAGTGTTTCCGCATTCAACCGATTTGCCTTACGATTCAGCTGCCTGAGTCGTTCGGTAGAAGATGTCGGCTTACTCTTTCTTACGCCCCACTTCATTCCCTTGACGCCGAAGTGCACGAGATCTTCTTCAGACATTTGTCCTCCGTCTCACTTGCTGTACTGAGGACCAAACAGAATAGTTCTCGTCACCAGTTCGCCCTGCTGAATTCGGTCCCTGGACTTCTTCAACTGAGAGATTCTTGTATTGTGATAACCCTCAAATCTCCCATTCCGACCCCACGTCCACTTGTCGAGCTTTGCTGTCAGGCCGATGACACCTTTTCCACTCAAGGCTTGCTCATGACGTCGAAGCGCCACATCAGTCTTTCCAGTAGCGATAAAACGAGACGCACGTGCAACACGACCTGGACCAGAACTATGCTTTCTCACCCCCCACTTCATCCCCTTGACGCCATGATGAGCAAGTTCGTCAAGATTTGGTTTTGGCTCTCCATAGATGAATTTCACGCAATCCTCCTTCGTTTTAGTCGGGTTTAAATAACGCAAGATCCCTAAGATCGCCCTATCTTCCACTAAGACGAGAAAGCTCATACGCTGGAGTGAACGGATTGCCCCTTGGATTATAACCGGGATACTGCTTTTGCATGTATCTGGATTGATTCGCATGCGCTTCGGCAAGATCAGCCATCATAGTTGAAACCAATTTATTCGCGATTTCGTTACTTTCAAGAAATTTCCTCGCGTCTGTCTGTACATTCAATTTCTTAGCCAATTCTGGATTTCTTCTCCAATATTTTTCAGAATTTGCTTTTACTTCCGCAACGGACATAGATTTCTTTGTTGATCTAGTGATTGTCGTAGAAGAACTACTTTTGATAGACGGAACACTTCTAATAGAAACTCGTCCACTTTTACTTAAAATCGCGGTCGCAGCAACAGCACCAACGGCGAGGGTCGTTCCAAGAACAACTTTCTGTTTCGTGGAGAGACCACGCTTTTTCTTAGGCGACGCATTTCCAGAAGACCCTGACTTAGCGGATTTTCTACGAACACCCCACTTCATCCCCTTGACACCGAAATGTTCAAGAGAATGTAGATCGGGTTTCACCTCCCCATAAATAAACCTCATGTGATCCTCCAAGACGTGTTGTCAGATCACGGGTTCTCAAGAGCCACGATTCGAGCCTCGAGCTTGGCAATGGCTTCGGCAACGGTGTCGGTCGCAGCCACATCACCCGCGGTCCCAGAGGTGTAGCCAGTCAACAGCACGTCAGAACTGATAGGGGGGAGAGACAGCGGAGAACCGGTCTCGTCAAAGAGAGCAACCGCGGTCGACATCGTGTTGGGGGCTGGCGTGGTCATGCCAGTGACAACCTTCAACTGCTCCACACGCTGCTGGTTCATTCGAACGCCTCCTTGTTGGCTTTCCAAGCCACGTATGCATCCAACAACGCGGCTACGTTATCGATCTTTTCTTCCATTCTTTTCTTGAGGAGCTTCCGGTTTCCATTCGTATCTTCCATGGTAATCGCGTTACCCATTGCAAAGGCCATGAGCAACTGATCGAATATGAGAAGACGTTCTCCGCTGAGCTTCTTCAACTCTCCGAGTGGAACTGACTCTGTCTTGGCTCCCTGAATGACCTTCTCGATCCCAAAAGGTCCGTTTTCAGCTTCGTAACGCGTGACAAACTCTTTAGCGTTGTACGGGTCATAACCAAAGGTACGAACATCGTAACTATTCGCACGAATGAATTCGTCGAGATCATCGTAAACTTCCATCATGTCGAGAATGGTTCCGTCGAGCACATGGAGACTGCCCTCTTCGATGAATTCTTCATACTTAGCTCGCATGGCCCCAGGAAGCTTCATCAACGTCAAAGACGTAATGTATGAACGCGTCTTGACTCCGAAAGCACCATCTCTAAGAGGAAAGAGGAACGTAAAAGCGCAGAAATCGTCGCCTTGCGAGAGGTCAGCTCCAAGCGAACACGGCAGCTGCCAGAACTCTCGTGGTCTATGAGGAAGCGTCTCGTCATAGGTGAAGAAGTAGGTGAAGCCCTCGAGAGGGATGCCGAAGCGTTTGGCAAGAATGTCGTTTCGAGAAGCAGGAGCTTTCTCTGCCCTCTCGACGTCTAGCTGGTATGTCTCATACGAGACAGTTAGCCCAAGGTTCGGATTACACTTGAGCCACATCGAAGGATCGGCTACCTCCTCAATGTCATCTAGTTTGTAATGCCAAATGGAAACGTGCGGAGCGGAGTAATCCCCCTTGAGGATCTCCATAAGTTCCATTTTGATTGTGTCACCACTACCGTTCCGAACCGTTCCCTCGGAGCTGACAGCGATGATGATGTAGTCTTCGTGTTTAGAGGCTCCTTGTTCAACAGCACCAACGACATCTTCTCGAAGATCTCCCGACAACCACTCATCGATCCCGGAAATCTTTGGCCGAAGACCCTGCAGCTTGTTGATGGCCATGGGTCTAACCTCGAGCAAAGAACCGGTGAGGAAGTTCTCCACACCCTTCTTCGTCGAAGCTAGCTTCACTCGGTTGGCCTTAGAACCAGTAGTATTCTGGAGAGAACCCTCCGTGAGGAACTTGAAGAGTGGACCTTTAGCTCGAGTAATCGCCGTACGAATAGGCGACATGACTTCGTCTGCCTGCTTCATCGTTGGCGCTGTCGTAATCTGATGCGTCGTCGACGTATCCACATTAAGAAAGTAGCTTTGGATGGTACTTACGTACATAGACTTGGCTGAACCTCGAGCCACGATCAAGTACTGTTTCTTGATGAGACGCTTTTTGATCGTTCTTGTTACGTGTCGGCCACCACGTCCATCTTTTCGAGGCTCATAAACACTTCGCTTGATGAAGTAGTACCACCCAAAAAGCTGTTCGGCCCAAAGTTTGAACGATGGTAGCAAGTAGAGATCACTACCATCGGTTAAAGTAAGCTCATTCTCGCAGTACTTGACGTAACCCTCCACGGCAAGAGGATCGTAGTAGATGTTTGGGTTAGCGATAAGCGCATCAATGCGATTCATCTCCATGGAGATTTCTCGATTGACCGGTATGTCTCCTCTGAGAACGGCTTCCCTGAATTGTCCGTAGTAAACCGGTGTAGCCGTGTTAGACAGAGCCATCGCTAACCCTCACCTCCTATCCAGAAGCTCGCGACTTCATCTTCTCTTCGATCTGCGACCTAAGAAACTTCCCCGAAGGAGAATTCGAGAATTGAATCGCTTGGTTGACCGTGTTTCCTGCACTGAGAACGCCATTGGTGAAGCTAAGACCACGCTTGATAGGGCCTGGCTTAGCCGTCATTCTGGAATACTGCTGTTCGAGATTCATTCTAGTAACTAGCTCCTGAAGATCCTTTGTGGAGAGCGCGTTAGTTCCGCTCTTCTTCGCAATCTTCTTGGACGCGTTGACTCGAGCCGCATCAGACGAAGACGGCAAACGAGATCTCCGTACGCCCCAGTGCATTCCTTTGACACCGAAATGCTCGAGGGTGTTGTCGACTTCTGAGAATTTAGGCAATGAGGTTGTACTGACCGTAGACATCTAACCTCCCTCCTAGACCGCGGGCAGTTGGTACTCCCGGTTGATGTTCAAGCGAACTTCCAACTCCTCGAGTTGCTTTCTCATCGACTCGATCAAATAACTAGTAGTCGGAGGATCGAAAAGGAGGCGAACTCGTAGATAGATCGCGGACTTCACCATGTTAAGAAGAACGTCACCAGCTGTAAAATCATCCCACACTGCGGTGTTGTCCGAGATAGAAAATCCCACATCTGGACCGATGCCAAGCTGATTCAAAACTCCGAACGCCGTGTTGATGTGCATAATGACGTCAATGTCATACACGGTATACGAAGCGTCAAGTCCTAGCACTTTCTTGACGTCGTCCAAAATACTATTCGCCATACGGGTCACCTCCTTTTTCTACAACGTGCCACGCCCCTGAAGCCGCACCTACGGCGTGGAGACGAGAGGATGTGCGGTCCTTTACCTCGTCTACCCGGACAAACCGGATTGTTACTCGCTGAACCCAAACTTCTTCAGCTGGGCTCGAGTCTGTGGGCCGACCTCGCCGTCGACCACGACATGGGTCCTTCTCTGGAACTCCTTGACCCAAGCATCGGTCTGTGGTCCGAAGTCGCCGTCGATCAACAACGCCTGACCACGTCGAACGGGAGAATATCTCGCATAGACGGGGAACTGCTTCCGCAGGAACTCCTGAAGATGGCGAACATCCTCGCCCTTGACACCCTTCCGAAGAATGCGAAGCTTTTGGGTCGGATGTGAAGCTGGAGGGTTCGGATCCGGAAGCCTGTTCCAGGCAAAGCGAATATACCCGACCACGTACTTACCGTCCCGATGCATTCGACGGAGCTGGTCGTTTTCGTTCCCCTCGAGAACATAGAAGGTTCCGTCTCCAACGATCTTCTCGACGGTGCCCGTGTGGTCGACGTACCGGTAATTGCCCTTCTTTGCGGCCCAGTCATAGTAGACCTCATCGCCAGCACGCATGCCCTTGGTTCCGTAGACCCAAGTCATACCTTCCTTGCCAGCGATGGCGTCCTCGACGGCCCAAACCGTGTAGGCTCGACCCGGACGCTTGAGAATCTTTGCGCCACCAGTCCACATGGCCCAGGTGTTGGTCATCTCACACCAAGGACCATTGCCGATCTTCTCAACGTTCTTGTTGTACCAAGCAACAATAAGGTTGCTGTTGGAACCCTTGGGAAACTCTCCGAGACCGAGATTCCGACGGAGCTGGTTCAGGACCTTGCTGATCTTGACCGCGTCAGACATTAGTCCTCCATCTCGGTGTCGTCGACCTCAGAAAACATCTCTGGATCCTGAGAAACGTCACTGACTGGGGTAACCCCGTCGACAACGGGGAACTGGTTCGGCCAAGCAATGGTAGGCTCAGTCATCGGATTCCTTTCACCATAGTTTTGTGTCACCTGGTTTACGTTCCACTGGTCCTCGTCTGAGGAGACGAGCATCTCCGTAGTGGATTGCGTTATGGGTTGCGTGTGTTGTGGTTACGAGAAAGTCTGGGTCAAAAATCGATGGATCTCCATGAGTGATCTCAAGTCTCGAGACCGGGTTCATGTGATGAACCAGTAATTCGCCATGAATTTCCCAACCACGTACGCCTAAATCGCATCCCTCATCTCGAACGATCACGACGTCTCGAATACGCTTCCACTCGCTCGAAGCGTAAAACTTTTGGTTGACCCACCGATCAAACCCGAAGGTCGATTCTCCGACAACGCCCTTGAGGGAGAGGTATTCGAAGCGTTCATCGAAAGTCTCCAGTCTACAGAGCTCTTGGTGGGTTCTAATCATCGGCGTCGAAGTCTTCCGGACGCTCGAGACCAGAATATGAACGCATGGCGTCCAAAGCTTCTTTGTACATGGTCTCGACTTTCGCCTGGTCCTCGATCTGTTGTCTCTTAGCAGCCAGAAGTTCTACTTCATGCGCCAGACGCTGCTGTTCAAGACGCTCTCTCGTAGATCCAAGCTTGAGGTAATGCGTGATCACCTGAGCACTGGCCGTGCCAGCCAAAAGTTGCTTCTCAGCAAGGTCTACGGCAGCCGAAACCAACTGGTTCTCCCTTGACTCGGGAGTTGTCGCTGGCTTCCGACCGCTACGTCTGGCACCCGAATTTCTTTTGGTCGGTTCGTCCACAGATTCAACTCCTTCCGCAAGAGTTCCTAGGCACTTTTACCAGAAGATGATCATGAAGCAACCCAGTTTTTGCTCCCGCGGGGCAATTTTTAGG
>Ga0315540_10000047_pt1 | contig 55303 bp, 47 predicted proteins | sample SalMarSW160110MG_FD_203677 | JGI IMG/M metagenome (GOLD analysis project Ga0315540, IMG submission 203677) | Salt marsh sediment microbial communities from the Plum Island Ecosystem LTER, Massachusetts, United States - Salt Marsh Sediment SW1601-10 ...
CAAGGTCCTCGATCAGCTCCGGCACGCCGGCGACCACCCGGGCCTCAGGCCCGGCTTCCCGCAGGAAGGCGAGACAGCCGGCGACCGCCGGGTCGTCGAGCCGGCCGGGCACGATGTGCAGGCTGCGCCCCTGCTCCAGGGCCCAGGCGGCGGTCGTCAGGGCCCCGCTCCGGGCGCCCGCTTCGACTACGACCGTGGCGTCTGCGAGGCCACTGATGATCCGATTGCGCCTCGGGAACGTCCCTCGTGACGGGACAGTCTCGGGAGCGAACTCGCTCACGACCGCGCCACCCGCGGCGATGATCGACCTCGCCAGCCCCCGGTGACCGGCCGGATACAGGTGCTCGTGGCCCCCGCCGATGACCGCCACGGTGGGCCGACCCGACCGGACGGTCGCCACATGGGCGCAGGCATCAATCCCCAGCGCGAGGCCGGAGATCACGGTTGCGCCCAGCCCCGACACCGCATCGGCGATCCGGGCCGCCGTCGCACGTCCGACGGCGGTCGGGCGTCGCGTCCCCACCACGGCCACGGCACGGGTACGGTCGAGGGCCCCGAGGTCGCCGCGCAGGAACAGCACCGGCGGAGGCAGGCCGATCCGGCGCAGTCGAGCGGGATACACACTATCGGCGAGCGTAACGACCCGGACACCCGCCCTCCGGACGGCCTCCAGATGCCGGTCGGGATGGCCTGCGGCCTCGGCGATCGCCCGGGCGGATGCGCGGCTCAGGCTCTGCGACTGACCCCCGTGCCCGGCCGAGGCCTCCACGAGCCGCCGCGGTCCATCGGCAGCGGAGGCCGCCGCGAGCACCGCGTGAGCGCTCCCGAAGGCCTCCACGAGCCGTGCGAACGAGACCGGCCCGACGCCGTCGGCACCATTCAGGAGCACCCAGGCCTCGCGCTCGCTGGTCGTCGGGTCAGGCGCGCCACTCGGCTCCGGCGCTCGGGTCGGCCCCGGCATCATCCCGTCCGACGCGCCATCAGCCGACCAGGTCGCGGTCGGTCCCGTGCGGCCGACGCCCAGCATCAGCCGGCCATCCCGAGCGCCATCCGGTCCACCGGTGCCCGGAATCGTGCCGCCTCGTCGAGATGGGGAACCTCCACGGCATCGGCGCCCTCCAGATCCGCGATCGTGCGTGCGACGCGCAGCAATCGGTCTGTCCCGCGGGCCGACAGGCCCTCGCGATCGGCAAGCACGACGGCGCGCTCGACGACCTCGGACCGCAACCGGCACACGGATCGGAGCGCGCGGCCGCGGAGCCTGCCGTTGGCAAGGCCGGTCCGGCTCTGCTGGTGGCGACGGGCGCCGGCGATCCGTGCCGCTACCACCGACGACGGCTCTGGCTCGGCGCTCCCCACGATCACTGCCGGCGGCACGCGATCGATGGCCACCCACAGGTCGATCCGATCGCGCAGCGGGCCCGATACCCGGCGCAGGTAGCGCTCGGGGACGCCCGGCGGGCAGCTACAGGTCCGGTCGACGCTCCCGTGCTGACCACACGGACACGGGTTCATCGCCGCCACGAACGTCAGGCGCGCGGGGAACGTCGCAGCCCGGCCGACCCGGACGACCGTAACGGCGCCGTCCTCGAGCGGCTGGCGAAGAGCTTCGAGCACGTCTCTCCCGAACTCGGGCAGCTCATCACACACGAGCACCCCCTGATCCGCGAGCGTGACCTCACCGGGCGACATTCTCGGTCCACCACCGACCATGCCCGCGTAGGAGGTCGTGTGGTGCGGCACGCGCACGGGCGGTCGGCGGACCAGCGCGAGGAGCGGGCGATCGGCCGCGACCGAGGCCACGGACGACGCAGCCAGCGCCGCCTCATCATCGAGGTCCGGCAGCAGGCCCGGGATCGTCCTGGCCAGCAGCGTCTTGCCCGATCCGGGCGGCCCGATCATCAGCAGCGCATGGCTGCCCGCCAGTGCGATCTCGAGCGCCCGCCGGGCCGTGGCCTGCCCGCGCACCTCTGCCAGGTCCACCGGCGGCTCGGACGCTGGAGGGTCTGCTGTGCGCCGGTCCTCGGGATCGGCCGTGATCGCGCGCGGCAGCGGCAGCGGCGACCGCCGGCGCGAGCGTCGTGCGCGCAGCACATCCGCGGCCTCCGCCACCGTCGCCACCGGCACGGGCTCCATGCCCGGAGCAAGGCCCGCCTCGAGCGCTGCCTCGGCCGGGACCAGCACCCGTCGCACCCCGAGCCGGGTCAACGCCGAGACCATGGGCAGAACCCCCGGCACCCGGCGAACCTCCCCGCCCAGGCCCAGCTCACCGATCAGCGCGAACCGGCCGGAGGCGGCCCTCAGCTGCTCCGAGCCGAGCAGGATCCCGACCGCGATCGCGAGGTCCAGCGACGCGCCGGCCTTGCGCAGCTCGGCCGGCGCGAGGTTGACCGTGATCCGGCGCGGCGGATGGTGGAAGCCGGCGTTGCGCAGCGCACCGCGGACGCGCTCGCGGGCCTCCGACAGCGCGGCATCAGGGAGGCCGACGATCGTGAACCCTGGCAGGCCGGGCGCCACGTCCACCTCGACGCGCACGATGCGTCCGGTGATCCCGTGGAGCGTTGCGGAGATGAGCGTCGCCAGCACGGGGGCACGGTAGACCGCCGGCCTCAACGGCGACTTATCCCCGAGAGCTCCGGCAGTGTGGCGCGGTCGCCGCTCGAGTCCGGAACGGAACCCCGGATCCCACCTGGGGCCCGACACCCGATGGTGGCACCTGACGGCGCTGGCCGCGAGGCGCGCTACCTGATGACGCCGCCCCCGATCCGGACGCTACCGACCCGCCACCGGTGCCAGCTGCTTGGGCTCCTGGCCGCCCGACCGGTCGACCGCACGGGCGAAGTCGAGCACCGAGCGGCCGAGCACCGAGTCCGCCTTGCCGATCATGAACGGCGCCCCGGTGTTGAGGGCCGAGATCGCGCCCCGGTACTCGTTCACGATCTGGTGCTCGATCGGCCGCCGCAGCGCCCCCTCGGCGCTCTTGATGTTGATCCCGGTGAACGCGTTGGACCGGTTGAGCACGAGCCTGACCTTGTCCGCCTGGTAGCCCAGGTGGCCGATCGTCTCCAGCACCAGCCGGACGTTCTTGAGGCACGAGAGGTCGGCGGTCATGACGACGAAGATCGTCTCGGCCACGTCGAACGTCATCAGGTTCATGTCGTCGAGGCGCTTGTCGATGTCCACGATGACGTAGTCGTACATCCCACCCAGCAGCTCGAGGATCTGCGACATGTGGGCGGCGGTAACCAGATCGGCCGACTCCGGGGACGGCGGTGCCAGCAGCAGGTCGATGCCCGAGTCGTGGGTCTGGACGATCCGCTTGATGAGGTCCGCGTCCATGGCCGGCGCGCTGACGATGTCGACGATGCTCTTGCGATCGAGACCGAGATCGAGGAACACCCGGTGGTCGCCGAACTGCAGGTTGCCGTCGACGAGGCACACCCGGCGACCCAGGCTGTGGAGCGCGATCGCGGCGTTGATCGCGATCGTGGTCGTGCCCACGCCGCCCTTGGCGCCGTAGAAGACGTGGATCCGGCCCATCGGCGGCCGTCCGACCAGCAGCTCGCTGGGCGAGAACCGGGCGATCAGGCTCTTCATCCGGGCCATCAGCTCGGCCGGGTGGAAAGGTTTGATCAGGTAGTCGTCGGCGCCCGATCGCAGCGCCCGGACCTTCTGCTGCACGTCGCGCTCGGACGTCAGCATGATGATCGGAACGTGAGCCTCGGGCCCCTCCTCGGCCCGGATCCGGGCCGCCACGGCGTAGCCGTCCAGGCCCTTGAGCGCAACGTCGAGCAGGATCAGCGATGGGTCGTCCTGCTGCCACAGACGGAGCCCCTCCGTCCCGTCGGCCGCGATGACGACCTCGTAACCCTCCTGACGGAGGGTGTGCTGCAGCAGCCGCTGAACGCTCGCATCGTCGTCGACGACAAGGACTTTCCCGGCCATCCGACCTCCCGGTGTGGCACCATCGCGACGGGCGCTGCACCCGGTCCCCGGCGGTACCAACTGCAGTATAGGGGCGGACCGCCGTCCGTCCCCGTTACGATCGAGCTACCCGGAACGCCTCGCGCAGGAGCTCGGTGACCGCGGTCTCGTATCGGGCCGGATCGACGGCATGGGCCCGCCCGTGATCGGCACCCTGGACCTCGAGGTGGCGCGTGCCGGCCGGGGCCGCGGCGACGAGACTTCGCGCCTGCTTGATGGGCAACGTGCGATCCGCCGTTCCGTGGATCAGGAGCAGCGGCACGTCCTCGAGCAGCGGCACCATCGCGATCGGCTGCGTTGCGCGCGGGTCGCCGCCGACCATCCGTGCCATCCGGCCGAGCGCGCGCTCGGCGATCAGGCGCCCGAACGGCAGACGCAACCGACGCCCGACCACGATCGAGAGCCGGGGCGTCACCGAGTCGCCGACCACGGCCACGATCCCGGGGCGCGGCGTCTCGACCGTCGCCGCCGGAGCGTCGGGATCGGCATCGGCGGCGGCCAGCCGGCCGTCACCCAGGATCCCGACGGCGGCGATGGCGGTGACACCGCCCATCGACGAGCCCACCAGGGCCACCCGGACGATGCCCCGCTCGCCCAGCCAGTCGAGCGCCCCGGCGACGTCCTCGACCTCCAGCAGCCCGAACGTCGTCGGCCCGTCGTCGGACCCGCCGTGGCCGCGGAAGTCGAGGCCCAGGACGCCCGCCGTTCGGCGCAGGAACGGTCCGTACTCCAGCAGGTCCGGCGTCGCCGACCCGCTGTAGCCGTGCAATAGCAGGATCGCCTCGCGAGGATCCGGGACCCAGCCGCCGTCCGGCTCGCCGATGGCGTCCCCCGCAGCGTCCGAGGGCAGCCAGCGTCCGGTCAGCCGGACGCCGTCACGGGACCGGAGACGGATGACCTCGCCGCCGAGCGCGTCGAGCGCGCCGGCCATCCCTGCCTCCTCGGGCAGCCGGCGTGGTGCGCGCGCGAGGCGCCGAGCGAGCGGGTCGAGCAGTGGGACGGCTGCCAAGACGCTACTCCGCGGGCAGCGAGGACATGCCCTTGTCGACGTAGCCGCCGATGGTGTCCGCCAGACGGGTGAACTCGGTCGGGATGATGAACTTGGTCGACGGGCTGGCTCCCAGCGCCTTGAGTGCCTCGAGGTACTGGAGCGCCATCGTCTTCTCGTCGATGCCGCGGGCGGCGGCGTAGATCCGCTCCAGGGCCTGGCTGAAGCCCTCGGCCCGCAGGATGGCGGCCTGCCGCTCGCCCTCCGCCTTGAGGATCTCCGACTGCTTCTGGCCCTCGGCGACGTTGATCGCCGACTGCCTGGCGCCCTCCGACTCGGTGATCACGGCGCGCCGCGTCCGCTCTGCCGAGAGCTGGCGGTTCATCGCGTCCTGGACATCACGCGGCGGCGTGATCTCCCGGATCTCGACCGTGGTGATCTTGCCACCCCAGCGCTCGGTGACCTCGTCGAGCTTCGTGCGCAGCACCTCGTTGATCTGCTCGCGCTTGGACAGCACGTCGTCGAGCAGGATGTCGCCGATCACCGCACGAAGGGTGGTGGTGGCGACGCCCTGCAGGGCGCCGGCGAAGTTGGCGACGTTGACGACGCTCTTGAGGGCGCCCGCGATGCGCCAGTAGATCAGGAAGTCGACGTTGATCGGCGCGTTGTCCTTGGTGATCGTGGTCTGGCTCGGGACCTCGATGAACTGCTCGCGCATGTCCACCTTCATCGGCCGGTCGATGATCGGGATCAGGAACCGCAGGCCCGGTCCGCGCACCATCTGCTCGTTCGTCCGGCCCAGCCGGAACACGACCATCTGCTCGTACTGCTGGACGATCCTGACCGACAGGTACAGCATCACCAGCGCCACGACGATGATGAACGCGAGGATCGCGAGTGTGGCGGCGAGCTCCATTGGTCTCCTCCGAGCTAGGCGTGGTCGCCGGTCGGCGCACCCGACGGCATGACGGGCGTTGAGGGTTGGTCTGGGCTCTCGGGCCCGATCGGCTCGACGATAGCCGTCAGGCCGTCGAAGCCGACCAGGCGAACGGGGGCATCGCGATCGAGGGATCGGCCGTCGCGAGCCCGGGCGGACCACGTCTCGCCGGCCAGGTAGGCGGTTCCGCTCGGGGCCAGCGGCGCCTGGACGACGCCCACGGCCCCCAGCGCAACGGGCACGCCCACCGTCCCGACGCTGCCGGGCATGTTCCGCGTCCGAATCGCCGTCGTGACGATGAGCACCATGAACACACCGATCGTGGCCGTCATGGTGACGATCACGGGCAGCGCAACGCTGACATCCGGGCCAGTCGGGCTGAGCGGTGGCGTGTACAGGGCGGACAGGCCGAGGGCAAGGCAGACCAGCCCCCCGACGGTCAGCAGGCCGTGGCTGACGACGCTGACCTCGAGCACGAACAGGATCATCGCGAGGCCGATCAGCAGCAGGCCGGCGACGTTGAGCGGCAGGCTCTGCGAGCCGACGAACGCAAGGATGAGCGAGAGCGCCCCGAGCGTGCCGGTGACGAAGTTGGGGTTGATCAGCTCGTACACGAGACCGAGCGAGCCGACGGTGAACAGGACCGCCGCGATGTTGGGGTCGGAGAGCAGGTGCAGGAACCCCTGGAACGGGTTCATGTCGAGCGTGGTCGTGCCCGCTCCGGACAGATCGAGCGTCTCGGCCGCCCCGTTCACCGTGACCGAGGCACCGTTGGCGGCGGCCAGGACCGCGTCGAGGCTGCCGGCGATGCCGTCGACCGCACCCGCCGCCACGGCCGCGTTGGCCGAGTACGAGGCGGCGTCCCTGACGGTGCTCACCGCCCAGTCGACGGGCCGGCCGCGGGCCTCGGCGATCGACGTCATGTTGGCGATCGCATCGTTCTTGACCTTCAGACCCTCGGTGCCGGTGATGTCCTGCCCGCCGCTGCCCACCGGAGACGCCGCGCCGATGTTGGTGCCCGGCGCCATGTAGGCGAGGTTCGCCGCCATCGTGATGAACGTGCCGGCCGAGGCCGCCCGACCGCCTGAAGGAGCGACCCACACGATCACGGGTATCGGCGCGTCCAGGAAGGCGTGCGTGATCTGGCTCGTCGCATCGAGGCTGCCGCCCGGGGTGTTGAGGCGCACGATGACCGCGGGCGCGCCCTGGTCGGCCGCGGTCTTGATGCCGTCCGCGAGATAGCCGGCCATCACGTTGTCGACCACGCCCGTCGCGGTCAGCACGCCGACGTCGTTGCTGGCCGCCCGGGCGAGCCCGGAGACGCCGGCCAGCAGCACACCCAGCGCGAGGATCGAGCGGGCGGCGCGAGAGCGGAAGGCTTGCGAACGGATCATCATCGAATCCGCTGGGAGTATGGCACCCGTCCCAATGGCCGACCCCTGCCGCACAGCCTGACCGGAGGGGTCAGTGGGTCGCGTCCGGGGGCAGGGTCCCGGGTGAAGATCCCGCGTCGCCGGGCGAGCCGGTCAGCGCGTCGAACACGAGCCGACTCCACGTCTCCATCCCGTCGCGCACCGCCGCAACCTCAGCCGAGGTGGCGAAGGCGCCCTCGAGCTTGTTCGTTTCGCGGATCGCGACGGGACGGCCCGCCGCGTCCGCCTGGTACACGATCGCGACATGCACTGCGCCAACCGCCGTGGTGTCGTCGTTCAGCAACCCCACCGGCGCGAACGCCGGATCGAAGCCCGCCACCAGCTCCTCGTTCCACTCTCGCCGCAGCCCGCCGAGCACGTCCCGGTCGCCTGGGTTGAGGTGCCCGCCGACACCGATCGACCAGTGGTCGTGCAGCCTGGCGTCGCCGCCGGCCCGGGTACGGCGCATCAGAAACCACCGCTCCCCGTCGCGCAGGACCAGATACGGGATGACCTGCTTGTGGGACGGGTCGTCCTCGGCCAGCTCGCGGGCCACGAACCGGCCCTCTCGGGTGATCGTCTCGAGCGCGGCGGCCACCCCGTCACGACGCAGGCCGAGCCAGCCGCCGCCGGGCATGATCGATGCCCGAGACACCACCAGCACGCGCTCCGCGGGATCGGCCACGTCAGCGCTCCAGCATCGACCTGGCGGCGGTCAGGCGATCGCGGACACCCGCGCGATCGGGCCCGTCCGGTCGCTCCAGGTCCGCCAGCCACTCGTCGATCACGGCCCGCAGGTCGCGCAACCGGCGCGCGATGGCGGGTGCGTTGGTGGTGGCGATCCCCGTCCCCATGTCCACGTCGCCGCGCGCCAGACGGGTCATGCCCTCCCAGCCGCCCGCCGCGAGCTGAGCCGCCTGGGCCCAGTCGACCCGCGGTCGATCCGGCCGGCCGGCGACTGCCTCGACAAGGGCCGCGGAAAGGACCAGCGGCAGATGGCTGATCGCCGCGACGGCGGCATCGTGATCGGCCGCGCCCATCCGCACGACGCGCGCGCCGCAGGCACCCACAACCGCCTCGACACGGCCGACCGCCGCAACGTCGGAGGACGGCACAAGCACCCACGGCCGCCCCTGGAACAGCTTCGCATCAGCGGCCCCAAAGCCGCTCGTCTCGCGGCCCGCCATCGGATGCCCACCCACGAACCGCAGCGCCAGCGTCCCTGCGAGATCGACGATGGCCCCCTTGGTGCTGGCCACGTCGGTGATGACGGTGTCGGGTCCCTGCGAGCCGCGCAGCGAACCGGCGAGGTCCCGAAGCAGGCCTTGGCAGGCGATTGGTGGCGCCGCAAGCACGATGAGATCGGCACCCTCGACGGCTTCGCCGGGTGTCGCAGCGACCGCATCCAGGACTCCCGCCTCGCGAGCGACGCGGGGTCCGGAGCCACCCGGCGTCCAGGCCGTCAGGTGCCACTCGGTCCCCGTGCCCGACGCCTCGCGGAGGGCCCGGGCGATGGAGCCACCGACGAGTCCGAGCCCGAGGAAGGCGGTCCGCATCAGGGCGTGACCCAGCCTCCGCGCTCGCCCCGTCGGCGGCGTCCGACCCGGCGCTCGGCGACCCGGCGCTCGGCGACGGCCGGCGGCGCGCCCGGGACGTCGGGCGGGTTCAGCCGCCGGCTGTGCTGCCGCCGGTCGGTGAGGCGCCGCTCGTTGTCCATGTACGCGCCGCAGCGAGGGCAGCGGCGCTCCTCCGCGAACAGCGCGTCGAGCGGTGCGACCGTGTAGACCTGGCGGCCGCAGGTGCGGCAGACGAGCTTCGGCACCTGCTCATCGTAACCGTCGGAGGGAGCGTTCCCCACCCCGAATCCGATCGGCCGGTCATCTCGGCCGAACCGTCAGCCGGTCGTCTCGGCCGATCGGCGGCCCTCGACCCCATCGACAGGGGCCGGGGACCCGGTCAGCCGACCAGCGGCAGGTCAGCCAGCGCCGCCGCCACCTTCTCGGTCGGGTACTCGTAATCCTCGAGCTTGCCCTGGAGATACCGCTCGTACGCCGACAGGTCGAAGTGGCCGTGACCGGACAGGTTGAACACGATGACCCGCGGCTCGCCGGCCTCCCTGGCCGCCAGGGCCTCGTCGACAGCTACCCGGATGGCATGCGTGCTCTCGGGGGCGGGCAGGATGCCCTCGGTGCGCGCAAACTGCACGCCAACCTCGAAGCAGGCCCGCTGGTGGACGCTGCGGGCCTCGATGACCCCCTGGTCCTTGAGCAGCGAGACCAGCGGGGCCATGCCGTGATAACGCAGCCCGCCCGCGTGGATCGGCTCGGGGATGAACTCGCTGCCCAGCGTGTACATCTTGACGATGGGCGCCATGTGTCCCGTGTCGCCGAAGTCGTACGCGTACACACCACGGGTCATCGACGGCGCCGCCTCGGGCTCGGCGGCGATGACCCGGTACTTGGCCTCGCCGCGCAGCATCCGCCCGATGAACGGCAGCGCGAAGCCGCCGAAGTTCGAGCCGCCGCCGGCACAGGCGATGAGCACGTCGGGTTCCTCGCCGGCCATCGCCATCTGCTCGATGACCTCCTGCCCGATCACCGTCTGGTGGAGCAGGACGTGATTGAGCACCGAGCCCAGCGAGTACCTGGTGTCGTCGCGGGTGACGGCGTCTTCCACGGCCTCGCTGATCGCCATCCCCAGCGATCCGGGCGAATCCGGCGTCGAGGCCAGGACCGCGCGCCCGTAGTTCGTGTCGGGGCTCGGGCTGGGGACGACGGACGCCCCATACGTCTCCATCAGGATCCGCCGGTACGGCTTCTGGTCGTAGCTCGCCCGGACCATGTAGACCTTGACCTCGAGCCCGAACACGGCGCCGGCCAGCGCGAGAGCGCTCCCCCACTGCCCCGCCCCGGTCTCGGTCGCCAGGCGCTTGACCCCCGCTTCCTTGTTGTAGAAGGCCTGCGCCAGCGCCGTGTTGGGCTTGTGGCTCCCCGCCGGGCTCACGCCCTCGTGCTTGTAGTAGATGTGGGCCGGCGTATCGAGCGCCTTCTCCAGGCGGCGGGCGCGGTGCAGCGGGGTCGGCCGGTAGAGCGTGTAGGCGTCCCGGACCGGGCCCGGGATCTCGATGTCGCGCTCCGTGCTGACCTCCTGGAGGATGAGCGCCATCGGGAACAGCGGTGCGAGGTCGTCGGGACCGATCGGCTGCTTGGTGACGGGGTGGAGGGGCGGTGGCAGCGGCACCGGCAGATCGGCGGCGACGTTGTACCAGGTCCGCGGGATCCGGTCCTCGTCGAGCAGGAACTTGGTCCGCTGGGAAAGGACGTTGGCCATCGCGGGGATCCTCCGGGGCATCTCGGGGCTGAACGCGTCACCGAGCGTACCGCATCGTGGTTGTGCGCGACTGCGCGTGCCATCAGGGACTTTCGGACGCAACCCCACGCGCGCCGGTATGGCTGCCCGCTACCCCCGGAGCGCGAGCGTCTCGAGCGCCTCGTAGCGGGGCGGGCCGCCGCCCAGATGGCTGCGATACAGGACAAGCTGCTCGGCTCGGAAGTCGGCTCGCCACTCGGCGGCCGCCGCCCGCAGGCCGTCGGCCGCGGCGAGCGCGTCCACCGAAGATGCCGCGTCCGTCCGGGCCACTGTCAGGTGCGGCCGGAACGGCCGCGTCTCCGGTGGCCAGCCCAACGGGATCAACCCAGCATCCAGGTCCAGGGCGGCCGCCGCCAGCTCATCGGCCCCCTGCCGGATCCCGATCCACAGGGCCCTCGGCCGGCGATCGGGCGGGAACGAGCCGACACTCGTCAGGGTCACGTCGAACGGGCTCGTACCGTCGGCCACCACGGTCATCGCCGCGGTCACGGCCGGCACGAGGTCAGGACTCGTGGCACCCAGGAACCGAAGCGTGAGGTGGAGATTCTCGGTTCGCACCCAGCGCGCGGCCCGCCCGCCGGCGCCGTCTCGCGCGGCCTCGATCAGGTGGCGGCAGGCCTCCAGCGCCAATGGCGGCACGGGAACCGCAACGAACAGCCGAAGCGCCGGGTCACCCATCCTGCTCGTGGCGGAAGCGGCCTCGGTCGATCGTCAGCAGCTCCAGCGCACGGTCGCGGTCACGCCACCCCACCATGTCGACCTCCTTGTTCTCGAGCAGCTTGTAGGTCTCGAAGAAGTGTTCGATCTCGACCAGGCGGTGGGGGCGCATCTGGTCGAGCCGCTCGATGTGCTGCTGGTTCGGGTCGCCCATCGCGACACACAGGACCTTGAAGTCGAACCCCTTCTCGTCGCGCATCTCGAGGCCACCGACGGGACGCGCCCACACGTGGCAGCCGGTGAACGTCGGCTCGTCGATGATCAGCAGCGCGTCGGTGTGGTCGCCGTCGTCGGCACGGGTGCCCTCGATGAACCCGTAGTCGAAGTTGTAGAACACGGCCGACGACAGCACGCGGTCCAGCCGGAACACGCCGGCCACCTCGTCGAACTCGTACTTGTTGCGGCTCCCGCGCGGGATCTCGACCACGATCTCCACGACGGACGGGAAGGCGTCGGCATGCAGGCTGCTCATGACCGAACTCTACAGGGGGGCAGCGCCGGCCACCGGATCCCGGGCACCGAACAGGCCGACCGACGGCTCGTGAGGGCTTCGCCTCAGGCGTCGGAGGGTCAATCGTTGTACAGACGCTCCTCGATCAGCTTCTCCTGGACCGTCCGTCCGTTGGGATCGAAGCAGGAAAACTCGAAGTGCTTCTCGAACTCGAGGTCGACCGCGTCCTGGCCGCCGCGGTTCTTCTCCACCGACACGATCACCCAGTCCCGGAAGCGCTGCGCCTGGTACGGGTTGAACTCGATGTTGACCTTGGCGACGATCTGGTACTTCTCGTTGAGGATCAGGATGATGTCGGCCTCGTAGTTGATCGCCGACGAGCCGCGCAGGTGGTAGTTGCGCAGACGTGAGGCCTTGAGGCCCTCCTTGTCGGCCGCGACGATGGCGATCATCGGCACATCCTCGGACAGCGCGATGTCCTTGAGGCCGTTGATCACATAGGTGACCTTCTCGGATTCGTTGGCCGGCTCGGGAATGACCGGGACCTTCTGCATGTAGTCGACGACCACCATCAGCCGGCGGTCGCCCGACAGCTCCCGGTGCTGGCGGATCAGCTCCCGAATGCCACCGATGGTGCTGGCGGTCTGGCTGCCGCGAAGCAGGAACAGGTTCTGCCCGTAGCGGGCGATTCGGTCGAGCGATGGGCGCAGGCGGGGATTGGCGGCCAGTGCGGCGGCGTCGCCGCCCTCGGCCATCCAGGTGCCGAGAATCTCCTTGCGCACGTCCTGGATCTTGATCGCGCCGGTCTTGTGGGGCAGATGGGCGAGCGCGGACTCGGCGGCGATCAGCCGGTTGAGCAGGTACAGCTCGTCGTGCTCGAAGCAGATGTACAGGACGTTTGCCTGGCCGCCCGAGGCGACGTTGCGCGCCATCTGGAGGGCCATCGTGGTCTTGCCGGTGCCCTGGGCTCCCCCGATGAGGAGCAGCTCACCCGCCCGGAGACCGGTCCCGATCGTCTTGTCCAGCGGCGTGAACCCCAGCGGGACCGGCTGGTACTCGCCCACCCGGCCTGTGGTCACCTTGTCGTTGAGGTCGACGAGCACGTCGATCGCCGATCGCGGCGTCATGCTCCCGTTGGGCCCGTCGAGCCTCCAGGTGGCCCTGGATTCCCCCGTCTCGGTCGTCACGTGCTTCCGTCCTCCGCCAGCAATACCGTGGGTGCATCCTAGCACCGGGATTTCAGCCCGCAGCCACCCGACCTGCCCCCGCCCGGGCGCCGAAGGTACCGGGTGGCCGCTGGGGCCCAACGGCCATCACCGGGTCACATGGTGAGGCCGGCGAGCTCGTCCCACAGGCGCACGATCACCCGTGTCCCGCGCTCGAAGTTGTCCACCTGGAGCCATTCGTTCGGCGCATGCGCGTTGCAGGCGGGCTGGAAGAACCCGAGCAGCACGACCGGCAACCCCAGCGTGTGATCGAACGCCGAGGTCACCGGGATCGAGCCCCCCTCCCGGATGTAGACGGGATCGACGCCGTAGACTGCCCGCAGCGAGCGCGCGGCCGCCTGCGTCGCCGGGTGATCGATCGGCGTGAGGCTCGGCTCGCCGCCATGGATGAAGCTGGTCGTCACCGTGACGCCGGGGGGCGCGATCTGGGCGACGAAGTCCCGCAGCGCCTCGAACACGCGGCGCGGGTCCTGGTTGGCGACCAGCCGCGTGGAGACCTTGGCGTGCGCATGCGCCGGGATGATGGTCTTGGCACCCTCGCCCTGGAACCCGCTCCACATCCCGTTGACGTCGAGCGTGGGTCGGGCTGTCTTGCGCTCGAGCACCGTCCAGCCCGTCTCGCCGACCAGGGCCGAGACGGGGATCCCGGCCCGGAACGCCTCCTCGTCGAACGGCAGCGCCGCCATCTCGTCGCGCTCCTCGGCCGTCAGCGCGACGACGTCCTCGTAGAAGCCGGGGATCCGGATCCGTCCGTCAGGGCCCTTGAGGGCGGCAATGATGCCGGCCAGGGCGTTGGCCGGGTTCGCCACCGCGCCGCCGTACATGCCGGAGTGGAGATCGACGGGAGACAGCTCGACGTCGATCTGCGCGTACATGATCCCGCGCAGGCCGACCGTGATCGCCGGCAGGTTGCCCTCGAAGAACCCTGTGTCGCTGATCACGGCCACGTCCGCTGCGAGTCGCTCGCGATTGCCGCTGATCCAGGCGTACAGGCTGTCCGAGCCGTACTCCTCCTCGCCCTCGAACACGAAGGTCAGGTTGACCGCCGGCGCCCGACCAACGGCCCGCAGCGCCTCGAGCGCCGACAGGTGCATCACGATGTGCCCCTTGTCGTCGGCAACGCCGCGACCCACGAACCGGTCGTCGCGCAGGAAGGGCTCGAACGGCGTTGTCTCCCACAGCTCCAGTGGATCGGCCGGCTGCACGTCGTAGTGGCAGTAGAGCAGGATCGTCGGCGCGCCCGGTGCTTCGTGGATGCGCCCGTACACGATCGGGTGCATCGCGGTCGGACAGACCTCGACGTCGGTGGCGCCCACGTGGCGCAGGCGATCCGCCACCCATTCGGCCGCCCGAACCATGTCCGGTGCGTGCTCGGGCAGGGCGGAGATGCTTGGGATCCTGGCGAGCTCGAGCAGTGCATCCTCCCGCGCCTCCCGCGCCTCCCGGAGGGCGGCCTCGATGGCCGGGTCGATCGGAGACGGCTCGGGAGTGGTATCAACGTCGGTCATCGGATCTCCGTGGTCGTGCGGGCGTATGCCCGATCGTAGCGTGCGCACGGCGCCGGGCGGGCGTTACGGCGCGGGCCCAATGAAGAAGGGCGGACCGTGCGGTCCGCCCTTTCCGTTGAGCCTTCGTGAGGCCGACGCAACGCTCCTGCGAAGCCTCGGTCCAACGATCTCACGCCGGCTGCGGCGAGGGGTTGGGCGCCGGGGCGGTTGGTCCGGACGGCGCCCCCGGGTCGGTTCCAGGCTCGATCACGCGCGGGATGCCCGCCTGCCCGGTCGGCTTTGGAGGCAGGTCGTCGAACAGCTTCTCGAACTCGTCACCGTCGACCGTCTCCTCGGCGATCAGCTTCTCGGCCAGCCGGTCCAGGCGGTCGCGGTACGCCGTCAGGACCTCGGTCGCGCGGTCGTACGCCCGATCGACGATCGCGCGCACCTCCTCGTCGATCTGCCGCGCGACATCGTCCGAGTAGTTGCGCTGCTCGCCGATCTCACGACCCAGGAACACAAGCTCGTCGCGCTTGCCGAACGACAGCGGTCCGAGCTTGTCGCTCATGCCGAACTCGGTGACCATCTTGCGAGCCAGGCTGGTCGCCTTCTCGATGTCGTTGCTGGCGCCGGTTGTCGTGTCGCCGAACACCAGCCGCTCGGAGACGTTGCCACCGAGCAGGCCGGCGATCTTGTCCTCGAACTCGGTCTTGCTCTGGAGATACCGGTCCTCGGTGGGCAGGGCCATCGTGTAGCCGAGCGCCATCCCCCGACTGATGATCGTCACCTTGCTCACCGGATCGCACTTGGGCAGGATCCGCTGCACGACGGCGTGACCACCCTCGTGGTAGGCGATGATCTTCTTCTCCTCGTCGGAGATGATGCGGCTCTTGCGCTCCGGGCCGGCGACGATGCGCTCGAGGGCCTCGGAGAACTCGTTCATCCCGATGACCTTCTTGTTCCGTCGCGCGGACAGGATGGCCGCCTCGTTGACGAGGTTGGCGAGATCCGCGCCCGAGAATCCCGGTGACTGGCGGGCGATCTCGTCGACCTTGATGCCCTTGTCGAGAGGCTTGCCCTTGGTATGGACCTTGAGGATCGCGACGCGACCCTTCATGTCCGGGCGGTCGAGGATGACCTGGCGATCGAAGCGGCCGGGCCGCAGCAGCGCCGGGTCGAGCACGTCGGGCCGGTTGGTGGCGGCGACCACGATCACGTTGGTGTTGGTGTCGAAACCGTCCATCTCGACCAGGATCTGGTTGAGCGTCTGCTCGCGCTCGTCGTGCGATCCGCCCAGGCCGGCGCCCCGCTGACGGCCGACGGCGTCGATCTCGTCCACGAACACGATGCACGGGCTGTTGCGCTTGGCCTGGTCGAACAGGTCGCGCACGCGGCTGGCGCCGACGCCCACGAACATCTCGACGAACTCGGAGCCCGAGATGCTGAAGAACGGCACGCCGGCCTCACCGGCGACCGCACGGGCCATCAGCGTCTTGCCAGTGCCCGGAGGGCCGACGAGCAGCACGCCGCGCGGGATGCGTGCGCCCAGGGAGTTGAACTTCTCGGGGTACTTGAGGAACTCCACCACCTCCTGAAGCTCCGTCTTGGCCTCGTCCACGCCGGCGACATCGGCGAAGGTGACCACGGTCTTGTTGCCCAGGAACATCCGGGCCCGGCTCTTGCCGAACGACAGGGCCTGGTTGTTGGTCCCCTGAGCCTGGCGCATCATGAAGAAGATGAAGCCGCCGATCACGAGCAGCGGCAACAGCCCCGTCAGCAGCAGCCCGATCCAGGAATTGTCGGAGGTGGGCTTCTTGCTGTAGGCGTCCTTCGACAGCGTGTAGCCGCCCTGCTGGGCCGCCTGCTGCATGTCGCTGAACACGTTGCCGGTGATCGAGTTGGGCACGACCACCTGGTATACCGAGCCGTCCTTCTTGGTGACGTTGAGCGTCTCGCCGTCCTGCACCACGGTGGCGACCTGATTCGCCTTGACGTCGCTGTAGAAGGTCGAGTACCCCACCGTGGGCTGCGACGACGAGGAGTTGACCACGGTGAGAAGCAGCGCGATCGTGCCCGCCACCAAGACGAGCATCACGATCCCGTTGCGCAGGAATTTCGCGTTCAAACGGAGCGCCTCCGTGTCCAGAGCCGGTTGCGATCCGGCCGGGCGAGTATAGCGCCGGGGTCCGGGGGGTCCCGGAATGGCAGTGCAGCGACCCTATCAGGAGCGTGCGACGTTGTCCGGGACCGGCGGCGATCGTGGGATTGAATCGCGGTTCAGGAATCGCAAGCCAACCGCGCGGGCGTTCAGGGCTCGCGGTTGTACCAGACGCCGCCCGGGCCGTCGTAGGTGGCGCCCTCACCCCAGATGGCGATCGAGCTTCCGGCCGACGAGATCGCGAGCTCCCCGCAGTCGCCGTACGGCTCGGACAGGCATGGGACTGCGGATGACGGAACATCGGGCCGACCTCGCGATGCCATCAGGTGCCCGCCGGCCTGGTGCCTGCCGGCGCTCACGGATGACCAACCGGCACGTCAACCACACATCCCGGATGACCGAACGCCCAGGCCGGGCCTGGGCGTTCATCGTCGTCTGGTAGCGGAGGGCGGATTCGAACCACCGACCAAGGGCTTATGAGTCCCCTGCTCTACCACTGAGCTACTCCGCCGTGGGGCGCCGATTCTACCGACAGCCCGACGGGATCGCCAACAATGCGTCTCGCCAACAATGCGCCAAGCGCAGCCCGCTCGTCGCATCGCTGCTCGTGACCCAACCCTCGGTCCCAATCCCTGCAGCTGCTAGCCGGCGACCGGCGCAGGGTCACGTCCGAGCGACCGATGGACGGGCACGGGGACCGCAGCGCGAACTTCGGGATTGAGTCGACGCGGCCGAACCGGGACAATGTTCGGCGCGCCGCCACGAGCGCCACCCGGGGAGAGGGATCAATGTCGAGCGAACCGCCGAAGCCAGGAGCGGTCCCGGGCTGGGACCAGCAACCCGCCGATCAGCCTGCGCCGACTGAGCCTCAGGCTCCCGCCCCCGGCCCGGAGGCGCCCGGATCGCAGTCCGGCGCGATCCCCGGCTGGGGTGCGCAGCCGGCCCCCGCGCAGCCGGCCCCCGCGCAACCCGCGAGCCCCGGGTGGGGTGCGCAGCCGGCACCGAACCCGCAGCAGGCTCCGACGGCCGACCAGCCGCAGGCTCCCGTGCCCGCGCCCCCCGCGACGCCGCCACCCACGACGCCGCCACCCGGCACCGGCTGGGGTGCCGCCCCACCGGCGGCGTCCCCCGGTCAGCCGGCCGGTGGCTGGGGAGGTCCACCCTCGGGACCCCAGCCCATGGGGGGCGGCGCACCACCAGGCGCCTGGAACCCGCAGCCAGCCGCGCCATCGAGCAGCAACGGCTGCCTTCGGGCCTGCCTGATCGTCGCGGTGATCGGGATCGTCCTGCTCGCCCTGATCGCGATCGCCTTCGTGTTCTTCGTCAATCGCGTGGCCGAATCGGTGGGCGTGAACTCCGACGGCAGCATCGGCACCCCCTGCGCGATCATCTCCGACAGCGACCTGTCGTCGGCCCTGGGGTCCAACGCATCGGCCATCGAGCTCAGCGGCTTCTTTGACGCCACGATCGGCCTCGTCCTCGACAAGCGCGTGCTGCCCGACGCCCAGGATTGCTGGATCACGTCGGACGGCACGAGCCCGGTCGGTCGGATCGCGCGCTACGAGGGCAGCGACGCCGCGGAGGTGTTCCAGCAGGAACGCCAGAACGCGGCCCCAACCTCGCAGGGCCAGGGGAACGGCGTGTCCGTGGAGAGCAGCGGCTACTTCGCGGGTGACGTCAGCGGGCTCGGCGACGAGGCGTTCTGCACCGGGCTCTCACCGGCGATCCAGGCAGGCGTCCTGGTTCGCCAGGGCAGCACGCTGGTCTACGTCAGCCTCAGCGGACCCTCGGACGGGAGCGTTCCGGACATGGGCACGACGGCCGACGGCGTGATCACCGCGCCCTCGATCTGCGCGACCGCCCAGGACGTCGCCCGGAAGATCCTGCACTAGCTGAGCTGCCAGGACCTCAGCCGAAGAGCAGGCTGCCGGTCCCGACGGCGAGCAGCAGGAACAGGAACCGGACGATCCAGGCGAGCCAGCTTGCGCCCGGATCGGCGATCGCCCGCGGCGCGACCACCAACGCCGTGTACATCACCGCGACCACGCCCACGACCAGCGGCAGGAACGCGCTCGCCTCCGGTGGCGCGCCACCGGTCAGCATGCCGCGAACGACGTCGGACAGGCCGCTCCCCATCAGCTGATCGAAGGAACCGGCGGCGAGGATCGCCATCGGCGTGACGAGCGCGCGGCGGGCGACGACGGGCAGCACCGGCAGGTGCGCGTACGCGAGCACGCTGACCATCACCACCAGCACCGTCAGCACGATGACCGGACCGCCATCGAGGCCAAGCCCAGGCAGGGTCACGGTGGCCACGATGCCCATCCCGGCCACCAGCGGAAACCTCGCCCAGCCCTCGAGCGTGAGCTCGCCGTCTCCGAGCGGCGCTCGCTCACCGGTCCCGCGGGTGCACAGGCAGATCAGGACACCCACGATCGCGACGAGGCCGAACAGGCCGGTGAGCGGGGTCGGGGTGCCAGGGTTGACGAGCGCATCGCCGCCTGACCCCGTGAACGCGGCCATGAGCGGGATGGCGATCAACCCGACCGCGGCCATCAGCAGGTCCTCGGCGCGCAGCCAGCGCCCGAGGCGGCGAGCGAGCGGGGTCGCACCCGGGGCGCCGCTGGGCGGCGGGTCGGGCGTCTGCTGCGGGTCGGAGATGCTCATGCCCAAGGGACCGGACCTGGCTCGGCTGTCCGCCCGACGCACGCGTGATACAGCGTCGAGGTCCCGCGTCCGGGCCGCTCGCACCGGTGCCGCTCGCACCGGTGCCGCTCGCACAGGGGACGGTCGCACAGGGCCCGCTCGTGCGCCGCCAGGGATCGCGCGGCCGGGATGAGGGTCCGCAGGCCGGGGCGGCGCTCAGTGGGCCGGGACGGCATCCGCCGACCCGAACAGCACCCGTAGCCAGGACTCGAGCGGCGTGGACCGCTCCACGACCGCACCCAGCTTGCCGGATGCCGAGCCGGGTGCATCGGCGGGCAGGGGCGGCGCGTCATCGGCGAGGATGAACGGGATCTCGCGGGTGGTGCCCAGGCGGTACCCGCGTGCCTGCTGCTCGATGTACGCCTGGCGCTGGATCAGGTCCTTCTCATTGGTGAGCGCGACGATCTCCGCCTGCAGCGCCGCATTGGATTCCCGCATCGCATCCGCCCGGCCGGCGGCCTCGCTTGCCTCGCCCACCTGGCGGGCAAACAGCAGGATGATCCACGCGGCAACCACTGCGCCCACCAGCAGCCCGATCCTGCGGCGCGTGAGCCCCGCAACCGGGAGGTCCGACAGGGACCCCATCGCGGCGGTCGCCGCCGGGCTGAGCGCACCCGCGGACCCGGCGCCGGCTCGTTGCTTCGCCGGCCTGCGCGAAGCGGGCTCGGGCTCAGGCTCGGGGTCGGCGGCGGACTGGCGGGCCGGGGATCGCGACATCGGGCCGAGGGTAGCTTCGCCGGATTCGGCTGTCAACCTGCATTCGGACCGAGCGTCCGCGGGGGCGGGCCGATGGGGTCGCCCTGCGGCGCCCGTGCTCACTCCGGCTCGGGGCCATTCGTGACATCCGAGCTGTCACGGAACCTTGCGATCCTGCCGTAGACTGGCGTCGAAATCGATCATCCGTTCGAAATCGCAGCCGACGGAGAACGCATGCGCACCTACGCTCCTGCGCCCACAAGGACGGTCCTGGAGCGGATGCTCGAGGAGCCCTCGCTCGCGAGGGGGGTCGTCCACCACGAGATCCGTGAGGCACGTCCGCCGATGCACGCGGACTGGCCCGGCTGGCTGGACTCGCGGATCCGCGGCGGCCTCGCAAGGCGGGGAATCGAGCGCCCGTACGTCCACCAGGCGGAGGCGATCGACGCCGTTCATGAGGGTCGCGACGTCGTGGTCGTGACCCCCACAGCCTCGGGCAAGTCGCTGTGCTACACGGTGCCCGTGCTCCAGGCGCTCGCCGAGGACCCATCCGCTCGCGCCCTGTTCCTGTTCCCCACCAAGGCGCTCGGCCAGGACCAGGTGGCCGAGCTCTCGGAGCTGGTTCGCGACGCCGGGTTGCAGGTCTCGTCGGCCTGCTACGACGGCGACACCCCTGCGCCCATCCGGTCGGCGATCCGGAAGGCCGGCCAGGTGGTGGTCACCAACCCGGACATGCTCCACTCGGCGATCCTCCCCCACCACACCAAGTGGTTCCAGCTGTTCGAGCAGCTGCGGGTGATCGTGGTGGACGAGCTCCACACGTACCGGGGCGTGTTCGGCAGCCACGTCGCCAACGTCCTCCGCCGGCTGCTTCGACTGTGTGCCCATTACGGGAGCAACCCCGTGATCGTGTGCTGCTCCGCGACCATCGGCAACCCGGGTGAGCTTGCCGAGCTGCTGACCGGGCGACGAGCGCAGGTGATCGATCGCAACGGTGCGCCGGCCGGCGAGAAGCACCTGCTGCTGGTCGATCCGCCGGTCCTCGACGGCGCCACGGGCGCCCGGGGCTCCGCGATGACGCTGGCGGAGCGGTGGGCGCTCCCGTTCCTGCGGGCCGGACGTCAGACCGTCGTCTTCGGCCGCTCGCGGGTGGCGGTCGAGATCATGCTGTCCAACCTGCGCGAGCGGCTGCGTCAGGACCTCGGGCCCCGCACCAGGCTGCGTGGCTACCGTGGCGGCTACCTGCCGACCGAGCGCCGCGCGATCGAACGGGGCCTCCGCGATGGCGAGGTCCTGGGTGTGGTCAGCACCAACGCGCTCGAGCTGGGGGTCGACATCGGTCGCCTGGATGTCGCGGTCCTGGCCGGATACCCGGGCTCCATCGCCGGCACCTGGCAGCAGATGGGTCGCGCGGGGCGCCGGGGCGACCTCAGCGTCGCGGTCCTGGTCGCCTCCCCCGCCCCGGTGGACCAGTACGTGATCCACCATCCCGAGTTCGTGCTCGGCGGCCGGCCCGAGGAGGCACGGCTGGACCCGGACAACCTCCACGTCCTGCTCGCGCACCTTCGGGCGGCAACCTTCGAGCTGCCGTTCGAGCCCGGCGAGACGTTCGGTCCCGGGCCGGCCGACGAGCTGCTGGCGTTTCTCGGCGAAGGCGGCCAGGTCCGCCAGGCGGATGACGGGCGCTGGTACTGGAGCTCCGAGAACTTCCCGGCGTCCGAGGTCTCGCTGCGCGCCGCGGCACCCGAGAACGTCGTGATCATCGACACCACGCCGGACCGTCCACGGGTGCTGGGCGAGGTGGACCTGTTCTCGGCCCAGGTGCTGGTCCACGAGCACGCGATCTACATGCACGAGTCGGCCCAGTACCACGTGGACCGGCTCGAGTGGGGCGAGCGCAAGGCCTACGTCCACCGGATCGACGCCGACCACTACACCTACGCCAACCGGGCGGTCACCCTCAAGCCGCTCGACGTGTTCGCCAGCGCGCCCGTCACCGGAGGCTCGCGGGTCCACGGCGAGGTGATGGTCGCGAGCCTGGTCACGCTCTACAAGAAGCTCAAGTTCGTCACCGACGAGAACGTGGGCTGGGGGCCGATCGACCTGCCGGAGATCGAGCTCCAGACGACCGCATACTGGCTGACGGCCGAGGGAGCCGGCGCCGGCTGGCGCCGCGACGAGCTCGACGTGGCGTTGATCGGGGCCGGACGGGCGATCCAGGCCGTCTCCGCCGTCCTGCTGATGGTCGATCCGCGGGACCTCGGCCTCGTGTCCCAGGTCCGCTCCCCGCACCACGAGGCACCCACGATCTACTTGTATGAGGCCATGCCCGGTGGCGTCGGCCTGTCGGAGCGGCTGTTCGCGCGGCACGACGAGCTGATCGCCGGCGCGGCGGAGCTGATCCGGGCCTGCCCCTGTGACGCCGGATGCCCCGCCTGCACGGGCCCGCGGCTGGAGCCCGACGTGGACGGCAAGGCGCTCGCGCTTCGCCTGCTCGATGCCCTCGACGCGCCGGTGGCCGGCGACACCAGGCCTGCGAGCGCTCGCTCCGTCCGGGCAGCGGTCGCATGACGGCTGAGTCCGCGACCACCGTCAGCCGCGAGCGCCGGCTCGCGAACCTGCGGGCGACGCTGGCTCGTTCGGGCGGTGCCGCCCTCGGCCCGAATCAGCCGCCGGCCCGCGCGCCGCTCGCCGGCCGGCGCAGCCCGCTCCTGGCAGCTCGGCTGGCGGCGGCGCTGGGAGCGGAGGTTGACGAGACCCCGTCCGGTCTGCTGGTGCGAAGGGTCGTGGACCCGATCCCCATCCCGATCGACCGACCACGCCTGGCGCGGCTGCCCGGCCAGCCCCCGCCCCGCGCGCCGCTGGTCTGCCTCGACACCGAGACCACCGGCCTCGCGACGGCGGCCGGAACGCTCGCGTTCCTGGTCGGGCTCGCGCGTTGGGAGGGCGACGCATTCCAGCAGGTCCAGCTACTCCTGCCCGACCATGCCGACGAGCCGGCCCTGCTCGCCCAGATCGAGGCGTGGGTCACGCCCGATGCCTGGCTGGTCAGCTACAACGGGCGCGGGTTCGACTGGCCGCTGATCGAGGCTCGCTTTCGCCTGGCCGGGCGGCCGGCGCCGCCCCACGCCGGACACCTCGACCTGCTGCCGTTCGTGCGCCGGGTGTTCCGTCACCGGATGGACGACGCCCGCCTCCACAGCGTCGAGACCGAGCTGCTCGGAGTCACCCGAGCGGGCGACGTCGCGGGCTGGGAGATCCCGTCCATCTACCTCGACGTGCTGCGCGGGGGACCGGTGGAGCCGCTCGCCGGCGTCGTGGTCCATAACGAGCGCGACGTTCGATCGCTGGGCCTCCTGCTCGCGCTGATCGAGCGCCGCTACGGCGATCGGTCCGGCCGCCAGGGCGCTCCCCGTGGCGATCTGGTGGGGCTCGCCCGGGCCTACGGCCGCGAGCGGCGGCACGCGGAAGCCCTCGAATGCCTCGACGACGCGATGGCGTCCGCGGGCCCGGTGCGGGATCCGTTCGGCCGGTCGCCGGTGGCTCCGGAGAGCCGCCAAAGGCTTGTCGCCGAGCGTGAGCCATGGTGGGCACCGCGGCAGCGGCCGCACTTCGGAGGGCGCCCACCGGCGACCGGATGGCGCGGCGAGCTCGCCAATGGGCGCGGTGGTCCACTGGGTCCGTCCCCCACGGCCGGGGCCTGGGACGTCGGCTGGCGCTGGACCGACGAGCGGGTCGCCGCCGACAGGGCGCGCGTGTTGCGGCGGCTTGGTCGCTGGGTGGAGGCGACGGAGGCGTGGCAGACGGCCGCGGCCGCCGGAGGCCCGCTGGGCGCGATCGCGTGGATCGAGGTCGCCAAGCTGCGAGAGCATCAGCTCGCCGATGCCGCAGGCGCGCTGGCCGCGACCCGCGCGGCCTCGCTGGTGCTGGAGCGGTCCCGGCTGCTGGGACGACCACATCCGAGGCTGGAGGCCGATCTCTCCCGGCGGAGTCGGCGGCTCGCCGCGCGGCTGGGCCGCTCGGCGGCGCCGGTCAGCCGAGGTAGTGGCCGGCCGCCTCCAGGAACCGGTCCGCGATGGACTCGATCTGCGACGCGCCATCCCGGATCGTGACGCCGAACGCCGACCCGAGATTGGGATCCGCGACGCCGATCCCGATCGACATCGAGCGACCTACGATGTCCTCCGTCCGGGGCAGCATGCCCGGGCGGTACTCGATCGGCTCCGGGTAGAACTGGGCGCAGTCGAACGGGCAGCCCTTGCCCGAAGCGGTCCTCCGGGCGAGCAGGTGCTCCATCTGCGTGTAGATGTGCCAGCCGGAGTCGGCAAGGACCCTCGACCCGAGCTCGCGGCTGAGGCCCCGCGCGATCTCCGTCGTGGGGAGCTGCACCACCAGATGCGTCGCGATGTCGCCATCGGGATCTGGCAACACGCGGAACCGGACACCCGGCTGCTCCGCGATCAGGCTCTTCAGCCGGTTCTTGTTGGCGCGCAGCGTCGACAGGATGGTCTCGAGCCGCCGGAACTGGGCGAGGAGCACGGCACCAGACAGCTCGGTCATCCGGAAGTTCAGACCGAGCATCGAGCGCGATCCGACCTCGACGCCGTTGCGCAGCGGCAGGTGCCCCTGATCGTGGAAGGCGAACAGCCGGCGGTACAGGTCCTCGTCGTCGGTGACCGCCATGCCGCCGTCGCCCGACGTGATGGTCTTGAACACGTTGAACGAGATGGCGCCGGCAACCCCGATCGACCCCACCTTGCGGCCGTTGTACGAGGCGCCGAATGCCTGCGCGCAGTCCTCGATGAGCGCGAGCCCATGCCGGTCGGCGACCGCCTTGAGCTCGTCGAGGCGCGCCGGGTTGCCGAGCATGTGGACGACCAGGATCGCCCGCGTTCGCGGCGTGATTCGGGCCTCGACATCGACCGGATCCAGGTTGAGCGTCTCGTCAACCTCGGCCAGGACCGGCACGGCACGCGCGTACACGATCGACGAGATGCTGGCGACATAGGTGAAGCCGGGGACGATGACCTCGTCGCCTGGCCCGATCCCGAGACAGGCGAACAGCGACAGCAACGCGCTCGTGCCGCTGTTCATAGCGACCGCGTGGTCGACGCCGGTCCAGCCGCAGACGGCCTCCTCGAGGTGGCGCACCTTGGCCCCGAACCGCGGGTCGTCATCGGGCCCGAAGCGAGCCAGATACCCGCTCCGGAGGACCTCCAGTACCTCGGTAATCTCCGCTTCCCCGATCAGGTCGAGCCCCGGTCCCGGCATCCCCTGTCCTCCCGTAGCGCAAACGCTTGCACCGTACCCGTGGCATCCGCTGTTGTCAACGTCCGTGCCGACCGGGCGAAAGGTTGGCACAAGTGGCGAATCGCCTTCACAATGCTTGTCGTGGAGGTGCCGTGAACGTCGTGATCAGCCGCGAACCCGGACGGTTGACCGCACGAGGCCCTGGGTGTCGTGCCGGACGCCCGGGTCGGACATCACCCGAGCTCGCCGCGCCGCGCGAACTCCGGCGGCGCGCCCTGCGGCTGTCATGGGCGGTCGTGGCGTGACCATGGACCGGCGGATCACGCTGCGCGATGTGGCCGGAGCCGCCGGTGTCTCGATCGCCACGGTCTCGCGGGCGCTCAACGAGGACCCGCAGATCAGCATCGCCACCCGCGAGCGAGTCGCCGCGACCGCCGAGGCGCTGGGCTACGTCCCCGACCTGGCGGCGCGCAGCCTCGCCGTGCGGGTGAGCCGCACCTTCGGCCTCATGGTGCCCGATGCCACGGACCCGATCCACGGAACCGTGGTGGCCGGGTTCGAGCAGGCGGCTCACGCGGCCGGCTACACCGTGATCGTCGCCAACAGCCTCGGGGACGCGGGTCGAGAAGGGCGGGCGATCCGTGAGTTCAGTGCCCATCGTGCCGACGGTCTCGCCCTGATGGGCAGCATCCTGGACCAGGAGACGATCAGCAGGATGGTCCAGCCAAGCCCTGTCGTGTTCCTCAACAGTGAGCGCCTGGACCACGGCCGTCTGGCTGACCTCGAGGCCGGCTGTCTGCGGCCCGACGAGCCGGAGGGGATCCGGCTCCTCGTCGGGCACCTGGTCGAGCAGGGGTGCCATCGGTTCGCGTATGTCGGCGCAGACCGCGGTGCGTCGAACACGATCCGCCAGGAGGCCGTCGCCGCACAGGTGCGACGACGGCTGGGGGTCGAGCCCATCCCGCCGCTGTCGTGGGTGCCCGGGCAGCGCGCCGAGCTCGCGGCAGCGCTGCGCGATGCCGCGGCCGATGCCGTCATCGGCTACGACGACCGGGTGGCGCTGAGCCTGCTCGATGGCTTCCGCACCGTCGGTCTCCGGGTCCCCGACGATGTCGCCGTCTCCGGGTTCGACGACATCCCGTTCGCCGCTATCTCGAACCCACGGCTGACGACGGTCGTCCAGCCGGCGGCGCAGATGGGCGAGCTGGCCGTGGCCGAGCTGCTCGAGGCGATCGAGACGGGTTCCCTCGCGCCCTCGCGCGTCCTGGCCGTTCGGCTGGTCGTTCGCGAGAGCACGATCCGCACCGGGCGCTGAGAGACGGGCCTGCCCGGCCGGCGCGTACCACAGGGGCAGGCCAGGCCGCCAGCATCAGGAGCCGAAGCCCGGCCCGTCAGAGCGCGAGTCGAGCCAGGTACTCGCGGTTTGCGCGCTGTCCGGCGACCACGTCATCGCGGGTCACGGTCGCAGCCAGGAACTGGTCCTGCTCCACCACCACCCAGCCGCTGTAGCCCGTCTCGTGGAGCGCCTCGACAACGCCGGGGATGTCGGCATCGCCGGCGCCGAGCGAGCAGAACACGCCGCCCGCGAGCGCCGCCACGACGTCCTCATCGCGACCCACCACCGCGTCCCGGACCTGGGTCGCGCAGTCCTTGACGTGAACGTGTCGCACGATGTCACGGTAGGCGCGGATGCACGTCGGCGGGTCCGCATCGCCGAACCGGAAGTGGCCGGTATCGAGGCACAGCCCGATCAGCGACGTGTCCATACCCGCCACCAGCCGGTCGATCTCGCCGGCTGTCTCGAGGTACGTGCCGCAATGGGGATGGATGACCGGCCGGAAGCCGAGCGATGCCGCCCGCTCCGCCGAGCGATGGAGGTTGTCGAACAGGCGTCGCCAGCCGGCCTCGTCGAGCTGTGCCTCGGGGCGCCGGGCCACCCTGCCGGCCGCCTGCTGACGGACCGGCTGGTCGATCGCATCTGATAGGACCGCGAACGGCGCCGCGCCTTCGGGCAGGCCCCGTCGAAGGTCGGTCAGGAGCCCGGCGAGCCACGCGCGGTCACGCTCACATCGCTCATCGTCGGTGAGCGTCTGCGGCAGGAAGGTGCCGATGAACGTCAGGCCGCGGGTGGCGAGGCGCTCCCCCATCAACGCGCCATCGCCCAGGAACCCCGGCGGTCCGAGCTCCGTGCCCTCATAGCCGAGGGCGGCCATCCAGTCGAGCATCTCGTCGGGTTCCGGCATCCATGTGTCATTCACCATGACCTCGTCGACCCCGAACGAGCAGGGGGCCGACCCAACGCGGATCCGGACGCCGGTTTCCTCGACGGCCGCCGAGATCGTCGTCATGGCGTGATCACCACCTTCGTGGCCGCCCCTGACTTCAGCGCGGCCAGTCCTTCCTCCACCCGCTCGAGTGGCAGCACCTGTGTCACGAGCGGGGCCAGATCCAGCGTCCCGCCCTCGATCAACCGGATCGCCTGGGGGAACGTGAAGTTTGTGATGTACGAGCCCAGGATCGTGAGCCCCCTCTCGGTGATCTCGACCTGGTGAACCTCGGGTCGGGCATTGATGTCCATCCCGAACAGCACGACGCGACCGCCCATCGCCGCGGCGTCGATCGCCTGCGGCAGCACACGGCCGACGGCGTCGACCACCACGTCCGCGCCGCCCGGCAGCAGGTCCGCCCTGACCTCCGCCCAGGTCTCGGGCGCCAGCACGTGTGTCGCTCCCATCGCGGATGCGATCGGCGCTCGTGTGGCGTTTGGCTCGACCACGACCAGCGGCGAGGCACCTCCGGCCGCCAGGACGGCGGTGAACAGGCACCCGATGGCGCCCGCCCCGAATACCACGGCCGACTCGCCCGGTCGCAGCGCGGCACGGTTGGTGCCGTTCACCACGCACGCCAATGGCTCCGCCAGCGCGGCGAGCGTCGCGGGCACATCGTCGCTGATCGGCTGACACGTCGCCGCCGGCGCCGTGACCAGACGGGCCAGCGCCCCGTCCCGATAGACACCGAGCGCCACGATCCGCTCGCAGTTCGCGGGCCGGCCCGCGCGGCACGGTCCGCAGGCCCCGCACTTGGGATCAGGGTCGATCACCACCCGGCTCCCGATCGAGACGTCCTGTACGCCGTCGCCCGTGCCGACGACCCGGCCCACGAACTCATGTCCCAGGATGACGCCCGGTGTGGCCGGATGCCGGGGAGGCACGTCGAGCACCGCGAGATCGCTGCCGCAGATCCCGCATGCCTCGACCTCCACCAGAACCTCGCCCGGTCCGGGAGCCGGCTCCGGCCGGTCCTCGATGGCCAGGCGCCCCTGGCCCAGAAACACCGCGGCTCGCATCAGTGCGTGGCCTCCTTGATGTCAGCCGGCGCCGGCGTCTGCCCGGCGGCGGCGGATCGATCGCCGGACCCGTCCCACACCGAGCGCGACGATGCTCCCGAGCGCCAGCGCCCCGAGGGTGAACACGAGCACCAGGGTGGCGACCGCGTTGACCTCGGGGGTGACCCCGAACTTGATCTGGGTGTAGATGTAGATGGGCAGCGTCAGCTTCGGGCCGACGGTCCAGAAGGTGACCACGAACTCATCGATCGACAGGGTGACGCTGATGAGCGCCCCGGCCAGGATGGCCGGGAAGATGAGTGGCAGCACGATCCGGCGAAGCACCTGCCGCGGGCTCGCCCCGAGATCGGCGGCTGCCCATTCGAGCCGTCTGTCGAAGCCCTGGAGGCGGGCGGACACGATCAGCACCACGAACGGCATCGTGAGCACCAGGTGGCCCGCGATCACGGTCAGCTGCGAGAGCTGGATCTTGAGGTAGTTGGCCAGGAAGATCAGGATCCCGATGCCGATGATCAGGCCGGGCATCATGATCGGCATCGTGAACAGGATCCGCGCCGCGTTCGGGAAGCGCATCCCGGATCTGACCAGCGGGAACGCGGCCATGGCGCCGACCAGCGTGGCCGCCACCGCGACCACGGCGGCCGTGGTCACTGACTGCCAGATCGCGCCCAGCAACGGGGTGTTTTCGGGCAGGCCCTGGTACCACCGGAGCGTGAGCCCGGTGACCGGAAATCCCACCGAGTTGCCGTCCTCGAAGCTGAACAGGATGAGGAACACGATCGGCAGGTACAGGTAGCCGAGCACGATCGCCGTCCAGGCGCGCAGCACCCAGCGGACCAGCCGGGCATATGGGCTCACCGGCATCGTGTCGAGGCGGTCCATGGCCTTGGCCATCAGGTTCTCGTCACCACGTCGCTGAGCTGGAGATACCGGCGGAAGACGATCAGCAGCACGACGATCACGAGCGCGACCATGAACGAGGCGGCGGCCATGGCCGGGAACGCACCACCCCGATAGAAGTTGTAGATGAGGTTGCCGATCAGCACCCCGCGGGTGCCGCCGACGAGCGTGGGCGTCAGGTACTCCCCAAGCACCGGGATGAACACGAAGATGCAGGCGGTGATGATCCCCGGCCGGACCTGGGGCAGCATGATCCGGACGATCGCGCGGAGAGGCCCCGCCCCCAGGTCCTGAGCGGCCGTCAGCTGGGTGAAGTCGAACTTCTCGAGCGAGGTGTACAGGGCGAGGGCGGCGAACGGGAAGTAGAGATACACGAGCACGATGTAGACGGCGACGTCGTTGTACACGAACACGTCGAGGGGCTGGGAGATCAGACCAAGAGCCAGGAGCAGGCTGTTCAGCGCGCCCTTCTCGCCCAGGATCGCCTGCCACGCGTAGATCCGGACGAGGTAGCTCGTCCAGAACGGGATGATCACGGCCAGCAGCACGATCCGCTGCCACCGGCCGCCGATGTAGCGGACGAGGAAGAACGCGAACGGGAACGCGAAGGCGAGCCCGGTGACGGTCACCAGCCCCGCCATCAGGATCGTCTTGAAGAACGTCCGGACATAAGTGTCGGTGGTGAAGAACGTCGTGTAGTTCTTCAGTGTCCACTTCGGCACCACCAGCAACGTGTTGTTGTCGATGGACCAGAACGAGTAGACGAAGACGATCGCGAGCGGGATGAAGAACAGCCCGGCCAGGACGATGGCCGCCGGCGTGAACGGCCAGTAGCGGCGCCAGGTGGTCCTGGCGCCGGCCTGCGCCTCGACCGGTGGGCTCTCGGAAAGGCCTCCGGTCGAGGCGGTCATCGTCGGACCCTCAGGCGCGACGGCAACAAGGTCAGCCGCCGAACACCGAGTTGAACGTCTGGACGTACGCGTCGACGTTGCCGGCAGGACCCTTGAGCCGCATCTTGAGGGCCTGCTCGGGCTGGTTGTAGAGGTACCGGTCCGCCTGGTCCTTGTGGCCGCCGTCGACGAGCAGCTGATAGGCCTTCTCGTTCCACAGCGGCCGGCCGTTGTCCAGGAAGTTCTGGGCGACGTACTCGGCCTGCGCGCCGGCCTCGAGGTACGGATGGACGAGCGCCTGGTTGGTGCCACCCTTGACCGTCATCTCGCCGTCGATGAACCCGGTGGTTCCCTCGTCAGGCACGAACGCGATCACCTCGGGCCCGTTGGCGGCCTTCACGCGGTCGGGCGCGCCGAGGTTCTGGGTGGAGATCCAGGCCTCGCCGCTGGCGAGCGCCGTGATCGTCTCGTTGTTCTGCTGGACGAGCTTGAGCAGGTTCGGCTTGAGCTTGGTCAGCCAGTCCTTGGCCGCGGACAGCTCCGCATCGGTCATGTTGTAGATGTCCGCAGCGCCGGTCGCGATCCCGGCGAACAGCATGATGTCCGTGGGCTGGTTCTCCATGACGATCTTGCCCTTGTACTTGGGGTCGACCAGGAGCTGCCAGCTGGTGGCGCCCGGCGTCACGTCCGCCGGGTTGTAGACGATCTGGATGGGCGACCAGCCCCAGGGATACGCGAGGTAGCCGTCGGGCTTCGTCCAGAAGTCGAAGGTGCGGGCCATCGAGTACAGCTGCGAGGCAACCTCGAAGCTGTTGATGTCGACCGCGTCGATGAGCCCGGCGTCGTAGTACTTGGGCACCCAGAGCGCATCGCCCGAGACAAGGTCGAGCTGCCCGTGGACCTGGTTGAGCTTGTTGAAGCCGTCGATATTGTCGGCCAGCTCCGTGATCTGGACGTCGATGTTGGTGGTCGACTTGACGCCCGCCAGCTCGTCCTTGCTCCAGTGATCGCTCCAGGTCAGGAAGTTGAGCGTGCCGCCCGCCGGAGGCGCGCTCGTGGCGGGAGCCATGCTGGCCCCGCTGGCCGGGGCCGTCGTCGGCACCGACGACGCCGACGACGGCGACGGGGTCGCCGTCGAGCCACTGCACGCGGCCAGGAACAGGCCGGCGCCCGACAGTCCGGAGACCTTAAGGAAATTACGACGCGAGATGGCTCGGTCCACTGGAAACCCTCCTCCTATTCCTGGCTCGTGACAACAGCTTCAGACGGCGTCCACCAAACCCACACCTCCTGGTCCAGCAGCTCGGATCGGGCCGCGGACCGCGACCCTTCCACATTGGGCGGCGCGGCCACGATGTGGCCGGCCGGCGTGTCGATCGTGAGGCGCGTGTAGGCGCCCAGGAAGCTGACTCCGATCACGCGCCCCGGCAGCCTCGCGACGCTCCCCTCGGGCTGGTCCGGGTCCACGTGAACACTCTCGGGCCGGATCATCAATGTCGTCGGACCCGGCTCAAGCTCCTGCGGTCCGGGGACGGCCGCGTCGCCGATCCGCAGCCTGGGCGATCCGTCCGATGCATCGACCTCGCCCGTGCCCGCCAGGAAGTTGGACTCGCCGATGAAGTCGGCGACGAAGCGGGTGAGCGGCCGGTAGTAGATGTCGCGTGGAACGCCCAGCTGCGCGATCCGGCCGCCCGACATGACGGCCACCTGCGTGGCCATCGACAGCGCCTCCTCCTGATCGTGCGTCACGAACACGAAGGTGGTTCGAACCTGGCGGTGGATGCGCGCCAGCTCGACCTGCATCTGCTTGCGCAGCTTGAGGTCGAGCGCACCGAGCGGCTCGTCGAGCAGCAGCACGGCCGGCTCCTTGACGAGGGCGCGAGCCAGGGCGACCCGCTGCTGCTGGCCGCCGGACAGCTGGCCCGGCTGGCGGTCACCGAAGGCCTCCAGGCCGACGAGCTCGAGGTAGTCGCGAACGCGTGCGTCGACCGCGGACCCCTTCATGCCGGCCATCCGCAACCCGAAGGCAACGTTCTGGCTCACGTTCATGTGCGGGAAAAGAGCGTAGTTCTGGAACACCGTGTTGACGTTTCGCCGGTGCGGCGGCAGGTCGTTGACGACCTTGCCCTCGATCCACAGCTCGCCCGATGTCAGCGGGATGAACCCGCCGATGATGTTGAGCGTGGTCGTCTTGCCGCAGCCCGACGGCCCGAGAAGACAGAAGAACTCGCCGGGCATGATCCGCAGCGACACGTTGTCGAGCGCGACCGTCTCGCCGTAGCGCTTGCTCACACCGACCAGCTCGATGGCCGGCGTTCGTGTGTCGGGCGGCACCCCAGGCCGCGCGGCGGCGGCCCCCGGAACAGCGAATGTCGTCACCAAGCCCACTCGACGCGCCCAGCCGGGGCGGGACCGCAGAACCGATGCCGGGATGCCGATTCGAGCCAGTTACCCACGCGCGTCTCCGCATCCGTCCGACCCGTCGCAAGCGACTGCATTGCGACATCAGTCCGACCCGTCGCAAGCGATTGCGCTGCGACCCTAACATCGTGATTGAGCAGTGTCAACGTGGTCTCAGGCAAGCACGCCAGAGCTCGCGACGCCCGGCCCGGCTGACCCCTCACGACGTCGCGCGGTGCGCCAGCTGCTCGAGCGTCTGCTCGTCGAATGGGGCCGGCCAGTCGGCGATCGCCTCCACGGCCCCGGCGGCCATATACGCCGCCAGCACGTCGCCGACCTCTGCCCGCGTGCCGGCCAGGGGCGACGCTGCGGCCATCGCAAGCGCCTCGTTTGGCGGCAGGCCGTTGTGCTCCAGGCGAACGGCCAGGGCCTCCACCGCAGCCCCGTGCGTTGCGCGGATCGAGACCGGCGGCAGACCCACCGTGCGCCGGATCGCCGCCGGGTCGCGACCGATCGCGGCGCAGTGCTCGTCGAGGATGCGGTTGCGTCGGGCCCATGTCTCGACATCGCCCTCACCGTTCCACACGTCCGCGTGTCGGGCGACGATCCGGAGCGTCCGGCGTTCGCCGCTGCCGCCGATGAGGAGCGGCATCTGTCCCCGAACGGCTCCCGGCAGGTTGACCGCCCGATCGAGCGTGACGTACGGACCGGCCATGGTGACGGTCTCCCCGCGGAGCAGGGCTCGTGCCGCCGCTGCCTGTGCGTCGAGCCGGCTGAGGCGGTCGCCGATGGGCAGCTGCTCGAAGCCGAAGGCCGCATGGTCGCGCGGGTGCCAGCCGGCTCCCAGTCCCAACGTCATCCGGCCTCCGGACACGTGATCCACGGCCGTCGCCTGCTTGACGGTGAGGCCGACGTTCCGGTAGCCCGCAGCGCTGACGAGGATGCCCAGCGCGATGCGCGAGGTCAGCCCGGCGAAGCCGGCCAGGGTGATCCACCCTTCGAGGAACGGTCCCGGGGCTGCGTCTTGACGGGTGGCCGCCGCTCCGGCGGCAGGAAAGAAGTGGTCGTTGGCCCACAGGCTGTCGAAGCCCAGCGCCTCGATGCGCATCGCCGTGGCGGCCAACTCCGACCACGAGGTGTGCTGACCCCACACCTGGAACCCGATCCGGATGGCTCCCTGGCTCATCCGCGCGGCACGGACACCGGGCGTCCTTCGGCCGCCGACCGGCTGGCCGCGAGCGCGATCCGCAGGGCCGCCAGGCTCGCCTCGCCGTCGGGCTCGACCGGCCTGCCTTCGAGGACGGCTCGCACGAATGCCCGGACCTGCTCGGCATAGGCCGACGCGAATCGGAGGATCGAGGGATCGATCGTGTCGCTCACCACGCCGCCCGTGCGGCCGAACGCCCCGTGCGTGAGGGGCAGCCGGCCGACGAACACCGTTCCGCTCGTGCCCAGGACCTCGGTGCGGACATCCTCGCCGTACACGGCCGTCCGTGCCAGCTCGACCGCGCCCGTCGCGCCGCCCGCGAAGCGCAGGACCACCACGGCGCTGTCGTAGTCACCGACCCTTGCCAGCTCCGGCACGCCGGCCGTCGACCCGTAGGCATGGACCTCCGCCACCTCGTCGTCCACGAGCCATCGGGCCAGGTCGAACTCATGGATGCCCATGTCGACGAAGATTCCGCCGGACACGGCCGGGTCGCAGAAGGCCGGCGGCGGGGGCTCGGGATCGAACTGGAGCGACCGGAACAGCACCGGCCGGCCGCACTCGCCGGCCCGAAGGCGGGTGTGGGCACGCCGGTAGTCGGCGTCGTGGCGGCGCATCAGCCCCACCTGCAGCCGGACCCCCGCACCGGCCGCCGCGGCGATCGCCGACCGGCAGCCGTCCACCGTGAGCGCCAACGGCTTCTCGCACAGCACGTGCCGTCCGGCTGCGACCGCGGCAAGGACGTCGTCCGGATGGCGCACGGACGGGGTTGCGATCAGCACCGCGTCAACCGCCGGGTTCGCGACCAGCTCCTCCATCGAGGCATAGAAGCGAGGCGCGTCGAGCTCCCCCGCCACCAGCCGGGCACGGTCGCCGTCGGCATCCGCGAGCGCGACCAGACGCGCCTCCGGGATCCCGCCCTCGATGTAACGGGCATGCATCCCACCCATCCGGCCGAGACCCACGACCCCGATGCCCAATCGCCGCACGTCTGACGCTCCCCTGTCCGCCGCGCGGACGCACTTCTATCGGGACCCGTTCGTCGCGTCGATCGCCCGCTGGCAGCGTCTATGCTGCCACGGCGGCGCAAGCGTTTGCACCCATGATGCGTCGGCCTGGCTGGATGTCCCGCCTCCGCGACGGATGAGGATAGCCGTCGCCTCTCCGTCCCGGCTGCGGCGATCGGCGGTCAGTCCGGGTTGTCGCCCCCGGACATCCGCTTGCGTGCGGTCTCGAGGTCCGGCACGCCGAGCAACCCCGGTCCCTCGAGGACCAGCGACGCGCAGGCCGCCCCGAGCCGAAGCGCCGGGTCGTCACCCGTCCAGCCGGCGGTGATCGACGGATCGACGCAGGCCGCGAAGACACCCGCCAGGAACGTGTCCCCCGCGCCCACAGGATCAACGTAGTGCTCGATCGGGATGCTGTGCCAGCGTCGCTCGGCGCCCGGGCCGCCCCCGGCGGCATCCACGGCAAGGCCACCGTGGATGCCGTCGGTGAGCAGCAGCGTGGCACCGGGATGCATCAATGACGTCAGCCTGGCGACCGTGACGCTGGCGTCGATGTCATCCCGACCGACACCGACCAGATCTGCCCGGCGCACCACGCTCGACGGTCCGGGCGCGAGGTGCCGGACCAGCGCATCGACCCCCAGCACCCGCAGCAGTCCCTGCCAGCCCAGGGCGACCAGGGCGTCCGGTGGCGGCACGTCGGCCCAGTCGCCACCGATCTCGGACGCCACCGGCGCGATCATCCAGGCCCCGGCCGCCCGCCAGGAAGCCGGGAGGGCGCCGCGGTCGACCGGATCGGACACCTGCGGCGTGTGCTGGATGCGTCCGTCCGGCGTCTCGGTGTTGATGAAGACGGGCCCGCGGGTGCCGGGCACGACCACCACCTCGACGCCGGCGTCGCGCACCAGGTCCAGCTCGCGCGAGCGTTCGGCAAGCGGATCGGCAACCATCAGGGCTCCGACCCGCAGGCCCAGCCTGGCCAGCAGCAACGCCGAATATGAGGCACCCCCGCCGAGGCGCCAGCCACGATCGTCATCGTCCACGAGATCCCGGCAGGCAGCCCCAACCACCACGACCGTCGGTACGTCGCTCATCCACCCTCCTCGGTCCCGGTCGGGCACCAGCCTATACTGGCCAGCCTCGCGTGGCGGCGAGATCCGCGTCTGCCGCGGCCCCTGACGCCCGCGGCAGATTCGCGGCCCATCCGCCGTGTACGACCGAGGTGAGCTCTACATCATGCATTTCTACGAGCTGCACGAAGGTGACGCCGACGTGTTCGCGGACCTCCTCCTCGTCCGTGAGGAGGAGATGGAGCCCGAGGAGTTCTTCGAAGTCGTGCAGTCGATCCGGCGGCGCATCCAGGACTCATACGAGCACGACTCGCTGATCGAGGCGATCGCGGCGGAGCTGGAGAACGAGTATGGATTCGTGGCAGTCACCGACGACCGCCTGACCGCCGCGATCAACGTCTCGAAGGAGGAGGACGAGAACTTCCTGGCCGACCTCGACGCCCCGCAGGAGAACCTGGACTACGCCTCGATCCTGGCCGACCTCCGAACCGGCGAGACGCGTCCCAACTGACGACCGACCGCGGGGAGCCGAACGGGCCGTCTGTCGGGGGCCGAGCCGGCGCGCCGATCGAGGAAGCGAACGCGCAACCGGCCGAGCAGGCGCCCTACCGGCTGAACAGGACCTCGATCACATCACCGTCGCGGACCTGGTAGGTCTTGCCTTCGGAGCGCACCTTGCCGTGTCGCTTCGCGTCGCTCATCGAGCCGGCGGCGAGCAGCTCGTCGTAGGCGATCGTCTCGGCGCGGATGAAGCCGTGTGCCAGGTCGGTGTGGATGGTGCCCGCGGCGTCCACGGCCGTCGAGCCGTCGATGATCGGCCACGCGCGGACCTCGTCGGGCCCAGCGGTCAGGAACGAGATCAGGCCCACCAGCCGATACGACAGGGCGATCACCCGGTCGAGGCTGGACTCCTGGAGCCCGAGCTCGCTTATGAACACGGCCGCCTCATCGGGCTCGAGCTCCCCCAGCTCCATCTCGATCCTGGCCGACAGCGCGTCGACCATCGCGTGGCGGTGTGGGTAACCGGCGGCGATCCGCTCGATCAGGGCAGGCGCCCCGGCGATGTCCCCCTCCCCCACGTTGAGCAGCACCAGCACCGGCTTCTGGGTCAGGAACCGGAAGCCGCGGATGGCCTTCTCGTCGTCCGGATCGAGCTCCTCGTCGCGGATCGGCCGGCCCGCCCCCACGACCGCCTTGAGCCGCAGCAGGATTTGCTCCTCGCGCTCGTTCGCCTCGCGCTCCGCCGCCGTGCCGTGACGACCGCCCCCCGCGTGGAGACGTTCCAGCCGACGGTCGATGTGGGCCAGATCCGCGAGCGTGAACTCGAGGTCGAGCCGTTCAAGGTCGCGGGCCGGATCGACCGAGCCATCCGGGTGCGGATGATGGACGTCGTCCCAGGCGCGGACGACGTGGATCAGGGCATCCGCTTCGCGGAGCCGGGCGAGATGCTCGGCGGGCAGCTCGTCGGTGCCGACTCGCCCCTCCGACGAGGCGGGTGGTGCCGGCAGGTCGACGTAGGTGACGTCGGCGTGGACGATCTTCTTGGGGTGGAACAGCTCGGCCAGCCGGTCGAGCCGCGAGTCGGGCACCTTGACCACGCCAACGTTGAGCTGGAGCGCCCCGTACCCGCCCGTCTCGGCATGGCCACGGGTGAGCGTGTTGAACACGGTGGTCTTGCCGGCCCCCGCGAGCCCGACGATGGCGATCTGCATGGACTGATTGTGCCCCGGATCGATCAGTAGCCGGCAGCCGGATCCACCACGTTGATCAGGGGCTCACCTGCCGCGTAGCGGCGCAGGTTGTCGCAGAACAGTCCCACCGACCGGTCCAGCACGCGGGTGGACGACCACGACGTGTGCGGCGTCAGGATCACGTTCGGCAGGTCATACAACCCGGACGACGCCGGCAGCGGCTCCTCGCGGAACGTGTCCAGGACCGCGCCGCCGAGCCGTCCCTCGCGCAGCGCCCGCGCCAGGGCGCGCTCGTCGACCAGCTCGCCGCGGGCCACGTTGATGACCCAGGCGCCCGGCTTGAGGTGCGCGATGGCATCGGCCCCGATCAGCCCGTGCGTGTCCGCGGTCAGGGGGGCCGCCAGCACGACGAAGTCAGATTCGGCCAGCAGCTCGGGCAGGCGCTCGGGCGACAGGACGCGGTCGAGCATCAGCGAGCCCAGGAATGGCTCGTCGGCAGCGGCGTCAGGCCCCCCGATGGTCGCGGCGGTGCCGGCCTCGGGACGGCGGCGAGTGGCCATGACCCGACACCCGAACGCCGTGGCCAGGGCGCCCACGGCGCGCCCCATCGAACCCAGGCCAACGATGCCCACGGTGACGTCGCGCAGCTCGCGCGATTCCAGCGGCTGCCACGTTCGCTCCGCCTGGAGCTCGAGCAGCTCAGGCAGGCGCCGCGCGATCGCGAGGATCATGAGCATCACGTACTCGGCGATCGGCCGCGAGAAGACGCCGCGGGCGTTGGTGATCACGAGGCCGCGGGCCCGACTGGCGGGCGTGAGGACGCGCTCCACGCCGGCGGTCGCGGAGTGGACCCAGCGGAGGTCGGGTGCACGCAGCAGGATCCGGTCGAAGGTGTCCGCCGGCAGCCGCCCGCGGAGCATGACCTCGACCTCCTCGAGCGGGCCGTCGGGATGGCCGTCGAAACCGATCGTCACGATCCGCGACCCCGGCGCCGCTGCCCGGATCGCATCCAGGTCGCGAGTGCGGTAGCGGGCGGCAAGGATCGGCGTCAGCGCGATCGCCGCCGGCACCCCGTCCGGTCCCGAGCCGGGGCCGGGTGCCCGCGATGCCGCGTCCGTCACGACTCCCCTCCTCCGCCACTGCCGAGGCCCATCCGTCCGACCCAGGTCTCGGGCGCCTCGATCTCCCCGGGCGTCGGCAGCGTCTCGGGTCCATCCCACAGCCGGCGCAGCGCCGGCGGCCCGGCCAGGCGGTCGATCGCGGCCACGAACGCCTCGCCCTTACGGTACTGCTCCATCTTGAGGTCCATGCCGGTGATCCGCAGCATCGCGCGCTCGAACGGCGTCCGCTGCTCGCGGCGTCCGTGGAACCGCGCCGAGATCTGCTCGACGCCCGGGACGAGATCGCGTCCGACCGCATCCATCACGTGATCGCCGAACCCCTCGAGCAGGCTCATCACCGCCTGGGTCTCGCGGAACAGCCGACGCTGCTCGTCGGACATCAGGCGCTCCATCCAGTGCTGATCGTCCCCCCGTCCCTCACCGCGGAGCGCCGCACCGAGGCTGCGGACCGCACCCCGGCCCAGCGATGACGTGTCGTCGGAGAACATCGACAGCTGCCGCTCCAGGCGATCCGCGAGATAGGGCCGGAGCCAGGGATGCGCCTCGAACTCGAACGCGTGGGTGCTCTCGTGGAGCGCGATCCAGGTCCGAAACGGCCCCAGCGGCACGCCCATGGAAGCCGCGGTCCAGCGGATGTTCTCCTCGACGAACAGCAGCCGGCCCGGGGTGGTCTCGGCGCTGAGCAGCGCGAGGTCGTACTGGCCCAGCACCCGCTGGCCCATGAACCCCAGCAGCAGGCCGAGCTGGCGGGTTGTGATCCACCGGTTGGCGAGCGTGACGGTCGCCTTGGTCAGGCCGCTCCCGGGCGGCAGCATCTGCTCCAGCAGCTGGCCTTCGAGCTTGCCGATCAGGGTGGCGAAGGCGGTCGTGTTGGCGCGGACCCAGGCAGCGCGGTCGACGACGGACACGCGGTCGACCACGCCGGGCAGGTCCGTCTCGAGGTGCGATGCCAGCGCCGGCACGACGCGGGCCATCGCGTCCGCGTAGGCGCCTTCGGTCGCCCGCAGCATGGTGGCATCGAGGGCGCCCGGGGCCCGCCGGAGGCGTCCGATGGCGATGTCCTCGACACGGCCCCAATCGACCAGACCAGCCTGCCGCGCGGTGCGCTCGATCCGACGGCCGGCAACGGTGACCGCGGCCCCCAGCACCGATCCGACCAGGAACCCGACCTGCCACAGCCGCTCCTCGCGGATCGCCCGGGTGCGAGCCGCGTCATGCCGATCGCCTCCGGAGCCCCGATCCCCACCGGCCGGTTGGTCGGTCGAAGGCATCAGCCGGCTCCCTTCAGCCCGGCCGGCGCTTTCGGCGGATCGCCGTCGTGTGGATCGCTGTCCCGCGGATCGCCGCCGCGGTGGGTCCTGAGCTCGACCGACTGCACCTCGGGCCAGGCGTCTCCGAACATTCGGGACGCGATCGATCGAAAGCGATCCACATCGCCCGTCGTCAGCTGGATGTGCGTCGCCGGGGCACCGTAGCGCTCGGCGGGCCGCGAGTGGCCGGCCGCCCCGGGATCCGCCGCGGTGCCCCGGGTCGTCCCCGGTACCTCGAGCCCATTGACCGACAGCAGCTCCGCCAGGGACGACGCCGTGGCGGTCGCCGAGTCCACGATCGCGACTCGGTCTCCGACGGCGTCCGCGAGCACTCCTCGCAGGAGCGGGTAGTGGGTGCAGCCCAGCAGCAGCGTGTCGATCTTGGCTGATGGGGGTCGCGGAAACACGAACTCCCCCGCGCCGTCCCGCTCGCCCAGCAGCGGAGCGAGCCCGTCCGCAACCGCGGCGCGCACCTCCGGACCGCTCAGCAGGCCCGCCTCGACCATGGGCACGAAGCGGGGCGTCGCGTGCTCGTACACCTCGACCGCCGGGTTCTCGTCCTTGATCGCGTTGAAGTAGGCGTGCGAGCGGACGGTCGCCGGTGTGGCGATCACGCCGACCCGGCGGTTGCGCGTGGCGAGGGCAGCCGCCGCCGCACCGGGACGGACGACGCCAAGCACCGGCAGGTCGTACCGGGCCCGAAGGTCGCCGAGCGCGACCGCCGTCGAGGTGTTGCAGGCCACGACCAGCGCCTTGACGGCGCGAGCGGCCAGCTCGTCGAGCGCCTCGGCCGAGAAGCGGCGCACCTCGTCGTCGATCCTCGTCCCGTACGGGGCGCGCGCGTTGTCGCCCAGGTAGATCGTCGACTCGTGGGGCAACCGCCGCAGGATCTCGCGCAGGACCGTCAGGCCGCCGACGCCGGAATCGAAGATGCCGATCGGTCGAGGGTCGGACACGTGCCCTGGCTACCGCCGGCCCGCGACGGCCACGCCGGCGCCGATCAGCTCCGACGCAACCCGCATGATGTCCTGGCTGATGGTCGCCGTGGGATCCGCGAGAACGAACGGGATCCCCTCGTTGTTGGTTCGTACCACCAGGGCGCCACCCGAGCTAACGGCGTGCTCCGGCTCGCGCCCCAGCGCCCGGTTGAGGACCTGGGGGTCGAAGCCACCGGTGGAGTCGGCGCGGTTGACCAGGTAGCGGACCTTGGTGGGCGAATAGCCGATCATCCGGAACGCGTCGGCCATGACCATCGTGCTGTGGATGGTGGTGGAATCGTAGGTCACGACCTCGAGGATCGTGTCCGCCGCATCGAGGAACGCGAGGTTGATGTCATTCACGACCGCCGGTGTGTCGACGATCACGACCTCGTACACCCGCCGCAGCAGCGACAGCGTCTTCTCGAGGTCGCGAGCCGTGACCATCTCAGCCATCTCGACCCGCGGCGGGGCGAGCAGGATGTCGATCCCCGACGGGTCTCGCCACAGGACATCCTGGAGGTCCGACTCCTGGATCCGATCCGTGGGAAGGTCGAGCAGCGACGGCGCGTCGATCGGCACCTTGAGCAGGGCCCGCAGGTCGCCGAACTGCAGGCTGCCGTCGATGAGCACCGTCTTCGGGCCCAGCTGACCGGCCGCGACGGCCAGGTTGAACGCGATCGTGGTCTTGCCCACGCCGCCTTTGGGCGCGAACACGGTGATCATCCGCGCGGTGCCCACGTTCTCGGCGATGGACGCCGCCTGGTGGGTCTGCTGCAGGCGGGTCACCAGCTCGTAGCCCGTGAACGGCATCGACAGCACGCCGTCGATCCCCTTGGCGGGGTCGACCGCGACGGGCTGCTGGGGCACCGTCAGCACGATGACCGGCACCCGCGCCGTGGATTCGTGGATCCGCCCGACCAGCGCCAGGCCCTTGACCCGTCCCTGAAGCAGGGCGTCGACCAGGACGACATCGGGGCGCAGCTCGGAGAGCAGGCTCACGACGCGCGAGCCGTCGCTCACCACGTCGAGCAGCTTGATCGTCGACTGCGAGTTCAACAGCCCACGGATGTACTGGGCGACCTGGGGAACGTCCTCGACGACGAGGAGGCGGAGCTGGTCAGGCATCGTCGCGACTCTACCACGCGGTATGACGGGTGGCGCCGCACCCGCTGGTCCCATCCGCGGCCCTGCTCGTGGGGTGCCCGCGCTGGTCAGGGTCGCCGGGCGACCAGGATCGCGCGCTCGGCGCCCGGTGTCAGAGGCGTCAGGTCGTAGTCGCCGGTCAGCGTCTCGACCTCGAGACCCGCGGCCTGGGCAAGCCCCACCAGCTCGTCCGGCCCGGCCAGCCGTAGCCGGTCGACCCGAACCCAGCGGACGGGAGCCTCCCCCGGGCGACCCTCCTCGAACACCGTCGTCAGCCTGACGATGCCCGGGGCCGCCTCGTAGATCGCGCTGCCCGTCTTGGTCACGATCCGGCCGGTCGCGGGATCCTCGCGCACCCACTCGAGCACCAACCGGCCGTCGTAGCGTGCCAGATCCTCAGCGTCGGGCAGCCACGCATCGATCACCGCGACACCGCCGGGTGCGAGGTGCGCGGCGAGCGTCGCGACGGCTGCCGCCTGGTCGGGGCGGGTGGTCATGAGGAACAGCGAGTTGAGCGGGATCGCGGCCAGCCGGAAGGCACCCGCCCCGGCCAGCCGGATCGAGCGAGCATCGCCCTCGATGAGGTGGACCCGGCTCGCAACCGCGGGGCCGGCCGCCTCGGCCGCGGACCGCGCCCGGGCGAGCATGGCGGGCTCCAGGTCCACGCCGGTCACGTCGTGGCCCGCCGCCGCGAGCGGGACGGTGATCCGGCCGCTGCCCGAGGCCAGCTCCAGGATCGGGCCGCCGGTGCGCGCGGCGAGCGCGAGGTACAGGTCGATGTCTCCCGGGTCCTCGGCCAGATCGAGGTCGTACAGACGGGCGAGCGCCTGCGCTGCGGACTCGTGGGTCACGGTCGCGTGCCGCCCGCGCCGCCGCTCTCGAAGCGCACCGGATGTCCCGCCTGCCGCTTGACAGCGAGCGCACAGATGACCTCCAGCGCGACGCGGTTGGCGGCCATGGCCGTCACCTCGGCGTGGTCGTAGGGTGGCGACACCTCGACGACATCCATCCCCGCGATGTCCACCGCCGACGCGATCCGGCGCACGGCACGCAGCAGCTCCCTGGGCAGCAACCCGCCCGGCTCGGGCGTGCCCGTCCCGGGCGCGATGCCCGGGTCGATCACGTCGATGTCCACCGAGAGGTAGATGGCGTCCGGTCCGTCGAGCGCCTCGGCGATCGCATCGTCGATCACGGCTTCGGCACCCCGCTCCTCGATCTCCCGCATGAGGTGCCAGCGGAGCCCCTGCCGCTTCATCCACTCGAAGGTCTCGACCGGCGGCCAGTAGCCACGCAGACCAACCTGCACGAAGTTGCGACCGCTGACCGCGCCCGACTCGATCAGCCGCCGCATCGGCGTCCCGTGCCCGGCGAGCACGCCCCAGTCGTCGTTGGCGGTGTCGGCGTGGGCGTCGAAGTGCACGATCCCGATGCTCGACGGTCGCCGGATCGCCGCCACGGCCGTTGCCGAGGGCCAGGTGATCGAGTGATCGCCGCCAAGCACGATCGGGATGGCGCCGGTCCCGGCGACCTCGTGGACCTTGCGGTAGATGAGCGCATGCGCCCGATCGATCCAGGCCGGGACGATATTCGCGTCGCCCGCATCCACGACGTCGAGGACCTCGAACGGCTCGACGCCCAGCTGGAGCGAATTGATCGACCCCGACGTGTACTGAGCCTCGCGGATGGCCCGCGGTCCGAACCTGGCGCCGGAGCGGTGGCTCACGGCATCGTCGAACGGGGCGCCGACCACCGCGATGTCCGCCCTGCGCGCCCGAAGCTGGGCAAGATCGGGCACCCAGGGCAGCTTCTGGAAGGTCGGCATGCCGACGTAGGTGGGCAGGTCGAAGTCGTCGTATGTCTCGTAGTCGCGGTCCCAGCCGTTGTCGGCCGCGAAATCCACCTCGCCCGGTGGGTGGGGACGCTCAGCCACGATGCTCCTTCGGCGGTGACGGGCATCGTCGCCAGGCGACGGGCGACTCGTCGAACCGCGTGCGCGTGGGCGCCGCCGGTTCGGGGTCTGCCGTCCAGCGGGGCGCGCCGCCGTGAATCGTACCCGCTCCGTGGGGCGTTCGTGCCAGGTCCGGGAGGACCGTCAGACCGGCAGGCCCCCCTCGCCCAGCTCGCATCGCATCACGGTCCTCTCGCCGCCGCCGCCTTCGTGGTCCGGATAAGCCGAGGTTCCGTCGAAGGGCCGGGGACACGGCCCTTCGACCGGGCGGCCGTCGTTGGTCACGGCGCAGCGACACCGTGCGCGCCGCGGAACTCCTGCCAGGCGGCCTTGACCAGGTCGGGGTCGGACAGCAGATCGATCGCGGTCTGGGCCACCAGCGTCGCCGCCAGGAGCACCGTTTGGTCGGCGCGAGGCCTGGCGGCAGCGTCCCGGAACTCGATCGAGTGGCCGGGGGTGGGCACGTCCGTCATCGCGAGCTCCGGGTGGATGGCGGGCACCACCCACGACACGTTGGCCATGTCGGTCGAGCCCGAGTTCGGGTCCATGCCTTCGTCCGCGACCCCGTACGCCTCTCCGTTCGCGACCCAGCGCCCGGCCAGCGTCCGGTTGTGGTTCATGGTCGATGCGCCGCCCGAGAACTCGATCGCGACCTCGACGTCGGCCGCCTCGGCCGCCGCTTCGCACAGCCGCCGGAAGCGGGCCTTCATGACCTCGTAGTACGCCTGGTCGGCGCTGCGGAGCATGAACCACGCGCGAGTCCGGTCCGGGATGATGTTCGCGGCCGTCCCGCCCTCCTGGATGATCCCGTGCACCCGGCAGTGAGGGGGCAGCTGCTGGCGCCACAGACCGACCGACACGAACAGCGCGATCATCGCGTCGAGCGCGTTCCGGCCCGACCACGGCTCTGCCGATGCATGCGACTGGAGCCCGTTGAACACGACCGAGACGTCCTCCGACGCGAGCGGCGCGATCTCGACGTGGTTCCGGTCGCAGGGGTGGAAGAGCAGCGCCGCATCGACGCCCTCGAACAGGCCGTCCTCGATCATGATCGCCTTGCCGCTGCCGCGCTCCTCGGCGGGCGTGCCCAGGAACACGACCTCCCCCGCCCAGGCGTCGCGCACCGCGGCCAGCCCGATCGCCGCCCCCACCCCCGACGAGGCCATCGTGTTGTGGCCGCAGCCGTGGCCGAGCCCCGGCAGGGCGTCATACTCGGCGAGGACCGCGATCCGGGGTCCGTCCGACCCCAGGCCCCCGGTGAGCCGGCCGCGGACGGCCGTGGCCAGGCTGCCAGCCGGGTGCTCCACCGCGTACCCGTGGCGGGCCACCATCTCCGCCACCCACGTCGCGGCCTGATGCTCCTCGAAGGCCGGCTCGGGGTTGGCGTGGATGCGGTGCGACAGATCGAGGATCTCGTCCCGGGCCGCCTCGATGGCCTCGGCGACGCGGGACTTGAGTTCGGCGAATGGCTCGGCGGGACGGGTTGCGACCAGCGACTCGATCACGGATTCCTCCTAGCGCTCCTCCGAGAGCGTGATCTCGGCGATGACGAAGATGGCCGCAAGGAACAGCACGATCGCGAACTGGAACGCGTCGACGAGGCGAAGGACGACGATCACGGCCACGAACAGGCCGACCCAGCCGCCGCGGCGTGCGGCGCGAAACCAGTCGCCCTGGTAGGCGATGCGCCGGTGCCGGGCGAACACGACGAGCCAGCACAGCGGGATGGCGCTGATGCCGACGGCCAGCCCGATCAGCAGGCTGCCGACATATCCGGCCATCGGGTCCTGATACGGGTCGCGAGTCGTGACCAGCACGGCCACCAGGATCCACGCGACTGCCGCAGCCGCGAGCAGGCCAAGGTTGGCGGCGCGGTCGCGGAGCTCCATCAGCACCTGAGTCTACCCAGCGGGGCGCCGGTCGGAAGGCGCCGTCCCGGATGTCGGGGGTGGGGACGAAGCGGTTGGGTCGGACGCGCTCGGCGGCTCCAGGCTGGCCAGACCGGGCTCGAGGTCCGCGAGCGCCGCGAGCTCCAGGTCAGGGTCCACGCTCGTGTCGCGTTCGCTTCTCGGCAGCGGCGAGTCCCCGGGCAGCGCATGGAGGTACGCGGCCCGCCATCCCGCGCGCCGGGCCCCGGCCACGTCGGCCACCCAGTCGTCGCCTACGTGGAGGATCGCGTCGGGGTCCGGGTCACCGAGCGCGCTCCGTGCCGCCGCGAAGATCGCGGGGTGAGGCTTGACCACGCCCACCCGCTGCGAGACGACGATCGCGGCCAGATGCGGGGACCAGCCGGCCGCGACGGCATAGCGGTCGATGGTCGCGGCCAGCGGCCAGTTGGACAGGATCGCGACCCGGTACCGGGCGGCCAGCCGCTCGATGAGCCTCCCGGTATCCGGCGCTGGCGGCAGGACGTCGACGAACGCCTGCGAATAGACCTCCACGGCCCACCTGATCTCGTCTGACGTGCTGTAGGCGGCGACGTCCGCATCGTCCCATCGGACGTCCGGCGGCGGTGGCGACATCCCCCGCAGCCGGGCGAGGATCCGCGCCAGCCGCTGGCCGAGATCCGCCTCGCGAAACTGCGGCACGTCCTCCCGGAACTGCCGCTCGCGCTCCTCGTCCCAGGCCCGCAGCACCTCATCCCCGCGGAATGGGCCGAGGCGCTCGGCGATCGCACCCGTGGTCGCCTCGACGACCCGCCGCAGCCCGATCGCCGGGACCGGCACCAGGGTGTTGCCGAAGTCCAGGGTCACGGCGACGATCCTGGATCTCGCGGGTGATCCGCCCATCGCCGGGCGACGCGTCATCGGACACCCTCATCCGCCAGCCGGGAGCTCGAGATCTCGACGGCTTCCGGGTTGCGGTCGATCAGCAGCCATCGCCGCCCCGATCGGGCTGCCGCGACGCCCGTCGTCCCGCTCCCGGCATACGGGTCCAGGACGAGGTCGCCAGGCCGGCTGGACGCGGCCACGATGCGCTCCAGCAGCCGCAGCGGCTTCTGTGTCGGGTAGCCGGTGCGCTCGGCCGAGCCCGGGGGCACGATCGTCATCCACCACACGTCGGTCGGCAGCTTGCCGCGAGCCGCCTTGTCCGGCCCGACCAGCCCGGGCGCCATGTATGGGATCCGGTCGACGGCGTCGCGGTCGAACAGCCAGCGATCGCCCTTCGCGTACCACAGGATCGTGTCGTGCTTGCGCGGCCACCGATCGCGAGCGCGCCCACCGTAGTCGTACGCCCACACGATCTCGTTCAGAAACCGCTCGGCACCGAACACCGCGTCGAGCAGCAACCGGACGTGGTGGACGGTGCGCCAGTCGACGTGCAGATAGACCGACCCGTGCGGGGCGAGCACCCGATGGATCTCCTCCAGCCGGCGCTGCAGGGCCTCGAGGTGACGATCCAGCGGCAGGTCGTCGAACCAGGCCACGTCGGACACGACCCGATAGCGGTAGGTCCTGCCTCCGAAGCCGCGGCGAGTGCGGTCACCGTCGCCGGTCCGGATCGCCGACAGCCGCCGCCGAGCCCCGGTCGCGAACGGCGGGTCCGCGTAGGCCAGGTCGACGGCGCCGTCCGGGATCGCGCGCAGCGCATCGAGGTTGTCGGCGTTGACGACCGCACCCGTTTGCTGCCCGGCGACCACGGCCCGGATGGCAGCCCGGTCCGCCCCGCTGAGCACCGGGCCCGACGTGGCGCCCATGCTCAGCGGGCGACGCTCGCCGGGCAGATCTCCCGGAACGCGCACCAGGTGCAGGCGAGATAGTCGGGACGGGGCTCGAACTCCCGCGCCCTGATCCCCCGCGCCGCCGCGCGGATCGACGCGCGGGCCTTGTCGATCCGGCGCCGGTCGACCGGCGTGGTGCCGACCAGGCCCGACTCGAGAAAGTGCAGCGCGACGGCATCGGGCAGCCGGCCGGTCATCGCCTCGTAGCCCATGGCGTAGATCGAGAGCTGGAGCGAGTCCCTGGCCCGCTCCCGCGCCTTGGCCGGGTCACGCACGTCCGAGGACTTGTAGTCGGTGATCACCACCCGCTCGGGCGACAGCTCGAGCATGGGCTCGATGATGTCGGCACCCGATCCCGGCCCGTCCTCCATGACCGGCACCGGATCGTCCGGAGCGCGCGGGACGATGTCGACCCGATCGAACCGGCCCCGGACGCGGTCGCCGTCGAGCAGGAACGAGAACTCGCGCTCGACATAGGCGGGAGCCACCGCACCCGGTGCGAGCTGCTCATCGCGGAAGCGCCGGAGCGCCTCCCGCCCGGCCGCCAGTCTCGCCTCCTCATGCTCTCGCGACAGGAACCCCTCGTTCGACCAGGCGCTCTCGAACGAGGCCCACAGCTGTTCCAGCGTCATCACGTCGCCGCGCGCGTGGCGCTTGTGGAACTCGGCCACTGCCGCGTGCAGCGCGGCCCCGTAGATGATCGAGTGATGCGGTGCCAGCGGCACCCGCAGCAGATGCGCGTACTTGTACTTGAGCGGGCAGGTCAGGTAGTCGTCGATGGCGTAGAACGAGAGCATCAGCGGCTCGTCACCACGACGCGCGCGCGCCGGCGCCGCCGCCTCGGTCCGCTCGAGACCCCGGAGCCGCTCGATCGGGGTCGACGCCCGCGCACCTGCGCCCGCCGCACCGGCCGCGACCGGCAGGTCCAGCGCCTCGAGCACGAACGGTGAGACACGCCGCGCGCGCTGGCCGCCGTAGTCAGCGGCGTGCGACATCACCAGCTCATCCCGTGCACGGGTCATCCCCACGTAGAACAGGCGGCGCTCCTCCTGGAGCTGGTAGTCGCCCTCGGGCAGCGTCTCGTGGACGAGCTCCAGGGGCAGGGCCAGCGGCTCGCGCCGGCCGATCGCCGGGAAGCGCCCCGCCACGAGGCCGGGCAGATACACGATCGGGAACTCGAGGCCCTTGGCCTTGTGGACGGTCATGACGGCAACCGCGTCGACGTCGGGGTCGATGTCCGCGGTGGGCGGATCGTCGCCCGCCCGGATCAGCGTCTGGAGGTGCTGGGCGACGAACACCGCCCGATCGTCGGCCAGCAGCGCCGACTGGGCCCGGATGATGTCGAAGAACCGCGCGATGTTGGACAGGGCCTCCTCGGCCGCGACGGATGCCGTTCCGGCCAGCCGCTTCAGCCAGCCCGTGCCCCGAAGGAACGCGTAGAGGACCTCGCCGGCCGGCCGTTCGTGGGCGAGCGCGATGTACGTCCGCAGGTCCTCGACCAGCCGGTTTGCGGCGGTCCGGGTCTCGGGCGTGACCCGCAGGATCCCCGGCTGTCGCCCGAGCTCCTCCAGCACCTCCCACACGGACCGGTTTCGCCGTCGCGCCATGTTCACGATCGCAACCAGGTCCGCGCCGCCCAGACCGTACAGTTCCGAGGCCGCGAGGGCGTACACATCCACCGACGACGATGGATCGGCGACCGCTCGGAGGAAGGCAAGGAGCAGCCGGACCTCGGGGCGCGCGTAGAGGCCGCTGGTGCCCGAGAACCGCCACGGGATCCCCTCGAGGTTCAGGGACCGGAGGATCGGGTCCGCCGCGGCGTTGGCCCGGACCAGGATGGCGACGTCCCGCGGCCGGACGCCGTCGCGGATCCGGCGGGCGACGTCGGCAGCGATCCAGTCGGCCTCCTCGGCACCGCTGGCGAACGCCTCGTGGCGAACGGCCGGCGCTGCTCCGGCGCGCTCGGCCACCAGCCGCTTGACGATCCCGGCCCGGACCTCGAGCCGGTCAGGATCGTTGTGCCTGACGAGGCGATAGGCGGACTCGAGGATCGGCTCGCGCGAGCGGTAGTTGCGGCGCAGCACGACAACCTTCGCGTGCTGGTACCGCTCGCGGAACTCGAGAATGTTGCTGATCGCCGCGCCGCGGAACTTGTAGATCGACTGATCGTCGTCACCCACCACTGTCACGTTGCGATGCCGCTGGGCGAGCAGGGCGACCAGCTCCGCCTGGGCCCGGTTCGTGTCCTGGAACTCGTCGACCAGGATGTAGCGGAACCGGCGCTGCGCCGTCTCGCGCGCCGCCGGCGACTCCCGCAGCAACCGCAGCGCGAGCGAGACCTGGTCGCCGAAGTCGATGGCCCCGTTGGCCGCAAGCAGCGCCTGGTAGCGCGCGTAGGCGGCGGCGAGCTCCCCCTGCCGGCGGGCTTCCTCCGCCATCGCCGCGCTCCCCGCATCATCGCCGTCCGCGGTCCCTTCCCCGGGCGCGGCCGCTGCCACCCGCTCCGCCTCGACACGCAGTCGCCCCGCGTACGCGAGATACGCCTCCGGTGACACGTCCTCGTCCTTCGCGCGCGAGAACAGCGTCGCCAGCGCATCGAGGAACCGGGTCGGATCGCCCAGCGGACGGTACAGGTCCAGCTGGAACTCGAACAGGTGCTCGCGGAGGAAGACGACGGTCTCGGGCCGCGACAGGACCCGCACGTCCGACGGCAGCCCCACCTCCAGCGCGAACTCCCGGATCAGCCGGTCACCGAAGGCATGGAACGTCGAGATCGCCGTGTCCGTGTAGCCGTACGGGACGAGCTGGTCGACGCGAACCTGCATCTCGTCCGCCGCGTGATCGGTGAACGTGAGGGCCAGGATCTCGGACGGCTTTGCGCGCCGGGTGGCGATGAGCCACGCGATCCGCCGGGTGATCACCTGGGTCTTGCCGGTGCCCGCTCCGGCGACGACCAGCAGCGGCCCATCGCCGTGTGCGACGGCACGACGCTGCTCGGGGTTCAGACCTTGGAGCAGCGATTCGAGGCCCTGGTCGGGCGACCCGTCCGGCTCACCGGGATCGGCCTCGATCCGGTCCCAGACGGGGATCTGGACGAGCGGGTGCGGATCCCGACGCGCGCTCGAACGTCTCACTCGACGGTCCGAGCGTGCCAGCGGGGCTGTGGCGGGCGGGCGATCGGTCGACCGATGCGTCCGGGGGCGTCGAGCGGCGGGCATGCGCCCACCATCCCGCAGGTCCGTGCCAGCTCACATGTCACGGCCCGCACCACGATCAGGTGCGTTGGGCGGATACCGGGCGAGACGCCAACGCGATCTTGACCGCCTCCGCCTCCTCCGCGGACAGCGTGGATTCCGAAGCGCCGCGCGCCACCACCTTGCCGTACACGCGCGTCCCCGATCGGGCGTGCAGGCTGCTGATCACGAACCCGTCACCCCGGGCATCGAGCAGCGCGATGGCGAAGCTCTGGTTGCCGCCGGTGTCCTCGAACGGATTGAAGCGCACCAGCCCGATCCGCTGGTACGCGAGCGGTTGCGCAGCCTCCACGACCGCCGTTCTCGACGCGAGCTCATCGAGATCGTGCGCCACCGAGTACACCTTGTCGAGGTGGGCATCGAGGATGGACTCGAGGCTCCTGCCGTCCGCGCCGCGGGTGATGGACGCCAGGCGTCGGTCGAGACGCGACGCACGTCGCGCGACCAGGGCCAGGGCCACGACGAGGGCGATGCCGACGACGCCGAACACGGCCGCCATGAGACCGATATTCGACGTGACGAACGAGTTGAGATCGCCCAAGGTCTCCTCCGGGTCGGGCCGCTGCGAGTCTAGCAGTCGGCCATGGCCAGCCACTCACCTGCCGGCCACTCTTCTGCGGCCCCCGTGGCCACGGCCACGAGCTCCGCGGCCCGCCGGATGAGCGGGTGAACCAGCGGCGAGGTGTATCCTCTGCCGCCGACGGCGCCGTCAGCCCGCGGCGCCGGCCCGCATGCAGGAGGCCCGATCACGCCATGGCGAAACGTGTCCGCGGCAGCAGCCGGCCCGGCAAGCGCCGGCCGATCGATCGCCGCTCCGCGTCCGCCGGTTCACGTTCGTCAACCTCACCGACCCCCTCGACTCCGTCGACTCCCGCGGTACCGGCAGCCCCCGAGCGCCGCTCGGTCGCGCCCCGGCCCAGCGGCCTGACCGAAGCCGAGGTCGCGCGTGCTGCGGAGATCGAAGCTGCCCTGCTGGCCGATGAGCGGGCCGCAGAGGCGACGCGCCGTCGCTCGCAGCAGCGGATCAGCACGGTCCGCGAGAACGCCGGGGCCCGATCCCTCAAGCCCGAGCAGGAATACGCCTACGTCGCCCGGGACGTCCGGGACATCGTGCGCATCGCGACGCTGCTGCTGGTGGTCCTGTTCAGCCTGTGGATCGCTATCGACGTCGTGAGGGTCGTCAAGATCGTCTGATCCACGGCTATCGGGCGGTCCCTCCGCACCGGCGCGGGCTTACCATCGGCTCATGCCCACCCGGCGCGATCCCGCGGGCGCCCGTCCCGAGTCCCTGTTCCGGCCACCGCCCGAGCGCCAGCCGCTCGCGGCGCGGATGCGGCCCCGAGACCTCGACGAGTTCGTCGGCCAGGCCCACCTGGTCGGTGAGCGCGGGCCCCTGCGCCGCAGCGTCGCCCGCGGACATCTGGGCAGCCTCCTGCTGTGGGGTCCGCCCGGCACCGGCAAGACCTCGCTCGCCCGGCTCCTCGCGAACGCCGTCGGCGCCGAGCTCCGGAGCGTGTCCGCGGTGATGTCCGGAGTCGCCGAGGTCCGGGCCACGATCGCCGCCGCCCAGGAGCTGCTCAGCCTGCACGGCCGGCGCAGCGTCCTGTTCATCGACGAGATCCACCGCTTCAACAAGGCCCAGCAGGACGCGCTGCTGCCCCACGTCGAGGACGGGACGATCACCCTGGTCGGCGCGACCACCGAGAACCCGTACTTCGAGGTGAACTCGGCGCTGCTGTCGCGGATGCGAGTGTGGCGTCTGGAACCCCTGTCCGACGACGACGTCGCGCTCATCGTGCGCCGGGCACTGGCCGACCCCGATCGCGGCCTGGCCGGTCCGCTCGGACCCGTCGGTGGCGTCGCGCTGGCCGAGGACGCGTTCGAGCATCTCGTGGACCTCTCCGGTGGCGATGCCCGCCAGGCGCTCAACGTGCTCGAGGGTGCGGTCGCGCTGGCCGAGGACGAGGAGCATCGGTCGTCCGAGGGCGCGGTCTCCCCCACCCTGGCCGACATCGAGGCTGCCGCCCAGCAGCGGGTTCTCGCGTACGACCGCGCGGGCGACGGCCACTACGACACGGTGTCCGCATTCATCAAGAGCCTGCGCGGCAACGATCCCGATGCCGCGCTGTACTGGCTGGCCGCGATGATCTCCGCCGGCGAGGATCCACGGTTCATCGTCCGCCGCCTGATCATCAGCGCGTCGGAGGACGTGGGCAACGCGGACCCTCGCGCGCTCCAGGTCGCCGTGGCTGCCGCCCAGGCGCTCGACCACGTCGGCCTTCCCGAAGCCCAGTACGCGCTCGCGCAGGCGGCTGTGTTCATCGCCGTGGCGCCCAAGTCCAACCGGACCGGCACCGCGTACGGCGCCGCCATGGACGACGTCATCCGGCACGGCTCGCAGCCGGTGCCGCGGCACCTGCGAAGCGCCACCGGGCGCCAGCGCCACGACACGGGTGACGGCGCCGGCTATCGCTACCCGCACGAATTCGCGGGTGCCGACATCGAGCAACAGTACCTGCCGGACCTGCTGCATGCGCAGGGCCGGCGCTACTACGTCCCTTCGGACCAGGGTGCCGAGCGGCGGATCGCGGAGCTCATGGACGAGCGCCGGTCACGGCGCGCCGGGCGCCCGCAGCGAGTGCCCCAGCCGGGCGGCAACGGGATGTCGGGGATCGGCGAGGGCATGAAAGCTCATAGCGCGGCCCGAAAGCGCCTCGCCGACACGCAGAAGCGCGACGCCGGCGGAGGGTAGGCTGTGGCCGCGATCGGATTGATCGCCAGCCAGACAACAGAGGAGCGCCGCCGTCGCATGGACCCCGTGGTCGAAGGTCTCGTTGAGCAGCTGGCCGACATCGGCCGCAACGCGGTCGGGCGCGGCCTCGTGCTCGCTTCTGGTGGCAACCTGTCGGCGAGGATCCCCGACCGCGCCGCGTTCGTGGTCACGGCTGCGGGGACCTGGCTCGACCGGCTCGTGTCGGCCGACTTCACCGTGATCGATCTCAGCGGGCGCGTCGTGGACGGCAACCCGGTTCCGTCGAGCGAATGGAAGCTCCACCAGCGGACGTATCGCGTCCGGCCCGACGTCAACGCGGTGATCCACCTCCATCCACAGATGGCCGTGGTGCTCGACGCGCTCGGCCACCCGATCCGGCTCCTGACCCTCGACCACGCGTTCTACGTCCGGAAGGTCAACCGGATCCCGTTCCTGCCCAACGGATCGGACGAGCTGGCCGATGCCGCGGCCGAGGCGTCCCGGGACTGCGATGCGATCATCCTGGCCCACCATGGTTGCTCGACACTCGGCGACACGATCGCGATGGCCTACCGGCGGGCGCTCAATCTCGAGGAGGCCGCGCAGAACACGTTCCGCTGCCTCCAGCTCGGCGACACCGAGACGACCTTCCCCCGCGACGCGCGCGCCGACCTCTACCACGCACCGTAGCGCCTGCACCACGCACCGTTGCGTCCTGCGCCGACCGCCGACCGGGCCATGACCATCGGCCCAGCCACGGGGATGACCGGTCGGGCGTACACTCATGAGTGGCCGAACCTCAGGTGACTGAGGACGGGGGACCCGATCCCCACGGGGCGAATCGCGGAGCGTCCGCGAGGGCCGAACCAAGGCCGGCCCAGCCCGACAGCTCACCTCGTAGGCCTCGCCGTGTACGAGCGAGGTCAACGTGGTCGCCATTCGGCAACCCTCCATCACCGGGCCCGGCGGCCTGCGCCGCAACGTGGCTCTCGACTCCGCGCTCGCCGTCGGTGGCGGGGCGACGCTGGCGGTCGTTGGCGGCCTCCTGCCGTCGATCGCGCGCCAGGCAGGGCTCATCCCACTGGGTATCGCCCTGCTGGCAGCCGCCCCCTACCTTGGCAACCTCCTGAGCGCCTTCTCGGGTCGCGTGGGTCCGCAGGGCGTCCGCGGCTTCGCGGG
>Ga0315540_10000048_pt1 | contig 55290 bp, 48 predicted proteins | sample SalMarSW160110MG_FD_203677 | JGI IMG/M metagenome (GOLD analysis project Ga0315540, IMG submission 203677) | Salt marsh sediment microbial communities from the Plum Island Ecosystem LTER, Massachusetts, United States - Salt Marsh Sediment SW1601-10 ...
TCCAATCGCAAGTGGAAGAACTGCTTCTCGCCCTGGCTCTATCGCGGCCGCAACGCCATCGAGCGCATGTTCGGCAGGCTCAAGGACTTCCGTCGCATCGCCACCAGATATGATCGGCTGGCTCGCAACTATCTCGCCGCCGTCCATATCGTCGCTATCGTGTGCTACTGGTTATGAGTCCGGACCTTGGCCCTGTGACTTGCCGCAACCCTGGCGGAATGGATGGCGGGATCAAGTCCCGCCATGACCGGTGAGGGTGGTGTTTGCCACGCTCGGGTTCATTGCGGACGGACGTTATGCTTGCAATTTTGCGTGCGTTTGCGTATGTCAGCGCCACCAGAGTCCCTTTTTTAACCTGAGTGAAGGAGACGGAGCCCAATGGCGCGCGTCACCGTTGAAGACTGCATCGACAAGCTTCCCAACCGTTTTGAACTGGTCCTCATGGCCGCCCACCGGGCCCGCACCATCTCGCAAGGAGCCCCGCTCCTGCTTGACCGCGACAACGACAAGAACCCCGTCGTGGCGCTGCGCGAGATTGCCGAAGAGGCCATCGACAAGGACGACCTGCGCGAGGATTACGTCCACTCCATGCAAAAGCATGTGGAAGTGGACGAGCCGGAAACCAACGAGACCCCGCTGCTGTCGTCGGCCGGCGACATGGTGGCGGACTCCATGGAGGAGCCGGTAGAAGAGCTCGACCTGATGACCGAAGAGGATCTGCTGCGCGGCCTCGATGGCCTTCCCCCCGCCGAAAGCCCCGGCAGCCAGCGCTCGGGTTACTGAAACCCCCGAGAAATCCTGAAAGATTTCAGTGGCCAGGGCGTTGCGGGATGTTCTGGCCACTTTTATTTAAGATTGCGGCGCCTATGATGGCGAACTCAGCCCCATAACGGGATTGAAAAAGGCGACGGGACGGTGCCGCCGTCATGATGCGTCAGTATGAACTGGTTGAGCGGGTAACCGCCTACGATCCCGATGCGGACGAGGCGCTGCTTAATCGCGCCTACGTCTATGCCATGCAGGCCCATGGCCACCAGATGCGCGCCTCGGGTGATCCGTATTTCTCCCACCCCCTCGAAGTCGCCGCCATTCTCACCGATCTCAAGCTCGACGATGCCACCATCGTGGCCGCCCTCCTGCACGATGTCATCGAGGACACCGATGCCACCCATACCGAAATCGCCACACTGTTCGGCAAGGAGATCGCCGATCTGGTCGACGGCCTGACCAAGATCAAGCGTCTCGATCTGGTCTCCAAGGAGGCTGCCCAGGCCGAAAACCTGAGAAAGTTGCTGGTGGCCGTTTCCAAGGACATCCGCGTGCTGCTGGTCAAGCTCGCCGACCGGCTGCACAACATGCGCACCCTGGAGTTCATGAAACCGGAAAAGCGCCAGCTCATCGCCCAGGAAACCATCGACATCTATGCCCCGCTGGCCGGCCGCATGGGCATGCAGGCGGTGCGCGACGAACTGGAGGACCTGTCATTCAAGGTGCTCAATCCGGAAGGCTACCGCACCATCGTCGAGCGGCTGACGCGGCTAAGGCAGGAATCGGGCGATGCCATCGCCGAGATCGAAGGCGCCCTGAAGGCCAGACTCGCCGAAAGCGGCATCGAGGCCGAGGTGACGGGGCGCGAAAAGCGGCCCTATTCCATCTGGCGCAAGATGGAGCGCAAGCACCTCTCGCTCGGCCAGCTCTCGGACATCTTCGGCTTCCGCGTCATCGTCGCCGGCGAGGACGAATGCTACCGCGCGCTGGGCATCGTGCATCGCTCATGGCGGGTGGTGCCGGGCCGCTTCAAGGACTACATCTCAAATCCCAAGCAGAACAACTATCGCTCCATCCATACCACCGTCATCGGCCCGCGGCACATGCGCGTCGAGCTGCAGATCCGAAGCCGCGACATGCACCTCATCGCCGAAACCGGCATCGCCGCCCACGCCGCCTACAAGGAAGCCCGGCATGAAGACGAGGCTGAGCGCGGCGTCCGGCCGGGACCCGCCGAAGCCAACGCCTATCAGTGGCTGCGGCATCTCATCGATATCCTGTCGGAGGGCGACAATCCCAAGGAATTCCTCGAACACACCAAGCTCGAACTGTTCCACGACCAGGTGTTCTGCTTCACCCCAAAGGGGCAGCTGATCGCTCTGCCCAAAGGCGCCAACGCCATCGACTTTGCCTATGCCGTGCATACCGATGTCGGCAACTCCTGCGTCGGTTGCCTGGTCAACGGCAGCCATCAGCCGCTGCTCACCGAACTGGAAAACGGCGACGAGGTCGAGATCGTCCGCTCCAAGGCGCAGTCGCCGCCGGCGGCATGGGAAAAGCTTGTCGTCACCGGCCGCGCCCGCGCCGCCATCCGCCGCGCCGCCCGGCTGGCCATCCGCGCCCAGTATGCCGGCCTGGGCAAGGAAATCATCGAGCGCGCCCTCAATCGTCAGGGCCGCGAATACGTTCCCGGCGAGGTGGTCAAGGCATTGCCACGGCTTGGCTTGAAGGACCTCGATGATGCACTGGCCGCCGTCGGGCGCGGCGAACTGGCCTCGAGCGATGTTCAGAAGGCCATGGGACTGAGCGTTGCCGAACCGGGGCCGTCCAGGCGCCTGGCGCGCGAGGCGCGGGCCAACGGTCACGAGCGCATCATTCCGGTGCGCGGCGTCAACCGGGACCTGCCGATCCGCATCAACCCGGAAACCGGCGCAGTGCCGGGCGAACGCATCGTCGGCATCCTGACACCGGGCGAGGGGATCACCATATATCCCATATTCGCCCGCCGCCTGCAGCAGTTCGACGACGAGCCCGACCGTTGGGTCGACCTGGCCTGGGATGCCGCCGATGGCGATGAAATTTTTCCGGCCCGCATCAAGGTGGTCATCCACAACGAGGTGGGCGCGCTCAACCAGGTGACCCAGACCATCGGTGAAAACGGCGGCAATATCGAGAATCTGCAGATGGTGAACCGGGCCAGCGATTTTTACGATCTGGACATTGTGGTCGAAGTGAAGGACATCAAGCATCTCAATCAGATCATCCACGGTCTGGAGACCCGGCCCCTGGTCTCATCGGTCAACCGCCGCGCCGGTCCAGGGCCGAATGAAACCGAAACGCGATCGCAATAACAGGAGCAGCAAGCGGTTCGATGCTGACAAATGACCAGGTTCTGGCTGAATTCAGAGAGGCGGGCGCATTGCTCGAAGGCCATTTCGTGTTGACGTCGGGTCTGCACAGCGGGGCTTACCTGCAATGTGCCCGGGTGCTGATGGACCCGGTTCGCGCCGACCGGCTGTGCCGCGACCTGGCCCTGAAGGTTCGCCAAACCATCGAAGGCCCCATCGACCTTGTCGCTTCGCCGGCCATGGGCGGTGTGATCGTCGGCTACGAGATGGGGCGGCAGCTTGGGGTACCGGCCATCTTTTTTGAACGGGTTGAAGGCAAGCTGACGCTGCGGCGCGGCTTCGACATGGCCAAAGGTGCCCGTTGCCTGATGGTTGAGGACATTGTGACCACCGGACTTTCATCGCGCGAATGCATCGCCGGCATCAAGGAGGCCGGAGGGGTCATCGTAGGCTCTGCCTGCCTCATCGACCGATCCGGCGGCAAGGCCGATCTCGGCACCACGCTGGTGCCTCTGGCAAGGCTGGCGATCGCCACTTACAAGGCCGATGAACTGCCGCCCGAACTGGCGGCTCTGCCGGTCATCAAGCCCGGCAGCCGTGACCTCAAATAGAGGCCAAAGGGGTTCGAGATGCTGTTTCGTATGCGCACCCCCCGCAGTTTCTGGCAAAGGGCAATGCACTTTGTCTGGCCGAGGAAGGGCTTGCGCCGCGGCTGGCACTATATCGGCCACCGGGTGAAACGCATCTCGGCGCCGCCGCATGTCATCGCATTGGGATTCGCGGCTGGTGTCTTTGCCTCGTTTACGCCGTTCATCGGCTTCCATTTCATCCTGGCGGGCCTCATCGCCTTCGCGCTGGGCGGCAACATCGTCGCCTCGGCCTTCGGTACAGCCATCGGCAATCCGCTGACATTTCCCTTCATCTGGGTGGCCACCTACAATGTCGGCGCCATGTTGCTCGGCGAGGCTTCCCGCGGCGCCATCGCAATTGAACTTCCCAAGGGGTTGTTTTCCAATCCGCTGCTGTTTTGGGAGGAGTTCTGGCGCGTGCTGCATCCGGTCCTTTTGCCCATGTCGATCGGGGCCGTGGTCCTCGGCCTGCCGGTTTCAGCCGCTTTCTACCTGATGCTGAAGCGGGCGGTGGAAGGCTATCAGCATCGCCGCCGCCGGCGCCGCAAACTGGAGACCAAGGCATGATCCTCGGAATCGGCAACGACATTGTCGACATCCGCCGTATCGAGCAGACGCTGGAGCGCTTCGGCGAACGCTTCATTGCCCGTGTGTTCACCGACATCGAGCGTGCCAAATCGGAAAGACGGGCCCAGAGAGCGGCGTCCTATGCCAAGCGCTTCGCGGCCAAGGAGGCCTGTTCAAAGGCCTTGGGCACCGGATTTCGCAGAGGCACCTTCTGGCGCGACATGGGCGTGGTCAACGAGCGCTCGGGGCGCCCGACACTGGTCCTCAATGGCGGCGCCCGGGGCCACGTCGAGGGCATGACGCCGCCGGGACATCGCGCCGTCATTCATCTCACCCTGACCGACGATTTCCCTTATGCCCAGGCAATCGTCATCATTTCAGCGCTGCCGCTTGGCAAAGACATCTAATTGGCCGGCATCGACGTGGTGTTGCCGCACGGCAACACCCCATCAGCGACTCCGGGCCGCAGCCCCGGTTTCATTGCGGCATGGCATTCGAAGGGTTATAGCCTTGCCCCTTGAGCTTACCTGATGTGACCGTCCGCCGCCGGCGGACCTAAGAAGGATGGGTGCGGATTTGCCACAAGCCGACAAGCAGAAGACGGGGCGCGATGCCCACAGCAAACCGCAGGAAAGCGTATGGGATACCATCAAGGTCGTCATACAGGCCCTGCTCATCGCCTTCGTCATCCGCACCTTCCTGTTCCAGCCATTCAATATTCCTTCGGGTTCGATGATCCCGACGCTGCTGGTGGGCGACTATCTGTTCGTATCCAAGCTCTCCTACGGCTACGGGCCTTATTCCTTCAATTTCGGGCTCAACGTGTTCGGCGTCGACCTGTTCAAGTTCGGACCGATGCCGTTTACCGGTCGGCATATCTTCGCTGCCATGCCCAAGCGCGGCGATGTCGTGGTGTTCAAGCTGCCGACTGACAACGAGACCGACTACATCAAGCGCGTCATCGGCCTGCCCGGCGATACCATCCAGATGCGCGACGGCACGCTTTACATCAACGACAAGGCGGTGAAACGCGTGCGCATCGCCGACAGCTTCGATCCGGCCGATACCGGGGTCAGGTTCCCGGTCAAGCAATACCGTGAGACCCTGCCCAACGGCGTCAGCTATGTCACCTGGGATCTCAGTGATCATTCGCCAGGCGACAACACCGGTGTATTCCACGTGCCCCCCAACCATTTCTTCATGATGGGCGACAATCGCGACAATTCGACCGATAGCCGCTTCGATGTCGGTTATGTGCCTTACGAAAACCTGATCGGCAAGGCGGATATCCTGTTCTTCTCCCATCGCCCCGATGCGCAATGGTGGGAGGTCTGGCGGTGGCCGTTCGTCATTCGCTGGGGCCGCATCTTCAAACTGATCGATTGATGGCAGGCGAACTCTCGGCAACCGATATCACCGCTCTCGAGGCGCTGCTCGCGCATCAGTTCACCCACAAATCCATGCTGCAGCGGGCGCTGCGCCACGCCGGGCCCACCGGCGAGCCGCAGGCCGACAACGAACGCCTGGAATTCCTTGGCGACCGGGTGCTGGGGCTGGTGGTTGCCGAGGAATTGTTCCGCCGCTTTCCTGATATATCCGAAGGCGCGCTCGCCCGGCGCTTCAATGCATTGGTTTCCAAGCCGGCGCTGGCCGGCATCGCCGAAGCCATGGGTCTCAAGACCTTTGTCGGCGATAATGAAGCGACACCACGGGTGTTGGCCGATATCTGCGAGGCGCTGCTTGCCGTCACCTATCTGGATGGCGGACTCGAGGCGGCCCGTGCCGTGGTGCTGCAGCACTGGGAGACCGGCTTTGAGACGGCTGAGGAAACCCGCCGCGATCCCAAGTCGCAATTGCAGGAATGGGCCATGGCCAGGGCCCTGCCGGTGCCCGTCTACGCGGTGGTCGGGCGCGAGGGGCCGGACCACGCGCCGATCTTTACCACCGAGGTGACGGTCGAAGGCCACGCGCCGGTCACCGGCACCGGACAAAGCAAGCGCGAGGCCGAACAGGCCGCCGCCGAAGCCTTCATAGACCACCACGGAATCCCCCGCACATGATCGAAACACCCGGCCCAACGACCTGCGGCTTCGTTGCCGTCGTCGGGGCGCCCAATGCCGGAAAATCAACCCTGGTCAACGCCTTGACCGGCACCAAGGTCTCCATCGTCAGCCACAAGGTCCAGACCACCCGGGCGCGCATCCGTGCCATCGCTATCGAGGGCAGGGCACAGATCGTGTTCGTCGACACCCCCGGCATCTTCGCCCCGCGCCGGTCACTCGACAAGGCCATGGTGACGGCGGCCTGGGCGGCGCTGGACGAGGCCGATCTGGCGCTCCTCATGGTCGATGCGCGTGCCGGCATCACCGCCGAGGTGGCAGCGCTGCTGGAGCGCCTCGCCAACGTCAAGACCGCGGTGGTGCTGGTGCTCAACAAGATCGACGTGATCGAACGCTCGCGGCTGCTGGCGCTTTCGCAAAGCCTCAACGAGCGGGTGAAGTTCGCTCAGACCTTCATGATCAGCGCCCTGACCGGCGATGGCATCGCCGACCTTCGAGCCTATGCGTTTGCCGCCATGCCCGAGGGCCCCTGGCTCTATCCAGAAGATCAGGTAGCGGATTTTCCGATGCGCTTTCTCGCCGCCGAACTCACCCGCGAGCAGGTCTTTGGCCAATTGCACGACGAACTGCCCTATGCCTCGACGGTGGAAACCGAAAGCTGGCGCGAGATGAAGGACGGCTCGGTGCGCATCGATCAGGTGATCTATGTCGAGCGCGAAAGCCAGCGGCGCATCGTGCTGGGCGAAAAGGGCCAGACCATCAAGGCGATCGGTTCAGCGGCGCGCGCCGCCATGGCCGAGGCCTTCGGTCACAAGGTGCACCTGTTCCTGTTCGTCAAGGTGCGCAAGAACTGGTCGGCCGACCCTGAGCGCTTGCGCATGATGGGGCTCGATCCTTAAGATCGTCGTCATCGAGGTGAAAGCCGCATGGAATGGCACGACGAGGGCCTGGTGCTGGGTGCGCGCCGGCATGGCGAGACATCGGCGCTGCTGGACGTCCTGACACGCGACCACGGCCGCCATTCGGGTCTGGTGCGGGCCGGGTGCTCGCGCCGCATGCGGCCGGTCCTGCAACAAGGCAACCAGGTGACGGTCACCTGGCGGGCGCGGCTGGAGGATCACCTGGGCACCTTTGCCGTCGAGCCACTGGCCATGCGGCTGGCAGCGTTCATCGATGAACCCGAAAAGCTCGCCGCGCTCTCCAGCCTGACTGCCCTGTGCCGGCTGTTACCGGAGCGCGAGCCGCATGCCCGGCTCTACGAGGCGGCCGGCATCGTGCTTGCCGCGCTCGAAGAGGGCGACCACTGGCCGGCCTTGATGGTGCGCTGGGAACTGGGCTTGCTTGAGGAACTGGGTTTCGGGCTCGATCTCACCCGTTGCGCCGCCAGCGGCGCCATGGACGATCTGATCTATGTTTCACCGCGCAGCGCCCAGGCAGTCAGTGCAACAGCAGGTGCAGCCTGGCATGACAAACTCTTGAAATTGCCGGCTTTCCTGCTGGGGCGCCAGGCCGGGTCAACGCATCGCGAAGATATCGCTGCAGGCTTTGAGCTCACGGGCCACTTTCTCATGCGCCATGTCCTGGAACCGCGCGGTCTCGCCGAACCCGATGCGCGCAAATGGATGGTCGCCGGCTTCCTCAACCGTGAGGGTCGGCCTTAGCGCCAATGATAGCATTGTCGGGCTGGTCGGGATCGTTGGTCCACTGATAGCCCAGGGCCGAAATGCCGTCGATGATCCTCGCCAGATCGGCCCAGGCGCGGTCCTTCAAATCGCTGTTGAACAGGTAGGGATGCACGAACAATGAGGCGATGCCGTCGCGAACCACGGTGATGGCCCGCGCCTTGTGCAAAAGATCGTCAACACTGCTCTCGCCCTTGGAATAGTAGAGATAGCCGATGTTCTCCGGCACGATGTACTGGCCGTAATAGTCCCGGTGAATGACGTAGGGGTACTGCTGTTCGAGTTGTTCCTTTGCGAGTTTGGGGTGGTTGGCAACGTCCCTGAGGTCGGTGGAGAAATACGCAGCGCGCTGATAGGTGCGGGCAAAGGCGATGGGCACAAGGCGATAGGTAAGTGGAGATGCCTTGTAGTGGGGCATTTCAAAATAATCCGGATGCAGCCCCGCCGCGTCGAGTTCGGCGATGCCGCGGGCAAGGCGACTGAGCACCCAGCGTGGTGTTTCGGCGGCGGGAGGCAGATCATGGGCTTTGTCCCAGAATTCGAACCCCTCGGCGCTCACGGTGACGCCCTTCGATCCGGGTGGATCGTATTGGTGGGTGTAGCCGTGCATGACAATCTTGGCGCCGTCCTTCACGGCCTGCTGCAGGGCCATGCGCACGCCCGTGGCAAGGCCGCCGCCGTCGATCGGCAACTCCTCCGGCACGCCATGATTGTAGCGGCCGAGGGGGTCGATATAGTGGGGGATCACCGCGATCGAATAGGGGATGTGACGGGCCTTCAGGAAGCGGTTCAGTTCGCGCAGGCTGCTGGACGGGTTCTTGGCATGAACATCCTCAAGTCTGAGCATCGCCAGGTGGCGTCCGGCGTGCTGGATGCCGAGGATATCGTGCAGGATGTCGCAGAACGCCAGATAGGGCCTGTCGGCCTCAAGCGCGTTGAACGGCATGCCGGCCACGAACCACAAGTTTGCCGATTGCAGGATATAGGGCTGCGCATCGCCGCTTGTGAGGTTGCGCACCTGGGCCCACACATGGACTTTTGCCGGATCGGTGATCTGGACGCCCGCGAACGAGGTGTCGAACTTTGCATCGCGTGTGAGATCGACGTCCTTGTAGGTGACGACGTCATAGAAATTCGGGTTTTTGCGGGTCCCGAGCATCTGCTCGCCGACGTAGAGGGTGCCGTAATTCCTGAAGCCGTATTTCGCTGCAAAGGCGGCATCGCTCGCTGTGGGAATGTTGTAGAGGTTCTCGCCCAGCCACACGACGGTCTTCGAGGTGGCGACAACGTCGCTGAAGAACACCTTCGGCATGACCGTCGAGGGATCGGTGCCCACATAGAAGGTCACATCGAAGTGCTCGATATCGCCTGCCTTGTAACGGGAAATCGGCAGGATTGCGGGCACGATATCGAAATGGCCCAAGAGGTTGTAGGTGAAGCGCGAATAGATCTGGCCGTACATCTTGTTCGGGCCGTAGGAGATGTCGTCGTAGTAAATCGCCACCTTCCTCGGCGACGAATGCGGCCTGGCCGCTATATGGAACGTATCGGCCCGCAATCTGGACAACGAACGGCCCAGGTCGGTCTTGCCGGCGGCTTCGGCGATGGCGGCGAGACGCGGGATGTTCATCTCGATCTGCGGATCGCCCCAGACCTCCTTCAATGAGGCAGGGCCGTAGGCAACCAGGATCAACGCCAACAAAGCCAGCACCTTCAGCCGTGTGATCGCTTGTTGAATGTATCGGATTGGTCGCATCCAGCCGCTGTCCGCATCGCGTTTGGTTTTGGGCCCCGTCGCACTACATTCGCGTCGCTGCCTGAACAAGCGCCAGAATGCAGGATCGATTTTTACACGACCTTAATGCACGACGCCGTCGCGATAGCGATAGCTGCGGGTCTTGGCATCGTAGCTGGAGAAGAACTCGCGCACTTGCGGATGGCGCACCGGCTCGTCCGAATCATCGGCCAGCAGGTTTTGTTCCGAAACATAAGCGACGTATTCCGTCTCCTCGTTCTCGGCAAGCAGATGATAGAACGGCTGGTCCCTGGCGGGGCGAATTTCCTCGGGGATCGACTGCCACCATTCCTCGGTGTTGGAAAATGTGGGATCGACGTCGAAAATCACCCCGCGAAACGGGAAAAGACGATGCTTCACCACCTGTCCGATGCGAAATTTCGCTTCTCTGTTCACAGTGACCATAACCTATCAAATAGCGTTGTCCGCCCGCTTGGCAAGAGGTTGGCCACTGTTATCATGTCATAAGCCATACTGAACGGCCATGTCGGGCTCGCGCGATGCCACCATGCGGGCCAGGTCGACAATGACCTTGGCCTGCTTCCAGGTGGCATCGTCCTGCATCTTGCCGTCGATCATCACCGCACCGGTGCCATCGGGCATTGCCTTGATGATGCGCAGGGCAAATTTCACCTCATCGACCGGCGGCGAGAACACCCGGCGGGCAATGTCGAGCTGGCTGGGATGCAGCGACCAGGCCCCCACGCAACCCTGCAGGAAGGCATTGCGAAACTGCGCCTCGCACGCCGCCGGATCGGAAAAATCGCCGAACGGCCCGTAAAACGCCTTGATGCCGTTGCTGGCGCAGGCATCGACCATCCGGGCAACGGTATAATGCCAAAGGTCCTGCTGGTAAAAGGCGCGCGTGCCGCCGTCGCTAGAACTGTCAGCCAGCACGCCGTAGGCCGGATGGCCGCCGCCCACTCGTGTCGTCTTCATGCCACGCGACGCGGCCAGATCGGCGGGACCCAGGCTCATGCCGTGCATGCGCGGTGATGCGGCGGCGATTTCTTCAACGTTTTTAACGCCTTCAGCCGTTTCGAGGATAGCATGGATGAGGATGGGGCGGGCGATGCCGTGGCGTGCCTCCAGCTGTGCGAGGAGCTGGTCGAGATAGTGAATGTCCCACACCCCTTCGACCTTCGGCAGCATAATGACATCGAGCTTGTCGCCGACGCTTGAAACGATATCGACGATATCATCGAGCGCCCAGGGGCTGTTGAGGCAATTGATGCGGGTCCACAGGCCGGTCGAGCCGAAATCGTTGGCCTGGGCTGCCTCGATGAAGCCGGCGCGCGCGGCCTCTTTCTGGTCGGCGGGAATGGCGTCTTCAAGATTGCCCAACAGCACATCGGCCCGGGCGATCATCGCCGGCACCTTGGCGCGCATCTTTTCCACCTGCGGCGGAAAGAAATGGATCATGCGCTCCAGCCTGACCGGCGGCTCGCGCCACGGGGCAGGGGCGCCGATGGCCAGCGGTTTGTAGAAATGTGATGGCAGACGCATGCAGTTATCGCCTCCTTCAGCCGAAAATGGGGGTCTCGGGCAGGGGCAATAGGCCATCGCCGCGGTGCCGGCAAGACCCTCGCCGGTTGACGCCTCCCGAGGCAGCGGCTAGCAAGCCCGGCGAACGCTCTCCCTGCCACCGGCCGAACGATGATCAACATCCTCAACCTGGCGATGCCTTTTTTCGGACTGATCGTGCTGGGCATGTTCGCGGCGCGGATGTTCGGAAAGGAGCGCCAGGACCTCTACTGGCTCAACATCTTTGTCGTCTATTTCGCGCTGACCTCGCTGATCTTCCGCACCATCGCCGTGGCGCCCTTCGAGCAACTCATCGCCTGGCCGTTCTTCACCACCACGACGCTTGCCACCGGCCTGGCCTTCCTGGTGCCGTTTGCCTTCTCGATGCTGGTGCTCAGGACCCCCATAGCGCCCGCCGCCATTCAGGGCATGGCGGCAAGCTACGGCAATATCGGCTACATGGGCCTGCCGCTGGCGATCGCCTTTTTCGGGCGCCAGGCGGTGGTGCCGGCAGTACTCATTTTCTGTTTCGACAACATCCTGCAGTTCACCCTGACGCCGATGCTGGCCGCCCTCGGCCATAGCCGCGCTCGCGAACTCTCGCCCGGACGGCTGATCCTCCACATTGCGTGGTCGATCATCTCGCATCCCTTCATCGTCGCCACCCTGTTAGGTGGGTTTGCCTCGGGGCTCACCTATTTCAGGCCGGACATCGCCGCCCTAACTTTCACGGTGCCGGGCGTCGCCATCATCGATCAGGTCCTCGAAACCCTTTCGAAGGCCGCCGGACCGGTGGCGCTTTTCGCCCTCGGCGTGACCGTCGGCTTGCGGCATTTTGCCGGCATCGGCCGTGAATTCCCCATGCTCCTCATGTTCAAGCTGGCGATCCACCCGCTGCTGGCCTACAGCTTGTTGACGCTGGTCGGCGGCTTCGATCCCTTGTGGCTGCACGTGGCGATAATGATGGCGGCGCTGCCCACCGCGGCCAACGTCTTTGTCCTCGCGAGCCAGTACGAAACCTATGTCGAGGGCGCCTCCAGCAGCATCCTGGTATCGACGCTGCTGTCGGCTTTCACCGTTCCCATTCTGATTTACGCCATCAAGATGGGACTCATTCCCTGATCAATCGCACCGAGTGTCAACGTCATGAGTGAAAACCCGCCACGCAGCCTGCCGCTCGACGGCATCAAGGTTCTCGACTTTTCGACCTTGTTGCCGGGACCCCTGGCCGGCCTCATGCTGGCCGAGGCGGGGGCCGAGGTGATCAAGATCGAACGGCCCGGCGAGGGCGAGGACATGCGCCACTACGAGCCGAAGTGGGGGCGCGATGCCGTCACCTTCGCCATGCTCAACCGCGGCAAGAAGAGCCTCGCCCTCGATCTCAAGGACAAGCGCCAGCTTTCAATGCTGGAGCCGCTGCTGCGCCAGGCCGATGTGCTGCTCGAACAGTTCCGCCCCGGTGTCATGGACCGCCTGGGGCTGGGCTATCAGGCGCTGCAGGGCATCAATCCGCGCCTCGTCTATTGCTCAATCAGCGGCTACGGCCAGACCGGCCCCAAATCGCAGGTGGTCGGCCACGACATCAACTACATCGGCGATACCGGCCTCTTGTCGCTGAATCCCGGCCGTCCGAAGAACCCTTCTGTGCCGCCGGTACTCGCCGCCGACATCGCCGGCGGCAGCTATCCGGCCGTCGTCAACATCCTGCTGGCGCTGATGCAGCGCGACAAGACCGGCCAGGGCTGCCGCATCGACATCTCCATGACCGACAACATGTTCATGCTGATGAACTGGGCGCTGGGGCAGGCGCTGGTGACCGGGAAATGGCCCAAACCCGGCCGCGAGCAGCTCACCGGCGGCTCGCCGCGCTACCAGCTCTATCCCACCGTCGATGGCCGCCACGTGGCGGTAGGGGCACTGGAGCAGAAATTCTGGGAGACGTTTTGCGAAATCATTGCGCTGCCCGAAGAGTTTATCGACGACAAGCCCGATGCACGCGCGGTCATCGCCAAGGTGCGCGAGATCATCGCCGAAAAGCCGGCCGAGTACTGGAAGGCGGCGTTTAGTGGCAAGGACTGCTGCTGTTCGGTTGTGGCTACCTTGGAAGAGGCCATGCGCGAGCCGCACTTCCATATGCGCGGCCTGTTCGACCATACCCTCATCAACGAGGACGGCGAGGACCTGCCGGCCATCCCGGTCGCCATTGTGCCGGCCCTGCGCGTGGATGCAAAAACCCCGCGCTCGGCGCCGGCGCTGGGCGCCCACAACGACGAGCTTTTGAAACGCTAGCGCATCATTCTCGGAAGCGATGTCGTTTCGGCCAAACCGGCGCGCATGACGCGGTGGCGCAGGAAGGGTGCGGCCGACATGACATTGAGGCCGAGGGCGCGCAAGTCATCGATCCAGCCGACCCCGGCCAGCAGCGAGCGGTTGACGGTGTCGATGACGCCGATGCGCGGGCCGGTATCGCGCCGCCGCGCGGTATCATAGGCGTTCATCACCGCTTCTCCACCGGGATCCTGGCCACGCTTTACGGCATCGCCGATGAGTTCGGCGGCGGTGCCGGCATCGCGCAAGCTCATGTTGAGACCCTGGGCGCCGATGGGCGGTATGACGTGCGCGGCTTCGCCCGCCAGCATGACGCGCCGGCGCGCCATGGCGAGCGCATTCATCACGGTCATCGAAAATGTCTGGCGCGGTCCACAGGCGCTGATGAGACCGAGATCGCCATGTATCGCCGCCTGCAGCTCGCGGCAGAAGGCGCGCTCATCCATGGCAGCAAGAACGGCGATGCGGTCGGGGGTATCCATCCACACGAGGCCGCAGCGGTTGCCGGGCAGGGGGACGGTGGTCAACGGACCGCCGGGCCGGTGATATTCGCTGGACATGGCATAATGCGGCCCTGAATGGTCAAACGCCGTCGCCAGTGCCGATTGCGGGTAGGTCTTTTCTCTGACGGCGATACCGGCTGCCGCCCGCAGGCGCGAGCCGCGCCCGTCGGCGGCAACGGCGACGGGAGCGGCAATCAACCGGCCACTGGCGCAATGAACGCGCACGCCCCCTGAACATGTCTCGGCGCTGGCGATGTCGTCTGAGATCAAGGCGACGCCCAGTTCGCCCGCCCGCTGCCTCAGCGCCGGCACCAGTGCCTTGAGAGGGATGTTCCACCCGAACGCCTCCTCGCCCAGTTCGCTCGCCTCGAAGATCGTCTCGCCGCCGGCGATCAGGCTCGCCGTTTCATCGACGATGCGCAGCCGCTGCAACGGCGCCGAAATCTCGGCCAGACGGTCCGGCCAGACACCGAGATGGCGCAGCAGGCGCAGCGACGGCAGCATCAGCGCCACGGTGCGCGCTTCATCTGCCACATCCGCCGCGGTGGTCGGCCCGATGGCGGCAACCCTCAGGCCTGCCGTGGCGAGACCCAGCGCCGCAGCGAGTCCCGCCGGTCCATGCCCGGCCACCACCGCCTGATAGTCGTCGCGTCCTTCCGTCATCCCGACAGGATGGGCGACATGCGCTGCCGCTGCAATATCCCTTGCCCACAAAGGCGGTTTGTCGCGCTGCGGCCGGTCTGCTAGTTTCGCGCCGCAAACCCTCTATGCAAAAGGCTGTGCCACCGTGGATTTCGCCTGCATCACTCTTCAACTGGATGGCCCGGTCGGCGTCATTACCCTCAACCGGCGCGACAAGCTCAACAGCTTTACCGGTGCCATGCATCGCGAGGTGAGGGCGGCGCTCGATGCCATCGAGAGCCACGGCGTCAGGGCAATGATCCTCACCGGGGCAGGGCGCGGCTTTTGCGCCGGGCAGGATCTGGCGGATCCGGATTTTGACATCGCGGCCGACTTCGATGCCGCCGAGGCGCTGGAGGAGAACTACAATCCGCTGGTCAAGCGCCTGAAAGGCCTGCCGTTCCCGGTCATCTGCGCCGTCAACGGCGTGGCGGCCGGGGCAGGGGCCAATATCGCGCTGGCCTGCGATATCGTGCTGGCGGCGCGTTCGGCCAGTTTCATTCAGGCCTTTGCCCGCATCGGACTGGTGCCCGATGCCGGTGGCACCTGGTCGTTGACCCAGCTTGTGGGCGAAGCCCGTGCCAAGGGCCTCGCCATGCTCGCCGAACCGCTCAGCGCCGAGACCGCCGAACGCTGGGGGCTCATCTGGAAGGTCGTGGACGATCAGGCCTTGATGGACGAAGCGCAAAAGCTCGCCCGCCACCTTGCCACCCAGCCGACGCGCGCCCTGGCGCTCATCAAGCAGGCCATCCACGCTGCGGCGACCAACGATCTTGGCGCCCAACTGGAGCTTGAAAAGGCATTGCAGCACGAGGCCGGCAAGACCGCCGACTTCCGCGAGGGCGTCGCCGCCTTTCTCGAAAAGCGAAAAGCCCGCTTCGAGGGTCGCTAGTGAGTTTGACACCCGGCATCGATAACGCCTTGCTGCGCCGCTTCACCGCCCGCACGCGGCTCATCGTCTGGACCGGCATGGCGGTGACCGCCGCTGCCGCCTGGGCATTGCTCATCGCCCTGGCCATGGCAGAACAAGGCGGCACGCTGTTGACGGCGCTGTGCAGCCCGGACGCCGCCGCCTTCGGTGTTCAAAGCCTTGCTGCCGGGTTCGTCATGTGGGCGGCCATGTCGCTCGCCATGATGCTGCCGACCGCGGCACCGATGATCTCGGTCTACATGGATATTGCCGAGACAGCATCTGCACGCCGCAAGGGCGTGGTGCCGGCGAGCGTGCTGGCGGGCGGCTACCTGACGGTCTGGTTGGGCTTTTCGCTGGCCGCCGCGGCACTGCAGGCCGGGCTTCGCGCCGCCGGGGTGCTCGATCTGTGGCAGGGCTCGCTCGACATGGTGCTCGCCGGGGTGGTGCTGATCATGGCTGGTGCCTATCAGTTTACGCCGCTCAAGCAGGCCTGCCTGTCGAAGTGCCAGAACCCCATGCCGTTCTTCCTCACCAACTGGACCGACAAGCCGGCCGGTGTTTTCCGTCTCGGCCTCAAGCAGGGCCTGTGGTGCCTCGGCTGCTGCTGGGCCCTGATGCTGGTGGCATTCGCGACGGGCCTGATGAACCTCGTCTGGATGGCCTGCCTTGGCCTCGTCATGATGGCCGAGAAGCTTTATGCCGAAAGCCGGGCCCTCTCCTTGGGCGCCGGCGTGATCTTTGTGGCCGGGGGCGTGGCCGTCCTTGCCGCCGGACTGGCAGGCTGACTGGCGGCTAATCGGCGTAGCTGGGGTCCTCGTCGTCGAGGATGCGCTTCATTTCGGCAAAATGGCTATCGGCCGCGTCGGCATAGGTCTCCCAGCCGCGCGCGGTGTGCTCGGCCAGATTGTCGGACATGACGTTGAGCGGCTTGCCGGTCGAATAGGCCAGCACCAGGGTCTGGCAGGCGCGTTCGAGGTAATAGAGGGTATCGAAGGCCTGGGCGACGCTGTCGGCGGTCACCAGGACGCCATGATTGCCCATCATCATGATGCGGTGTTCGCCCAGCAGGCCCGCCAGGCGTTTGCCTTCCTCGGCCGAATCGGCGATGCCGCCGAAGTGGTCATCATAGACCACGCGGTTGAAGAACCGGGCGGTGTTCTGGTCGATGGGCTTGATCTCGGGATCGGCCAGAGAGGCGATGGCGGTGCCGTAGGCCGGATGCACATGCAACAGGCAGCGCGCCTGCGGCACCATGGCATGAATGGAACCGTGGATGCACCACGCGGAAGGATCGGGCGCATCGGAACGCGACATGGTGGTTTCGTCGTTGGCATCGAGAAGCTGCAGATCGCTGGCCTTGATGCGCGAGAAATGGCGCCATTTGGGGTTCATGAGGAATTTCGATCCGTCGGCGGATACCGCCAGCGAGAAGTGGTTTGCCACCGCCTCATGCCAGTTGTAACGCACCGCCAGACGAAACGCCGCGGCCAGGTCGACGCGCAACTGCCATTCGTCGGCGCCCGTGGCTTCACTCTTGCGCAGTGCGGCGATGGTGTTCATATGGGAGTTTCCTTGCTTGTTCATCCGATGCAGGATAGCGAACCGTCACGTTGGCGAGCATATTATCGTCGCAAATTTAGCGCGGCAATGACGTGTGCGACTGATTGCCCCTTAATATATGCGGCTGCTGGCTCCGAACTATCTGGAAGCCGAAGCCCTCAAACCGGCGAAGGTCATCATGTGGCGTAAATTTACTGCTTTGGTGTTCATTACAGGCCTGACCTGCCTGACAGATGCGGCAATGGCCGCCGACCTGACGGGTGTGTGGTTGACGGCAAAAGGTGAGTCCGAAATCGAGATAGCACCCTGCGGGGACGCCTTTTGTGGCAAAATCCTGCAAATTCTCAAGCCTCACAACAGCCAGAACGGCCCTGCGCTGGACGTCAACAACCCCGATCCGGCCCTCAGGAACCAGCCGATCCTCGGTCTCACCATCCTGACAGGTCTGAAGCCGGCGGGCGATCCCAATGAGTGGCAAGGCTCTGTCTACAACCCCGATGACGGCAAGAGCTATGATGTGACGCTGACCCTCAAGCACGACGATGTGCTGAAGGTCGAAGGCTGCCTTGCCTATATCCTGTGCGACAGCCAGAAATGGACAAGGGTGGCTCCCACCAAGCTGCAAGGGCTGTATTAGCGGCCGTTGGCCCGTCATTATCGGCGATTATGCGGTTGATGGCGGCCCGCACGGGTGATCGTCACCAGCCGGCCCCGAGCAGTCCTAGAGCGTGATCCGGTCAGGTAGAACCATTTGACCGGGTTTTCGCGTCTGCTGGCTAGGCGGGTTCGCCGCCGTGGTCTGGCCGACCACAAGGTGGACCCAACGACGTCCAGCGGGCGCGAAAAGCCGGCCTTCGGTGGGCCAAATCAGCCCATCGGCGTTGTTGATGAGCTTGCCCGATGCACCACATCGCGCCGCGCTCATCGCCTAGCCGAGTGGGCTGATTTGGCTCCATCAAATGATTCTACCTGACCGGATCACGCTCTAGACGTCCCATCCGGCCCTGAGGCCTTCCAGCACCGCTTCTTCAGCCGTGCGTGCCGTGACGCAGTCGCCGATGGCGCGGACATCGCCGGCATAACCTTCAAGGGCATCGAGAAGGGATGTTTCCGGGATCTGCCCCTGGGCAAGCACCAGCGTATCGACATCCTCGATGATGACCGGCTCGCCGCTGGCGGTGTGCTGCAGATAGACGTTTTCGGCATCGCGGCCATAAAGCCGGGTGTAGGGGATGATCTCGACCCCCAGGCGATGCAGGCGCGCCACCCCCATGTCGCGCACGTAAAACGGCAGGAGCTCGCCGGCGTGCAGGCCGTTGACGGCGAGACGCACCCGGCAGCCCGCCGCCGCCAGCAACTCCGCCACCCCCATGCCCACCCAGTCGGCGCGCCAGTCGGCGACCACCACCGATTGGCCCACGTTGACCTTGTCGCGCAGCACCTGCCAGGCATCGACCACATGGGCGTCATCGGCGATTTCCATGCCGTCGGGCCAGCGCGGCTTGCCGCCAGTGGCGACGATGACGGCATCGGGTCTCTCAGCCTCGATCAAGGCGCGGTCGATGCGCGATCCGGTCGCCACCCTGACGCCCGCCAGTTCCACCTCGCGCGCCAGATTGGTGACGATGCCGCCGAATTCGGCGCGGCCCGGCAGGAGTTGGGCCAGCAGCGCCTGTCCGCCGAGCTGCGACGCGGCTTCATGAAGCGTTACGTCATGGCCGCGGCGGGCGGCAATCGATGCCGCCTTCATGCCGCCGGGGCCGCCGCCCACCACCATCACCTTGCGGGCGGTTGCTGCCGGGGTCATGCTGCCGTAGTGCCCTTCACGCCCGGTTTCGGGGTGCTGGATGCAGGAAATGGGATAGCCTTTGTGGAAATGCCCGATGCAGGCCTGGTCGCAGGCGATGCAGGCGCGGATATCGTCGGTCTTGCCCAGCACGGCCTTGGCCGGCATACCGGGGTCGCAGATGAGGGCGCGGGTCATGCCACACATGTCAGCGGCGCCTGAGGCGATCACCTTTTCTGCCTCCTGCGGCTGGTTGATGCGGCCGGTGACCATGACAGGAAGTGCGACCTTGTGCTTCACGCGGGCGGCAAACGGCGCCACATAGGCGTTTTCCATCAGCATCGGCGGCACGATGTGGGTGGCGCCGGCGAGCGAGGCGGAGGACCCGGCGACCACGCTGACATAGTCGAGGTGCCCTTCAAGCGCCACGATGGCCTCGAGGGAAAGCTCCTCCGACATGCCCTCATGGTCCTTCTCGTCGCCTGAGATGCGCATGCCAACCACCATGCCTGGGGCCTTTTTGCGAACCGCGGCAATAACTTCGGTGAGGAAGCGCAAGCGGTTCTCGAAGCTGCCGCCATACTCGTCGGCACGTCGGTTGATACGCGGGTTAAGAAACTGCGAGGGCAGATAGCCGTGGCTGGCAATGATCTCCACCCCGTCGGCGCCGGCTGCGGCCATGCGCCGGGCGGTTTCACCGTACCCGGCGACGATCTCGGCGATCATGGCCTGGCTCAGGGGCCGCGGGATGACGTGGAAGCGCTCGCTGGGGGCAGCGGAAGGGGCATAAGCGACAGGGGCGGTGCCATCGGAGGTCTCCATGATCTCGCGTCCCGGGTGGAAAAGCTGGGCGAAAATGCGGGTGCCGTGGGCGTGCACGGCATCGGTGAGGCGGCGGTAGGGGGCGATGCATTCATCGCTCACCCCCATGAGCAGGTGGGCCGTATAGCGCGCCGTCTCGTGCACTCCCGTTACCTGGGTGACGATGAGGCCAACGCCGCCCTTGGCGCGCGCCTCGTGATAGGCGATGAGGCGGTCGTTCACTTGCCCGTCGGTGGGCATGGCGGTGTCGTGCCCGGTCGACAGGATGCGGTTGCGGATCTCGCAGCCGGCGATAGTGAGGGGGGAAAAGAGGTTGGGGAAGGTGCGTGACATGGGTCTCACAGGGCGTGGCGGCGGCGCCAGTCGACGGGCGAAAGGGCATAGAACACCTTGGCGCCCTTGCCTTCATAGGCAAGTTCGGTGTTTTCCGGCAGCCAGATGACGTCGCCGGGCGCCATATCGTGGGCCACGTTGCCCGTCCGCAACCGGAAGGCGCCTTCGAGGACCACGATTACCTCATCGTAGAGAACCGTCCAGGCAACGGAGCAGTCATCGAAGGTGGCAACGCCCGCCCCCATGGAATGACTGATCTCGGGGCCGATGAGGCGGGCGATGGTGGCCTTGCCGGGCGGCCCGCCATACGGCTCGAAGGCACGATCGGATGCCTTGAAGACCCTTACTTCGCTCATGTTTCACCTCTTGATGGACCGCAGCCGCTGGCGACCGTACTAAGGCCGCAGGTCGGCAAAGGCAATCGGGCAGGTGTCGGGATTTGCTTGGCGCAGCGCCAAAGCCTGCTAAACAGTCGGCGTTCCACAACCCTCAGGACGCAAATGGCCCCAACCGTTCCCACCATCGGCATCGTATCGCTCGGCTGCCCCAAGGCGCTGGTCGATTCCGAGCGCATCCTGACCCAGCTTCGGGCGGAGGGCTACAAGCTGTCGCCCGATTACGCCGGTGCCGATGCTGTCATCGTCAATACCTGCGGCTTCCTCGACACGGCCAAGGCGGAGTCACTCGCCGCCATCGGCGAGGCGGTGGCCGAGAACGGCCGCGTCATCGTCACCGGCTGCATGGGCGTGGAGGCCGACACCATCCGCGCCGCCCATCCGCAGGTGCTGGCGGTGACCGGGCCGCATCAGTATGAGGCGGTGGTGGCGGCCGTCCACGACGCGGTGCCGCCGGCCCACGATGCCCGCTTTGACCTGGTGCCGCCGCAGGGCCTGAAACTGACCCCGCGCCATTATTCGTATCTGAAGATTTCCGAAGGCTGCAACAACCGCTGCTCGTTCTGCATCATCCCTTCGCTCCGGGGCGATCTCGTCTCACGCCCGGCGGCGTCGGTGCTTTATGAGGCCGAGCGGCTGGTCAAGGCGGGCGTCAAGGAACTCCTCGTCATCTCGCAGGACACCTCGGCCTACGGGGTCGATGTCAAATATGCCACGAGCAAGTTCCATGGCCGCGAGGTGCGGGCGAAATTTATCGATCTAGCAAGCGAATTGGGCTCGCTCGGGGCCTGGGTTCGGCTGCACTATGTCTATCCCTATCCGCATGTCGATGCGGTGATCGAGCTGATGGCCGAGGGCAGGGTGTTGCCCTATCTGGATATTCCCTTCCAGCACGCCTCACCGAAGATCCTCAAGGCCATGCGACGGCCAGCGAGCGGCGAGAAGACGCTGCAGCGTATTGCCCGCTGGCGTGAAGGATGCCCAGACCTTGCCTTGCGCTCCACCTTCATCGTCGGTTTTCCGGGCGAGACGGAAGAAGATTTCCAGATGCTGCTCGACTGGCTCGCCGAGGCGCGCATCGATCGCGCCGGCTGCTTCAAGTACGAGCCGGTGGGTGGCGCCAGGGCCAACGCTATCGACGACGCGGTGCCGGATGAAGTGAAGGAAGAACGCTGGGATCGCTTCATGGCCGCCCAGAACGCCATCTCCGCCGACATCATGGCGAAGAAGGTGGGCCGTGAGATCGACGTGCTGATCGATGCCGTGGACGAGGAAAACGACGAGGCGGTAGGACGCTCGGTATGGGATGCCCCGGAGATCGACGGCAACGTCTTCCTGCCCGGCGAAACCGGGCTCAAGCCGGGCGATGTGGTGCGCGCAGCGGTGGTCGAGGCCGAGGACTACGATCTGGTCGGCGAAGTGATCCAGCCTGTTGAAAGCTGCCCCGATGCGTCTGACTTTCGTGCTGACGCGTCGTAAGATGGGCCATGAGCGAGTCGAACAACGCCAGCCAGGGCATCACCTTCATTCACCTCAGGACCCATTCGGCCTTTTCGCTGTCTGAAGGCGCGCTGCCGGTCAAGCAACTGGCGAAGCTCGCGGTCGAAGGCGACATGCCGGCACTTGCCGTCACCGACACCAACAATCTCTTCGGGGCGCTGGAGTTTTCCGAAACGCTGGCCGCCAAGGGGGTGCAGCCGATCATCGGCCTCAGCCTGCAAGTGGATCTGGGCATTGCCTCGAGCGAGCCGACGGGGCGGCCGGTGCAATTGGTCAAGCGGCCGTTTCTGGCGCTGCTGGCGCGCAGCGAAGCGGGCTATCGCAACCTCATGAAGCTGACCAGCCGGGCCTGGCTGGAGCATGGCGAGAACGGCGACCCGCATGTGGGGCTGGATGAACTCGAAAAATATGCCGAGGGGCTGATCTGCCTGACGGGCGGACCCTCCGGCCCGGTAAACGAGGCGATCATCGAGGGCCAGGCAAAGCTCGCCGAGGCGCGCATGGAAACGCTCGCCGGGCTTTATGGCGACCGGCTGTATGTGGAACTGCAACGCCACGGCCTCGACACCGAGCGCCGCGCCGAGCCGGAGCTGGTGCGGCTGGCCTATGCCATGAAGCTGCCGCTGGTGGCCACCAACGAGCCCTATTTTGCCGTGCCCGACGATTTTGCCGCCCAGGACGCGCTGTTGTGCATTGCCGATGGTGAAGTCATCGCCTCGGAGGACCGCCGCCGCCTGACGCCGGACCATTATTTCAAATCATCGCGCGACATGGCGAGCCTGTTTGCCGATTTGCCCGAGGCCATCGAGATGACGGTGGAGGTGGCCCGGCGCTGCCATTTCCGGCCCCAGCCGCGCGCGCCCATCCTGCCGGCCTTTACAGCCAGCGGAACGGCTGAGGACGAGGCCGAGGAATTGCGCCGCGAGGCCCGCGCCGGCCTCAAGGCCCGTCTGGAGCGCCATCCGCTCAGCCCCGGCTTCAGCCGCGAAGACTACGAAAAGCGCCTGGAATTCGAGCTCGATGTGATCATCGGCATGAAGTTTCCGGGCTATTTTCTCATCGTCGCCGACTTCATCAAGTACGCCAAGCGCCAGGGTATCCCGGTGGGGCCGGGGCGCGGTTCGGGCGCCGGATCGCTGGTTGCCTGGTCACTCACCATCACCGACCTCGATCCGTTGCGTTTCAACCTCTTGTTCGAGCGCTTCCTCAACCCGGAACGCGTGTCGATGCCCGACTTCGACATCGACTTCTGCCAGGACCGGCGCGACGAGGTGATCGCCTACGTGCAGCAGAAATACGGCCGCGAGCAGGTGGCGCAGATCATCACCTTCGGCAAGCTGCAGGCCCGCGCCGCGTGCCGCGATGTCGGTCGCGTCCTGCAGATGCCCTACGGCCAGGTCGACCGGCTGTCAAAACTCATTCCCAACAATCCCGCCAATCCCGTAACCCTGAAAGAGGCCATCGACGGCGAGCCGCGCCTGCAGGAGGAGCGCGACAAGGACGAAACGGTCGCCACCATGCTGGAGATCGGCCAGAAGCTGGAGGGACTCTACCGCCATGCCTCCACCCATGCCGCCGGCGTGGTGATCGGCGATCGGCCGCTGGATGAACTGGTGCCGCTCTACAAGGACCCGCGCTCATCCATGCCGGCCACCCAGTTCAACCTCAAATGGGTGGAGCCGGCGGGCCTCGTCAAGTTCGACTTCCTCGGCCTGAAGACGCTCACTGTCATCAACGAGGCGGCAAAGTTCATTCGGCTGAAGCAGCCGGACTTCGACATTTCCACCATTCCGGTCGACGATCCGGGGGTTTACCGGATGCTGGGCGAGGGCAGTACCGTCGGCATCTTCCAGTTGGAAAGTTCGGGCATGCGCGATGCCCTGAAGCGCATGCATCCCGACTGCATCGAGGACATCATCGCCATGGTGGCCCTCTACCGGCCGGGCCCCATGGACAACATCCCGCGTTTCATCGCCTGCAAGAAGGGCGACGAGCAGCCCGATTACCTGCACCCGATGCTGGAGCCGATCCTCAAGGAAACCTACGGCATCATCGTCTACCAGGAACAGGTGATGCAGATCGCCCAGGTGCTCTCGGGCTATTCGCTGGGCGAGGCCGATCTCCTGCGCCGCGCCATGGGCAAGAAGATCAAGGCCGAGATGGACCAGCAAAAGGAGCGCTTCGTCTCCGGTGCCATCGCCAACGGCGTAGAAGCCGGGCGGGCCGACTATATCTTCGAGCTGGTGGCGAAATTCGCCGGCTACGGTTTCAACAAGTCGCATGCGGCGGGCTATGCCCTCGTCGCCTACCAGACGGCGTGGCTGAAAGCCAACCACGCGGAAGCCTTCATCGCCGCATCGATGACCCTCGATATGGGCAATACCGACAAGCTGCAGATGTTCCGGGCCGAGGCACAGCGTCTGGGTGTCAGGGTGGCACCGCCGTCGGTCAATCGCTCGAGCGTCGATTTCACGGTGCAGGACGGGGTGGTGCAGTATTCCCTCGCGGCGCTGAAGAATGTCGGCAAGGCGGCGGTGGAGCATATCGTGGCGGTGCGCGCCGAGGGCGGCCCGTTTACCTCCGATGGCGACTTTGCCCGCCGCGTCGATCCCCATCATATCAACCGGCGGGCACTGGAGAGCCTCATCAAGGCGGGCGCCTTCGATGATCTCAACCGCAACCGCGCCGCCCTTGCAGCCGGCATCGAGGTCATCCTCGCCACTGCCAACCGCGCCGCCAGCGATGCAGCGCTTGGTCAGAACAACCTGTTCGGCGGCAGCAATGAGGGCGGGGCGGAGATGGCGCTGCCGGCCGTCGAGCCGTGGATGACCATGGACATGCTGGCGGCGGAATTCGAGGCAGTCGGCTTTTATCTCTCCGGCCATCCGCTCGATGACTACATGCCGAGCCTCGCCCGCATCGGTATCGATACCTATACCGCGTTTCACGACAAGGTGCTGAGAAAGGGCGCCACGGCGGCGCGCCTCGCCGGCACTGTGGTGCACCGCCTGGAGCGGCGCTCGAAAAGCGGCAACCGCTTCGCCTTCGTCGGGCTCTCGGACCCTTCGGGCCAGTACGAATGCATCTGCTTTTCCGATACGCTCGCCCAGTACCGCGACCTTCTGGAGCCGGGCAAGGCGGTGATCGTCAAGGTCGAGGCCGATGCCGACGGCAGCGAGGCACGCCTCAGGCTGCAAGCGGTCGAGGCGCTCGACAATGCAGCGGCCAATGCCACCAACGGCCTCAAGATCTTTTTGCGCGATGGCACCGCGGTGGACTCGATCGCCCAGCGCCTGACCAACGGTGGCCGGGCGCCCGTGCGGCTGGTCATGCAACTCGATGACCGCGACGTGGATATCGCCATCGGCAACCATTTCACCGTCTCGCCGCGCATCAAGGCGGCCATCAAGGCCATTCCGGGGGTCGTCGATGTGGTTGATCTCTAACAGCAGGCCGCCACGAGGTGTTCCGTGTGGATGATGGACGAAGGCATCTATCTGGTGATGGCGTTCGTGGCCATCGCCATCCCGATTCTGGGCCTCATCGCCTTCTTCATCGTGCTCAAGCAGCGCCGGCGCCTGAGCGATCTGGCCCAGCGCCTCGAAGGCATGACGATGAAGCTGGCGCATCTCAGCGAACAGTTCGACGATGTGGTGCGGGCGCAAGCCGATCTCCTGGCGCGGGCCGGCGTCGCCCCTGAGACACCCTCGGCGGGTGAAGCCGAGACCGTCGAACAGGAAGGTCCGGCCGAAGCCCCGCAAGAGGAACCGACGCCCGCCATGGCCATCGAAGCGGGCGAGGCGAAAGTTTCCGGCGGTGAGGAGATGTTTGCCTCGCCACCTCCGCCACCCCCGCCGCCGGCCCAGCGCATTGGCCTCGAAGAGCGCATCACCTCGCGCTGGTTCGTGTGGGTCGGAGCGGTCGCGCTGGCGCTGGCGGGACTGTTCCTGGTCAAATACAGCATCGATTATGGCCTGTTGACGCCGCGCATGCGGGTGGCCGCCGGTTTCTTGTTCGGCCTTGCCCTGATGGCGGCGGGCGAATGGCTGCGGCAGCGCCCGCTCGAGCGCGCCATTGCGGCGGTCAAGCCGGACCATGTGCCGGGCGCACTGGTCAGCGGCGGCCTGTTCTCGGCCTATGCGGCGATCTATGCCGGCTATGCGTTATTCGGCTTCATTGCTCCGCCGGTGGCCTTTGTCGGCCTTGCCGCCATTTCGCTCCTCGGTTTCCTGCTCGGCGGCCTGCACGCCCCCATCGTCGCCATCATCGGGCTGATCGGCGGGCTGGCGACGCCGGCGCTGGTGCAATCCGAGGCGCCGTCCGCCATTGCGCTATTCGGGTATCTGGCGGTGATCGTGGCGGCGGCAACAGCGGTGGCGGCCTATCGCGGCTGGGCCTGGCTGATGGCAGCGGCCGTGGCCGGCGGGCTCGGCTGGCTGGCCCTGTGGATTGGCAACGAGCCGGTTGCCCACGTTGCCGTCCTGTGCGGGTTTGCCGCCTTCGTTGCGGCCGCAGGACTGTGGTTCGCCGTGAGCCGCATCGACCGCGAAGCGCCGGCCTTGTGGGGCGCAATTGCGCCTGAGTTTGCCGAACTGGTCGCCTGGCTTTGCGCCCTCGCGTCCGCGCTCCTGACCGCCTGGGTGCTGGTCAAGGCCCATGATCTCACTTGGGCGGCGGCCGTTTTCGGGCTCGAAATGATCGCCGCCTATGTCACTGCCCGGCGTTTTGCCCGCCTCGACAGCCTCACCGTCGTCGCCGGCATCGGACCCAGCGCCGCGGTGGCCGCATGGCCGGTGGCGGAGCTTGTGGACGCGGCGCGCGAGGCGCTTGCCGGAACCGCTGCGGGCCTGCCTTTTGCGGGTCTGATCGCGCCGGTGCTACAGCCTTTCATGGCCATGGTCTGCGGCCTAGCGCTGATTACGCTTGTCGCCGGTTACGTGCTGGGCCGAAGTGCGGTGCGACCGCAGGTTTTTGCCACCGCATCCATCGTCACGACCGCCGTGCTGCTCGCTGCGGCCTACATTCTCATGCGCGACGTGACGCCCGACCGCCTGTGGGCGGGCATCGCCGCCGGACTGGCGGTGATGGCACTGCCCGCAACCACGTCCTGGAACGGTCGCCGCGCGGACCATGGCGAGCGGCTGACGCTCGGCATCTATGCCGTGACCACGGTCGCGTCGATCGCCGGCGTCCTCGTCTTCACCTTGCACGATGCTTGGCTGACGGTGGGGCTGGCACTGGTAGTCCCGGCGCTCGCCTGGATCGGCGGCCGGCTGGAGTTGCCGGAATTCCGTTTCGTCGCCCTCGTCTTCGCCACCGCGCTGACGGTGCGGCTGGTCTTCAATCCGGCCATTGTCGACTACTACCACGCGGCGTTTCTCGGCCGTCATTGGGTGCTTTACGGCTATGGCGTGCCAGCCGCTGCGCTTTATGTTGGGGCACGGCTGTTCGAGCGCCAGCGTGACGACCGGCTGGTGCAGGTCCTTGACGGCGCCTGGCTGGCCTTTGCGCTTGTCATGGTGTCGCTCGAAATCCGCATCCTCGTCGAGGGGGCCATCGACGCATACGGATTCAAGCTTTTCGAAGCTTCGCTGCACTCGACGGTGTGGCTGACCAGCGCCTGGTGGCGGGGCAGGGCGGCGCTGGCCGGCGGGCGTGCCGTCGACCGCTGGGCGGCCATCGTGCTTGCCGTGTTGGGGGTCGGCTGCGTGACGGTGATGCAGGTCATTGTCCTCAACCCGCTCATCAACGACGATCTCGTCGGCCGCTGGCCGCTCGTCAACACGCTGGCGCTCGCCTATCTGCTGCCGGCGGTGCTGATCGTGGGGCTGATATGGCAGTTCGCCCGCGTCCTGCCGTGGTGGCTGCACTATGCCGGCGCCGGATTGGCGTTGGTGCTCGGCCTCTTGTGGCTGAAGCTGGAGGTGCGCCATGCCTATCAGCCGGAGGGCCTCGCCATGTGGCATTCGACCAGCGATGCCGAATCGTGGACCGTGTCGGCGGCATGGATCATCACCGCCCTGATCCTCTTCGGGGCCGGGATCTGGTCGCGCATTGCCGTCGTACGCTATGGGGGGCTCGCCATCCTGGTGGTGAGTGTCCTGAAGGTGTTCGTGGTCGACATGGCGGGCCTGGAAGGCCTCTACCGGGTCGCCTCGTTCCTTGGCCTCGGCCTGTCGCTGGTCGCCATCGGCTTTTTCTACCAGCGCTTCGTACAGCCACCGCCCGTGAAGGCGCCGCAAACCTGAAGCCCTTGCGCTGCCGTTGCGCAATCGCTATACCCCGCCTCGCTTAATCCACACGTCAGGTGTCGGGTCAAGGCGCATGGAGTTTCGGCTCCCACATAGCGTCTCGACCCTCCGGTGCCGGAATTCCGGCGACATAGCCTGGCGGAGGTTCAACCGGAAAAGGAGTTACAAGGCATGGCATTGCCTGATTTCAATATGCGTCAGCTGCTGGAAGCCGGTGTCCATTTCGGCCACCAGACCCATCGCTGGAACCCGCGCATGGCGACCTACATCTATGGCGCTCGCAGCGGCATCCACATCATCGACCTGGCCCAGACGGTGCCGCTGTTGCACCAGGCGCTGGTGCAGGTGCGCGATGTTGTGGCGGGCGGCGGGCGCGTGCTGTTCGTCGGCACCAAGCGCCAGGCGCAAGAGCCGATCAAGGATGCGGCAAAGCGCTCGGCCCAGTACTTCATCGCCTCGCGCTGGCTCGGCGGCACGTTGACCAACTGGAAGACCATCTCCAACTCGATCCGCCGGCTGCGCCAGCTCGACGAATTGCTGGCCAGCGAGTCGCAAGGCTTCACCAAGCGCGAGCGTCTTTCACTGACCCGCGAGCGCGACAAGCTCGAACTGGCGCTCGGCGGCATCAAGGACATGGGCGGCCTGCCCGACATCATGTTCGTGATCGACACCAACAAGGAGGCCATCGCCATCAAGGAGGCCAACCGCCTCGGCATTCCGGTGATCGCCATCCTCGACAGCAACTGCAGCCCCGACGGGGTCACCTTTCCGATCCCCGGCAACGACGACGCCGGCCGTGCCCTCAGCCTTTATTGCGACCTCATCGCCAGGGCGGTGATCGAAGGCATCTCGGTCAGCCAGTCCTCGTCGGGCGTCGACGTCGGCGAACTGGAAGCCCCGGTTGACGTCGACGTGCCGGCCGAAGCCGAAGCCACCGAAGAGCCGGCTGCGGATGCTCCCGCCGAAGCCAGCGCCGACGCAGGCACCGAAGCCGCTGCGGAAGCCGGCGCCTGAGAGGTTCAAAGTCAACGGCGCGGGCGGTGGGACCGTAAAGGTTTCGTTGTCCGCCCCGATTCATATGAAAGAGGTTCGATATGTCCCAGATAACTGCGGCGATGGTGAAGGAGCTGCGCGAAGCGACCGGCGCCGGCATGATGGATTGCAAGTCCGCGCTGACCGAAGCCGCCGGCGAAATGGAGGCCGCGGTCGACTGGCTGCGCGCCAAGGGGCTCGCCAAGGCGGCCAAGAAGGCTTCAAGAGTGGCATCGGAAGGCCTGGTGGGTTTGTGCATCGCCGGCAACGCCGGTGCCATGGTGGAAGTCAATTCCGAAACCGACTTTGTTGCCCGCAACGAGCAGTTCCAGCAGATGGTGGCCGAGGTCGCCGCCCTGGCCATTGCCGCCGGGGGCGATGTGGAAAAGCTCAAAGGCATGGCTTATCCGGGCGAAGGCAAGACGGTGGCTGAGCATGTTACCGCCATGGTCGCCACCATCGGCGAGAACATGAACGTGCGGCGCACCGCATCGATTTCGGTGAATGAAGGTGTCGTGGCCAGCTACGTGCACAACCAGGTAAAGCCGGGCGCCGGCAAGATCGGTGTGCTGGTCGGCCTCGAATCCAAAGGCAGCGTCGAGGCGCTGAACGCTTTCGGCCGCCAGGTGGCCATGCATGTCGCCCACGCCGACCCCCTGGCGCTCAACACCGGCGTTCTCGATCCGGCGCTGGTGGCGCGCGAGCGCGCGGTCTATGCCGAGCAGGCGCGCGAAAGCGGCAAGCCGGAAAACATCATCGAGAAGATGGTGGACGGGCGCATGAAGAAGTTCTTCCAGGAATCGGTCCTGCTCTCGCAGACCTTTGTGATCGACGGCGAAAACACCGTCGAACAGGCGGCAAAGAAGGCCGAAGCGGATGTGGGCGCGCCGATCAGGATTACCGGGTTTGCCCGTTTCAAGCTCGGCGAAGGTATCGAGAAGGAGCAGGACGATTTTGCCGCCGAAGTGAAGAAAGCGGCCTCCGGCGGCTGACGTGTCGTCTTTGCGAATCATCCTACAATGGGCTCCGGTCATGCCGGGGCCCATTTGTTTGGCATGAAGGCGATGAAAGGCACGTGATGGCGGCGGGATCGGACATGAAGCGGGTGCTGCTGAAGGTCTCGGGCGAGGTCCTGATGGGCGCCCAGGAGTTTGGCATCGACCTCAACACGGTGTCGCGGGTGGGCGAGGAAATTGCCCAGGTCGCGCGCGCCGGTCATCAGATCGCGCTGGTCATCGGCGGGGGAAATTTCTTCCGCGGTGTCGCCGGTGCCGCCAAGGGCATGGATCGTGCCGTGGCCGACCATATGGGCATGCTGGCCACCGTCATGAACGCGTTGGCTATGCAGCAGGTGCTGGAAACCAAGGGCATCGATGCCCGCGTCCTGTCGGCCATCCCCATGCCGACGGTGTGCGAGCCGTTCGCGCGCGAACGGGCGCTCAAGTTGTTGACGACCGGCAAGGTGGTGCTGTTTGCCGCCGGGACCGGCAATCCGTTCTTCACCACCGATACCGCCGCGGCGCTCAGGGCGGCCGAGATGCGGTGCGATGTTCTTCTCAAGGGAACCAGCGTCGATGGCATCTATTCGGCCGATCCCAAGACCCACCCCGATGCGACGCGCTATGAACGGCTGAGCTACATGCATGTGCTGGCCCGTGACCTCAAGGTAATGGATGCCGCGGCCATAACGCTTGCGCGCGACAATCACATTCCGGTAATCGTGTTCTCCATAAGAACACAAGGCGCGCTGATGAGCGTGCTCGCAGGCTCTGGCCGGTCGACCATCGTCGCCGACTGAGCGAGCCGCATGTGGGCCAGGCCGCCCACGGGATCGAGGAGACAAGTCGAATGGCAGAACACACTTCGCTGGATATCAAGGATCTGGAAAAGCGCATGCACGGCGCCATCGAGGTGCTCAAGCACGAATTGGCAGGATTGCGGACCGGGCGCGCATCGGCGGGCCTGCTTGAGCCGATCACCGTCGATGCCTATGGGTCTTCGATGCCGCTTTCCCAGGTGGGAACGGTTTCGGTGCCGGAATCGCGTCTGCTCTCGGTACAGGTATGGGACCGCTCGCTGGTGGGCGCGGTGGAAAAGGCCATCCGCGATTCCAGCCTCGGCCTCAACCCGGTGACCGAAGGCCAGACCCTGCGCATTCCCATACCCGAACTTACCGGAGATCGCCGCAAGGAACTCACCAAGGTTGCCCACAACTATGCCGAACAGGCACGCGTAGCCGTGCGCAATGTGCGTCGCGACGGTATGGAGACCCTCAAGCGGCTGGAAAAGGACGGGCATATCTCCGAGGACGACCACCACAAGCAAAGCGACGAAGTGCAGAAGCGCACCGACGCCGCCATCAAGGATATCGACGAGATGCTGGCCCTCAAGGATGCCGACATCATGCAGGTTTGATGGGAGAGGACAGGTAGGCGGAATGAACTTCGAGGCCCAACGCGCAGGCGATCTGCCGCGCCATGTTGCCATCATCATGGATGGCAATGGCCGTTGGGCGCATGAACGTTCGCTGCCCCGCTCGGCCGGGCATCGCCAGGGCGTCGAGGCCTTGCGGCGTACCGTGCGGGCGGCCATCGAAATCGGCATCGAATACCTCACTATCTACTCGTTCAGCTCCGAGAACTGGTCCCGGCCGCTCAGCGAGGTGAACTTTCTCCTGTCGCTGCTGCGCCGCTTCATTCGCCAGGACGTGGCCGAAATACATTCCGCCGGGGTGCGCATCCGGGTGATCGGCGAGCGCGAAGGCATCGATCCCGACATCGCCCTGATGATCGAGGAGTGCGAACAGTTGACGGCCGCCAATACCGCCATGACGCTGATCGTCGCCTTCAATTACGGAGGGCGTCAGGAACTGGCGCGGGCGGCGCGGCAGATCGCCAGGAGCGTTGCTTCGGGCGAACTGGATGCCGCCGCCATCGATGCCGAGATGATCGACCACCACCTCTATCTCAGCGACATCCCCGATCCTGACCTGCTGATCCGCACCGGTGGAGAACAGCGCCTGTCGAACTTCCTGTTGTGGCAGTGCGCCTATACCGAATTCGTCTTCGTCCATGACTATTGGCCCGATTTCACCAAGGAATCGCTGCAAAAGGCCGTTTCGGCCTTCCAGTCGCGTGACCGGCGCTTTGGCGGCATCAAGGCCAAGGTGCTGTGAACCCGGCCGACAACGGAACCCATAAATGAGCGATCCGGTATCAAGGCGCGAGGCGCCAGCCGTCACGGCGGTCAAATGGCGCGATCTCGGCATTCGAACCCTGGCTGCTGCCGTGATGGTGCCCCTGGCGCTGGTGTTGATCTGGGCCGGTGGCTGGTGGTTCATCGCGGCGATTGCGGGTTGCGGCCTGCTGATGGCCCATGAATGGTGCCGCATGGTGCATGGCGGCAGTGTGCCGCAACTGGTACTGCATGGCGTGGCGGTGATCCTGGCGGCAGCGGCCGGGGCCATTCTGGTGAGCGGTGAGGTCCTTGCCCTGGGGTTGATGGCAATCTGGGGCGCATCAGTGCTGCTTGCCTGGAAGTCGGGCGCGATGACCGGGTGGGGACTGGCGGGCGTGCCCTATGTGGCGCTGCCGATACTGATGCTCGGGCTTTTGCGCCACGGCGAAGCGGGGTTGACGGCGGTATTGCTCGTCATGTTGCCCGTCTGGATCGCCGATATCGGTGCCTATTTTGCCGGCCGGATCATCGGCGGACCAAAGCTTGCGCCGGTGATTTCGCCCAACAAGACCTGGGCGGGCCTTGGCGGCGCGGTGGTGAGCGCCATGGCAACCGCGTTGGCTGTGTGGCTGATCGCGGGCCTGCCGAACCCGTCGATGGCGCTTTTGCTAGGCGCGCTGATCGGTTTCTTCGAGCAGATGGGCGATCTGTTCGAATCCGCCGCCAAGCGCCACTTCGGGCTGAAGGACGCAGGCAACCTCATTCCCGGACACGGGGGTATCCTCGACCGGGTGGACGGACTGATTGCTGCGTCGATAGTGGCCGGCGTGATAGGCGTGCTGCATGCGGGCAGCGCGTCGATGATGGCGCAAGGGCTTTTGCAATGGTGAGTAATGGGCAATCCATGAAACGCATCAGCATTCTGGGCTCCACCGGATCGGTCGGTTGCTCCACTATCGATGTCATTCTCGCCAACCGCGAGGCCTTCGCGGTCGAGGCGCTGGTCGCCAATACCAATGTCGCATTGCTGGCCGAGCAGGCGCGCGCTGTGGGAGCGAGGATTGCCGTATCCGCCACCGCATCGCTGCTGGGCGAGCTGCGCGAACGTCTGGCGGGCTCGGGCATTGAAGCCGCCGCCGGACCCGAGGCGGTCATGGAAGCCGCCGCGCGCCCAGTCGACATGGTGATGGCATCGATTGTCGGCGCCGAAGGCTTGCGGCCGACATTGGCTGCGGCGGCGACGGGTGCGACCATCGCGCTGGCCAACAAGGAGTGCCTGGTGAGCGCCGGTGATCTGTTCATGCGTTCAGCGCGTGAGGCCGGTGCCACCATCGTGCCGGTCGATTCCGAGCACAGCGCCGTCTTCCAGTGCCTCGAACAGCACAACATCGACCATGTTCACAAGATTACACTGACCGCGTCGGGGGGACCGTTCCGTACCCGTTCACTCGCCGAACTGGGTCAGGTGACGCCGGCCGATGCCCTCAAGCACCCCAACTGGACGATGGGCCAGAAGGTCACCATCGATTCTGCGACCCTTATGAACAAGGGGCTGGAACTTATTGAGGCTTTTCACCTTTTTCCCGTCGGCGTGGAGCGGCTGGAGGCTGTCATCCACCCCCAGTCGATCATCCATTCGATGGTCTCCTACACCGACGGCTCGGTGCTGGCGCAACTGGGTGTGCCGGACATGCGCACGCCCATTGCTGCAGCGCTTGCCCATCCCGGGCGCATGCCCAGCGGATCGGCGGTGCTCGATCTGTGCCAGATCGGCACGTTGAGCTTCGAGGCCATAGATCCCGAGCGTTTTCGCGCCCCGTCGTTATGCCTGGGCGCCTTGGCCCGCGGCGGATCGGCGACGACTATCCTTAACGCGGCCAACGAAATCGCGGTTGCCGAATTCCTGTCGCAAAAACTTGCTTTTCTCGCTATTACCAAGCTCGTGGAGATGGTGCTGGAGCGCGCCGAACGTCAGGGCATGATCGCCGAGCCTGGTTCGCTTAACGATGTTTGGTCTGCCGACAGCTACGCGCGCCGGATTGCCGGTGAAGCGGCAAAGGGATTGCAGCAGTGACGGCAGCTGAGCCAAGGTGGCTGCAGCAAATTCGCTGACGGTTCAATTGCGCCACACCTGGCCGTCCTGGAGGAAACATGGATCTGATTATTTCTACATTGGGGTCGTCGCTGTGGTCGATACTGTCGTATATCGTCCCGTTCGTCGGCGTCTTGACGGTCATCGTGTTCTTCCACGAATTGGGCCACTTTCTAGTGGCGCGTTGGTGCGGAGTGCGGGTCGAGGCTTTCTCGGTGGGCTTCGGCCACGAAATCATCGGTTGGACCGACAAGCACCAAACCCGATGGAAAATCGGCTGGCTGCCGCTCGGCGGCTATGTAAAATTCGAAGGCGACGCCAATGCCGCCAGTCTGCCGAGCGCCGAGGCCCGGAGCGAGCACGCCCAGGCTTCGCCCGGCGACTTCCACGGCAAGGCCGTGTGGCAGCGCGCCCTGGTGGTGGTGGCCGGGCCGGCTGCCAATTTCATCTTGTCCATTGTCATCTTCGCTGCCAGCTTCGCCATCGTCGGCATACCGATCAGCGAGCCACTGGTCGATCAGGTGATGCCCGGCAGCCCGGCTGCCGTGGCAGGCTTCAAGCCGGGCGATCTCATTGTCAGCATCGACGGACGCAAGATCAGGTCGTTCACCGAAGTACAGGATATCATCCGTGGCAGCGCCGGCGTGCCGGTTGACATCACAGTCAAGCGCGACGGCAAGTCGCTGCCCCTGAAAGTGACGCCGAGCCGTGTTGAAGTCGACAATCTGCTTGGCGGAAAGACCCCGATCGGCCGGCTTGGCGTGTCGCGCAACGAGGCGGCGGATTTTCACTACGTGCGCCAGTCGCCCATCGAAGCCGCGAGCATGGCAGTCACCAAGACCGCGGACGTGTCGATGCAGCTCCTGGGCTATGTCCGTGGCATTTTGATGGGGCGCCGCAGCGCCGATCAATTGTCCGGCCCCATCGGCATCGCCAGGATGACCAGAGTGGTAGCGGCCAACAGCATTGCGCAATTGGTGCAATTGGTCGCGATGTTATCCATCAGCATCGGTTTGATTAACCTATTTCCAATCCCTATGCTCGATGGTGGCCATCTGCTGTACTACGCAATCGAGGCGGTGAGAGGAAAGCCGCTCGGTCAGGCAGCGCAGGAGATGGGGTTCAAGGTCGGTTTGTTCCTGGTCCTGGCTTTGATGTTGGTGACAACGTTTCACGACCTGTCGCAGATCAGTCCGTTTTGAGTTGGCCTAACGTAATGGAAAAAGAAGATTTCTCTGGTTTCCAAGCCCACCGAAACAGACTAAAAGACAGGGGGATTCGTCGTGTGGGGCGGCTTCAGGATTAGCGGGTGATTGGTTGCCGAATGCGTAAATTATCGGTTTTGGTGGGACATATCGTTCTCGCGCTGGCTCTTGCTGTTCCCTTGACCCTTCTGTTGCAGCCGGTTCCTGCGGTGCAGGCACAGGTGGTCAACCAGATAGTCGTGGAAGGCAATCAACGCGTGGAGCGCGATGCCGTACTCGCCTATATGCATGTCTCGCCGGGTGAGCCGATCACACCTGCCAAAATCGATGAATCGATCAAGGCCCTGTTCCAGACGGGGCTTTTCTCGGATGTGCGGATTTTCCGCCGCGGGAGCAGTCTGGTCGTTCAGGTGGCGGAAAACCCGCTCATCAACAAGGTGGGCTTCGAAGGCAATTCCGATCTCGACACCAAGAAGCTCACCAAGCAAATCGACTTGCACGAGCGCTCGGTCTACACCCGCGCCCGGGTCCAGTCCGATGTGCAGAAGCTGATCGCGCTGTATCGTCGATCCGGGCATTTCGCCGCAAGGATCGACCCGAAGATCATCCGCCTGTCGCAAAACCGCGTGAACCTCGTGTTCGTCATCGACGAAGGCAAGACAACCAAGGTCGCGCGCATCAATTTCATCGGTAACGAGGCGTTTTCGGACACCACCTTGCGCTCGACGATCTCCACGTCGGAATCGGCATGGTGGAAGTTCTGGTCCACCAGCGACAACTATGATCCGGATCGCCTCGCCTACGACCGCGAATTGTTGCGACGGTTCTATTTGAAGAACGGCTATGCGGACTTCAAGGTTATCTCGGCGACCGCCGAACTGGCCCGCGATGGCGAGAGCTTCTTCATTACCTTCACCGTCGATGAGGGTCCGCTTTATTCGCTAGGCAAGGTCAGTGTCAACGCCGGTCAGACAAAGCTTGACCCCAAGGACTTGCAGAGCGTTATCGACATCGCGCCGGGTGAACGTTATGACGCCAGCAAGATCGACAAGGCGGTCGAGAACGTGACCCTGGAAGCCGGCAAGTCCGGTTATGCATTCGCCAAGGTCGATCCGCTAATCACCCGTGACCCGGCCAAGAAGACCCTGAATCTCACCTTCGACGTTCAGGAAGGCCCGCGTGTCTATATCGAACGAATCGACATCGTTGGTAACTTCCGCACCCTCGATGAAGTGATCCGCCGCGAGTTGCGGCTGGTGGAAGGCGATGCCTACAACCGCATCCTCATCGACCGCGCCAGGCGGCGGCTGACAGCGCTCGATTTCTTCAGCAAGATCGACTTCAAAGAGACCCCGGGTTCTGCCCCCGACAAGGTGATCCTGACAGTTGAAGTGGTCGAAAAATCGACCGGTACCATCAGTTTCGCGAGTGGCTATTCGTCATCCGAAGGAGTCGTCGGCTCGGTCAGCATCTCCGAACGAAATTTCCTGGGCCGCGGACAGTTTGTCAGCCTCAGCACGTCGGGCAGCTTCAAGAACCAGTCCGCCAGCTTCAGTTTCACCGAGCCGTATTTCCTCGGCCGCCACCTGTCGGCAGGCTTTGATCTCTATGCAACGCGCACCGATCAGACGACGGAGTCCTCCTACACCGTCGACCAGTTTGGCGGCGCGCTGCGGCTAGGCTTCCCCCTGTCCGAGTTCTCCCGCCTGGAAACCAAGTATTCCTTCACTCATCGCATCGTCAGTGTCGTTGGCCAAAACGTTACGCCGCAAAGGGTTTCCCCCGCCGTTGCGAAGGCCAACGGCACCGATGATCTGTCGTTGTTTGGCGGCAGCTATATCTATGACGACCTGGACAACCCGCTGAATCCGAGCAACGGTTTCCGCTTTGAGGCCTCTGCCGACCTCGCCGGACTCGGGGGCTCGGTCCATTGGGCCCGCGGCGAGCTGGTCGGCTATTACTTCACGCCAGTGGTGTACGACAATGTCATCCTCAAGCTGAAGGGCTCGGCCGGCTACATGCATGGCTGGAACGGCGACAAGGTTCCGGTCGTCGATCGCTTCTTCATGGGTGGCGACACGTTCCGCGGCTTTGCTGTCTCGGGTGTTGGTCCTCGTATGCTGGCCGCGAATGGCAGGTCCGACTCAATCGGCGCTCAGAGCTACGGCATTGGCACTGTGGAATTGAATTTCCCCCTCGGGCTGCCAGAGCAATTCGGCATAACCGGCGCTGTATTCACGGATTTCGGCACGGTCTTCGGCGCGCCTGAACATACAGTCCCGATCGGGGGGCCCGGATGCACGGGCGGCGTGATCTGCACGGTTTTCGATACCATGGCGTTCCGTGCCTCCGTCGGTGCCGGTCTCATCTGGCAGTCGCCGTTCGGACCTTTGCGCGTTTACCTCGCCTATCCGCTGATGAAGGCCAGCTACGACAAGACCCAGCTCATCCAGTTCAGCGTCGGCACGCAGTTCTGATGCCGGCTGCGAGGTAGGTCTTGATGGGCACCGAAGCAACGACCGACCGGCTGTCGACGGCTGACATTGTCCGCATTATGCAGATGCTGCCACATCGCTATCCGTTCCTGCTCGTCGACAGGATCATCGACATGGACCGGGATATATCGGCGACCGGCATCAAGAACGTCACCATCAACGAACCGTTTTTCCAGGGTCACTTCCCCGGCCAGCCGGTCATGCCGGGCGTGTTGATCATCGAGGCGATGGCCCAGACAGCCGGTGGGCTGGTGATCAATCACCAGGGGGCTGACGCCGAAAACCAGCTTGTCTATTTCATGTCCATCGACAAGGCGCGCTTTCGCAAGCCGGTGGTGCCGGGCGACCAGTTGCGCATCCCCGTCCGCCTGCTGCAGCGGCGCGCGCGCGTGTGCAAGTTCGCCGCCGAGGCGCATGTCGACGGCAAGCAGGTGGCAGAGGCGGAAATCACCGCCATGATCGCACCACGAAGCTGATAACGGATGGCGTCAGATCAGCCGGCAATCGGATGCATTCACCCGATTGCCGGCTCTGGTAGTTGCGTTTCTTTGCGCTCTCAGCGCCGCTGGCTGACCGGTGTGTAGTCGCGGCGCTTGGCGCCGGTGTAGAGCTGGCGCGGACGGCCAATCCTCTGGCTCGGATCCTCGATCATTTCCTTCCACTGGGCAATCCACCCGACGGTGCGCGCGATGGCGAACAGGACCGTGAACATCGAGGTCGGAAAACCCAGCGCCCTCAGCGTGATGCCGGAATAGAAATCAATGTTGGGATAAAGCTTCTTTTCGATGAAGTAGTCGTCCTTCAGGGCGATCTGCTCCAGTTCGCGGGCGACATCCAGCAACGGGTCATCGGTAATGCCGAGTTCGGTGAGCACTTCATGCGCTGCCTTCTGCATGATGCGGGCGCGCGGGTCATAGTTCTTGTAGACCCGATGGCCAAAGCCCATGAGCCGGAAGGGGTCCTTCTTGTCCTTGGCCTTGGCGATGAATTTCGCAATGTTGTCGGGCTCGCCGATCTCGGCCAGCATGTTGAGTGCGGCTTCGTTGGCACCGCCATGAGCGGGCCCCCACAGGCAGGCGATGCCGGCGGCGATGCAGGCAAATGGATTGGCACCTGACGAACCCGCCAGCCGCACCGTCGAGGTTGAGGCATTCTGTTCGTGATCGGCGTGCAGGATGAAGATGCGATCCATGGCACGCGCCAGGACCGGGTTGACCTTGTACTCCTCGCACGGCACCGCAAAGCACATGTGAAGGAAGTTGGCCGCATAGCCAAGGTCGTTGCGCGGGTAAACGAACGGCTGGCCGATGTGATACTTGTAGGTCATGGCTGCAATGGTCGGCAGCTTGGCGATCATGCGGCGAGTGGCCACTTCGCGCTGCCAGGGATCGGTGATGTCGGTCGAGTCGTGATAGAACGCCGACATGGCGCCGACCACACCCACCATCACCGCCATGGGATGGGCATCACGCCTGAAGCCGCTGAAAAAGCGCGACATCTGTTCGTGGATCATGGTGTGGTGGGTGATCGCCGTTTCGAATTCACGACGCTGCGTCGGGGTCGGCAATTCTCCATACAACAGCAGATAGCACGTCTCGATGAAATCGCCGTGCTCGGCGAGTTGTTCGATGGGATAGCCGCGATACAGCAATATCCCCTCGTCACCGTCGATGAACGTGATCTTGGATTCGCAGCTCGCCGTGGCCGTGAAGCCCGGATCGTAGGTGAACACACGCGCGTCGCGATAAAGGTTTGATATGTCCACCACGTCGGGACCGGTCGATCCACTCCGGACCTCCAGATCGTAGTTCTTGCCGGCAAGTGAGAGGGTTGCCTTATCGCTCATCTGGATGCCCCTTTCTGATTGGACGCCGTGCCCGATAGCGGGCAACAAACGACTGTATCAGGGCTACCGCATCACCGTCCATGCTGCAAGTGCTGCCATAGTCGTGCACTGCACAATCCTTGTGCAATCACGCAGGATTGGTCGCATCGGCGATCCGCGCCAGTGCTTCGTCGCGGCCCAGCACGACCAGCACGTCGAAGACACCGGGCGAAACGGTGCGGCCGGTGAGCGCAGCCCGCAGCGGTTGTGCGATCTTGCCCAGCTTCTGGCCCGAAACATCGGCGAAGGAGCGCACTTCGCGTTCAAGCTCGGCGGCGCTCCAGTCGACCCTCTGGAGGCCCGGCAGCAATTGCGCAAGGACAGCCGCACCCCCGCCGACCAGAATGTCGCGCGCCTTTTCGTCCATGGCGAGCGGACGCCGCGCGAACAGGAAACGGGCGCCATCCATAAGTTCTACGAGGGTCTTCGCACGCTCCTTGAGGCCGGGCATGGCTGCTACAAGCTGCGCGCGCATGGCGTCGTCAAGCTCGCCGAGCATTGCCTTGCCGCCTTCGGCATGCGGCAGGAAGGCGATCAGCGCCTCCATCAGGTCGGCATCGGGCGTGGCGCGGATATAGTGGCCGTTGAGATTTTCCAGCTTGGCGAAATCAAAGCGCGCCGGCGACTTGCCGACCGATGACAGGCTGAACCATTCGATCATCTGGTCGGTCGAGAAAATCTCGTCATCGCCGTGGCTCCACCCGAGCCGGGCAAGATAGTTCCGCATGGCGGCCGGCAGGTAGCCCATATCGCGATAGGCATCGACCCCGAGAGCCCCGTGGCGCTTGGAGAGCTTGGCCCCGTCGGGACCGTGGATCAGGGGAATGTGAGCCATGACCGGCACGTCCCAGCCCATGGCCTTGTATATCTGGGTCTGGCGCGCCGCGTTGGTCAGGTGATCGACACCGCGGATGATATGGGTCACGCCCATGTCGTGATCGTCGACGACGACGGAGAGGTTATAGGTGGGGGTGCCGTCGGAGCGCAGGATGATCAGATCATCGAGCTCCTTGTTGGCGAACACCACGCGGCCCTGCACCTCATCCTCGATCACTGTCTCACCCTCATCGGGTGCCCGGAAGCGGATCGCCGGGGCAATCCCGGCGGGCGCTTCGGAGGGATCGCGGTCGCGCCAGCGCCCGTCATAGCGTTGCGGCCGGCCCTCCGCGATGGCCGCTGCCCGCATGGCCTCAAGCTCTTGCGGCGTCGAGTAGCAGCGGTAGGCGAGATTGCTGGCCAACAGCTCATCCGCGACCTCGCGGTGACGCTCAACCCTGGCCGCCTGCGAGACCGGCTCGCCCGCCCAGTCGAGACCAAGCCACTCCAGGCCTTCCAGAATGGCATCGACGGCCGCTGTCGTGGAGCGCGCTCGGTCGGTATCCTCGATGCGCAACAGCATCTTTCCGCCATGGTGGCGGGCATAGAGCCAGTTGAACAGGGCCGTCCGACCTCCCCCGATGTGGAGGAAACCGGTCGGTGAGGGGGCAAAGCGGGTAACGACGGGCGATGACATGAGCGCCGGTCTCCGTAATGATGCTGCTATAAGGGGCGCAACGCCCGTAAATTCGGTCCGGCGCGGTCTAACACAGGCCGGCTTGGCTGATAAGGGGAGGGGCCGCACATCGCCGACTTCGGCTGGCAGGTAGAAGACAGGGAACCGGTGGCAGCGCCTGCCGGGTCGCTGGCGTGGTTGTCGCCGCGGGCCTGGCTGCATGATCTGCATGAAGCTCTTGCCGCACAAGACGATCGCTTCGGCCTGTGGCTGCCGGTCGCCTTTGCCGCCGGAGCGGGCGGCTATTTCGCGCTGCCGACTGAACCCTCAGGCGCAGCCGTTGCCGCGATTGGCCTTGCAGGGGCGGCGCTGTTCGCCGTCATGACCTGGCGGCGGCGGATCAATTGGCTGGTCCTTGTAATGGTTGTCGCCATTGCGGGCGCCGTCGCCGGCAAGGCACGTGTGGCCATGAACCACACCCACCTGCTACAGGCGACCACCGGGATGGTCACGCTGACCGGCGTGGTGCGCGAACGCCAACGCCTGGGCGGTCGCTGGCGGGTCATCATCGACCTCGAGAGCGTCGAGGGGTTGAAGGCCGGTGCGGCGCCGCAGCGGGTTCGCATCACCGCGCCGGCCAGTTACCAGATGCCGCGCGGCGGGCGGATAACGATCAAGGCACGGCTCTATCCCTTGCCAGGGCCGGTGGCGCCCGATGCCTGGAATCCGGCCCGCAGGCTGTGGTTCGACGGCATCGGGGCGACGGGATACAGCTTGTCAAAGCCGCAGATCCTTTCATCGCCCGAACCGTCTGCGAGCCCGGGTTTCAGGCAGATTGTCCAGAACCTGCGCGATACCATGGCAAGGCGTATTCGCGCCTGCCTGCCAGCGGGGACGGCCGGCATGGCCATTGCCCTCATCACCGGTGAGCGCGGTGAGATACCCAACCAGGCCCGCGATGACCTCAGGGCCTCGGGACTGGCGCACATCCTGGCCATATCCGGACTCCACATGAGCCTGGTGGCCGGTGGTATCTTCTGGGTAGTGCGGGCGCTGCTTGCCCTTTCGCCATGGCTCGCGACAGGGTTTCCCATCAAGAAGTGGTCGATCGTCGTGGCACTGGTTGCCGCGGCGGGTTACCTGGTGTTGTCCGGCGCCGCGGTCGCGACGCAACGTGCGTTCGTGATGCTTGCCGTCATGGGACTGGCCGTCCTCCTAGACCGTCCCGCCATTTCCATGCGCAATCTGGCAGTGGCGGCGTTCGCGGTGATGATCCTTTCACCCGAAGTGGTCGCCGGCGCCAGCTTCCAGATGTCGTTCCTGGCAGTGGCCAGCCTCATTGCCTTCTACGAGAGCGTCTGCGCTTGGCGACAGACCCACAATCGTGAAGCCGCGGCGCCCAGTGCCCTCCGGCAGGCGGCACGCTGGGCAGGGCTGTTCGTCCTTGCTACCGCGGCCACCACCCTCGTTGCGGGAACCTCGACCGCCCTGCCGGCTGCCTTTCATTTCCACCGGGTATCCTTCTACAGCCTGCTCGCCAATGTGCTCGGCCTGCCGGTCATCAGTTTTGTTGTCATGCCGGCGGCGGTCGTGTCGGTGTTCGCCATGCCCTTCGGCCTCGAGGCCGCCCCGTTGTGGCTCATGGGCAAGGGCATCGTGGCCGTGCTCTGGGTCGCCGGCCATGTGGCCGCGATGCCGGGATCGAGCCGCTTCCTGCCGGCCTTTCCGGCTACAGCGGCAATCATCATGGCAGCCGGTATCCTGTGGATTGCCCTGTGGCGGGGCCGGTTGCGGACCCTGGGCATCGTCGTCTTTGCATCCGGTCTTGCCTTGGCGCCGTGGCAGACGCCACCGGATGTGCTCATCGACCGCTACGCCAGCGTGGTCGCCTTGCGCAACGCGGACGGTCAACTGGTGCCCACCAGCGGCCGCAAGGCGCGCTACGCGACGGGGCAGTGGCTAATGGCCGACGGCGATGCCACCACTCCCGCCAACGCCGCGCGCCGTACGGGATGGACCTGCGACAAGTCGAGGTGTACCGGCGCCATTGGCGGACAGAGGCTTTTATATCTTATGGATGAACAGGCCGCCCCGGACTGTGCCGGGTATCAGATCGTCATCGCCGCCTATCCCTTGCGTCGGCTGTGTGGCGATGCCGCGACGCGTATCGACCGCTTCGATGTCTGGCGCAATGGCGCCCATGCCGTTTATGTCACGGGATCGAAGACCCGCGTGGAAACGGCCCGCCAGAGCGCCGGCGACCGTCCATGGAATGTCACACCGGTCGCCCGCGCCAGTATCCTCGCGACACCGCCAACTCCAGCAGTCACAAAGGCGACCCCAAAGAGGACGCAGAGCGTAGTGGACACGCCGAAAAAAGCTGTTCAGTAGCGCCGCAGCAGGCCGACCAGGCGGCCCTGGACGCGCACCCGGTCGGGGCCGAAGATGCGAGTCTCATAAGCTGGATTGGCGGCTTCCAGGGCCACCGAATCGCCCTTGCGCCGCAAGCGCTTGAGGGTCGCCTCGTCTTCGTCCACCAGCGCCACGACAATCTCGCCCGACTGCGCCGTATCGCCTTTGCGGATGAGCACCGTGTCACCGTCAAGAATGCCGGCCTCGATCATCGAATCGCCTTTAACTTCCAGGGCGAAGTGCTCACCCGGCCCCAAAAGATCGGGCGGTACCTGAATGTTGCGCGTATGGTCCTGAATGGCCGCGATGGGCACACCGGCAGCGATCCTCCCCATCATCGGCACGAAAGTCTCATCGCCCGAACCGGCGGCGCCGGGCTTGGGCTGCGGCCGGGCCCGGCCGAGCGAACCCTCGATGACGCTGGGCGCAAAGCCTCTTCGCGGTTGGACGACAGCGGTCGAACTCATGGATTCCGGCAGTTTCACCACTTCCAGCGCCCGCGCCCGGTGAGGCAGGCGACGGATGAAGCCACGCTCTTCCAGCGAGGTAATGAGGCGGTGGATACCCGACTTCGACTTGAGATCGAGGGCGTCCTTCATTTCCTCGAACGAGGGCGGCACGCCGGTTTCCCTGAGGCGGTCGTGAATGAAGATCAACAGCTCGTATTGTTTGCGTGTCAGCATGAGGTCCCTCCGGCGGGTCTTGGTGCCTTCGAAAGACCAGAATCGGAACAAAGGCGAAACCTTTGTACCCCTTTTGTTTGCGCACGACAACCCCTTTCCGCGCTGGGATGCAGGAAAATATCCAACTTCGGCTGCATGTTGAGGCGCCTAGAGAGGCAATATGTGCACTTCGGCACCCGCCTCGGCGGCCGGGGCATGGGGTGGGCGGATAACCAGGCATTGCGCTTCGGCGAAAACCCGCTGCATGGAACTGTCCTGGCGCGGGAACGCCCGGGCGATGAGCTGTCCGCCGGGCCCGAATTCGATGCGTGCTCTGAGATAGTCCTGGCGCTGGTCGTTGGCGGGCAGGGGATCCCCCAGCGTCGCGGTGTGAGGTGCCGCTGCCGCGCTGCGCCCGAGAAGGCGGGCGATGACAGGTGCAATGAACACCCGCGCGCACACCTGCGCCGAGACCGGATTACCCGGCAGGCCGACGATGAGCTGACGCCCGCGCCTCGCAAACAGCAGTGGCTTTCCCGGCCGCATGGCGATCTTCCAGAACTCCAGCTTGATGCCGAGTTGGTTGAGGGCATGGTGGACAAGGTCGTGATCGCCCACCGAGGCGCCGCCGATGGTCAAGAGGACACTGGCGCGGGCGGCGGCATCGATGCGCCTGGCGATGGCCGCGGTATCGTCGGCGGCGATGCCGAGATCGTGCGGTTCGCCGCCCGCCTCGCGTACGAAGGCACAAAGTGCGGCACCGTTGGAGCCGACGATCTGGTCGGGGCGCGGCTCAACGCCGGGTGCCACAAGCTCATCGCCGGTCGCCAGGATGGCGACCGCGGGCCGGCGGCGCACCGTCACCTCGGGATTGTTCATGGCCGCTGTCAGGCCGATGGCGCGGGCATCGAGCACCCGGCCCGCATCGAGCAGCACGTCGCCGCGCGCGAAATCGAGGCCGCGCGGACGGATGAAGGCCCCTTCGGCAACGCCCTGCAGCACTGTCACGCGCCCGGATGCCGCGGCCCTGGTATTTTCCTGGATGACAATGGCATCAGCGCCGCGCGATACCGGCGCCCCGGTGAAGATGCGCACCGTCTCGCCCGACTTGAGGCGACCGGAGAAGGCCTCGCCGGCCCGCGCCTCGCCGATCACCGCAAGTTCGACCGGGACAGACTTCAGATCGGCGGCGCGCACCGCGTAGCCGTCCATGGCCGATGCGGGGAAGGGGGGCTGGTCGCGGCGCGCGGCGATGGGACCGGCCAGCGTGCGCCCCAGCGCTTCATCGAGACCCACCCGCTCGGCACCGGTGGGCTGCAGGCCCTCCAGCATGCGTGCCAGCGCCTCTTCGACAGGCAGCAGAGCCATCAACTCTCCTTGCCGGCGATGAAGTGGCCGGATTTGCCGCCGGCCTTTTCCAGCAGGCGCAATTCGGAGATGACCATGCCGCGGTCGACGGCCTTGAGCATGTCATAGACGGTGAGGCAGGCAACCGAGCAGGCGGTGAGGGCTTCCATCTCGACGCCGGTCTTGCCCTCCACCTTCACCTCGGCTTCAACCGCGATGCCCGAACGCGCCGCATCGGGCGCAAAATCCACCGTGACTTTGGAGAGGGCGAGGGGATGGCACAGGGGAATGAGTTCATGGGTGCGCTTGGCGGCCATGATGCCGGCGATGCGGGCGGTGCCCAAGACATCGCCCTTCTTCGCCTCGCCGGCCAGCGCCAGCTTCAAGGTTTCCGGTTTCATGGTGATGAAGGCACCGGCCCGCGCCGTGCGCGCCGTGACGGCCTTGTCGGACACATCGACCATGCGGGCCTGGCCCTTGTGGTCAAGATGGGTGAGGCGGGGTGATGAGGTCATGGGCTCACTGTACCGCTTCGCTTGCGGCCGAGCGGTCGAGGATGGCGCGCGTGGCAGCCTCGACGTCGGTCTGGCGCATGAGGCTTTCGCCGATCAGGAAGGCATTGACGCCGCCGCGCGACAGGCGGGCCAGATCGCGCGCGGCGTTGAGGCCGCTCTCGGCGATGACGATCCGGTCGGCCGGCACCTCGGGCACCAGCCGCTCGGTCACCTCAAGGCGGGTCTCGAAGGTTTTCAGGTCGCGGTTGTTGATGCCGATGAGGCGGGTGTCGAGCTTCAGGGCGCGCTCCAGCTCGGCCTCGTCATGCACTTCGGCAATGACGTCCATGCCCCAGTCGAAGGCCGAAGCAGCAAGATCGGCGGCCAGGGCGTCATCGACCAGCCCCATAATGATAAGGATGCAGTCAGCCCCCCACGCACGCGCCTCGGCCACCTGATAGGTATCGAGCATGAAATCCTTTCTGAGCGCCGGCAGGCCGCACATGGTGCGCGCCGCCAGCAGGAATTCCGGGGCGCCCTGGAAGGAGGGCCTGTCGGTGAGGACGGACAGACAGGCAGCACCCCCGGCCTCATAGGCGATGGCCAGTTCCGGCGGGTTGAAATCGGCACGGATCAAGCCTTTCGACGGGCTGGCCTTCTTGATCTCGGCGACCAACGCCCAGTCGCCGGCCGCGATCCTTGCCTCGAGGGCGGCACGAAAGCCGCGCACCGGTGGGGCATCGAGGGCTTGTACCTCGAGATCGGCCAGCGGCAGCGCCCGCTTGGCGTCGGCCACTTCGCCGCGCTTGTAGTCGGCGATGCGCTCGAGGATCGAGCTCATTTTTCCGCCGCTTCCTGCGACACCGCCACAAGACATTCAAGGGCGCCCAAAGCCTTGCCGTCATCGATGGCCTTCGCCGCTACTTCCGCCCCTTCCTTGAGGTTTGCAGCCCTCTCGGCCACCACCAGGGCAGCACCCGCCGTCATGACGGCGGCATCGCGGAAGGCGCCGGGCTTGCCGGCCAGCACGGCGCGCAAGGCAACGGCGTTGGCGGTGGCGTCGCCACCTTTCAGATCGGCCAGTGACGACCGGGAAAGCCCGGCATCCTCAGGCGTGATCTCGAAACTCTCGACCCTGCCGCCCGAAAACTCGGCCACCCAGGTGGTGCCGGTCGGGGTGATCTCGTCAAGCCCGCCCTCGCCATGCGTCACCCACACCCGTTCCGAGCCGAGCTTGCCCAGCACTTCGGCAAGCGGCTCCACCCAGGCGCGGGCAAAGACGCCGACGATCTGGCGCTTGACGCCGGCCGGATTGGAGAGCGGTCCCAGCAGGTTGAAGATGGTGCGGGTCGCCAGTTCCACGCGGCTGGGACCCACATGGCGCATGGCGGCATGATGGGCGGGCGCGAACATGAAGCCGACGCCCGCCTCGCGGATGCAGCGCGCAATGCCTCCGGGCGAAAGGTCGAGGTTGACCCCAAGCGCCATCAGCGTATCGGCGGCGCCCGACTTCGAGGACAGCGCCCGGTTGCCGTGTTTGGCGATGGAAAGCCCGGCGCCGGCCGCGACAAGGGCCGCGCAGGTGGAAATGTTGTAGGTGCCCGATCGATCGCCGCCGGTGCCGACGATGTCGAGGGCATCGCCGGGCGCTTCGACCCTGAGCATTTTCTCGCGCATGGTGCGCACCGCCCCGGTGATCTCGGGCACCGTCTCGCCGCGCACGCGCAGAGCCATCAGGAAACCGCCGATCTGCGAAGGCGTGGCTTCGCCCGACATCATGATGTCGAAGGCTTCCTTGGCCTCGTCCTCGCTGAGAGGATTGGAGTCGGCAACCTTGGCGATCAGCGCCTTCAGATCAGACATGGCTCAGAACCGTTCCTGTGACGGGATTGGCGGTCAATTGATGCCGGCGAGGGTCAGGAAGTTCCGCAATAACTTATGACCATGCTCGGAAGCAATACTTTCGGGATGGAACTGGACGCCGTAGACACGGCGGTTCTCGTGCTCCAGCCCCATGATCAGCCCGTCCTCGGTCTCGGCGGTCACCTTGATCTCGTCAGGCAGGCTCTGCCGTTCGACGATGAGCGAATGATAGCGCGTTGCCTGGAAATGATCGGGTATGCCGGCGAAGATGCCCTCTTCGCGATGGTGCACGGCCGACAGCTTGCCGTGCATGAGGACGGGCGCCCGCACCACCTTGCCGCCATAGGCCTGGCCGATCGCCTGATGGCCGAGGCAAACGCCCAGAATGGGCAGATCGGCGGGCGCGCGGGCAACCAGTTCGAGGCAGATGCCGGCCTCGTTGGGCGTGCACGGGCCCGGCGACAGCACCACGGCCGCCGGTGCCATGGCGAAGACGTCATCGACCGTCAGCGCATCGTTGCGATGGACGCTGGCCGTCGCACCGAGATCGCCGAGGAAGTGGTAGAGGTTCCAGGTGAAGCTGTCGTAGTTGTCGATGAGGACAATCATCTTTTCTTCCCCACCTATTGGCCGCGTGTCGCGCGGCCGGCGAAGCGGATGGCTTCCTCGGCGGCACGAAACAGCGCCTTGGCCTTGTTGATGCACTCGGCCTGCTCGCTTTCGGGCACCGAGTCGGCGACGATCCCGGCGCCGGCCTGCACGTACATCTTGCCGTCCTTGACCAGCGCGGTGCGCAGCACGATGCAGGTATCCATCTCGCCGTTGGCGCTGAAATAACCGACGCAACCGGCATACGGTCCGCGCTTGTCGGATTCCAGTTCGTCGATGATCTGCATGGCCCTGACCTTCGGTGCCCCCGACACGGTGCCGGCCGGAAAGCCCGCCACCAGTGCATCAATGGCATCGAGCTCGGGGCGCAATTTGCCTTGCACATTGGACACGATGTGGATGACGTGGCTGTAGAATTCCGGAAAGAAGCAATCGGTGACGCGGATCGAGCCGATCTCCGACACCCGTCCGACATCGTTGCGGCCCAGATCGAGGAGCATCAGGTGCTCGGCCCGCTCCTTGGGATCGGCGAGCAATTCTTCCGCCAGCGCCCGGTCCTCGGCTGGCGTCGCACCGCGCCGGCGCGTGCCGGCGATGGGGCGGATGGTGACGTCACCGTCACGTACCCTGACGAGGATCTCCGGGCTGGAACCGATGAGGGAAAAGCGGTCGAAGTCGAGATAGTAGAGGAAGGGCGACGGGTTGACCCGCCTGAGCGCCCTATAGAGTGCAAACGGCGGCAGGGTGAAGGCTGTCTCGAAACGCTGCGAGAGCACCACCTGAAAGATGTCGCCGGCCGCGATATAGTCCTTGGCGCGCTCGACCATGGCCATGTAGTCGCCGGGGCTGGTGTTCGACGAAGCGTTCTCGAACGAAACGGTCAAGTGCTCTTCGCTGACCCGCTGGTCGAGCGGCCGCTCCAGAGCATCGACCACATCGTTGAGGCGTTCAAGCGCCCGGGCATGGGCGGCGCGGGCGCTGACTTCTGCTTCCGGATAGACCGGCGTCACCACCGTCACCTCGTCCTTCACCGCATCGAAGATGGCCATCACGGTCGGGCGCACCAGAACCGCATCGGGGACGCCGAGCGGGTCGGCATGGTCGGCAGGCAGGTGCTCCATCGCCCGCACCATGTCGTAGCCCATGTAGCCGAACAGGCCCGCCGCCATGGGGGGCAGGTCTTCCGGCAGGTCGATACGCGATTCGGCCAGCACCGAACGCAGGGCCTGGAGCGGATCTTCCTCGAGAGGCTCAAATGCGCCGTCGGGATCGAGCAGCGCCTTGCGGTTCACCTCGGCCCTGCCAGCCTCCACCCGCCAGATCAGGTCGGGCCTCAGGCCGATCATCGAATAGCGGCCGCGCACCGCACCGCCTTCGACCGATTCCAGCAGGAAGGTGTATCGAACATGGCGCGCCAGCTTGAGCATCGCCGATACCGGCGTCTCGAGATCGGCCACCAGGCGGGTGGAAACCACTTGCGCAGCCCCGCCCTCGTAACGGGCGGTAAACTGGTCGATATCTGGCGTGAACAACATGACGCGCAATTCCGGTTGCAAGGAAAAAGTCGAACGCGGCGAAACCCGGTCAGGACTGACCGCCGGACAAGCTTCGCCACATTTTCTGGTTCACCTTGACGCCGATTGCCGTCTCCAGTTCGATCATGTAGGCGCCGAACACATCATTGGCGAGCCCCGCGTCGAGAGCTTTGCCCAGTGCCTTGGCTTCCACTGACTTGGGATCGAAAGGCGGTATCAGGACGGGTGAGGAATGCATCACCCGAGCCGTCTTGCCATCGGCACCGAGGGCGACGGCATAGCCGTCGGGCGCGGCGGCAAACAGCGCTGCCACCTGAGTTCCATCGAAGGTGCTGGACGTCTCGATGCGTTTCAGGCCGGTCGCCTGTTCGAGCTTGGCGCCCACTTCGGCAGCCAGCTTGTCCATGGCTTCGCCTTTTTCCGCCCGCGCCTGCAGGCTACGGGCCTTGTCGAGCAGTACCTCGCGCAACTTTTGCGTCTTCCACGCGGCAATCACATCCGGGCGTGCCTTGTCCAGTGCCCGCACTTTGGCGACCTGGATGTCGCGAACCTCATACCAGTCGAAGCCATCCTGCCCGATAGCCAGGGCATCGTTCTCAACACCCACATCGCTGGCAAAGGCGGCCTTGAGCACTTGCGCCTTGCCGGGGAAGTTGACCACTTCCTTGCCGTCGGCCTGGTGACCGGAGATGTCGACGCTGTCCAGCGTCAGCAACTGGAGATCGAATTTCTTGGCGATGGCCTCGAATGACTGGCCGGCGGCGCGCGCATCCACGATGTGATCGTGGAGATCGAGGAGTTTCTCGCGGGCGTGCCGCAGCTTGAGTTCGGAAACGATCTGGTCGTGCACCTCGGAAAGCGGCTTCACCTTGCCGCCCACGATCTTGGTCACCCGAACCAGCGATACCGCGAGCTTGCCCTTGACCGGGTCGCTGACCTGATCCACGGGCAGCGAAAAGGCGACCTTGGCAATGGCCTCGTCGGGGATGTCGGTTTGCAGCAGCTCGCCTAGATTCACATCCTTGGGGCTATAGCCGCGCTCGGCGGCGACCTTCATGAAGTCCTCGTCGCCGCGAATGCGCTTGAGCGCCGCCTCCGCGCTGGCCATGTCGGGAAAGGCGATCTGCTGCACATCGCGTTTTTCCGGCGTCCCGAACCGGTTCTTGTCGCGCACGTAGGTCGTCGTGATTTCCTGTTCGCTGACGGTGATGGATTTGGCGAGCTGGTTTGCATCAAGGACGATGGTGGCAACGGTCCGCCGTTCGGGGATCATGAAATCGGCCTGATGGTCGGCATAGAATTTCGCGATCTCATCCTTGGACGGTTCGGGCACGGTAACCGCCGAGGCCGGAATGTCGAAATAAGCGGCATCGCGTTGTTCATTGCGCTGGCGCCAGGCGATCTCGACCAGCGTGTCGGGGGCGGTGAGGCCGGAAATGATGGAATCGGTAACGGCCTGACGGATCAGCCCCTGGCGCTCGTTGGAAACGAATTCCCGCTCGCTCAAGCCATTGGCCTCCAGCAGGCGGCGAAAATTCGCCGGATTGAACTGACCCCTGGCGTCCTGGAAGGCCGGATTGCTGGCCACCCGATCGGCCACCACCGAATTCGGCAGCGCCAGATTGAGGTCCTTGGCCTGCGCCATCAACGTGCTGTCGCGCAGCAGTTCCTGGAGCACCTGGGCGTCGACGCCGTGCTGGCGAGCCTCGGGCTCGCTGAGATTGCGCCCCAGCCGCGATGACAGCACCCTGACCCGGCGGCTGAAGGCGGTCTGGAATTCCTGCGACGTCACCTCGTTGCCGCCGGCCGTGGCCAGGACATCGGAGTGATAGCCACGAAACACATCCGCCACCCCCCACACAGCAAAGCTGGCCGCCAGGAGCCCGATGAAAATCTTGGCGACCAGGCCGCCGGCGGAACCTCTGAGCGCAGTAAGCATGGGGTAGGAGAACCTTCTGTAATTGGCCCGCTCGGTGCTGCTTGTCGGATGGCCGCAGGGCGGTGCATCATATGGACAGGGTCGGCAGGCCGCAAGCGTGCCTGCCGAGCCTGGACCGCCGAGACGACAATGCACCCGACGGCGTGCCGAATGCATATAAGAATGAGGGTGGGGAGGGCAAGCATGACACAGCCTCGCGGGCCACGGCCGCTTGTGGCCGGAAACTGGAAAATGAACGGCACCAGTGCTTCACTCGCCGAGGCGCGCGCCATGGCCGCCATGGTGAAGGGCGTCAAACTGAGGTGCGAAATCATGCTCTGTCCTCCAGCGACGCTGGTTGCGGGCATGGCGAAAGCCTTGAAGGCCAGCCGCATCCGCATCGGCGGACAGGACTGCCATGCCGAGGCAAGCGGTGCTCACACCGGCGATATATCGGCCGAGATGCTGGTCGACGCCGGCGCCTGCGGCGTCATCGTCGGCCATTCCGAGCGGCGCGCCGACCACCACGAGACCAATGCCGAGGTGCGCGCCAAGGCCGCTGCTGCCCACCGGGCCGGCCTGACGGCCATCGTGTGCATCGGCGAGACGCCTGAAGAGCGCCGCTCGGGCCGCGCGCTGGAGGTCGTCGATGCCCAGATTGCCGGCTCGCTGCCGCCCGGTGCCACCTCCGCCAATACCATCATTGCCTATGAGCCCGTCTGGGCGATCGGCACCGGTGTGACGCCGACACCAGCCGAAGTGGGCGAAGTGCATGCCCGCATCCGCGCTCGCCTCAAGGCGCTGGACGATGAGGACGGCAACGATTTCCGCATCCTGTATGGCGGCTCGGTGAAGCCCTGCAACGCCGCTGAACTGATGTCTGTCGCCAACGTCAACGGCGCGCTGGTCGGCGGTGCCAGCCTCAAGGCTGACGATTTCGTCGCCATTGTCAGGACCTGCGGCTGAGGTCGCCGTCATGGGGTTGATCGGTGCCGGCCGGCACTTATCTTTGCAATGTCGGCGGAAAGGCGCTATAGGCCCGCGCCAGACCTCTTTTTCCGCCATTCCAATTTGTCGAAGGCCTCTCTACCCATGACCGAAGTCGTTCTCGTCATCCATTTGCTGATCTGCATTGCGCTTATCGGATGTGTGCTGTTGCAGCGCTCCGAAGGTGGCGCGCTGGGCATCGGCGGCGGGGGCGGGGGCGGGTCGCTGTTCTCAAGCCGCGGCGTCGGCAATGCGCTCACCCGCACCACGGCCCTGCTGGCTGCGGCCTTCTTCGTGACCTCGATCACCCTGTCGATGCTGGCGCGCGGTTCGCGGTCTCCGACCTCGGTGTTCGACGGCGTCAAGACCGAACAGTCCAACACCGCAAAGCAGAAGCCCTCCAACAGCGTCCTGCCGCAGTTGCCGCCGTCGCCCAAGAAGGACACCGGACCGCAGGTGCCGACCAGCCAGTAAGGCCATTCGACTATTTAGCCATCACTGCATGCGAAACGGGCGCCCGATGGGCGCCCGCTGTCGTTTTGAGCTGTCTTGAGGCTGTTCAGGCAGAGGCGGTTTCCGCCTTCGGACGGTCGCCCGCCACCAGATTCTTGATGAGTTCCAGCCCGTCGAGCTGGGCATCGATGTCGGACAGCCATTTGCGCACATAGCCGCGCAGCACGAAGGAGAATTTCGCCGGCTCGCCCGAGGCCGACTTGTTCTCGATGAAGTCCTTGAAGGTGACACCGGAGAGATCCACCTGTTCGTAGGCCATCTCGTTCAGCTTGGGCAGGTCGATCTCGTGGGCCTTGCTGATCTTCGAGAAATACTTCTTGTAGGTCGCTTCGTCCCACTCGAAGAAATTGGTCTCGTTGATGAAATTGCGCACCACCACGTAATCGATGCCCTTGGTGTATTTCGCCACCTCGGCCATCTCCTCCAGCGAGGCGATGGAGGAGCCGACCACATGCATCAGCGCCAGATTGAACTGGCCGCGCCGGGCCGCCTCGAGCACCCCGATCTTCTCGAAGGTATCAAGCGCCGGCGACAGATTGCCGGCCTTGAGGTCGACCAGCGACACCTTGACGCTGGCGGTATCGAGGGTATCGAGGATCTTCATCTGGTCGGCCACGTCGTAGATGTCGACCACTTCGGTGATGGCGGGATAAAACCGCTTCAGCGTGCCGCGCGGATGCTCGGCATCGAAAGCGCGCGCCAGAATGTTGCGGCGACCCAGATAATCCAGCAATGCCCGGCTCAGTGTCGTCTTGCCGACGCCGCCCTTGTCCGCGCCGACCACGATCAATGTTGGTTTCATGTCCTATCCCACCCTGTCCATTAACGCATTATCCCGCACCGCAAGCGCATGAAAACTGTCCTGACCGCCCCCGGTCCGGCGCTTGCGACCCTCCCGTCCGATTAGCATGGATGGCCGCGGCGTGCCAGCCACAATTGCCCTGACCTATACCAGATTGGCCCGTTTCAGCGCACCCGCGCCGGCGATCAGCCCGAGGTCGTGGAACTGCCCGAACACGGTGCGCAGAAAGCCGCGCAGCACGGTGCGTTGCAGGGCACGCAACTCCGGCTCGCCGTCTTCGAGGAAGCGACGGAACGAGAACGAGCGCTGCTCGATGCGGTGCATC